>Ga0302190_10000486_pt1 | contig 25931 bp, 18 predicted proteins | sample II_Bog_E2_3_FD_198784 | JGI IMG/M metagenome (GOLD analysis project Ga0302190, IMG submission 198784) | Peat permafrost microbial communities from Stordalen Mire near Abisko, Sweden - II_Bog_E2_3 | ecosystem: Environmental > Terrestrial > Soil > Wetlands > Peat | place: Sweden: Abisko... | reverse complement strand
CTGGTTAACGGTGCCCTTGGTGCCGTCGCTTTTAGCGTCGTCGGAGGTGGTGGCCTGGGGCTTGGCCTCGGGGCGGACCTGCGGCGGGGCGCTGTGATAGGGATGGGGCAGGGTGCCGCGCGGGGCGAAGGGGTCCTGGGGGTTATGCCAGGGGAAGTCGCTGGGCGGGACCCAGGGCAGGCTGTCCAGGGGCAGGCGCAGGCCCAGGGGCGAATCGCCGGGGGCCAGGAAAACCTTGCCACGGCGCATGGGCCAGGGGCCGGTCACCCAGCTGGAGGTATTCTTGCTGTTCCAGCGCTGGATCGGCAAGGCGAAGCCGGTAGGGCGATCCAGGCCGTGGTTGAAGACGCGGACCAGCCGAGCCCGCTCTTCCGGGTCGTCCAGCTTGGAGTCCAAGGGATCGACATTGACGGGCAAATTCTGTTCGAGACCAACGTAATGCAGCGGGTCTTCATAAGCCGGAATCAGATATTCCGGGTTGATGCCCAAACGCTCGCAGAGCTTTTTGCCGAACAGGCGGGTGGTCTCCACGTCGGGGGGATTGTCGGTGCGTTCCGGGGCGATCAGGGCGGCGTCGGTCCATAAGGGCTTACCATCGCCGCGCCAGTGAAGCGAGAAGGCCCAACGGGGCAGGCTTTCGCCCGGATACCATTTGCCCTGGCCGAAGCTCAGCAACCCGCCGGGTGCGAAGCGGTCGCGCAACTTCATGATCAGATCAAAGGCCCGCTCGCGCTTGGTGGGGCCGACGGCAGCGGTGTTCCATTCGTCGCCGTCCATATCGTCGATGGAGACGAAGGTGGGCTCGCCGCCCATGGTCAGGCGGACATCGCCATTGGTCAGCTGCTCGTCGATGCGATGGCCCAAGGCGTCGATCTCGGCCCATTGCTCTTCGCTATAGGGCTTGGTGACGCGGGGAGTCTCGAAGATGCGGCTGACGCCCATGTGGTAGTCGAAGGTGACTTCGCAGGGTTCCACCAGCCCGGTGATGGGCGCGGCGGAGACCGGGTCGGGAGTGCAGGCCAGGGGGATGTGACCCTCTCCGGCCATCAGGCCGGAGGTGGGGTCCAGGCCGATCCAGCCAGCGCCGGGCAGATAGACCTCGGTCCAGGCATGCAGATCGGTGAAATCTTCGGTAGGGCCGGCGGGGCCGTCCAGGGGCTTCAGGTCGGGCACCAGCTGAATCAGATAACCCGAGGCGAAGCGGGCGGCCATGCCCAGGTGGCGGAACACCTGCACCAGCAGCCAGGCGCTGTCGCGACAGGAACCGGTGCGTTTGGACAGGGTTTCTTCACAGCTTTGGACGCCGGGCTCCAGGCGGATGACATAGCCCACATGCTGCTGGACCTTTTGGTTCAGCTCGACAATGAAGTCGATGGTGCGCTTGTTGTTCATCTCGATGCCGGCGACAAAGGCGGCCAGTTCCGGGCCTAAGTCCTCGGCCTTGAGGAAGGGCTCCAACTCGTTGATCAACACCGGATCATAGATGAAGGGAACCGTCTCGGCCTCGGGCTCCAGGAAGAAGTCGAAGGGGTTGTAGACGGCCATCTCGGCCACCAGATCGATCTCGAACGACAGCTCGGTGATCTTCTCGGGGAAGACCAGACGCGCCAGCCAGTTGCCCTGCGGGTCCTGCTGCCAGTTGATGAAATGGTTCTCGGGCTTGACCGTCAGGGAATAGGACAAAACCGTCGTGCGAGAATGGGGCGCTGGACGCAGGCGTACCACCTGGGGAGAAACCTTGATCGGGCGATCGTAGCGATAGGCCGTCTTATGGTTCAGGGCGACGTGAATGCTCATAGCTTAGGCTTTCCCCTGCGGGCTTAATTTTTAGGCGCGTCTTAGTTGATCATTGGCGCAAAGCTGACTTGGGGGCAAGGGGGCTTTCGCAGATTGAGGACAGCCATGTCGAAATCGCTGTCTTTTCGTCCAGGATGAACTTCATATTCACACAGTTGCGCATGGCTCGCATCGATGCCATAGTATTCGCGAAATAATATATTGGGGGTGGCAGGTTTCTTCCAGCCTAGCCGGCTTTAGAGAACTGTTACAGTGAGGTCTGGTATAAAATGGGTAGAGATTACCATATCCTGGTGCTGGAAGATGAGCCAGCAACCCAAGCCATGCTTGCGTCTCTGATGGAAGCTGAAGGCTTCCGCGTCACCACTGCCGCCAGCGGTGCTGAAGCCCAGGGCGCTGTCTCTCAATACCGCTTCGATCTGGTTTTGCTGGATCTGAATCTGCCGGACGACGACGGCCTCTATATTGCCCGCGAACTGCGCGCCAAGTCGGATGTGGGCATTATCATGCTGACCTCGCGCAAGGAAGACATTGACCGGGTCATCGGTCTGGAGATGGGCGCCGATGATTACGTCACCAAGCCGTTCTTCCCCCGCGAATTGGTGGCCCGGGTCAAGAACCTGCTGCGCCGTTTGAACCAGCCCCGCTCCAGCCGCCGCGTCGATGGGCCTCCGGGCACCGAAGTGCGCCGCTTCGACGGTTGGGAAATGGATATGGCCAAGCGCAGCCTGCTGAACCCCCAGGGCGAGGAAGTCAATCTGACCCGCGCCGAGTTCGATCTGCTGACTGCTCTGATCAACAGCGCCGGGCGCGTGTTGTCCCGCGACCAGCTGTTGGACGCCATCGGCAGCCAGTTCTGGACCCCGGTGGATCGCACTATCGACGTTCTGGTCAGCCGCCTTCGCCGCAAGATGGAAGCCGACCCCAAGTCGCCGACCATGATCCTGACCTCCCACGGTTATGGCTATAAGTTCGCGCCCTCGATCACCACCGGATGATCCTTCAGGTTGAATTGCGGGCGTTCTTATTTGTGGCGTGATTCGCCCTGTTTACAATTTTGGTCATAATATTTTGACAACCCACAATGATAGTGCGGTTATTCCCTAACGGGGATGGGCGGGGACGCCGGTCGTAACGCGCAATGATCCAGGGGGGACGCTGCGCGACGACCGGCAAGCCTCCTCTTTTGACACCCTCTTCCAACAGATTGATGATGAAAATCGCCTGCGCAGTTGAATTGCGTTCGGGGCGGGGCCACACTGTCGCCGCTGGGGATGGAGCTTGCCAAACTGATTTTCGATTGGAAAAAACTGCGCATCCTGGTGGCGGATGGCGACGACCAGTTCCGCTTCTGGGCCCGGGGTCTGTTCAAGCAGCAGCGCGCCGCCGAGGTGGTGGGGCTGCCGCGCCTGGATGACGCCCGCGAGGCCATGTCGCAGTTCGGCATCGACGTCGCTCTTCTGGAACTGGGCCGCGATGACACCGCCCTGATGGAGCTGCTGCGCTGGCTGCGCGAAGCCAAGGCCAGCCCCAATCCTTCCATGCCGGTGCTGCTGCTGGTCAAGGACACCGGCGGTCCTGCCTTACGCGACGCCTGCGCCTTTGGCATCCATGGGGTGCTGAAAAAGCCGGTGACCGGCGAGCTGCTGCTGAAGGCGGTGGCGTCTGTTTGTCGCAACCCCAAGCGGGTCGCCTTGCAGACTCCGGCGGCTTCCACCGCCTTGCCCCAGCCGACCCTGGCTCACGAGCCGCCCAGCCTGACCCGCCGCCCTGGCGATCTGGCCGATCCGCCGCCGGCTAAGCCTATGCCCTTGCGCCGTCTGTCTTCTTCCATTCCGCCGCCCGAAGGGGTTGGCGCTCGTCCCTTATCCTCTGCGGGTGGGGCCGTCGTTGTGGGGAAAACTGCCTGCGATGCCGGTATCGAGACGGCGGCAATGCTGAAGAAAACCTCGGGCACCTATGGCGATGACGAGCCGGTCGAGGCCGTGCCTGAAAAGCCCAAGGAATTTCTGGAATCGCCAGAGCCGAAGGCCAAAGTCGAGGACGATGGCTGGGGTGATGCCGACCAGCCTAAGCCTAAGAAAAACAAGGCCAAGGACGAAGCCTTCGAGCCGCCCGAGCCTTTGCCCCATGACGGCGAGCCGGTGGCGGGCCGCGATCTTGACGCCATTTTGGCCGAGCATGCCCTATGGGTGCAGACCGGCGGCACCCAAGGCAAGCGGGCCCAGTTGGAGGGCGAAGACCTGTCGGGCCGCACCTTGGCCGAGGCCCCTCTGACCAATGCCAACCTGCGCCGCTGCGACCTTTCGGGCAGCGACCTGTCCAAGGCCGAGCTGCATGGGGCCGACTTGCGCCATGCCGAGCTGATCGGCTGTCAAATGGTCGAGGCCAATCTGGCGGTGGCCCGTATGCGCCATGCCCATCTGCGCGGCTGTACGCTGGATCGGGCCAATCTGCAGGGTGCCGATCTGGCTGGGGCCGATCTGGCCGGCTCCAACTTCGATGGGGCGGATCTTAAGGGGGCCAATATGCTGGGCGTTTCCTTGAATGGAGCCGATCTGTCGGGGGCCAAGGGCATGACCCAGGCTCAGTTGGAAAGTGCCACCGGCGACGCCAAGACTAAACTGCCCCTCGGACTGCGTTTGGTGCTGGCGGCTTAAGGCTTGACCCGCATCAAAGCGGGGCCTGTCCACTTTGGGGCAGAGTGGGGCCATGGACGATTTTCTTCCCCTTTACGCCGCCTTGGCCGCTTTCTTTGCCGCCCACAGCCTGCCTGCCTTACCGGGACTGCGGGGGCGGCTGGTGATGTGGTTGGGCAGTGAGCGGCGTTATCTGATCCTGCATTCGGTTTTGGCGTCCCTGACCCTGGTCTGGCTGGTGCTGGCGACCCTGGAGGCTCCCCGCATCGAGCTTTGGGGCTTCCATGATTGGGCCCGCTGGGTGCCGATCCTGGTCATGCCCATCGCCTGCATCCTGCTGGTGGCCGGGCTGACTACCTCCAATCCCTTTTCCCTTGGGCCGGGCAGCCGGGGCTTTGATCCCAGTCGGCCCGGCATTGTCGGCATCACCCGCCATCCGGTCTTGCTGGCTGCGGCTTTATGGTCGGGAGCGCATCTCTTTCCCAATGGCGAATTGCGGGCCGTTCTGCTGTTCGGAGCGCTCTTTGTCTTCAGTCTGATGGGTGTGCCCCTGTTCGACCGTCGCCGCAAGGCGTTGGCTCCTTTGAAAGTGGCTCTGCGCCTTGGTCGCGCCGATCTTCCGGGGTTGATGATCCGGGTCATCGGCGGGCTGCTTCTCTATGGGGCACTGCTCTATCTGCACCAATGGGCCTTCGGGCTTAATCCCTTATCGGCTCTAGGTGCTTGACGGGAGAGGGACGCCGGTGCTTTGTTCCTCCTTTCGATTCGGCGTCATAGCTGGGAGTTGATCAGGTCATGGGTATACATCGCGCGGACCAGCCTTCGCGTCCCGTCGATCCGCCGTTTTCGCCGGTGCTGCTGGCGGGGCTGGCCTTGGCTCCGGTGCCGTCGCGCCTGTTGCAGCCTTTGTTCGACGCCATTATGAAGGTGGTGCGGACCCGCCATCCGGACATCCTGGAGCGGCTGGCCGCTTATCCCAATGCCGTGGTCGGCATCGATCCGGTGGATCTGCCCTTCACTCTGGTCTTGGAGCCGATGCCGGAACAGCCGCGCCTGACCGTCTGCCGCGATTTCGACGATCTTCGCCCCACCGCCATCATCCGTGGACCGCTGGAGATGCTGTTCGCCCTGGCCGAAGGCCGCATCGACGGCGATTCCGCTTTCTTCTCGCGCCAGTTGGTGATCGAGGGCGATACCGAGGTGGTGCTGGCCCTGCGCAACGCCATGGACGGCGCCGGCATCGATTTGGAAGCCGACTTTGCCGCCACCGTCGGCCCCTTGGCCAAGCCCCTGCGTCATGCCGCCCATCTGGGCGGCTGGCTGTTCAACCGCATGTCCCGCGACATGTCCATGCTGCGTCAGTCCCTGGTGGGAGCCGAGCAGCGCCGGGCCGAGGGCCTGAGCAGCCGCATCACCGAGCTTGAAGGCGAGCTGGCCCAGATCCGCCGTTCCCTCCGTCACCGCGAGAACCGTTGATGAGTGCTGAAAACGTTGAATTGGTTTGCCCCGCTGGCACCCCCGCCGCCCTGAAGGCCGCCGTCGATGCAGGAGCCGATTGCGTCTATGTCGGTTTCCGCGACGAGACCAATGCCCGTAACTTCCCCGGTCTGAATTTCAGCCGCCCCGAGTTGGCTGATGGCATCGCCTATGCCCACGAGCGCGGCGCCAAAGTGCTGGTGGCCATCAATACCTTCCCCCGCGCCGGTAAGCCGGAGATCTGGCATCAGGCGGTGGATGACGCTGCGAAGCTGAAGGCCGACGCGGTGATCCTGGCCGATGTGGGCCTGTGCGACTATGCCCACCGCACCCACCCTGAGCTACGGCTGCATCTGTCGGTCCAGGCTTCGGCCTCCAGCGCCGAGGCCATCCGTTTTTATCATCAGGCCTTCGGTATCCAGCGGGCCGTGCTGCCCCGCGTGCTGACCGTGCCGGAAATCGCCAGCCTTTGCGCCAATGTGCCCATCGAGATGGAGGTCTTCGTCTTCGGCGGCCTTTGCGTCATGGCCGAGGGCCGCTGTTCGCTGTCGTCCTATATCACCGGCCTGTCGCCTAATATGAACGGCGTCTGTTCTCCCGCCAGCCATGTGCGCTATGTGGAAAAGGGCGACAAGGTGGTCAGCCAGTTGGGCGACTTCACCATCAATACCTTCGGCTCGGGCGAGCCCGCCGGCTATCCCACCCTTTGCAAGGGCCGCTTCGAGGCCGATGGCAAGCTGTCCTATCTGTTCGAGGAACCGACCTCCCTGAACACCCTGTCGATCCTGCCCGACCTGATCGCCGCCGGTGTGAAGGCCTTCAAGATCGAGGGCCGCCAGCGTGGCCGCGCCTATGTGGGCAGCGTGGTCAAGGCCTTCCGCCAGACCGTCGACGCCATCCGTCGCGGCGAGACGCCGCCCGAGATCGATTTGGACAATATCACCGAAGGCAATCGCCAAACATCTGGCGCTTATGAGAGGAGCTGGCGATGAGCAAACTTTCCATCGGACCGGTCCTCTTCAACTGGAAGCCCGAGGTCTGGCGCGATTTCTATTTCCGCATCGCCGACGAAGCCCCGGTGGACAGCGTCCATTTGGGCGAGGTGGTCTGCTCCAAGCGTCTGCCCTTCTTCGAGAAGTACATCCCCGAAGTGGCCGAGCGTCTGGCCGCCGCCGGCAAGGAAGTTGTGCTGTCCTCCCTGGCGTTGGTGATGACCGAGCGGGAACGGGACGGAATCCGCTCTTTGGCCGAAGCCGCCGGGGATTTCCTGATCGAGGCCAACGACTATTCCGCCGCCGCCGCCCTGGCCGGCAAGCCCCATGTCATCGGCCCGCTGGTCAATGTCTATAACGAAGGCACCCTGGGCTATGTGACCCGCAACGGCGCTATCCGCGTCTGCCTGCCGCCCGAGCTGTCGGCTGCCACCATCGCCGTCCTGGCCGCCGAGAAGCAGGCCGAGATCGAGGTGATGGCCTTTGGCCGTCTGCCTCTGGCCATCTCGGCCCGCTGCTATCATGCCCGTTCGCGCAACCTGCATAAGGACGGCTGCCAGTACGTCTGTGCCGACGATCCCGACGGCATGGAGGTCGATACCATGGACGGCAAGCCGTTCCTGGCGGTCAATGGCACCCAGACCATGTCCTATCATTACCTGAGCCTGCTGTCCGAGTTGAAGGCCCTGGCCGACAAGGGCGTCGGGCGCTTCCGCCTGTCCCCCCACAGCTGCGATATGGTGGCGGTCGCGCGCCTTTATCGTGACCTCTTGGATGGCAAGATCGAAGCCTCCGAGGCAGCTTTGCAACTAGGGGATATTAACCCTGACGCCGAATTCTCCAATGGCTATATCCATGGTCAGGCGGGGCATCTGAACCTGCTCGGTGAAAGCTTGGCGGGGGAGTAAATTTTACTATATTAATATTTTAGCCCTTCAGCCGAAGGCGCAATTTGACGTCTGGGGAGGGTAAGGCACTGGCCAGCGGGAGCGACATGCGCCGCGGTACCGGGCAGGAAATCGGCCATCGGCTCAGCCGTTGGCTGCGCATTCGATTCTTCCTGATCCTGGTCATGCTGGGCGTGGTCTCGCTGGGGGCCTATACGGTTTTTTCGACTCTGGTCAGCGGCCAGGACGAAGGAGCCACGCTCCTGACCATCTCGGCTCGTCAGCGGGTACTGGTGGAGAAAATTTCCGCCGACACCCTGCGTCTGGTGGACTTGCCGCCAGGCCCGGAGCGCGAGGACCAGCGCAATATCCTGCGTAATACCGTCCAGCAACTGGTGGCGGTGCAAAAGACCCTGGACTTCTCGGTGGCTGGACCGGATGCCCTCCAGAAGGCCGAGGCTGTCCTTTATGGCGAGCCCTATCATCTGTCCCATCAGCTGCAAGAGCTTGATCTGGCCGTCTCGGCCCTGATCCAGCAGCCCGATGACATGCTGGGGGAGAAAAATCCTCAGATCATCCGCATCAGTGAAATCTGTCGCGGCAGGCTGGCCGAGGGGCTGGACGCCCTGGTCTCCATCCTGGCCGAGGGGTTGCGCCACCGCGTTGGCGATCTGAACCGCTTCGCCCAGATCGGCGAGCCTTTGTTCCTGGTCCTGCTGATCCTGATGGCCTGGAAGGTCTTCCGGCCGTTGCTGCGCCAGACCGGCGAATCCGTGGCTCAGCTGGCGGCTTTGGAAGGCTATCACCGCTCGGTGGTGGATGCCCTGGCCGACGGCATTCTGGTGGTCGATCCCAACCAGCGCCGGGTCGAGGCCTTGAACCCGGCGGCTTTGAGTATCTTCGATCTGAATGAGGCCAATGGCGTCGGCATGCCGCTGGACGAGTTGATCCCTGTTACCACCACCCACAGCATTCCCCAATTGCGCCGCTGGAACCGCCAGGAGGCCAAGGGCCGCAATTTCGCCGGTCAGAGCTTCCATCTGGAAGTGACTGTGCGCGAAACCTCGGTGGATGGCTTTGATCGGCTGATCGTGGTGGTGCGCGACGTTACCAAGCAGGTGGAGGCCGAGGAAAAGGTCCATACCCTGAATTACGCCCTGGAGCAGAGCGCCGCCTCGGTGATCATCACCAACACCGAAGGGGTGATCGTTTATGCCAACCCCCGGGCCTGCGAGATTTCCGGCTATAGCCGCGAAGAGCTGCTGGGCAATACTCCGCGCCTGTTGCAATCCGGGCTGACCCCGCCGACCATCTACACGGCCTTGTGGGAGTCCTTACGCGCCGGCAACGAGTGGCATGGCGAGATGCTGAACCGCCGCAAGAACGGCGAGCTTTACTGGGAATCCCTGGTGGCCTCTCCCTTGCGCAGCAGCCGTGGCGAGATCACTCAGTTTATGGCGGTGATGGAAGACATCTCGAACCGCAAGCTGATGGAGGACGCCCTGGTGGTGGCCAAGCAGCAAGCGGAGCGGGCCAGCCGCACCAAGTCCGACTTCCTGGCCAGCATGAGTCACGAGTTGCGCACGCCGCTCAATGCCATCATCGGCTATTCGGAATTCATCGACACCGAGCCCTTTGGCCAGATCGGCCACCCCAAGTACAAGGAATATCTGGGCCATATCCAGGAATCCGGCCGCCATCTGCTGGAGCTGATCAACGACATGCTCGATCTGAGCAAAGTCGAGGCCGGTAAGCTGGTGCTGGAAGAGGAAGAGATCGATCTGGCCCACAGCATTCAGGGCGCCATGCATCTGGTGCTGGAGCGGGCCAATCGCTCGGGCGTGCGGCTGTCCGCCGATCTCTCCGCCGATCTGCCCCGTTTGTGGGTCGATAATCTGCGCCTGAAGCAGGTCATGCTCAATCTGCTGACCAATGCCATCAAGTTCACTCCCGAAGGCGGCGATGTAACCTTGAGCGCCAGGCGCGAGAGCGACGGCTCGTTGGCCATCCGTGTCGCGGATACCGGAGTGGGCATCGCTCCCCACGATATTCCCCGGGTGCTCGAGCCCTTTGGTCAGGTCAATAACCCCCTGGTCCGCCGAGAAGAGGGCACCGGCCTAGGCCTGCCTATCACCAAGCGGCTGGTCGAACTTCATGGCGGCGTTCTCGAGATCTCCAGCCGCGTCGGCGAAGGCACCACGGTGACGGTGCGTCTGCCGGCCTCCCGCATCCGCAGTTCATAAGGACCAAGCCCCATGGCGATGATTTCCGTCGAGGATTTCCAGGCTCTGATCGAAGAGCATCTGCCGCTGGTGGGGCTGTTCGGCATTCGCACCGAGGAAATCGGCGAGGGGGCGGCTCGGTTGCGCATGCATTTCAACCCCAGCCTGATGCGCCCCGGAGGCACCGTGGCCGGTCCGGCCCTGATGGCCCTGGCTGATGTGACCCTCTATGCGGTGGTGCTGGGATTGATTGGCAAGGTCGAATTGGCGGTGACCACCACTCTCAACATCAACTTCCTGCGCAAACCCGGCCCCGCCGATGTGGTCTGCGAGGGCCGGATTCTGAAGCTGGGCAAGCGTCTGGCGGTGGCGGAATGCAGCCTGCATTCGGTGGACGAGGACGATCTGGTCGCCCATGTCACCGGCACTTACTCCATCCCGCCCAGGTAACTCACCTACCTGCGCACACTCCCCAGGAAGCTCTCGACGGCCTGACGCAGGTCGCTGGATCGGCTGTTGAGGCCGTCGGAGCTGCGCGAGACAATCTCGGCATCGTTTTCCACCCGGCCCGTCACATCGACCATGCGCGACAGGAAGTTGGCCAGCTGGGTGACGCCGGCAGCGGCGTCTCCGACGTTTTGGCTGATGCGCTGGGTCGCGGCGCTCTGCTCATCAACCGCATGGGCGATGGAAACCGTGGTGCCGTTCATCTGTTCGATGATGTCGCTGATCTCGCGGATGGCCTGGACGGCGTTGTTGGTGGCCAATTTCACGGCGTCGATCTGACCACTGATGTCGCCAGTGGCCTTGGCCGTCTGGGCGGCCAGATGTTTGACCTCGTTGGCGACAACCGCAAAGCCTTTGCCGGCCTCACCGGCGCGGGCGGCTTCGATGGTGGCGTTCAGGGCCAGCAGATTGGTCTGTCCGGCGATGTCGTTGATCAGCAATACCACTTCGTTGATACGCTCGACGGCACCGGTCAGGCCCAGGACCAGATGGTCGGTATCGTTGGCCTTGACCACGGCCTGCTCGGCGACGCGGGCCGACTGGCGGACCTGGGACGAGATGGCGTTGATGGACTGGGACAGTTCCTGGGTGGAAACAGCCACCTGCTGGACGTTGGCGGTGACCTGATGGGCCGCGCTGGCGCCGCTGGTGGCGTCCTGGCGGGCCTCTAGGGCGACGCTCTTCATGGTGCGGACGGCGCCGTTGGTTTCCTGGGCGGCCTGGACGATGGCTTCGGCCACCGATTTGACATTGCCCTCGAAGGTGTCGGCCATGGACAGCAAAGCGCTGCGACGCTCTTGTTCGTTCTGGAGCTTGGCCAGTTCTTGGTCTCGACGGAATTGCTCAGCCTCGCGGGCATGATCGCGCAGCATGGTGATGGATTTGGCCAGTTGGCCGATTTCGTCGGCACGGTCATCGGCGGGAACGATTACGTCCAACTCGCCCGAGCTGATGCGTTCCGTCACCTCGGACAAGGAGCGCACCGGGCGGGCCACCGAGCGGGCCACGGACATAGCCGCCAAAACAAGTGCTGCCAGACCCAGGATGCCGATGATCGCCAGCTTCCAGACGAAGCGTTCGAATTCGCTGTCGATGTCGGTCATATAGGTTCCGGTGCCGATCATCCAGCCCCAAGGCTGATAGGGCACCACCGAGGAAACCTTGCGCTCATCCTGTTTCGAGCGGGGATTGGTGAAGTAGTAATAGACATAGCCGCCGCCTTGGCGGGCAGCCTTGATCAGATCAATGATATAGGCGTAGCCGCGGGTGTCCTTGACGTTCAGGAAGTTCTTGCCTTCACGCTCGCCGACGGCGCCATGCACCAGACAGGTTCCATCAAAGTCATAGACGAACAGATAGTCCCCATCGCCATAATGCATGCTGCGGATGGCGTTACGGGCCAGAGCCTTGGCGGTGTCCAGGTCGAATTCACCCTTTTGGGCGCGATCGTCCAGAGTTCGGGCGATGTCTCGGGCCGCTTCGACGATGTTGCGGGTCTTCTCGATCTTGTCCTGGGTCATGCTGTCGAGCAGAAGATTGGCGCTGAAGCCGGACACGGTCAGCAAAGCCAGGCTTGCTACCCCCACCAGGATGAGAAATCTCGTTGAAAGTTTCTTGATACGCATGGCGGCCACCCTGGCGCTGAGAGTCTCTTAATTAAATAAGTCTTACTCCAGCACAAAGACGGGAAAAACCCTTAAATAGTCTTTCAGACCAAAGAGTTCGCCTGATCCTTTAGGATCAGAAAAGTGTAATTCCCACTATCTTTCGCGGAAAGCTTCGTGGCGAAGCTTGAGTACCGGGGTGATCAAATAGCGTAGAACCGAGCGCCGCCCGGTGTGGATGTCCACCTGGGCCTGCATGCCCGGAGTGATGGGAAATTCGCCATTTTCGCCCAGGGCAGATTTGTCGGTTTCGATGACCACCCGATAGAAGGGCTGGGCGTCGGGGCCGGTGCCGCTGCCGGTGGTGGTGTCGGGGGCGACCATCACCACTTTGCCCTCCAGCCCGCCATAGCGGGTGTAGTCATAGGCCGAGATCTTCACCGTCGAGGTCTGGCCCACCGCCACATAGCCGCGATCGGCGGGCGAGACCTTGGCCTCGATGTTCAGGCGTTCGTTGATGGGCACGATCTCCATGATCGGCTCGCCGGGGCGGACCACGCCGCCGATGGTGTTCTGGCGCAAATTCTTGACGATGCCGTCGATGGAGGAGGTGACGGTGGAGCGTCGCACCTGATCCGAGGCCTGGTTCATCATTTCATGATTGCGGGCCAGGTTCAGCTCGGTATCGGTCAGCTCCGCCTGGGCGGTGCGGCGGAACTTGATCTTTTCCTCTTCCATGCGGTTGCGGGCTTCCTCAAGGGCCGATTGGGCCTTGGGTACCGAGCTGCGCAGGGTCTGTGACTGGCCTTCCAGGGCTTCGACGTCGTTCTGGGCCTGGACATGGTCCATCTTCGAGGTCAGGCCGTCTTTGAGCAGATTGTTGGACATCACCAGCTTCTCGTGGGCTAGCCCTAAGCTGGAATTGACCGAATGCTGCTTGGCCTCAAGCTCCTGGATTTCCAGCACCCGCTGGCGTTCCTGCTGCTGCAGGACGTTCAGGGTGGCTTGCAGGTTCTGTACCCGGGCCTCGTGACTTCGGCGTTCTGCCTCCACCAGGGCGGGTTGGCGTTTGGCCTCCTCTTCGGGGAAGGCCAGCGGCTTGTCCTCGGCTTCGGCCAGCAGGCGGGCACGGGCCAGATGCAGGCCGTCGATGCGCACCTGCAGCTCGTCTTTGTTCACCGACGAGACGGGAAGATCCAACTGCACCAAGGTCTGGCCAGCCTTCACGATGCTGCCTTCATGGACGAAGATTTCGCGGACGATGCCGCCTTCCAGATGCTGGACCATCTTCACCTTGCCCTCGGGCACCACCTCGCCGGTGGCGGTGGCCACTTCGTCGAGCATGGCGAAGCAGGACCAGATGAACAGCAGGGTCAGCATCCCCATCACCACCCGCCCGGCGATGCGCCAGTCGGGCAGGGGGTAGTTCTCGCCCAGGTCACGCAGCTTGTTGCTCATGACGGCGCTCCCTGGGGAAGGGAGGGAGGCTGAGGTTGTGGGCTTTGAGGCGGCGGCATCTTGAAGCCGGGGAACAGTCGGGGCAATAGTTCGGCGGCGGGGCCGGCGGCGATGACATGGGCGTTATCCAGCACCACCACGCTGCGGCAAGAGGGCAGCAGAACGGTGCTGTGGGTGACCATGACGATGGTGTGATCCTTGGCCAGTTGGGCCAGGACGTCGCGTAAGGATTCCTCGGCCTGACGGTCCAGGCTGGCGGAAGGCTCGTCCAGCAGCAGCACCGGCGGGTCGCCGATCAGGGCGCGGGCCAGGGCGATGCGCTGGCGTTGCCCGGCCGACAGGCGCGATCCGGCCTCGCCGATCTCGGTGGCATAGCCGTTGGGCAGATCGACGATGTACTGATGCACTCCGGCCATTTTGGCGGCGCGCAAGACGTCTTCGTCCTGGGCGTTGCTCATGCCCTGGCTGATATTGTCGCGGATCGAGCCTGTGAAAAGCACACACTCCTGGGGCACATAGCCGATCCAGCCGGCCAGTTCGCGCCGTGTGAATTGGGCGATGTCGGCGCCGTCCAGCAGCACGCGGCCCTTCATGGGGTGATAAAGCCCCTGCAGCAGCTTGAGGAAGGTGGTCTTGCCGGTACCGTTCTTGCCCAGCACGGCGGTGATGCCGCCCGCCGGAATGGTCAGGCCGATGCCTTTGAGGATGGGAGCCAGACGGGGATCATAGGTGAAGTCCAGTTCCTCTGCCGCCAGGGTGCCTTTGGGGCGGTCCATATGGATGGTCGAGGTGCGGCGTTCTTCTTCCTCTGCCAGCACCGAGCCCAGGCGGGTGGTGGATTGACGGAAGGAGGCGAAGCCTCTCCAGGCGCCGACCAGTTGGTTCAGCGGCGAGAGCAATCGTCCGGCCAGCATGTTGCCCGCCACCAGCGAGCCCATGGTCAGCTTATGGTCGATGATGAACAGCGCACCCACCGAGGTCATGGCCACATTGGTGCCCAGGGTGAACAGAGCGCCCAGATTGACGAAGCCGTCAGAGCGGGCCCCACGCAGCATGGATTGCTCGATGGTGGCGGCTTGGCGCTCTTCCCACAAAGGCCGCATGCAATGTTCCAGGGCCAGGGCCTTGACGGTGGCCCGTCCGGCGATCAGTTCGGCCACCAGGGTGTCACGGCTGCCCTGGCGGACCCGTTCGGTGCCGGTGGCGGTCTTCAGGGCGCTGCCCGACTTCCAGGCCAGGGCCAGGAACAGCGGGAAGGCGAAGGCGAAGACCAGGGCGATGGGCTCGGCGACGATGATCATCACCACCAGGAACAGCAGAATGAAGGGTAAATCCAGCAGCAGCAGGGCGATGGAGCCCGACAGGGAATTGCGGATGACGTCCACATCCTGGAACAGTTGCTGCCAATAGGCGGCGGGTCTTGATTCTAGGGTACGCAGGGGCAGGGCCAGGATCTTGTCGAACAGCATCTCGCCGACCTCGATGTCGATCTTCAGGGCCACCCTTTGCATGATGCGCGAGCGGGTCTGGCGCAGGACATAGTCGAACAGCAAAATGATCGCCATGCCGATCAGCAGACCATAGAGGGTGTTCACCCCCTGATGGGCCACGACGCGGTCATAAACCTGCTGAATGAAGATGGGCAGCGACAGGGCCAGGGCGTTGACGAAGAGGGATACCAGAATCACCTCGCGGAACACCGGTTTCAGCGGCGCGATGATGGGAAGCAGCCATTCTGGGATATGCATATTCATGTCTGTTGTTGTGCGTGAACAAGGGTTGGCGATGCAAACAAAAAGTTCGGGTGCTCGTAGGAATTGTTGTAGGATTTCAACGCTTATCGAATGAAACAAGTATTTTTCGATCTGATGGGGTCAGATTGAAAAATACGGTTAAGCCCGCGCGGCGTTTGAGCGGCCCGGCACGGGCGGCATGATGCAAACTCTGGAGCTGGAACAGCTCCAGTCAAAGGGGAAGACGGATGGCGTCCTGGAGTGTCTTCAAGGGATCGTGGTGGGCCGGGGCTCTGAGTGGAGGCCGTATGGTGGCCTTGCTGGTGCTGGCGGGTCTGGTGTCCGTGCGGGTCTATGATCCGGCTGTCCTGGAAACCGCCCGCGCCAAGACTTTCGACCTCTACCAGAACTGGCATCCCCGGGCGACGCCCGAGACCCCGCCGGTGGTGATCATCGATCTGGACGACGCCAGTCTGGCCGAATATGGCCAATGGCCCTGGCCGCGCACCCTGTTGGCCAAGATGGTCGATAATCTGACGGCTGCCGGTATCGCCGCCATCGGCTTCGACGTTGTCTTCGCCGAGGAAGATCGTCTGTCCCCGGATAAAGTCGCCCTTTCCACTCCCGGCATCGACAGTGAAACCTCGAAGCGTCTGACCGACATGCCCAGCAATGATCAGGTCTTCGCCCAATCCATCAAGAACAGCCGGGTGGTCCTGGGCATGGCCGGTCTGGAGACCCCCCGCGCCGGTAAGGTCGCGCCGCCCCCCGATGTTCCCGGCTGGGGTCGCTTCGGCACGGATGATCCCATCGACTGGCTGCGCTATCGCGGTTCGTTCTATCCGGCGGTTTTGCGCAATACCTCGGTGATCGACCATGCCGGCACCGGCTGGGGCGTCTTCACCGTGACGCCAGAGACCGACGGCGTGGTCCGCCGGGTGCCCGCCGTGGTCACCGATGGCACCGACCTTTACCCGGCCTTGTCCACCGAGCTGCTGCGCCTTGGCACCGCCAGCGAAAGCTTCGGCATCAGCACCGCCGCCGATGGTATTCAGTTCATCAAGCTGGGCCGTAACAAAGTTCTGACCGACGGTCGTGGCCGCATCTGGGTCTATGCCCGCGCCCATGACCCCAGCCTTTATCTGCCGGCCAAGGATGTGCTGAACGGCACCTTTGACGCAGCAAAGGTGGCGGGGCGGCTGGCTATCGTCGGCACCTCGGCCATCGGCCTTGGCGATATTCGCGCCATCGCCACCGAACGGCAAATTCCGGGAGTCGAGGTCCATGCTCAGATCATCGAGAGCATCCTCTCGGCCCAGCAGCTGATCTATCCCTCCGACGCCCACCTGATGGAAATCCTGGGGGCGCTGGTGGCCGGTCTGTTGATGATCGTGTTGGTGCCGCTGATTGGTGCCCGTTGGACCATGCTGCTGTTCCTGGCGGTGACGGCCAGCATCAGCGGGGCCTCGTGGTACGAGTTCTCGGCGAAGCTGACCCTTTATGATCCGGTCTTCCCGACGGTGACGGCGCTGCTTTGCTACGTCATCACCACCTATTCCAGCTTCGCTCGGGAAGAGGCGCAGAAGCGCTATGTGCGCGGGGCCATGGGCCGCTATATGTCGCCGGCTCTGGTGGAAAAGGTGGCCGGTAATCCGGCTTTGCTCAAGCTGGGTGGCGAAACCAAGGATATGACCCTGCTGTTCTGCGACATCCGCGGCTTCACCACCATCTCGGAAACCTTCGGCGCCGACGCACAAGGCTTGACCAAGCTGATCAACCGCTTCCTGACCCCCATGACCGACATCATCCTGGAGCGCAAGGGCACCATTGATAAGTACATGGGCGATTGCATCATGGCTTTCTGGAACGCCCCGCTGGACGATCCCGAGCATGCGGTCAATGCCTGCCGCTCTGCCTTGCAGATGATGGCCGATCTAGCCCCCCTCAACGCCCGGCTGGAGGAACAGGCCAAGATCGAGAGCCGCCGCCATGTGCCCATCAACATCGGCATCGGCTTGAATTCCGGCGACGTGGTGGTGGGCAACATGGGGTCGGATCAGCGCTTCGATTATTCGGTGCTGGGCGACAACGTCAATCTGGCCTCGCGTCTGGAGGGCCAGTCAAAGCCCTATGGCGTCGGCATCGTCATCGGCGAGAACACCTATCAGCGCGCCCCCGGCTTTGCCTGCCTGGAGCTGGATCTGCTGAAGGTCAAGGGCAAGACCGAGGCTGTGCGCATCTTCACCCTGCTGGGCGATGAAGCGGTGGCCAAATCGCCGGAATTCCTGGCGGTGAAGGAAGCTCACGAGAAGCTTCTACTGGCCTATCGCGCCCAGGATTGGGCGGCGGCCCGTGCCCTGATCGCCAAGGTTCTGGAGACCTGGCCCCAGTTCCACCTTGAGAAGCTCTATCATCTTTATGAAGAGCGGATGCAGGAATATGAAGCCAATCCGCCCGGTGCCGACTGGGATGGCGTCTTTACCGCGACCAGCAAATAGGATCGTTATTCGGGCAACAAAAAACCCCGCCGGAAACGGCGGGGTTTTTCTTTGGCTTGGCTGACGGTTTATCTACTGAGCCTTGGGCGCCGGCGAGTTGTTCGGCGGGCGGCGGTCCAGTTGGGCGACTTCCAGGCGGCCCAGGTCGTGGACCAGCTGATAGGCGGCGGTGCGCAGGTCGAAGTCGGCCATGGCATAGGTGATGTCGGCGTTGGTGATCGCACTTTCGGCGTCCAGCACGTTGATCAGGGTTTCCTTGCCGGCTTCATGCATCTTCTTACGGGCGTCATAGACTTCGTGGGCCAGATTGACGGCGTTTTCCAGCAGCTTCAGACGCTCGCGGGCGGTGGCCAGCTGGGTCCAAGCCAAACGCACGGCCTCGGAGGCTTTGCGACCGGCCTGACTGGCGGTGTCCTTGCTGGCGCCATAGTCATAGGAGGCTTGGGCCACCATGGACTGGGTCTTGAAGCCCGAGAACAGTTCCCAGTTCAGCTGCAGCAGGACCGACCAGTCTCGGCTCATACCGGCGGTGGCGTTGGCGAAGCTGGCATAACCAGCCTTCCCCACCAGATCGAGGGTGGGGTAATAGCCGGATTCGGCGCTGCGGACGCGGTTCTGAGAGACTTCGATGGTTTTTTTAGCGGTGTCCACGGTGGGGTTCTCGTCCAGGGCCACCTTGACCGATTCATCCAGGCTGGCGGGGATCAAATCCACCGGCGGCAGAGGCGTCTGGGAGAAGTCCGACAAATTTGGAGCATGACCGAACACCTGAAGGTAACGGTCCAAGGCCTGTTGCAAGGCGCCTTCGAAGGCGATGCGGCGCTCCTTGGCCACCTGCAGGCGCTGCTTGGCCGACAGCACGTCGACCGCCATGCCCGAGCCGCGCTGCACGCGCTCGTCTTCCAGGTTAAGTTGGGTTTGGACGCGCTTTTCATTCTCGCGGGCCAGCTTCACCAAGGAGCTCTGGCGGTTGACGTCCAGATAGGCGGTCACACCTTCCATGATGGTGTTTTGGCGGGTCATGCGCAGCTGGGCCTGGGAAACTTCGTGGCCGCTGATGGCGGTATCCACCGCCGCATTGGTGGCGTCGCCGTCATAGAGATGCTGGGTGATGGTCAGGCCGGCATCTTCACCGTTACGCATGAAATGCTTGCCAGGGGAATTCTCGCGGTCCGTCGAACTGCTGAAGTTGGGGCCGTAGTCGCTGTTGGCTTTGACGGTGGGGAGATAGCCTGAGCGGGCAGTGCCTATGCCTTCTTCGGCGGATTTCACCGATTTGTCGGCGGCCTGGATCATCGGGTGGCTTTCCAGCAGGCCCGAAATTTCGTTCTCCAGGCTGGCTGCCGAAGCAGCCTGAACCGATGCGAACAGCGCCGTTCCCGCAAGCAGCAGGACCTTCAGGTTGGTGGATTTTAACTTCACCCTCACGCGCGCCCCCTTAAAAGTCGCCCGGCTCCCCAAAGCCGCTGATCACATGATAGCTACCCCAAGCTTTTGGGGAAATCAATCGATACATTACTTTAGTCGAAGTTCGATAGAACGGCAGAGAAAAATCATCATTCAGTCACAGGAATTATTGCCATTCATCGTTCGATACTGAGAGCTTGGGAGGGATTTTTCCGTGTCTGCCAAACTGGCAGGTTGCAAATTTGGCGCCCCTTGGGATGGCGTGACACAATGGCATGTCGGCGAGGATCTCCATGGGAATGGCGAAATTGAATTCGTTATAAATCATGAGGTTGTGGGAAGTTCCCAGATTGGCCCATTTGTTGCACACAAATCAGGGATCGACCCCAATCGAACCAAGGCTCCGCAAGAGGGCTGATAACAACAATGATTTACAGGGAGAGGACTGGAGCGCGCGATGTAGAGCTTTGGCACAAGGCCGGTCGGCCCTGTCGGACAGGCGGTGACAGCCCCGCTTGAGGCAGGGGCAATCTGGCGTCAGGCTTTGCATCGCGCCTCATATTCCGGGAATCACGGATGGCCATGACCTTCACAGTCGCTCAATATGTCGCCATAAGCGGGGCGCAAAGCCTTGACGGCTCCAGTGATCCATTCACCTCGCCGGGGTTTGGCCGTGGGGTGTTTAGGGATGTTTACACCTTGGCGCGTCTGCATGACCGCGAGCCTGATGCTCCCACTTTGCGTTCGTTGTTTCAGGACGGCTTTCCCGACGGCCTGCATTTGCGACCCGAAGGACGGGAGGGGCGGGTCGTCATGGGGGCTCTGCGCTCACGTATGGTGGAGATGTCCATCGACAACAGCTGTATGAAGCAGCTGTCCCGGGATTATCTCTCTATCTATATGGGGCCTCATCATTTAGATGATGCCGGGCGTATGACCCGGCGGGGTGATGACTTCGTATCCTGCCTGAATGTGATCCTGAAGCTGGTCGGCGATGCCGAGCGGCGCGGACGCTCTGGCGCCTTGGGGGAATATCTGTCGGTGGTTCTGCCATCACGGCTGGAACCTTTTCTGATCTGGGGCGAAAGCCGGGGCGAAGGGCGCTTTTATGGGGCTCTGGCTGGCTTCACCCTGGTCTATTGCCGCACGCTTTTAAGTCTGCTGCCGCTCTCGGCCCAGGCTGAGAGTCCGGCAATCGAGGCTGGCGTCGATTTCGCGAATCGTCACGGCTCTTTCACCGACGAGGTTGCCCGACCTTGAGTGAAGACCAGTTCGGCGCTATAGCATCGGACATGCGCAATTGGATCGCTGCCCGTCTTGGTCGAAAGTTCGCCTTTTTCCTCGCCGTAGGGCTTCTCTCGGCGTCGTTGGCCTTTCTTGCTCTTTTCCTGGGGCTTTACAGCCATCAATTGGAGCGAGAGCGTGGGCAGGCCTCGGCTCAGGTCAATTCCCTTTTGCAGGTGGCGTTGGAAAACGCCATGCTCAAGCGCGACTTGGATGGCCTGCGCGACATCATTTATTACCTGGGCCGCCAGGAAAATATCCGCCGGGTATCCATCATCAATCCCGATGGGCAGGTGCGGTTCTCATCTCTGCCCGAGACGGTCAATGATAATTTCCCCATCTCTCCCGCCGATCTTGGCGCGGTGCAGACCAGCTTCCTGAAAGATGAATTCGGCCACGAGGTGTTGCGCAGCATCAACCCCGTGCACAACCGCGAGCCTTGCAGCCGTTGCCATGGGCCGGTGGCCGAGCATCCGGTCAATGGCATTCTGATCGTCGATTACGATGGTGCCAGCATTCGCAAATCGGCGGTGCGGGGCGCTTTGCTGATGATCGGCTCGGGAGCCTTGGTGGTGGTCCTGATGCTGTTGGCCCTCTATTGGGCCTTGCAGCGGCATGTGCTGCAGCCGGTCAAGCTGCTGAGCCAGGCGGCTCTGAGCTTCGGGCGGGGCGATCTGGACAGCCGGGCGGCTTTGCCGGGGCATGACGAACTGTCGGACCTGGGACGCTCCTTCGACGCCATGGCCGCCAGCCTCAAGGACAGCATGGAAACCGTGCGCCGCCAGGAGGCTTTCCTGCAGTCGGTGATCGATACGGTGCCCGATGGCATTCGCGTGATCGACGAGGGTTTCCGCATCGTCAAGGCCAACCGGGCCTATTGCGAGCAGGTGGGCGCTTCCATGGACAAGGTGGTGGGCTCCTTGTGCTATGCCTCGTCCCATGGACGGTCCGAGCGGTGCCCGCCGACACTGGTGACCTGCCCGCTGGTCGAGGTCTTCTGCGACCGCAAGCCGCTGAAATGCATGCATCGCCACAAGGCAGCCGATGGTCGCGAGTTTCCAGTCGAAGTCCATGCGGCCCCGCTGGAGATGGCCGACGGCCGGCTGCTGGTGATCGAGGCGATCCGCAATCTGGCCGCCGACATTCGTTTCTCTCACGAGCAGAAACTCTCGGCCCTGGGGCAATTGGCCGCCGGCGTCGCCCATGAAATCCGCAATCCCCTGGCCTCGGTCCGCCTTGCCCTGCAGGGCTCCATGCGTCTGGCCGATCAGGGCGAGGTGGATACGGCGGTGCTGGCCAATTATCTGCGGCTGGTGGATGGCCAGATCGACAAATGCATCGATGTCACCGATCGCCTGCTGCGGCTTTCGGCCAATACGGTGGCTGATCGTCAGTTGGTCTCGGTGGCGACCGTGATCTCCGAGACTTTGTCTTTGCTGGCTTGGGAAGCCAAGGCTTCCAATATCGAAGTGACCACCGAGTTGGAAGGCACCGAGCTGCGCGTTCTGGCCAATGACGGCGAGCTTCGGATGGTGGTGCTCAATCTGGTGCAGAACGCTTTCCACGCCATGCTCAAAGGCGGGCGGTTGGTGGTGGGCTGCCGTCAGGCCGAAGGCCGGGTCGAGCTTAGCTTCCGCGATGACGGCGTGGGCATCAGCCCCGAGAATTTGCCGAAAATCTTCGATCCCTTTTTCTCGCAGCGGGCCGGCGGCGGCCAGGGCACCGGGTTGGGCCTGACCATCTGCCGCACCATCGTCGAGGATATGGGCGGCCAGATTACTGTGCGCAGCTATCCCGGCGGCGGCACCCGCTTCACGGTTTCGCTGCCAGCACCCGAAGGTGAGCTTGAGGGAGTCCTGTCGTGAAGCTGAATATCTTGGTCATCGAGGACGACGCCCTGCTGAACCAGTTGCTGGTCGGCCAGTTGCAGCGGTCCGGCTATTCGGTGCAGGGAACCTCGCGCTGGTCCCAGGCCAAGGAGATTATCGAGGAGATGGAGCCCGAACTGCTTCTCCTCGACGGCCGTCTGCCCGATGCCGATGGCTTGGAACTGCTGCCGCAGATCGCTCAAGCGCAGCCGGTGATCCTGCTGACCGCCTATGCCTCGGTGCAGAATGCCGTGAAGGCCATGAAGCTGGGGGCCGCCGAATATCTGGTCAAGCCGGTCAATCTGGAAGAGCTGGAACTGGTGGTCAAACGGGCCCTGGATAATGCTGCTCTGCGCCGTGAAAACCTTTATCTGAAAAGCCGCATCGCCCAGGCTCCCGACTGGGCCGACGCCATGATCGGCTCCTCTCCGGCCTTGGACGAGGTCAACCGCCTGATCGACGCCGTTGCCCCGGCGGATATGACCGTGCTGATTCAAGGCGAAAGCGGCGTCGGCAAGGAGCTGGTGGCCAATGCCATCCATGCCCGCTCGCACCGCTCCAGCCGCACCTTCGTGCCGGTGGACATCTGCACCCTGCCCAAGCATCTGTTCGAATCCGAGCTGTTCGGTCACGAGCGCGGCGCCTTCACCGGGGCCGAGAAGCTGAAGAAAGGGCTGATCGAAGGAGCCGAGGGCGGCACCTTGTTCCTCGACGAGATCGGCGAGATTGATCCGGCGGTGCAGGCCAAGCTGCTGCGGGTGCTGGAGACCGGGCGCTTCCGCAGGGTCGGCGGCACCAAGGACCATGACGCTAATGTGCGTATCGTCGCCGCCACCAATCGCGACCTTGCCACCATGTGCAAGGAAGGAACCTTTCGCTCGGACCTGTTCTATCGGCTGTCGGGGTTCCAGATCACCGTGCCGCCTTTGCGGGAACGTCGCCAGGATATTCCGGCGCTGGCCGGTCACTTCATCCACAACCATGACTTCTCTCGCCGCATCGAGAAAAGCCTGTCCAACGAAGCCATGGGGCAGATGTTGGCCTACGACTGGCCGGGGAATATCCGCGAGCTGAAAAATGTCGTTGAACGGGCATTGATCCTGTCCGGGGAAGCCGAGGTGATCGAGCCTCGGCACCTAGCCATCCGGCCTAGCCCAGATGCGTCCCTCCTGCCGCCGGGTTTGGCCGAGGCTCCGCTCGATTTGGCCGTCGAGCCCAGCCTTGAGGACATAAAACGTAGCTATCTCAAAGTCCTGCTGGAACGCTATGACGGCCATCGCGGCAAGGTGGCGCGTATACTCGGTATTAGTGAGCGCAACACATACCGCCTCATCCGAAAGTTTGGTTATGGCGAAGGTGATGAGTAAACAGGTTTACACACTGAAGGTTGTGATTCCCTAAGGTTTAACCTAGACTGCCGCCTTCTCATGCGTAAGGGGTTCCCTGCATGGTGGGTGGGATGTTTACAGAGACGGAAAGTCAGGAGCGTCGGCGTCGCGGGCCGCGCTTCAAGGGCGATATCATGGATGTGCTTGAGGCATCCCGTGATCTCTTCTGCGTCACCATTCATGGCATGGTCACGGCGGTCAATTCCGCCGGTCTCTCCCTCTTGGGCGCCGCCGATGGCCAGGAGGTCGAGGGCAACCGCTTTCTCGACCTGCTGATCGCCGAGGACGAAAGTGCCTATGACGACGGCTGGCTGGACCGCAACGCCTATCGCAAGGAGCCTTTGGCGGTACGCATGCGCCGCTATGATGGCGGCGTGCGCCAAGTCGAGCTTTTCATCTATCGCGCCCGCGAACTGACCTCCGGCGCCATTGTCGTGCTGGGCCGTGACGTCACCGAACAAAGCCAGCTTGTGAATGCCGTTCAGCGCACGGAAATCCGTTTCCGTATGCTAGTGGAGAACTCTGGCCATTTGGTCGCCCATTGTCGCGGTCATATGGTTGATTACGTCAACCGTGCCGGTGGCCGCATGCTGGGGGCCGAAGAACCGGCTCAACTGGTGGGCCGCCCGGTTTGGGACCTGTTCGCCGAGCCCGAGCGCAGCTTGCTGGCCGGGCAGGTGGAGCATCTTTTGGCCTGGGGCGGACAGAGGGGGGCTGTGCGCCCAGTGCGTCTGCTGCGCCAGGACGGCCAGCCGGTGGATGTGCAGTTCTCGGTGACGGTGTTCCCCTCAGGCGAGTCGCTGGACTATATGATCGAAGCCTTCGACGTCTCGGAGCATCTGCGTACCGTCGATCAGCTGCGCCTGTTCAACGAGGAGTTGGAGCAACGGGTGCGCGAACGGACCGCCGAACTGGAAGACCAGCGCCGCGAGGCGGTGGAGGCCAAGCGCTTTAGCGAGGGCTTGTTGGACGCCGTGCCCAGCCCGGTCTGGTTCAAGGACGCCGAGCTGCGCTTCCGCAACTACAACCAAGCCTTCCGCGAGGTTAACAAGGTCGAGGGTGATGCCTGGATCGGTCGCACCCTGTCGGAGGTCTGGAAATCTGATCTGTCCATAGAGCACGAGGAGTTGGACCGTCGCCTGTTGCAGGGCGAGGCCAACAAGCCTTGCGAGGTGGTTTCCCGCTTTGGCGACGGCTCGGAACGCGATGTGCTGATGTGCAAGACCGCCTTTCATGACGGCGAGGGCCGGCCCGCCGGTATCATCGGCATGATGGTCGATATCTCGGAACGCAAGGCCATGGAGCGCGAACTGCGGCGCATGGCCACCATCGATCCCATGACCGGGGCGCATAACCGCCGGCATTTCCTCAATACCGCCGCCCACGAGCTGGAGCGGGCCCAGCGTCATGCCCGGCCTTTGGCGGTGCTGATGCTGGACATCGACCATTTCAAGGCCATCAACGATGGTTACGGCCATGCCCTAGGCGACGAGGCCATTCAGACCTTCGTGAAAGTCTGCGCCACCACCTTGCGCGAGCATGACACCATCGGCCGTTTGGGCGGCGAGGAATTTGCCATCCTGCTGCCGGAAACCGTCCTGGACCGCGCTCTCGACGTGGCCGAGAGGCTGCGCCAAAGGGTCGAGGCCATTGTTTTGCAATGCCCCGCCGGCCCGGTGTCCTTCACCACCAGCATCGGCGTTTGCGCCCTTAAGCCAGGGGACAGCGTAAGCCATGTGTTGAATCGGGCCGATCTCGCCCTTTATGCCGCCAAGAATGGTGGGCGGAATATGGTCTGTCTGGAGCCCTAACCAAACGGCGTAGGAATCGGGGGGTTATCTCTGACGGAATAGTCGTGCTAGTCTCCTGATCACCGCTCGGGAGAGTGGGCTATGGTATTGGGTGGATGGATTGCGGGTGATTATCAGGCAAAAAAGCAGCGTTAGGGCCATGGGCCGGGGTGGGAGCGTTTCATCGTGACCTATCTCGATCATTTTTTCCTGGCTATTCCGCCCTTCGCCTCGACGCCCGATCCCAGCTTTTTCTTCCCGTCGCACAATTATTCCAACATTGTCGCCTCGCTGGAATTCGCCATTCGCCGCGACTTTGGCATCGTCAAGCTGGTGGGCGAGGACGGGACCGGCAAGACCACCCTCAGTCGGCTGCTGCAA
>Ga0302190_10000443_pt1 | contig 26756 bp, 14 predicted proteins | sample II_Bog_E2_3_FD_198784 | JGI IMG/M metagenome (GOLD analysis project Ga0302190, IMG submission 198784) | Peat permafrost microbial communities from Stordalen Mire near Abisko, Sweden - II_Bog_E2_3 | ecosystem: Environmental > Terrestrial > Soil > Wetlands > Peat | place: Sweden: Abisko... | reverse complement strand
CTGGGTACGCTGGCTGCCATGCCCGACGCCGACGGAATCATCTACGACAAGGCCGACAACTTAATGCTGGCTGTCTCCGGTGACGGACAGGCGTTGATGACCATCAAGCCCGATGTGGACCCGGTGAAGGGCAAGATCGATCCGCCGATCAAGTTGGGTGGATCACCAGAGTTTCTGGCCTACGGCGGCGATGGCAAGGTGTACATCAACCTCGTGGACAAGGACTTGGTCGCGGTGGTGGACCTGAAGACGCGGACGGTGACAGCGCGCTGGCCGGTTGCTCCGGGCGGAAAGCCGGTGGGATTGGCGATCGACCGGAAGGGCCACAAGCTATTTGTGGGCTGCCGCGCTCCTCAGAAACTGATTGTGATGAGCACCGAAGATGGCAAGGTGCTGGCGGATCTGCCCATCGGTGCGGGCGTGGATGCGACCAAGTTCCACGCGGGCCTGGCCTATGCCAGCTCCGGCGACGGCACGCTGACCGTGGCCAGCGAAGTGGAGGGCAAGTTCCAGGTGCTGCAGGTGGTGAAGACGGTCGCCGGCGCGCGCACTATGGGGCTCGACGAATCCACCAACAAGGTCTACCTGCCCACGGCGGAGTTTGAAGCACCTGTGCCGGGAGCGGCCTCCAAGCGGCCCAGGCCAAAGCCTGACACCTTCATGCTGGTGGAAGTGGGCAAGAAGGACACGAAGTAAGTTTCAGAAGTAACGATAAGGGAAAGAGAAACCCCGGCAACCGAATACGGTCACCGGGGTTTTTCTTTGTGCCAGAACCTGAGGCCGGAAAGTATCTTGCTGTCCCACCCTTTGCGCGATAGAGCCCGCGCAAAGGATGGGGCACGGCGCATTGAACCTAGGGCACGAAAAACACGGACCCAGGAAAGCGTGGATCAGTCGGCACGCTGCCAGTACTCGGTGCGGCCTAGCAGCGCAAAGCCGATGAAGCCGCGGACCTTGAGCTTGCGGCCGCCGTCGTCAAGGGCGAGGATGCAGCGGTAGACCTTGCCGTTGTGAGGGTCCAGAATCTGGCCTCCCGCCCACTGGTTGCCGTCTTTCTTCATCTCCCAGAGAAACCTGAGGCCTTGCAGTGGCTGGTTCTTGAGCGCACCTTCGCAGGCCAGACAAACGGGATTGGGGCCGGGCTGGTCAGTGTCGAGCACCTTCTCGATGCTGGCCGAGAGCTTGCCGTCATCTTCGCGGATTACGACGATGGCCTTGGCTTTGCCGGTGGCATCGTCTATGGTCTTCCAGCGGCCCACCGGCGAGGACATATCCGCTGCCTGCGCCAGCAAGGCTGCGCAGCAGAGGGGAGCAAGCAGCAGAACAGCGGCAATCCGCGCAGTCAAGCGAACCATTGTTCTACTCCCCTTCCGGTTGCATCGCCGGATTGAAGACTGTGAATCCATCAGCCTTTGCCGCGTTGAGCAGAGACGGCTGCGCGGAAACGAAGATGATCTCGGTGGTCTGGAACATCTCGCGGGCGGTAAGGGCGGCAGCCAACTGCAATGCGGCTGGCCAGCCAAGGGCAGCGCGGTCAATCAGCTCGCGCGCCGCCTCAAGCACGGCGGGGTTAAGCGGCTGCTGGACGGTCCGGGCCGCCTCCATGCGCAGGCTTTCGCGCACGCTGGCCGCATCGTCGTGCGAGATTTCCCCTGTCCGCTCACGGCGGCGAATGGCCGCGTAGAGTTCGAGCGGGGTTGAGGCCGCAATCATCTTGCGATTGTCGTCAACCGATTCCAACAACGCGATCAGCGCATCGGAACCAGGTTCGGAGACAAAGAGCTTGGCAAAGGCGGTGGACTCAAGAAAGTAGATGCTCACACGGTACCCCGTTCGGCCTCGATGGTCTCGGCCAGCGGCTCACCCAGCATAGGGACGGGGTGAAAGCGCTGGGTCTCCTCGGGAATACCGGCCTCCGCGCGATTGAGGCGGATGGTGGTGGTGGGATAGGCAGGCGTTTTAGGGTTGGCGATCTTGCTGGTCATCACCACTCCGCGCTGAATGGCCTCGGCCAATACAACCTGGCGCGACTCAGGATGCTGATTCCAGCGGTAGGCCTTGCGGGGAAGGAAGGAGTCGCGGAACCACTTGAGCGCGATAAAAGCGTGGCCACCTCGTTCAGCTTCGGCAAGGGCCATGCAGAGCTCTTTTACGCGAGCATCCATATCCTCGGGTAGAACCGCCTGCTGGGTGTCGTCGTCCTCCTCTGGGGCGGCGACAGCCATGGCGCGAGGAGCGCGAACCGCGCGCGGCGCCGGCTCTGCATCGTCACTGCGCTCAAAATAAATCCGGATCTCGTCCTCTTCCGGTGACCACGAGGCTGCATTGGCGGTGCGGCGCTTGCTGCGACCATTTTCACTGCAGAGTTCGACGATAGCCTGATAGCCCGGAGGACACAGGAATTGAACGGCGCGCGTCAGACCGGGGTCCTGAGAGAAGGCCAGCTCATTGAGAGCGTCCTCAATAATCTCCTCGGCGGTCGGAATGCTCAGCGCATTAGCTTCTATGGCATTTGGTGCTGTCTTGGACGACTTCATTCTTCTTCTCCGTATGCCGGGCCCTGCATTCACGCAGGAAACCACGGTCTTGAACTTAAATCGCACCTTTGAAGGATGCTGAGTGTATCCATGTGTATAACTTATGCAATACACAGAGGCTATTTATTCCGCACGAGTCATTTTGGATGCCCGTTTAGCGGCTTCCAGATTTGTGGGATCTGCCTATTTACGCTTGCCTGCCATTGCACGAGAGGCATGGGCTTCCGGGACTTTATGCTTGCTCGACAGTAGGGGCCCGGTAATCCGAAAACATCTGCATCTGAGGGAATAGATTCTTGTGCCAATTGAATTAGTACAGAAGTTCGCATAATAATCTTACGCCCTGTTTGGCGGCTACAACAACAGGGATTTGCAGGACGAGACACCAAAACGCGGAAAAAGTTGCGCAAGTTAAGAAAAACTCTGATCGGGCACTGTCCGTACAATGTAGTTATGCGTCATTGTTTGCTGCTCTTGTTGCTCTGCTCCTTGGTTTTTACCGGATCGCAGGCCGGTGGCTCGACCTTTGACCTGGCCGGACCAAAAGTGGACGTGCGCGTCAAGCGCGGTTCCGTAACATTGCCCGTTGCCGCAGTACCTAACCTGCAAGGTGGCGACCGGCTCTGGGTACATCCGGACCTTCCCCCCAGCCAGTCAGAACACATTGTGCTGGTGGTGGCTTTTCTGCGTGGAGTCACAAACCCGCCCCCTCCAGAGTGGTTTACGCGCGTGGAAACATGGTCGCAGGCGGTGCGCAGCGAGGGTGTCTTTGTCACCGTGCCCGGTGAAGCACAGCAGGCGCTGATCTTCCTGGTGCCGGAGACAGGCGGAGATTTCAACACGCTCAAGAAAGCCGTGCACGACGAACCCGGCTCCTTTGTGCGCGCCGTACAGGACCTGCAGGCGGCCAGTTGGGACCGCATGAGGGTGGAAGCCTACCTGGCACAGGTGAAGGTCACCTCTCAGTCTGACCAGAAGACGCTGAAGGAGCGGGCTGAAATGGCCTCGCGCAGCCTGGGCATCAAGCTGGAACAGCAATGCTTTGAAAAGCCCGCCGAGCAGCAGGCCGGATGCCTGGCGCAGAACCCCGAGGGGATGGTGCTGGACGACTCGAATGCCCAATCCTTGGTGGCGCAGCTGACCAGCGGTTCGACCGCCGACCTGATGAATGCCATCAGCGCCTCGAGCATGGGCGGCAGCGGAGCCTATTCGGCCTACGTCGGGGCCATTGTGGACACGGCCAAGATTCTCGCGTCCATGCACACGGCACACTTCCGCTACATTCCTGCTCTGGCGCTGCCTGCGGCCGACACGCTGAACCTGCGACTGGCCACGCCGCCCTCGTTCCGGAGCCCGAAGTCGGTGGTGGTGGTGGCGCTGCCGCCGGTCGCACCCTCGAAAATGCCCACCCTGCATCCGGTGAATCCGACTGACAGCTACTGTGCCACGAAGCCCGGATTTGTGCTGCCCGCCGAAGGCGCTCCGCTGGTGTTTGCCACCGAGATGGCGCATCACCTGGTGCTGCACGTAGAGGCGGTTGGAAAGACTGGCAGCGCAGTCGACCTGCCGTTGACTGCCGATCCCGCAAAGGGCGGGTTGGCGCCAACGCACCCAGGCGCAGCACTGTCCTCCGGAGATCTAACCGGTGAGGTGCGCGGCAAGTGGGGTTTTGACGATTGGGACGGACCACATTATCACCTGCGGGCTGCCGGAACCACTGGCTGGACGCTGGCTGCGGCCGACCAGTCGGCACTGGTGGTGGGCCGCGATGACACGCTGCACCTGGAGGGCGAAAACACGCTCTGCGTGGACCGCATTGAGGCGCATAGCGAAGACGGCGCCACGTTGAAGGTGGTCTGGAAGTCGCCCCGGCCGGAGGCGCTGGAGCTGCAGGTTCCGCTCAAGAACTCTGTGCCGGGCCAGGTGACCTTCTCCATCTATCAGTTCGGGCAGGACAAGCCGGAGACGCTCGCTGTAAAAGCCTTTGCTGACGCAGCTTCACTGGATCGGCTCACACTGAACGCGGGTGACAACGAGGCGTACCTGAAGGGGACACGGCTGGACGAAGTGGCCAGCGCCGAGCTGGAGGGGATCACGCTGAAGCCGGCCGAGCTGAGCCGTGTGGGGGAAAGCGATCTGCTGACAATGAAGGCAGATAGCGCCACCCTGAAGCTGACGCCGGGCAGGCGCTACACGACGCGCGTGGAATTGCATGACGGTCGCGTGCTGAAGACTCCGGTCACCGTGGATCCTCCGCGGCCACAGGCCATTCTGCTGAGCAAGGGCGTGCAGCAGGGCGCACCGCAAGCCTCGCAGGCCTTGCAACTTGGCAGCGCAGACGACCTGCCAGTGGAGGGAAAGCTGGTGTTTTTTGTGAAGTCGGTGGTGCCGGCACACTTCCCCAGAGATTCGAAGGTGGAGATTGCCGCAGCCGATGGAGGCTTCCATACCGTGCTGTCACTGACAGACGCAAGCCTGATGCTGGAAGATGCACGAACGGCCATGGGCAGCGTGGAACCCCTGGCGCGCTTTGGCGCCTCAGCCTTCGGGCCGGTGCAGCTGCGGGTGCTGGCTGCCAATGGAACTGCTGGCGACTGGCTGCCGCTGGGCACGCTGGTACGGCTACCGGGCTTCAAAGATCTACACTGCCCGCGAGCCACCGCCAAACCCTGTACGCTGACCGGCACAAACCTGTTTCTGGCGGCAGCCTTCAGCGCCACACAGGATTTTTCCAGTGCAACAGAGGTTCCGGCTGAGTTTACCGGAACGCAGCTTGCCGTTCCGCATCCAGCCAACGGTGTTCTCTACATGAAGTTGCGCGATGATCCGGCCACGGTGCAGACGCTGGCGCTGCCAGCAACTCCGGCTGCGGGCGAGGCAAAGACAGCGTCTCTGCCAGCCGTCACGGCTTCGGCGCCAGCCGCTTCTCCCAACGAGCCGCCCGAAACGCCAGCGCCTGCCTCGCCAGCGCAATCAACTCCAGGCGATGCTGCTGCCACGGACAAGAATCAGCCCTGAAAACAGACACAGCCTGCCTGTGCGGATTTATTGGGTCCGCTCAGGGCAGGCTGTATATGCCAGGAAAACTGAACTTGCGAGAGGCCCTAGTTGAAGTAGGCCTTGTTCTTCTCCTCGAATCCAGCCTTGTCGGCCGGCAGATCATCGACGGAGAAGATAGCGCCCGAGGGACAGACCGAGGCGCAGTTGCCACAGTCGATGCACTCATCGGGGTTGATGTAGACCTGTGAGACGGTTTTGGCGGCAGCGGCGCCCGCCAATGGGGCAATTGCAGCCGTCGAACACTCGTCGACGCAGATGAAATCCTTGGTACAGGCATCGGTAACAACGTAGGCCATTGGAAGAGGCTCCTTGGTTTGCGATCTGGGCGGCTGCAGCGCAGATCGCCCCACGCTTTGAGGCTAACGGAGAGCCAAGCTGAAGGAAGTGACCCAAATCACATTGGAGGAGGATGTCTCCCCGATTACGGTACGGAAGGATCTCAATCGGGAATTCATGCCGGATTGACACGCTATTCGCAGGTTCCGTTCACCCTGAAGCCATGAACACAACCAGAGGTTTCCCCCGGCTTACCCAGGCTTTGGCGTGCTGGAACTGGAAGTGTGCGCTGCTGAGCGCTGCGGTACGGTCGGCCGTGTACCTTGCGGCCATGGCGCACGGAGGGCCGCACAGCCGGTCAGCGGTGGCTGCGGTCGAGATGGGCTACGTGGCGCTGACTGCGGGCCTTTGGGCCGGAATGCAGCAGAAAGCACTCGGCTTGCGTTCGCGCTGGCTGGGCAACGTTGTGGTGGCCGTGGTAGTGCCTTCGCTTTCGCAGTTGATGGACTGGCTGGTGCACCGTGCGGCTGGGGCAACAGCTCCGCCGCGCGCCACTGTGGTTGTCTGCGTCTTCACCGCGCTCTCAGCGCTGTTCCATCTTCATGCCATGCGCCGGGGAGCATTCCTGACCGGGCATGGATGCTCTCTGGCAGACGACTTTCGTCAGGTGCCGCGGCTGCTGGCCGGGTTTGTATTGCGGCCGGCGGCGATGGTCTCAGCCCCAGCCTTCCGGCTGGCGCGGACCGTGGAGTCACGGGTAGCCTGAGGCGCGGCCAAGGGTGTGTGGGCGGGCGAGAGGGTTTGAATGGCTCAGCGAAACTGCTCGAGCGCGCGCTCCAGCAGCGGATTGCCAGGAAGCACCAGCAGTCCCGCCAGAATGCTGGCTCGCCCTTCGCCGGCGCGGCCAAGCTGGCCCAGCGCAGCCGCCTTGGCGGCATAAGCGCCGGGCGTGGCCGGCTCAAACTGCAGGGCCCGGTCGGCTGCGGCGATAGCCTCCGCGAACTGGCCAAGCTGAACCAGAATGGTAGCGCGGTTGCTCCAGCCCTTGGCGTAGCGGGGATTGATCTGCACGGTGCGGTCGGCGCAGTGAAGCGCAATTTCAAACTCCCCGGAGCGTCGCCGGGCGATTGAAAGGCTATTCCAGGCCACGATGGCTGCCGCGTCTTCCTTGACGATCTTTTCGCAAATCTCGATCGTCTCCGGAATCCTCCCCAAGTCGATCATCATGCTGGTCAGGCTTTCAAGCTGGCGCGCCGGCAGGGTATCGATGGCGATCTGGAGCCATCGCCTAGCGCGGTTGCTGTCGCCGGAGAGAGCGGCGTAGAGAGCGCTGTTGACAATAGGCGCTGCTTCGGCCGGAGCCAGGCGGTAGGCCTCTTCCAGGTGTCCGAGGGCCTGGGGGAAAGCACGGCGCGCAGCCAGCGCATTGGCCAGCGCGATGCGAGCCTTTACACTGCGGGCATCGAGCTGGACGGCATTGCGCGCCGTGCGCTCGGCGTCGTCAAAGCGACCCAGCAGGTGGAAAGTGGTGGACTGGTTCACAAGGCCCCCGACTCGGCTGGATGCAAAGCTGGGCGCGCTACGCTGAGGCCCGGCAAAGGGCTCAAGCGCGCGCCGGACGGTGGCAAAGTCCGCAGGCCGGTCCTTCTGGCGCTTCTGAAGGCAGCGCAGGATCAGCCGCGCCATGGGCTCGGGCATGCGCGGCTCAAACTGGCGCGGATCGGGTGGCGGCTGGGTAAGGTGGTCCTGGCAGTATGCGTCCGCAGTGGAATCGGGTTGGCCGGGAAAGGGCAGCCGGCCGGTCGCCAGCTCAAAGAGCGTGACGCCGAAGGAGTAAATATCAGAGCGCGCGTCCATCTCGGCGGGCTCGGCGGGCCGCGTCCACTGCTCGGGCGGCATATAGGGTGGAGTACCGATGCGAGCTGCGTCGCTGACGCCGCGTACCAGCGCGATGCCGAAGTCCGTAACCTTGGCAACACCTTCGCGCGTGACCAGCACATTGGCCGGCTTCAGATCGCGATGCACCAACCCGCACACCTGCCCGGCGTACTCCAGCCCGTTGGCAATCTGCCAGCCGAAGCTGGCTGCCGCCTGCCAGCCCAGCGGCCCCCGGGCAAGCAGATCCTCAAGCGAGCCGCCTTCAACCGGCTCCATCACCACAAAAGGCAGCCGCATGTACTCTTCCATGCCAAAGGCCAGCACAATGTTGGGGTGATCGCCCAGGCCGATCCAGAGCAGAATTTCGTTGCGAAACATCTCAATCAGGCGTACCGATCCCAGGTGCTCGCGCAAAAGCGTCTTCAAAACGCAACGATGGCCACTGACCGTATCGGCGCAGAAGTACACGCGCCCAAAACCACCGCCCAGCCGGCGCAGAATGCGATAGCGGCTGTGGATGTGGTCGCCCGCGACAAGCACTTCAGTCCGCTGATCGGGATCGAGGGGGTCTGACCAAGGCCCGGACGCGCGCAGCGTGGGTGGATGCGGATCAGGCTGCGAGATGTGTACCTCCGAGGCAGACAGCTCGCAGAGCTGCGCCTCGGTGAGCAGGCCCAGGCGAACCAGGGAGCCGGTGATCGGCGCTTCGGTGTCGAGTTCAAACAGACACTGCTCTACCTGCGCCTGGCGGACCCACCCGCGGCGCACGGCCTCGGCAACTCTCTGCTTATCGAGTTCGCTGTCAAAAGGCATTGGATGGCTCAGTGCTGTGATTGTCAGCTTAGACGATCAACGAGGTGAAAGCCAGAAAAGGATTGACAACAAACAGGGCGCGGAGAGTTTTCTTGAATACCCGGATGGGTAGATTTCACGGGACAAAGGAGCGGGTCGGCGCAGGGCTAGGGTGTATCGGGATATACCCGAAAAACGTGTCCACAAACTCGCTTTATGTTTTTTCGGTAATTTTACGTTTTCCGTCGGGGGGGGGCTACTCGTTGTTTGCGGACATGATTCGCGGTCGATGAGTTGATGAGACCATCCCAGGGTTCCGTCCGCTGAGGCGGACTTCACCCTGGGTTATTTTGGGTTATTTTCGACCTCTCCCTCCGGGAGCAGCCCTGAGGCAATGCTTGCATACCGGTTTCTGGACAGGTCCTAGAAGACGCGAATGCGAACGCCGGTGCTGATGCCCATGGTGGATGTGGCGCCGTAGGTGAACTGGGGCCAGTCCTGATACTCGAAATCGGCCGCGCGGATGCTGATGCGGCGCTTCCACTGGTAGTCAATGCCGCCACCGAAGGTGGCCACGGTATAGCGGCCAGTGGCGTAGTTGTACGGGAAGTTGAAGTCGCCAAAGCCGATCAAACCCTTGGCATAGGGCTGGAACTTGCCCCAGTTGCGGTGATAGCGCACTCCAATCGAGTACGTTTCCACGTGGAGATTGTCCACCTGATGGAAATCGAGCCAGCGCGCCTCGCCCTCAATGCCGATGCCGCGCCGCGTGTCCACATCCACCAGCGCGGTAATGCCGCCCAGCTTGCGGGCGCCGTAGGCAACGTCATATGCCGAGGCCAGGCCGCCAGCCCAGATCTTGATGCCCCCTGCATCCGCCGAGGGAACCACCTGAGCCGAGCCCGGACGCACGCCACAGAACACAAGCAGCACCAAGGCTGCGGCACAGACAAGTCGAGTAACAGGCTGGGTATTCATCGCTCTCCCGTACGTGATTCATCATCCCCGGTCTACTTCGTAATCGTCAATGTTATATCAGCATAGTGAATCACATTGGTGTTGGTTCCCGTGCCGGTGACCTGGAGGACGTAGGTTCCAGGGGCTGCGCTGGCGGTGGTAATACCATTGCCGCATCCACTGGCCACAAGCACTGCGGCCGGAAGCACGGCAGCCAATAGCGCTACTGCCAGGGCGCTCAACCACGAACCGCGCCGGCGGCGGATGCGGAACAGCACCCATCCCAGCAAAGATCCAGGGAGAAGGCCAAAACCGGCCAACAACAAGCTGTCGTGCGTGCTGCCGCGGTTAGAAGCAGAGGTGCCGCCGGTCAGCGGGTAGTTGGTGTCAATGGTCAGCTGCGAACTGGCTGTGCCATTGGCTAACAGCTTTACCGAGAGCGGCGAGAAGTGGCAGGTGACAGCGGCAGGCACCGACGCGCAGCCCAGGCCGATGGTGTCGGTGAAGCCAGTTACCGAACTGAGGTTGACCGTAATGATGGTGTACTGGGTTGTCTGCAGCGTGACGGCCGAAGGCGTCAGCGTCAGTGAGAAGTCAGTGACGGCTGTTGAAATGGAGAGTGGCTGCGAGGTGGAGGCCGTGTGGATGCTGTCTCCCCCGTAGGAGGCAACCACGGAGTACGTGCCAGGCGTAAGGCTGGGCACCAGCGTAGCCACGCCGCTTGCGTTGAGCGTGGCCGTACCGATGGTGGTGGAACCGGTGGTGAAGACAATGGTCCCGGTAGGCGTGGCGCCCGTGGTTCCCGTCACGGTGGCAACCAGAATCAGCTGCGCGTTGGAGCCCGAAGTAGTGGAGCTGCCCAGAGCCGTAACGGTGGGAATGGTCTCAACCACCAGCGCGGACGGTGCCTGCCCGCTGCTGGCCAAGTCGTTCGCGTCTCCGCTGTAAGCCGCCTGGATGGTGTAGCTGCCGGCGGCCAGTGTGGAGCTTGAAAGTGTGCCTGTGCCGGTTGCGTCCAGCGTGGCCGTGCCCAGAGCCGTGGAATTGGCGGTAAAGGTCACTGTGCCGCCGGGAATGCCGCCGTTCCCCGTCACCTTGGCCGTGAAGGTAGCTGCGGAACCCACGATGACCGGATTGGGCGTGACGCTGACCGTGGTCTGCGTGGTGGCCTGCACGACGGTGAGCGGAAAGGCCGCGGAAACACTGCCGCCGTTGCTGGCGTCGCCCGCATAGGTAGCTATGATCGAGTAGGCGCCGGCCGAGAAGACCTGGCTCAGTACAGCAGTGGATGACGAGCCGAGCTGCACCGTTCCCAGCGTAGTGGTTCCACTGGTAAAGGTAACCGCCCCGGTGGGCGTGGAAGCTCCAGAACTGACCGTGACGGCGGCCGTCAACACCTCAGCACCACCAGCAATCCCAGTGGCAGGCGCGGCGGCCAACGCGGCCAGCGTTACGGTCTTGTTGACCGTCTGTGTGATCGCCGGCGAAGTGCCGGCAGCGTTCGAGGAATCGCCCGCGAAGACGGCGGTGAGGGTGTGCGTCCCGACGGCCAGCGTCGTGGTGCTGAAGTTGGCCGTGGCAGGGGAGCCAGCGAGCGCGCCCGTGCCGATCTGCTGCGCGCCGTCATAGAAGGCAACCGGTCCCGTAGCCGACGCCGAAGCCGATGAGCTGACTGAAGCGGTAAAGGTGACCTTGTTCCCGAAGATTGAGGGGTTGGGCGACGAAATAAGAACGACGCTGGAAGGCGCCTGCACCGATATGCTGAGGTTTGGCGAGGTACTGCCCGAAATGTAGTTGGTTGAGTCGCCACCGTAGGTTGCAGTGAGCAGGTGAACTCCCGCTGCCAGCGCGGATGTGGAGAGTGTAGTCACGCCGCTCGGGTTGAGCGTACCCGTGCCGAGCAGGGTTGTACCGTCGTAGAAGGTCACGGTGCCGTCCGGCGTGACGCTACCCTTGGTCGGAGCCACCGTCGCGGTCAGCGTGATGGGCTGGCCCACGGCGGCAGGATTCGCGCTCGATGCAAGCACCGTGCCGGTGGCTTCATCGACGATCTGGCGCAGAGGAGCAACCGTGTTGTTGGGGTCCGTGGAGCTGCTGGCAAAATGCGTAGGGTCGCCGCTGTAGCTGGCGGTGATCTCGTGCTTGCCCACGGCCAGTGTACTGCTGGTGAAGGTAGCCGTTGCGGTGGTTGCCGCTGACGAGAGGGCAACTTTGGCGGCCAGAGTCGTGGCGCCGTCCAGAAAGGTGACCGTGCCGGTAAGGTTGCCGGTGCTGCTGCCGGTGGTCACGGTGGCTGTGAAGGTGACGCTCTGCCCAAAGCTCGAGGGATTCAGGCTGGAAGCGAGGGTAACCGTGGTGGAGTTGACGGCGGTAGCATCGCCCACTAGCTCAATGTCGAGTGGCGCATTGGCCGTATCGCCCTTGGTGCCCAGGTCAATGTTGCCGGTCAGCGGATTGCCCGATGTGGAAGGCGCAAAGACTGCGCCAGTGATGCAGGCCGAAGCCACCGCCAGATACGGTGTTCCAGCCGTGCAGGTGGTCACCGATGCGTCCAGCGCGGCGTTGGCGTCATGCGTAATCTGCGTCAGGTCAAGGGGCGCATTGCCATCGTTCTCCACCGTCTGCGCAACGGTCGAAGATAGCGACCCCTGACGCACGGGAGTGACCATTTCGAGCGCCACGAAGTTGCCCTGAATCTCGCGCACTACCATGTTCAGCGTGTCAGCCACGTACAGGTTGCCCGCGCCGTCCAGGGTAAGGCCGGTAAGGCCGTAAAAGCCAATCTTGGAGAAGGTCTGGTTGAAGAAGTAGACGCCAGCGTTGTTCTTTACCAAAGTGGAGATGTCGCTGGTGGTGGAGGCTACTTTGCGAATGGCTCCGTTCTGGGTATCGGCGATAAAAACGTTGCCGGCTGCATCCACCGCCACGCCGGAGGGCGACCACAGTTGCGCCAGGGCTGCCAGCCCGCCATCGCCAGCGTCGCCGGGTACGTTGGTTCCGGCAAAGGTGTTGATGATGCTGGCGGCGGTGATGACTCCTGCCACGGCGGAAACCACGCGCACGCAATTGTTGACCGAGTCGGGAATGTACATGTTGCCGGCCGCGTCAAAGGCCACCGGGTAGGGGCTGTTCAGCTCAGCCGCCGTGGCCAGTCCTTTGTCGCCCGAGTAACCGCCCGAGCCGTCGGAGGCGGTGTAGCCGGTGCCGGCGATAGTCGAGATCAGCCCCGTCGTAACGTCCACTTTGCGGATGCGGTGGTTGCCGGTGTCGGCAATATAGAGGTTGCCGAAGGCGTCGAGCGTAAGGCCCTGGGGCAGGTTGAGCCGGGCGCTAGTGGCGGCAATGCCGTCCTGGTTGTAGCCGGGCTGCGTGGGCGGACCCATGCCGGCAACCGTGGAGATGAAGCCTGAAACTGCATCGACGCGGCGAATCGTGTCGTTGCCGGTATCGGCAATATAGAGATTCCCCGCCCCATCCAGAGTCACGCCACTGGGTGAGTTGAGGGTAGCGCTGGTTGCCAGGCCGCCGTCGCCGCTGTAAGCCGGGTTGCCGTTGCCGGCGATGGTGGAGATCAGGCCGGTGGAGGCCGTGACTTTGCGGATGCGGTCGTGCAGACTGTCCGCGATATAGATATTGCCGGCTCCGTCAATGGCGATACTGGTGGGCAGGTACAACTCCGCGTTGGTGGCGGGATTGCCATCGAGAACGGAGCCAAGATAGTTTCCGTTGCCGGCAACCGGTAACACGTTGCCGGGAACAAGAACGCCCAGCCCACCCGTACCTGAGCCGGAAAGCAGCGCAGCGCCAATGAGCCCGCCGCTGCCAGTCAGTACTACAGCGCCAATGCGCGCTCCCGGCACAGCGGGCGTAAAGGTAACGGCCTCGGAACAGGCTGCACCTCTGGCAAGCGCTTTTCCAAGGCAGTTGGAACCATTGCTCGCGGCAGCAAAATCAAGCCCGCTTACGCCAGCTGTAAGCACCTGGACGCCGGTGACGGCGCCAGCAGACTGCGCGGTCACTGTAATCGACAGTGTGGCCGAGGAACCCACCGCCAGCGCGCCAAACTGCGCGTAAAGCACGGGTGTGGCAAGCAAAAACGCCGCGGCAACCGCCTGACGCCGGAAGCCGGAACCGGACGTGGAAGTGACGGCGCAACGAATCGACCGGATGAGATGGCGCAAGGTGAGGATCGTATCCCCTGGCAAGTGGCTCATAAGTGGCTCCGTTTCAATGCCGATAGCCAAGCTTTCTTGCATGCAGCATGTAGGTCGCAGGACGATCGCGATTTCTCGACGAGCAATGACCGTTGCTTCTTGCTTGTAAAGCCTTGCGTTTCCGGTTCTAGTCTTGTCCGGCAACGAGTGTCAGAGCCTTATGCTCGCATCCTAGCTCGCTCCCGGAAGAAGAGAAAGGCTCATTCTGCACAGTCATTCTCGATTCGGCACGTGCAAGATCAATTCAGAACCACGATTTTCGAGGCTATACCCCTTTGCAACGCCCTCTTGGGGCGGCGTTCCGGGGCAGATGAGCCAGCCGCGATAGTGACGGTGCCGGTGGTCACAGCTTGTGTGGTACGACCGGACCGAGCGTAGAGGCAGACATCCGGCACAAGCCGGGAGGTGCGCAATGCCAGATGAACTTTCTAGCCTCTTGGAGGTACAACCGCCCTGCTTGCCCGGTAACGGCGAGACGCGGTTTGTCCGCGAGGCTCAATTCTTCGATCGGCTGGCAAGCCACAAGGTTCAGTGCCAGCTGTGTCCGCTGTCTTGCGTGCTAAGCGACGGAAAGCGCGGTCACTGCGGCGTGCGCGAGAACCGCGAAGGAACCCTCTTCACTTTGGTGTATGGGCAGCTCTGCGCGGCACATATTGACCCCCTTGAGAAGAAACCGCTCTTCCACTACCTGCCGGGAACCAATGCTTTCTCGATTGCAACCGCAGGCTGTAACGTGCGTTGCAGCTTCTGCCAGAACGCGGAGATTGCGCAGGCACGGCCCGAAGAGATTGCGGCTGACTTCGCTTCGCCGGAGCTGGTGGCATCCCTGGCGCGGCAATCCGGGTGCCCTACGATCGCTTACACCTACACGGAGCCAACCGTCTATGCCGAGTACGCAATGGACACGGCCGACGCAGGACACGCGATGGGCATTGGGAGCGTAGCAATTTCGAACGGCTATATCGGAGCTGAAGCGCGGCAACAGCTCTACGGCAGAATGGACGCGGTCAAGATCGACCTTAAAGCCTTCTCTGAAAAGTTTTATCGCAGCGTGGTGGGCGCCCAGTTGAAGCCGGTGCTGGAAACGCTGGTGGCGCTGAAAGAGATGGGCAAGTGGGTCGAGGTGGTTTATCTGGTGGTGCCCACGCTGAACGATTCCGACGAGGAATTGCGCGGACTTGCACATTGGATTGCACTGAACCTGGGGCCGGATGTGCCGCTGCATTTTTCGCAGTTCCATCCCGATCATGAGCTCAGGCATCTGCCGCGTACGCCCTTGGTAACGCTCGAACGCGCCAAAGCCATCGCCGATGCCGAGGGGCTCAACTACGTCTACATCGGCAATATCCCGGGGCATCCGGCGCAGAATACGCATTGTCCCGGATGCGGCAAGGTGCTGGTGGAACGAACCGGATTCACTGCTGGGAAGATGCTGGTGCGCGAAGACAACACCTGCCCATTCTGCCATCATACGGTTGCCGGAGTTTGGCGGTTATGAAGATTGGCTTTGATGAAAGTGACTTTGGCTTGTAACAAGATACGGGTTTTGTAACAGTCGTCCACCGCCATTTTCGACCTCAACGGATGAAATATGTTCCGGTGAGCTCCGCGCCGTAGGCGCAGCACAAGTTAGCCCAACGTTTTAACGTGGGGTCAGTAGCGACCAAGGACAGTGGAAGTCCCGTAGGGACGGCGCAATCTTTCTCGGGCACGACCTTAGTCGGGCCATAGCGGCAATAGAGTTAAGGGTTGGGCTTCAGCCACTGAAGAGATTTTTCAGTTGCTCCTAGCCGTTCACTTTGGCGTAAAGTTGTTGCGATGAACCTGCGAACCAAGACAACGAGTCATACAACCCGGCTGGCTCTTTTGTTATTGCTGGTAGCCATGCCGCTCGAACATGTGCGGGGCGCGGAGGACAAAAAAGTGCGCGATGCTGCGGTGGCGGGAGCGTTTTATCCGAGTGATGCGAAGGAACTAACGGCGATGATGGATGCAATGTTGGCCGAGGTGAGGTTGCCCGCCAGCGATGGCACGATCCTGGCGGCAGTGGCTCCCCATGCGGGCTACGTGTATTCAGGCCCGGTAGCTGCGTATACCTATGCGGCGCTGAAGGGGCACACCTATAAGCGCGTGGTGGTCATCGCGCCCTCGCACTTTATAGGCTTCGACTTCACGTCGGTCTACGATGGCAATGCGTATCGCACGCCGCTGGGCGAAGTGTTGGTGGACAAGGCTTTCGCGCACAAGCTCGCCAAAATGGACGCGTCGATTCGGCTTTCCGGCACAGGGCACACTCCAACCGCAGCCGGTGGCGAGCACGCGCTGGAAGTGCAGCTACCGTGGCTGCAACACACCATCGGCAGCTTTGAGCTGGTGCCTATCGTGATGGGCGACCAGAGCTACGAGGCAAGCAGGGCGCTGGGCGTAGCGCTGGCCAAGATGATTGCCGAGGAGAAGAAACACGGCGGAGAGGGTGAGACGCTGGTGCTGGCCAGTTCCGATTTGTCGCACTATCACCCCTACAACGATGCGGTAGCCATCGATCACAAATCGCTGGCCGCACTCAAGGCGTGGGACTACTTCAGCATGTCGCGCAACTTTCAGTCGCGCGTGTGGGAGGCCTGCGGCGGCGCGCCGATCGTGGCCGCGATGATCTACGCCGAGCACATGGGCGCAACCAGGGCCGAGGTGTTGAAGTACGCCAACTCCGGCGACACGTCGGGCGAGAGGTCCCGCGTAGTGGGCTACAGCGCCGACCTGTTTGTGAAGGCTGTGGAGAAGGCGGATGCGGAGACACCATTCTCGCTGAGTGCAGAGGAAAAGAAGGAACTGCTGACGATTGCGCGCAAGTCTGTGGAGAGCGCTGTGTCGCATGGAGAAAGCTACGAGCCTGAAGCGCCGAAGAGTGACGCACTTAACCGCGAGTCGGGCGCGTTTGTCACACTGACCGAAGCTGGCGCGCTACGTGGCTGCATCGGGTATACCGCAGCCGTCGAGCCGCTCTATCTGACGGTGAGCGACGTGGCCGCCTATGCCGCGCTGCGCGATCCGCGCTTCCCGCCGGTGACAGTAGACGAGCTGCCGAAGTTGGCCTACGAGGTCTCCGTGCTCTCGCCGCTCAAGCATGTGATGAATGTGGATGAGATCGAAGTAGGACGCGATGGACTGCTGATGAAGAACGGCAAATCGGAAGGGTTGCTGCTGCCGCAGGTGCCCACCGAGGAGGGTTGGGACCGGAAGACGTTTCTGGAACAGACGTGCGTAAAGGCTGGCTTGAAGCGTGAGTGCTGGAAGGAAGAGGGAACCGACATCTTTCGGTTTTCGGCTGTCGTGTTCCATGAGGATAAACGCCTCGCTCAAAGTCCAAGTGCAACATATCCGGAAGAGATAATGTTGCATGGGGAAGTCTTATAAGCAGTTGTCTTTAGTGGAACGAGCTTTGCTTCAGACGCAGTTGGTATTCGTTGGAGTCCGGCGGCTATAGCCGCCGGACTCTAACGGGCGCGCTCCACCATCACCCGCGAGATGACGCGGCGCGAGAAGCTATCCGAGCGGACCGGCTGAAGGTTTACTTCGAGCATCCGCACAGCCCCTGGGAGCGAGGCCGCAACGAGAATACCAACGGCCTGTTGCGCCAATACCTGCCCAAAGGAGAAGACCTCAGCAGCTACTCGCAGCAGCTACTCAACGACATAGCTGCAAGCCGCAATGCCAGACCAAGAAAGTCACTGGGGTGGAAAGCACCCACCGAACTCTTCTTGCCAAAAGGAACCTTCGACTTCAAAAAACACTGGTCAACATCAACCGAAATCAACCTTATTGCACTTGGAGCTTGAAAGCACCGGGTTTTGCCGGCTTTATCGACCCTGCTCTTAAATAACGTGTAGGCTTCCCACCCATTTCGCGATAAAACCTGCGCAATGGATGGGGCACGATGCTGCTATTTGAGGGCCGGCTCTAGTCGCTGGTGACCACGTTCACCGTAAGGTAGACGCTGTGGCTGACCACGGCATTGTCCACATAGGATGAGGCGGTAATCTTCAGCGTGGCCACGCCCAGCGGCGTTCCCGTGGAGATCACGGCGGTGCTGCTGGTGCAGCCAACCCCGGTTCCGAATAGACCCACCAGCATGAGCAAAAGAATCAGTCCACGCTCTGCCGTGCGCCCGGCTCGTGCCAGCAGGCGGCGGCGTACGCGCCGGCCAAAGGGCAGGAACAGTAAGCCTACCGCCGCCAGCGCTGTTCCACCCACGGTCTTGGGCCAGAACGAAGGCGGCGCAAGGTGGCTGATGGTGGTTCCGGACTTGAAGGTCTGTACAACAAAGGTGACCGTTCCCGTGGGAACCACTTGCTGCGGGCTAGCCGTGCAGGTCATGTCATCCTGCGTTGAGACTGCGCAAACCACCTGCACTTCGTTGTTGAAGCCTCCCTCGCCGGCGATTACGTACGCCGCTGAGCCAGACGAGCCCTTGACGATGGTCAGGTTGGTGGCCGGGTTCGACGATGAGGGTGTAATTGTGAAGTCTTCGACGGTAAGAGTGAGCAGGTTGGAGGTTGCGGCGTCGAAGTAGCTATCGCCCTCGTAAAAGGCGTAGATGGTGTCTGCGCCACCCGGGAGGGTCTGGGTGGTGAGCGTCGCCACGGACGAAGTGCTGAGGCTCGAGACCGCGCTCAGGGTTGCCTGTCCGATTACCGTGGTGCCGTCGTAGAAGACCACCGTGCCAGAGGGGTTGGTCTCGGTCGAGGTGGTCGAGGACGAGGTCGGCGTCACAGTGGCCGTTAGAATGACCGCCACGCCGGGAGGCGCCGTGGTGTAGTTCGACGTCAGCACCACGTAGTCAGGCAGAGTGGTGGCGTCCAGCGGAAGGGTGGTCGATGTGCTGGCGAACCAGTTGGTGTCGCCAGAGTAGACGGCAGTAATGGTGTGGTTGACGTTGTCTTTGAGCGAGAGGCCCGCCAGGGTCGCCGTGTTGCTACTCACGGTCGCTGTGCCCAGCAAGGTGGTTCCGTCGTAGAAGCTCACTGTGCCGGTCAGCGTGTAGGTTACGCCGGTAGTAGAAACTGCCGGAGCTACCACCGCGGTAAGAGATTCCGCTGTTCCGGCCGTCAAGGCGGCGGGCGTAGCCGTCACCGTGGTTGTGGTTGCGCCCTTGGCGGCAATGATGGACACCGTGCTGGAATTCGAGGCCGTGTAATAGGTGTCGCCGGAGTAAGTTGCCGCCAGTACGTGGGTGCCTGCCGAAACCACATTGAGGGTGACGGTGCCTGCGGAGGGCGAACCGCTGGTCAGCGTCGCTGAGCCCACGGCCACGCCGTCTTCGGTGAGTGTTACCGTACCGCTGGGCATCGCGGTCGCGGGGCTCGACGATGTCACATCGACCACCACGGTCATTGATCCACCCGCTGTCGGCGTCAGGGTGGAGGGGATGATGGTGGTCGTAGTCGGGCTCTTTGAGACGGTGAGCGTAACCGCCGATGAGGTCGAGGCGCCGTAAACCGTGTCGCCGCTGTAAACCGCCGCCAGTGCGTGCGTTCCGGGCGTCAGGCTGGTGGAGGTAAGCGTGGTGCTGGCTGTTGCCGGGGAGCCAGAAACCACCGCCACGCTGCTCACGCTGGTACCGTCCAGAGTAAAGTTGACCGTGCCAGAAGGAAGGGTGCTCTGCGTGGTGGCGGGCGTGATGGTGGCCGACACCGAGAGCGACGCGCCGCCGGAGGGCGTGGTGGTGGCCGGCGTCACTATCGTGCTTGTGGTCACCTTGGGAACGGTCACCGTGACTGAGGCAGAGCTTGAGGACGAGTAGTAAGTATCACCGCTATATGCGGCTGCGATGGTGTGAGTGCCGGGCGTCATGGCAGCCAGGGTGGCGGCGGCTGTGGACGGATTACCTGAGGTGATGGTCTGCGCTTGGGTGGCTACGCCGTCCACGCTGATGGTGACTGTGCCGGTGGGCAGCGATGTATTCACGGCCGACGGGGTTACCGTCACGGTGATGGGGAGCGTGGAGCCCAGCGAAGGCGTGGTGGTAGATGGAGTCACCACGGTGGTGGTGGTGGTTTTGGCCACGGTGATGTTGACCGGGTTGGCGGTGGATGCGTAGTAGTTGGTGTCGCCGCTGTAGATGGCCTGGATGGCATGGGTGCCGGTAGAGGGCACGGTGATGGTGGCCGTCGCCGTCGTCCCGCCTCCAAGCGTGCTGGTCGCCACCGTGCTCCCATCCAGCGTGAAGGTCACGGTGCCGGTCGCGGTGATGGAGCTGGTGCTGCTTGACGCCAATGTTGCGGTTACCAACATGCTGGAGTTGGCAATGGGCGTGGTGGTGGCCGGAGTCACCGTCAGCGTGGTGGTGGCCTTGTTCACGATGATGCCCACGGCGGCTGAGGTCGCACTGTAATAGTTGGTGTCGCCGTTATACGTGGCCTGTACCGTGTGCGAGCCGATCGACGGAGTGGTCACGGTCAGCGTCGCGGTGGAAGGCGATCCGGAGACGACGGAGGTGGTGCCAACCACTGTGCCATCCACCAAGAAGCTCACCGTGCCCGTGGCAGAGGTCCCGCTGGAAGATGGCGGCGTTATGGTGGCCGTGAGTTGCAGCGTGCTTCCCGCGCTGGGCGTGGTGGTGGCCGGGGTCACCACCACCGTGGGTGTGCTCTTGGTGGTATTCAGCGTGACCGCAGTGGCCGTGGAGGAAGAATAGTACGTATCGCCCGCATAGGTAGCGCTGAGCGTATGGGTACCGGCAGAACCTACCGTAAAGGTGAGCGTGGCTGTTGATGGAGAGCCCGAGGTAAGGGTCGCAGTGCCCACTGAGACGCCGTCGAGCGTGAAGGTGACCGTGCCCGAAGGCAGGGTACCCAGCGTGGCCGATGGATAAACGTAGGCCGTCACCTGCAGCATTGAACCAGCCGAGGGCGTAGTGGTGGCCGGAATCACGCTCGTGGTCGTCGTGGTCTTTGACACTGTAATCGTGCTGGAGTAAGCAGACGAGGTGGCGTAGTAAGTGTCGCCGGAGTATGTGGCCAGAATGGTGTGCGAGCCACTGGTGAGCGAAGTGGTCGAGAAGGTGGCCGTGGAAGGCGTGCCGGCTGTAACGGTAGATGTGCCGAGGGTGGTTATACCGTCGAGCAGGTAAGTTACCGATCCCGAGGGATCACCAGAGCTGCTGTAAGAGGTCGGGGTGATCGTGGCAGTAAACGTCACCGAGGCACCCGCAGCAGGCGTAGTGGTAGAGGGCGTGACTACCACTGTGGTGACGAGCTTTGAGACCGTCAGTGTGGAGACGGCCGACGACGCAGCCGCGAAGTTGGTGTCGCCGGGATAGGTGGCCTGTATGGTGTGTGAGCCAGAGGTGGGCACCGTAATGGTATAGGTCGCGGTGGTTCCGCTCACCAGGGTCGCGGTACCGGTCGCTATCCCGTCCACCAGGAAGGTGATGATTCCGGTAGGCACGGCTCCGGCGGAGTTGGTCTGCGCCAGGGTCGCGGTCAGCAGCAGCGTGCTTCCGCCCGTCGGCGTGGTGGTGGCGGGTGTCAGCGTCAGCGTGGGTGTGATCTTGGTGACGGTAATCGAAGTGGTGGCCGACGTGGCCGTGGTGTAGTTACTGTCGCCGTTGTACACCGCATACAGCGTTGCTGTGCCTGTGGTAGGCGCGGTAATGGTCAGCGTGGCCGTCGAGGACGGAGATCCCGCCGTCACTGTCGTGGTGCCCACCAGGGTTCCGTTTTCGTAGAAGTTCACTGTTCCTGAAGGAACCAGAGACTCAGAGACGGTGGGCGTGATGCTGGCCGTCAAAAGCAGGCTGGCGCCAGGCAGCGGCGAACTGGTGGCCGGCGTTAGCGTCACCGTCGGTGTTGTCTTAGTGATATTGATGGTGATCTGCGGCGATGTCGAGCCAGCGTAGTCAGCATTCGTGGGGTACACGGCCTGCAGCGTATGTGTGGTCAGTGTACTGTTAGCCGGCATCAGCACGGTGGCAAAGGTCGCCGTGGTTACGCCGCCGGTGGTGGTCGTCGAGGCGGTGTAGGTCTGCTGGCCACCATCCACATTCAGCGTAACCACGCCGGAAGGGTTCACGGTGCCCGCTGCCGGGGTACCCACGGTCAGCGTGACCACCACTGAGATGTTCTGCCCTGGTGCAGCGGCGGTGGTGGAGGGTGTAACCACCAGGCTGGTGGTGCTGGCCTGGGTGTTGATGTTCAGCGGGGTGGAAGAGGTCGCTGACGCATAGGTGGCGTCGCCACTGTAGTCGATGACCATCTCGTTGCCGCCGAGCGCGAACACGCCTTCCAGCGTGGCCGAGCCGGAACCAGTGGAATCAAGCGTAATGGGCAGCGAGAGGCTTTGGCTGGTGGATGTGTCGTAGAAGACCACGGTTCCGGTGGGCGTGACGCCGCTAGAGGCTGAGAGTACGCTGGCCGTGAAGATGATGGAAGCCGAGGGGTTATAGGTCGAGTTGGTCTGCACCGGCGAGACTGACAGCGAGATGTTGGTGCCGGCTGTGCCCACCATGGGGCTCACCCAGTTGTTGACCAGGGCGGCTGCATTCACCGCGCCCAAGCCCGTGGCCAGGTCGTAGCCGGCGGTAGCGCTATAGCCGATTTGGCCGGTGGCGCTGCAGTCTGTCGTTCCGCTGGTGCAGCTCAGCGAGGCGCTGCCCTGTTGCACGTCGGCATATACGCCCGATGTGCTTGAAAGTGCATAAATATTGGTCTGTAGGCTTCCCTGGGCACCGTGCTGGCTGGCAAGCAGGGCCGCAACGCCGGCAAAGATCGACGCAGCCGCCGAGCTTCCGCCGCTACGCACCAGCGTGCACCCATTGGAGCTGGCTGAGCTGCTAAGGCAGAAAGCCAAGCCACGGTTCGCACTCGAGTCGATGGCCGTAGGCAGTGCGAAGTCGGGCAGGAGCCGGTTCTGCATGGTTCCGGCTGCGATCTGCGGGGTCTTGGCCTGCCAGCTGGGAGCCGTGTACAGCGTGCTGCTTCCGCCGCCGCCCGCGTAGGCCGGATCACCGCTGTTGACTGGTGCCCATGCGGTGAGCGCGGCAGTGCCAGCGGAGGGTCCGGCAGACGTATAAGCTGCCACGCCGACGGCCGTGTTCCAGGGCGTGGCGGCCAGAGCATTGGCGGCATAGCCGGTGCTAACCGCAGTGGTGCTGCCCGCCTGATAGCAGGCCGAAGCACCGCTGTCGCCGGTAGCTGCGACGATGGCAATGCCTTCGGCCGCGGCCTGTTGGTACAGCGCCGCGTAAAACGCCTGGTGCGCGGTGCTCATACCGGCTTCGCAGGAGTTGTAGCCCACCTCAATGGTGTTGGCCAACGCGCCGTCCACAATGCCGGCCAGCGCAAGGTCGAAGCCGTCAGTGGCTGCAGTAGCTGCTGCCGGCGCCAGAAGAATCTGCGCGCTGGGAGCTGCAGCCCCAGCCCAGGAAGCTGCCAGAGTCGCCTCGGCCTGATCGTCTGCCAGGCCCGGATCGGTTCCGTTCAGGATGACCATCAGGGTCTGCGCGGGGAGGTCAAACGCGGACCGAAAGGCCGCAATGTCAGCAGTATTCACGTTGCTGCGTGAGGGAATGGCGATGGACTGGCCCGTACCCGTTATGCCCGACGCCTGCAGAGTATCGAAGTGGATGAGCCCTGCGACAAGCTTGGGGGTAAGCGCTTCAGCCGTTGAGGCAGAGGTACGTGTGCTCAGATCGGCCGCTGTCACGGTAAGCGTTTGCGGCGTGGTGAGCGCCGAGGCTGCCAGAACGCCATCCACCGAGACCAGCCCCTGCACCAGCGGCGCAATGGCTGAGGGAACCGAGATGGTGCTGGTCAGATACGGACGCGTGCTGCCGCTGGCTGAAGCCAGGTGCACATGGGTCTGAAAGGCTTGCTCCACCTGAGCCGCTGTGCCAGAGAACTCGATCCAGCCCCGACCAGCCGGAAGCGCGGCTACGGTAAAGCCCTCGCTCTGAAGCCAGGCAACCACCGCCACCACATCAGAGGCGGAGTTGGCATAGGAGGCGGCATACTGAGCCGGCGTCAACCACTGGTGGTACGACGAGGACGATGGATTCTGGAGGTCGGCCAGCTTGGCGGTAAGCGCCTGTTGCTGCGCGGCCGATGGGGCGAGCAGAAGCAGCATCCGCTGCAGCGAAGTGCTGGAAGGCGCGGAGCCAAGATCGGTGGCTATACGCAACTGTGCCGGGCCGCTATTCGGCAGCACGGCCGCGACAGCGCTCCGCCAGTCGCCTGCTAGTCGCGATGCGGTGGTAACAGAAGCGGGCACCTGGGTCTGCGCCGCAGCCACTCCCGCTGCGGCCAGGAGAAGTATTGCGAGCGGCAAACCGGAGCTTGGTCTTTTGAACATGGTGTTCTTCGTCGTTCTACCTTGAGATTTCTGTCCTCTGCCCGCAAGCACAGGGCAGGTGAAAAACCTATCTTCCTACATGGAGCAGAATCTGGCCCCTACACTTTCTGGTCAGGAGCCCCTATTCTCCGGTGCTTGGCCCTGATTGTATAGCGGTTTCTGGCTCAGAGACAGCAGTTTCTTTGCTTTGCAGACCACGTACCGCTTTTCTAAAGAACACAACGGCCCGTTGCCTGTCCGCGAGGTTTTCGCGGTGCAACGAGCCGTTGATGGTTCTATCGGTTCTTTCGGTGGTGGTGGATGGGTCCTGACTCGATCCCGACTTGATCATGGATCAAGACTGGACCGATGATGAAGTGATTAGAGGCCCAGGTCCGACAGCACCTTCGGCTTCGACTCCTCTACGGCCAGCAGGTTGTGGCAATTCGAGCAGTCCTGCGTAATTGTCTTGCCGTCCTTCGATACGTGGTCCCCATCGTGGCAGCGGAAGCAGCCCGGATACGCCATGTGTCCGATGTTGTTCGGATGCGTACCCCAGGTGACCTTCATGTCCGGGAAGACGTTGTGGCCGTAGATGGACACCAGCTGATCAGAAGCGGACTTCAACTGCGCCGCCTTCGACTGCAGAACTTCAGGATGCTGCGCCTTGTAGAAGGCCGCCAACTGCGCCGGAATCTTGGCCTTCGCCTCGTCCTGGCTGGTGTAAGTAGCCTTCAGCAGCTCAAGACCTTCCTTGTGGATCCAAGGCAGCTCGGGGCTGATAGCGCCTTCTGCCATGGCGCGATTCACCGCTTCTTCCGGCGTCTGGAAGGTGTGTGCCGCGCGGTTGTGGCAGTCGATGCAATCCATGGTGCGGCGTTCGCCCGAAGGCACTGCGCCGTTCAAAGCCGAGGCCGCAAAAACCGTCTCCGAGCCATCGGCATTGCGGCGCTGCACCCAGGGAATCGTGCTCCGGTCAGACGCAGTGGCGATGTACTCCATACGGTTCAGGTGCACACCGTGGATGCCGCTCAGATGCGACAGTGAATCCTCGCCGCCCAGGTGAAGCACCAGCACGGTCTGAGCCTCAGTGTTGGCCTCATCGTCGGCAAAGCTGGACTTGACCAGCAGCTTTTCACCCACGAACTTGGCCGGTGTGTGGCAGGCCTCGCAGATCTCGCGCGCGGGGCGAAGATTGGTGACCGGCGAGGGAATCGGCGTGGGATAGCGGCCGATGGAAACCTCGATCAGCTGCTTGGTTCCGTTCACCTTGGCCTCAAAGTACGACTTGGCGCCGGAGCCGATGTGGCACTCCACGCAAGGCACATGCGAGTGCGCCGACACCTTGTAGGCCGTGTACTCGGGATGCATGACGTGACAGGACTGGCCGCAGAACTCCGGCGAATCCATGTATGCCGCACCACGATAGCTGGCCGTGGCAACCAGCAGCAGATTGACGATAGTGGCCAGCAACACAATGTCGAGGCCATGCCGGAAGATGCGGTCGTTCAGATCCACCTTCGGGTAAATGGCTGGAATGTGCCCGACCTTTTGCAGCTTTCGGCGCTGCAGAAAGACACCCACCGGAATCAGCACAAGACCAAAAACAAAGAGGCCCGGTAGAAGGAAGAAGAAGATAATGCCCAGATATGGGTTTTCGTTGGACCGGCCAAACAGCTCCATCAGCCAGTAGCAGACCATGGTCACGGCCGAGGCGCTGGTAATAGCGCCACCAGCCAAGCTCAGCGGGTTATTGCCGAAAAACAGCGCCGGCCGAACCCAGTTTTCGCGAAACTTCTGAAAAAATGACACATTTCCCCCTGCGTGGCAGAGATGCTTTGCTGAATTCAATATCGTCCTGACCCTGCATCGAGATTAGGGCTCGAAGGGCAGTCAGGAGATGGGGAAGACCGGCGGCTCGGCCACGTTGAGCCACCGTAAACATGTGGCCCGCCGCAAGCGGCGGGCCCGTTCCAGCTTCTTCTTGCGAGCCTGCGGTTACTTCAGGGACTTGAAGTAGGCTGCAACCGCCTTGACGTCACCATCGGAGAGGCCGGCAATGGGCTTCATCTTGCCCTTGCCGCTCTTTACGGTCGCCTCAATCTGCGCCTCGCTGAGGGCCTTGATGGCCGGGTCGGACACCGGCTTGACGCCCATCAGCTTGGCGATACCGGGGTTCGGGATGCCAGCTGCGCCATGGCAACTAGCGCACTTCGCCTTGTAGGTGGCCGGGCCATCCGCAAAGGCCATTGCACCGGCCATAACCAGCGCCAGAGCCAGAACAACAGAAGAACGAAGATTCTTGGTCATGAATACACTCCTTGGGTTGTTACCGGCCTGTCTGCGTTGGGGAGGCTTGGGCCGAGTTGAACGATCCGTTTCCGATTGGCAAGAGGGCGTTGTTCCTCCCTCTGACCGGCTTCCAAGATAGCAATTTGTGAGGCAGGAAGCAATTCGGAGCGACCAGCCAAGCCCGCTCCGGATGCCTATTACTTGGCAAAGGTGCGGAAGTAGTCCACCGCGCCCTTGATCTCTGCGTCGCTCAGCTTGGCTGCATAGGCGGGCATCTTGCCTTCACCCTTTTTGGTGGTATCGATCATCTGCGCCTCGGTTTTGGCCTTCACTGCAGGATCGCTTGCCGGCTTGATACCCATGGCCTTGGCCATGGCCGGGTTCGGTGTTCCCGCCGCTCCATGGCAGCTGGCACACTTGGCCT
>Ga0302190_10000433_pt1 | contig 26953 bp, 22 predicted proteins | sample II_Bog_E2_3_FD_198784 | JGI IMG/M metagenome (GOLD analysis project Ga0302190, IMG submission 198784) | Peat permafrost microbial communities from Stordalen Mire near Abisko, Sweden - II_Bog_E2_3 | ecosystem: Environmental > Terrestrial > Soil > Wetlands > Peat | place: Sweden: Abisko... | reverse complement strand
AGAACCCTGATGCCCGGGGGTTCATTCTTGAGATTTCGCACGGCTTGGTCCCGTCTTGGTCGGCAGAAGCAGGTGAAGTCGCTTCGGACAACGTCCCGGGTGGAGAGATGAAGACGTACGCCCACTATCGGGCCATGGCGGGGAGAGACGAAATCGATGCCCTCGTGGCGCAGTGCCGAGTGGCAGCCAAGGGGCAGACGCCGAGTTGACGTGCGAGAAGGTCCACGTGCTTGGCGTTGCCAGCCGTCTCCGTCGGCACCAGCGTATCGGCGCGGGTCAGCCGCTATTCCTGTGATCGTTCAAGGCAACACGACCACACCCCGCAGCTTCGCGTTCTCTGCCGGCTCGACATGGATGGTGATCACCGCCTCTCCGAGCGCCTCGCGCAACCCGGCTTCGATCCGATCGGCGATGCCGTGCGCCTCGCGCACGGTCAGTTCTCCGGGCACAACGAGATGGAACTCGATGAACGTGGTGCGGCCGGACTGGCGGGTGCGGACGTCGTGCGCCTCGATGGCGCCGGTCGCCTGGGTCGCAATGGCGATGCGGATTTGCGCAAGCAACTCGGGCTCGGCCGCCTTGTCCATAAGCCCGCCGGCGGCATCGCGCAGCATCGCGTAGCCGGTCCAGAGAATGTTGACGGCAACCAGCGCCGCGATCGCCGGATCGAACCTGAGCCAGCCGGTCAGCGGCACCAATGCAAAGCCGACCAGCACGCCGCCCGACGTCCAGACATCCGTCAGCACATGCTGGCCGCCGGCGACCAGGGCGGGGGAGCGCCATGCGCGCCCTTTGCGGATCAGGAACAGCGCCCAGACGAGGTTGATGCACGTCGCCAGCCCGTTGATCGCCATGCCTGCGAATGGGGCAGACGGCGCCTGCGGGTCGAGCCAGCCGAAATACGCCTCGCGGAAAATGGACACCGCTGCGACCAGCACCAGGGCGCCTTCGATCGCCGCGGAGAAGTATTCGGCTTTGCTATGACCGTAAGGATGGCTGGCGTCGGCCGGGCGGGCGCTGATCGTGAGGGCGATGATCGCGGAACCGGCCGCGACCACGTTGATGATGCTCTCGAGCGCATCCGAGAGCAGCGCCACGCTACCGGTCAGCCACCAGGCGCCGAATTTCAGTGCGAGGACCAGGGAGCCGACCGCCAGACTCCCCCCACGCGGCTCTTATGCCTCGGGTCATGGTGCTGATCTTTTCATACTGGCAACGGCCAGGACTCGGCCGCGTAACTCTCGCCGCGGCCCGGCATCATGGTTTCAGTTTCAGTCAGGGCATGAAAGCCATAATCCGGGCGCTCCGACATACCACCCGTCCGGAAGCGGCTCTTGCCGTCAGTGGGACGCGTTTAGCATCGCGGCCCGGCCGCCCGCAATCCAGCCCCGGTGACCGTGGCGCCAGAGGCCTCGGGCGGCGCCGATTCGGGCCACGGTCGGGATCGAATGCTGACAACAATCCCGCCGACGACTTCTACTCCTCCTCGTCCTCGTAGAGTCCGCGCTCGGCTCCAAGATGGCAGGCGACGCAGTTGGACCTGGTCTTGATGTCGGGCCGTTCCCATGTTGCCGCGGTGATCCGGCGGTGCTCCCGCAGGAACCAGCGCTGCTCGGTAATGCGCAGCAGCGCGCCGTCGCCACTGCCCGCATGGCTGACCAGATAGCGTTCAATGTCGGCTGACCTGGCCGCGTCCAGGCTGGCATCCTCGCCGAAATGCGTGGCGAGGCCGGACATCACCCGCCGCCAGCTCGCAGCCGGCAGCAGGCCGGGCTGGAAGGCCATGTGGCACTCACCGCACTCCTTGCGGGTGGCCTCGTGCGTCACCGGACCGAGCCGACTGGTCTCCTCGGGGGCGGCCGGCATCGACCACGCCCCGCCAGCAGCGCAATCAGCAGCAGGCTGCGCACTGCGGCGGCCCTCACGCCACGAGCCCGTCGGCGGCCGGCAAGCCGTAGCGGCTGGCAAAGTACACCAGCGGCGCGCCGTCGCGATACAGAAAGCGCTGTACCGCGCCGGAACAGGATGTGGTCGCCGGCAGCGATGCAGTGGTGGGTCCTGCACCCGAAGCGCGCGAGGCAGTCCGGCATCAGAGGTACGCCGTCGATACCCGCTTCCCGGTCGAGCCTGGCGAACCGGTCCTCGACCGGCGCTGCAGAGCCTTGCGACAGCAGTCTCCTGCGCCTCGTCGAGCACGTGGATGGCGAAGCTCCGCGCTGCCGGGGAAGGCCTGCGCGCTGCGCGCCCGCGCCGACAGGCTCCAGGCGAGACCATCGCTGCCTCCAAGAAGCTCGCCTTCATCGAGCGAAACAGCGGTGAAGGAATTGGCGGTGAGCCCCACCGGCCGTCCGGCGGCATCCGATGTGGTGACCACGGTGACTCCGGTGGTGAACCGGCCAAGCGCGTTCCGCAGTTCGCGCGGATCGGCGGCGGGGGCGTGGGACATGGCGAGGGCACTCATTGGCTGATCAGGAAAGTCAGGAAATCACCCTTGTCGAGGGCGGTGCAGTCACGACCGAGCACGGACTTGCAGTCGCGGCCGAACCGCTTCTCGACCTCGGCGACATCGGTGAACCGGGCCGGTTTGGCCGAGGCGGCCATCGGGTCGATCGGCCGGCCGGTCTTCACATGCCGGCCGGTCTGGCGCGGGTCGTTGGTGTGGCAAGCGGCGCAGGCCGGGATCTCGGCGTTGGCCTGGTGGGGACCGAGATAGATCGCGCGGCCGCGCTCGGCAGAGAAGGCGGCGAAGCCGGGATTGGCCGCCTTGGCGGCCGCGGCGTAATCGGCCAGGATTTTCTCCCGACGCGGGTCCTGACTGGCGGCAAGCGCTGCCTGGCTGACCGCCAGCAGACCAACGGCAAGCACGGTGCTGAACCGCATGTCAGCGTCCCTCGACCGGCTGCAACCCCGGCGCCGCCTGCGGCTGGCCGCGTTGGCGCAGCAACTGGAGGCCGAGCACGGTCGCGATATGAGCCGCCACGAAGACGGGAATCATTTCGCCGATCGCTTTGTGCAGGCCCTCGAAGGCAGTCAAGCCGTCCGCCAGCCAGCCGCTGAGCGCGGCGAGCCCGGCCACCAGCAGCATGATCACCGCGGACCAGGGCAGCAGCGGGCTGCGGCCCCGCATCGCCGCGCTGTTACCGGCCACGACCCGCCTCAACCAATCGCGGACGGCCTGGAGCGACGGGCGGGGCGAGCGGAGCGGACTGCCGGCACGGGCGAACATCGCGGCGCCGAGGCGCAGGCCGAGCGCGGTCAGTGCCGTGTACCCCGCGACCAGGTGCATGGTGTAGGTGTCTTCGTTGCCGCTGAAATAGGCGACGATCACGCTGCCGGACAGCATGGCGTGGAACAGCAGCAGGAATCCCGTCTCCAGACGGGTCGGCTTGCGGGCGGCCATTTTGCTGGCTCCGGTCAGTCGTGATGGGTGTTGGTGTGTTGCTCGGCCTTCGGGCCTGCGGCTCCGCTGGCCGCCGCCTGCCAGGTGAAGGCGAACAGCCCCACCATAATGGTTGCGATCACGGTATGAACGGTCAGTTTGGTCAGCATGGCAATTCCTCGTCGGGTAAATCGTGGTCCGCTGCCTGGTCAGCCTGAGACCGAACCGATGCGGTGCCTGCCATCGGAGCCGAGGGCGAGGCGAGGATTTCGGTCGCGCTCAAGGTGCCGGCAACGGTCGCGGGACAGATGACTCTTTCTCCTTGCCTTCCGCCGTGACAGCGGACATTCAGGAGAGTGCGTCATCGCTGCTGACAACTTGCTGTCGGCTGCTGTCAGCTTTTGTTCAGCCGCCTCGGATTGCTGATAAGGTCGCATCGCCGAAGCATCGCCGGGCCTAGCTGTCGATTCGCTGACCAAGCCAATCAGCCATCTGTCAGGAAGCCCGCGCTAGAGCAGCCCTTGCCGGGGCATCGGCCCCTCGCAGGTGCCAGCCCGTAGCGTGATCCACTGGTCTCGGGAAATTGCCGGAAATGCTTGTCGGAATCCTTGTGCGCCTGCACCGCTGGATCAGTTTGGTCCTGGCACCACTGTTCCTGGTCACGCTGGTCTCCGGCGCCTTCCTGACCTTGGAACCGATCCTGGGCGTCGGCGCCTCGCGGGGCCGTGCGCCAGTGGATGCGGTGGCACTGGCGCGGATGCTCGACCGGCTCGACCTCGCCAACACTGCGCGAGCGCTCGAGATTGGCCCCGGCGGCACCAACGTCGAACTCAGGTTCGCACACGGAACGTCGCCAGCCAGCGTCGACATCGCAACAGGCGCGGTCCTGTCCGATGCCGGTGGACGCGATTTCTTCAGCCTGATGCACGACCTGCATGAGACCTTGCTCATCGGCGCCAAGCCCGTGGTGGAATACGCCGCCTGGGCCATGGCGGTGCTGATCCTGATCGGGCCGGCGCTCGCCTGGCCGCGTCTGCGCAATACCTTGCCCGGGTGGCATCTGGGCGTCGGCTGGATTCTGTTTCCGCTCGTGCTGTTGCCGGCCGGCACGGAGGCCCTGCGGACGCTGGGCGTCGCTCGCGTCGAGGTAGCCGAGCCTGGCCCATCCCAGCCGCCCATCGCATGGGCCGAGGCGCTTACCCGAGCAGCGAGCACGGTTGACCTGTCGGGGCTTGAATCGGTGCGTCGCCTGCCACGCGGCGGCGTGGCGCTGATCACCGGACAGGAGCCGGACACGCGAACCTGGATTGTCACCAGCCAGAGCGTGACCGCGGCGCCGGCCGCGCGGAACTGGATGAAAGACCTGCACGACGGCATCTGGGCGGCGCCCTGGTCGGGGTGGGTCAGCCTGGTGTCGGCTGGCGCGCTGCTCGGCTTGCTCGGCACGGGCAGCGTGGCCTGGGGGCGCCGGCAGGTCGCGGCGCGGCGACGCAGTGCCGATGCCGGCGCCGACGTGCTGATCGCCCATGCCAGCCAGACCGGCACCGCGACGCGCTATGCCGAGGCGACAGCCGACGCGCTCCGCCTGGGTGGCGGGCTGGTCGCCGTCGCGTCGCTGACGGCACTGCAGCCCACGGACCTGCGGCGGTATCGCGCCGTGCTGCTGATCGTCTCCACCACCGGCGAGGGACAGGTGCCCGAGCAGGGACGCGGCTTCGTGAAAGCGCTGCAGGGCAGCGCGGTGACCGGGGTTTCGTTCGCCCTGCTCGCGCTCGGCGATCGGCGCTATCCACGATTCTGCGCCGGCGGCGAGGCGGTCCGCGCGGCGCTGGTACGGGCCGGTGCCCGTGAGCTGGCGCCGATCCTTCGCGCCGATGGCGACCCAGCCGAAGCGTGGCAGGACTGGCTGGCGGATGTGTCGCAGCGCCTGGGTGTTCGAGTGGCCGCGGTCGCGCTGCCGGAGGTCGATTTGCCGGTGGCGCTGACGCTGGCCGCGCGTACCCGGCTGGACGATCCCGCGCATGGCGGCACGTCCGAGGTCCACAGCCTGACGCTCGAAAGCGATGCTGCCCTGGACTACCGTCCCGGCGACCTGTTGCTCGTTTCGCCGGGTAACGACGTGCCGGAGCGGTGCTACTCGCTCGGCAGCGCCCCGCAGGCGGATGGCCGGCAACTGAGGCTCACCGTCTCGCTGAGCACATGGACAGACGATGGGCAGGAGCGTTTTGGCGCGGCCTCCGGCCTGCTGTGCCGCACATGGCCGTTGGGCGGCCGGGGCGCGGGCCGGCTCCGGCGCCATCCCGCGTTCAACCCGCCGGCGGACCCGAATCACCCGATCATCATGATCGCGACCGGCTGCGGTATCGCGCCCTTCATCGGATTCCTTGCGGAGCGGGCCGCCGAGGGGAGCCGCGGCGCCTCCTGGATGGTGTTCGGCAACCGCCACCGCGACGGCGATTTTCTCTACAGACCCCGTCTGGAGGCTTGGCTACGGGAGGGCGTGCTCGCGCGGTTGGACACCGCCTTCTCCCGCGATGCCGGGGACGGCGCTCATGTGCAGGACCGGCTGACCGATCAGGCGGCGGAGATATGGCGCTGGCTCACCGCCCGCGATGCGATCCTGTATGCATGCGGCAGGCTGTCCACGCTGGGGCACGGCCTGGACGCGGCGCTGTGCGAGATCGCCCGATCGCAGGGCAGGCTGTCACCCGAAGCGGCGGAAGCGCAGGTGACCAGATGGCGCGCCGAGGGGCGCATCCGGCGCGACCTGTTCGACTGAGCGTTCATGAAAATGCTTGGTCGGACACCTCAGATCGACTCTACCCTTGAAGGATAGTCAAAATGGATGCCGATCCGCCGAGAACCACTGCTCCGAGCAAGCCCGCAACCGCGCCGCTTGTTGATACGGCCAGCCATGTTTTCCTGAAGACCGAACAATTCATCTACATCGCGCTTGGAGCGGTGCTGTCCGTAGCGGCACTCATCGCGCTGGCCGGGACGGGAAAGCTCATATGGGAGGGCCTGCAAGACTGGACGGGAACAACCGCCGTTTTCGAGATCATCGACCGGCTGTTGTTCGTGCTCATGTTGATCGAGATTCTCTATACGATTCGTGCGTCGATGGAGTCGGGCGCATTGAGCGCCGAACCGTTCCTGATTGTTGGTTTGATCGCCTGCATTCGGCGCATTCTCGTGATCTCGCTGGAGACGTCGAACGTCACTCAGGCGGACAAGTGGACACCAGAAAGCGCCGATCTCTTTCACGCATCGATGATTGAGCGCGGTGTGCTCGCAGGCCTCGTCCTGGTGATGGTCGGAGCGATCTGCTGATACGAAGGCACCATTCCGCTGATCGCGGCGCGTCGGCATCTGGTTCCTCGCCGTCCGGTAGCGCGCGCCGCGCCAAGGGGTGCATCGGCTGACACGACAGCCGCCGGCAGTACGAGAGTCGCTTGTGCAGAAGGCCGCTTCTCTCAGCCTTCTTCGCTCTCCGGTTGCGGCGCGATCTCGCCCCATTGGTAGCGAAGCCACTCCGAGCGCGCGTCCCTACCGCACTGCGTTTGGTTGGTTTGGGTTGACCGCGATCTGTCAAATGGAATCACCTCGCCGCCGCCGCGAGTTCTGAGCGGCCGTGCAGACGCCTGAAATGGGATGATGACAGCAGTCACGATAAGGGCTCCTTCTTGGACGCGCGTCGCGGCGGTGCAGACCACAAATTGGCGAAGCGACCAGCGGCCAACCGCCCAGTTTGCAGCGCGAGACGCGGACGACCGACCGATCTGGGTCGGATCACTCGATAGCGCAGCCATTCTGACGCCTGGCCAACAAAAAAGATCGCGCAACAGCATAAGTCACAGTTTAATCCTCGGACGTGACCACTGGTCACAACGCAATCGCAATTGCGACGTGGATGAAACTTTCAACAACTCCGCTTTTGCGGCCAAGGTCCCACCGCGGAACTCCCGTCAGCACCGTGCGCCCGCTGGGCGCGTATGCCGGCGTGACTGCCACCCGCAACCGGTCCTGCTCAAGTGCCATGCAGCGGGAGCCGAATCTCCGCGTGCAGGCCGCCAAGCGAGGAGCGATTCAGCGCCAGCGAGCCGCCGTAGGCATCCAGCAGGTCACCGACGATCGCGAGACCCAGGCCGCTGCCAGACTGGGATTCGTCCAGCCGCCCGCCACGGACGAGCGCCGTCTCGATCTTCGCGCCCGGAATGCCCGGCCCGTCATCCTCGATGGAAACCAAGAGCTCATCGCCCAGACGGCGGCCCGCGATCCGGACCGCGCGCACCGCCCATTTCGCCGCGTTTTCCGCCAGGTTGCCCAGGAGCTCGGCCAGATCCTGCGCATCGACGCTGACCCGCAGATCGTCGGGGACGGCATTCGTCCACGCCAATCGGTGTCCCATCGGCGTTCGGCGCAGAACGCCGATGACCTGGTCCACCACCGCGGCAACCGATTGCGGCGTTCCCGCGCGCGATGCCAGGCCCGCCCTTGCCCGCGCCAACTCGCGCTCGACATGCCGCCGCATCCCGTCCGCGACGGTCGCGATCTCGTCCGCCATCACGCAGTCCCCGCCGGCCCGGAGATCCTCGGCGCTGGACGCGAGGACCGTCAGCGGCGTTTTCAGGCCATGTGCCAGATCGGCAGCCCGAGCCCGCGCCCGGGCGAGCGCCTTCGCCTGTTCTTCGAGCAGATGGTCCACCTCCGCGGCCAGCGGACGAACCTCATCGGGGAACGCAGCACCTAGCCGCGCCTCGCGGCCGGCGCGCACCTCGCCGAGTCTGCGCCGGACGGCGTCCAGCGGCCGGAGTCCGATGCTGACCTGAACCCACGCGGCTGCGGTCAGGGCGAGAGCAAGCAGCGCCAGCGACGGCACCAGGTCGGATGCAAAGGCTCGCACGGCGGCATGGATGTCCGACCGGTCGATCGCGACCACGACGCGGATGCCGCCGTTCCCGAAGATCGCCGGCAGGACGACCGACCGCTCGACAGCGAGGAGCGACTCGCCGTTAGGACCCTGCACCGTGTGCCGATGCGCCTCACCATCGCGCAACACGTCCGCCGGCAGGTTCAAGGCCCTGTCCCAAAGCGAACGCGAGCGCAGCAGCGGCCGACCCGGCTCGATCGCCATCTGCCAGTACAGCCCGCTGAGCGGCTCAAGAAAGCGCGGCTCAGCCGGCGGGCTGCTGACCTGCAAAGCGCCGTCGGCGCCACGGCCGATGCCGCTGACCAACTGCCGCAGGTCCGACTCCAGTTCTATCACCACGCGGCGTTCGACATGCCGCTCGAAGAGCAGCAACAGCCCGGCGCCGGCGACCGCCAGGGCAATGACGATCGAGCCGGCGCCCGCGGCGAGCAGGCGCAGCTTAAGCGAGCCACGCCCCTTCATCATGACGCCGGGCGTTCCGCGACGGTGTAGCCGAAACCGCGCCGCGTCTCGATCAGGTCGACCCCAAGTTTACGCCGCAAGCGCCCGACCACGACCTCGACCGCATTGGGGTCCCGCTCGTTGTCGTGGGCGTAAAGGTGCTCCATCAGTTCGCCAGGCGGCACCACGCGGCCGGCGTGATGCATCAGGTAGCTGAAGCAGCGATACTCGAGCGGCGAGAGGCTCACCAAAACGTCGTTGACCATGACCTGCATCCGGCGGGTGTCGAGGCTGACCGGTCCGACCGCCAGCACGGCCGATGCACGCCCCGCGGCCCGCCGCAGCAAGGCACGCAAGCGCGCGAGCAGCTCCTGCATGACAAAAGGTTTGGTGAGATAATCGTCGGCGCCGGCATCGATGCCCTCGACACGTTCGGCCCAGGCGCCACGGGCTGTCAGGATCAGAACCGGAAAATCGCGCCTGGCCGCACGCCACTTCTTCAGCACGGCAAGACCGTCCATCTTCGGCAGCCCGAGATCGAGCACCGCCACGTCATAGTCTTCGGTGTCGCCGCGGAACCAGGCTTCCTCGCCGTCACCGACAAGGTCGACCGCATAACCCGCGGTCGCAAGGGCGTCCGTCACCTTGCGCGCGATCCGGACGTCATCCTCGACGAGCAGAATGCGCATCAGTGCTCCTCACGCCCGATCACCCGAGCCGACCTGGCATCGACGAGCACATCCATAAGGTGGCCGGTTGGCCCGATCACCATGAACTCGTACGCCCAGCTTCCCGCCTCTTCCTCGAACGAAACCCCGACCACCTCGCCACCGAGATCCGGTCCCAGGTGTGCAAGAATGGTTGAAAGCGGCAGCGCTTCGCCCTGCTCGACGGCGCGCCGCGCGCGGTCATGATCGCGCTCGCGTTCCGCCGACGCGGGCGCCGCGAACAAAAGTCCGGCCGCATGAAGGCCGGAGCGGATCAGATCTCGACGGATGGTGCGTCGCATCGCCGGAGCATCGCCGGGTCGAGCTGTCAATTCGCTGACAATACCCGATAGCGAAGGTGTCAGGGGCCCCGGCGGCACGCCGCGGCTCGGTGGTCGTGATCGGTCGCATACGTCGCTCCTCCATCGACGTCCGAACGTCCGTCTACCAGCTCGTCCCGACTGCCCGAGGGGCAACACATGGCCGCTGACAGCCGTGCCGGGTCGCCGAATGGCGCTGCCGACTACCTGGCGGCCAGTGCAGGCCATCGCTCACGGCTTCAAAACCGGCGGACTGGCCGGGGCAGCGCGACAGATCAGGCGACTTTTCGGTGGCTTAGCCAATGACCAAAGTCATCGCCTCAATCATTTGGTTCACGGAGGAAAAGCGACGGGGCCTACCGATCACCGGCTGGACGATCACCTCCTGTCCGGTTCGCCACATCACCCAATGCTGCAACACCGGACGCTGCGCTTGGAAGGCGAGAAGCTCTTCACATTCCGCGCATTCGAGTTCGATTGTCATCCGAATATCGTGATCATTCGCCCAGGCGCGGAGGGCAATGAGCTCATCAATCTCGAAGGCAATGCCCATCGGTGCGTTTGATGAAAATTTCTGGGTCGGCATGCGGTTTCTCCTCAGAGATCAAAGCCGCCAGGAACACTTCCGGCGAGTCTCGCGCGACTCCCAAATAATTGATATTCTATGCGCCAGGTTCACGATTTCGTCAATTGCTTTCATGCGCGACGTGGCGTTGCGGTCAGCCTCTGTGGCGAATTGAACCTTCAGATGGTCCAAATGGTTGGAGGGGCTTGGTCCCCCGGCTTTTATCCAGTTAATGGGCTTTGACCGGCCGCTCAGAGGCCATGTCGTGAGCCTGATTCGCGGAATCTCGGATCAGAACGCCGAGGTGCCGGCGGCCTGGCCAGCGTCAATCCGGTGTTCACCAGGGGCCGGCTGGCCGAGCGAAGTCCCGTAAGCTTCAGATCGACTGGATTTCGGCGGGCATCGATTGCTGGCATGACCTGCACAGCGCGGCCCCGGATCGTCCCGCCTTCGGCCTGGAGCGCTGAATCAGGGCATCACGAATGCGTTATATGGCTGAGGTGTAAAGCGTAGCCGTTCGCTTGGATAGTGCCGCGTATTCGCGCCTCGGGGGACCCTGCATTGCCGTTCGTCCTGAATAAGAGTAAAGACTTAATACGGTTGGGGTGAGGCAGAAAATGTCCGGCGTTGTCCCCGCTGGCGTCATCTCCGCCTGGGCACATCATCCCAGAGCACAAGAGTCGGCGCATCTTACGATAGCGCCAGCGTCGGTTCATCGGCGACCTGCATGCATCAGCGCCGCGGATCATTCCACCGAAGTAAGATCTTGGCACGATTCCATAGGCGTCACCGCCCTGTGCGCGCCGGGCGAAGACCTGCCGTTGCTCAGGCCCACTGACAGAGGAGAATGTCATGTCGGAGGTCATTCTGGTCGTATCGGGGCGTCCCGAGCAAACGGACGCGCTGGTTGCTGCAGCCAATCGGCTCGCCGCGCTCACCGGCGATGCCCGCGTTAAAACGCTCGTTCTGCCGGTGCCGGAAGCGGTTGCGACCGAGCGGGTTGCGGCCGACGCAGACGTCGCGGGAGTCGTACAGTCGCGCGGCAGCGGGGCGGACTTCATCGTCATCCCCCGCCCGGACCCAGAGGACGATCGGTCAGTGCGCCAGGCGTTCCGCACGGCTTTGTTCCAGACCGATCGGCCGGTGCTGCTGGTGCCCCCCACCAGCCCGTCCGGCGCATTCGGCCGTCGTGTGGCGATCGCATGGCGGGACGACTCGCGCGCAACAAAGGCCGTGTTTCCAGCGCTGCGGGTACTGACTGGTGCGGAGGAGGTCCATGTGATCGCTGGTGTCGGGGCGGGCGTCACCAAGTGCCCGTTGCCCCCCGTTCTGGTCGAGCATGACATCCCGGCCACCATGCACGCGGTGGTCCTCGGACCGGAACCGTTCGGGGAAACGCTGTTGCGCCGTGTCCATGAACTGAACGCGGACATGCTTATCATGGGGGCCTACGCCCACAGCCTGCTTCGGGAGGTCCTGCTCGGCGGAACGACTCGCCACGTCGTTGCGCATGCCGATCTGCCAGTACTGATGCGCCATTAGGTGATTCGGTCCGCCCCCTTCTGCTGATGGCGCTCCAATCGACCATCGGCAGGAAAGCCGTGAACCTGCGCAGCACGGTCACGGCCTCGTAGTTTTCGCGCGGCGTCCATATCTGCCGCATGCGCTTGCCCAGCCGCTGACGGCCCCGACGCAGCCGCCCGTTGTGGCTGGTCTTTATCCTCTTGCAAGGACTCGGGCAGTGTTCCAGCTTGCCTCATCCAGGAGCGAGCACATGGCTGACGCGGCTGACTACACCTTTTTTGCAACGGACTACGACCCAGAAAGGGGGCGCCGCGCGTGTCGCAGGCTCGCGGATGCGTTCGCGGGAGGCCGAGATCCGCGGAGCGAGGACATAAGAGATGCCATGGCCGCCGCGACAGCCGCGTTCCCGGGCCTCCAGGAATTCGTCGACGCCATGGACGAACGCGGGCTCGATCCCGAGGACGCCATGATGGATGTGAGCCGGGTCCGGGCCGAAGACGCCGGGCCAGTGCTCGGGGCCGCGGCGAAGCTGGCATTGATTGGCGCGATGGCCGTTGCGGCTGAACGCTTCGACTGGCATGACGTGGTGGACTGCGCAAGCTTCTGCCAGGAGGTATTTGCCCAGCCGGCGGCGTGATGCGGTCCTTGCCGCCGCCGTCGCCCGCCCAGGCATATCGCCCAGTCGATTGCAGCGCTGATCTTTCTGCCAGCAGCGATCACAGGCCGCTGCGTGCAAATTCTCAGGGGCCAAGGTGTGACCGGGGAGACCCTGGTCGAGCGGATCTTCCGTGAGGTGTGCGCCTTCCGGATTTGCGATGGCCCCTCGGAAGTTCGTCGCTGGAGTCTTGCCAGGCGCGTGATGCGACACGGCGCGAACGTTGGAACGTGGCCGAGCCCGCGGTGAATGCGCCGCCGAACATGACAGCGGCTGCTGCATTCTGGCCAGTTAGGCAGTTAGGCAACCTACCAGGATGATGATGGGACCTGCCGGCAGCAGCCCAGGGCCATGCAGATCAACCGGAGCGTGGCCGGCTGCCAAAGCCGGGCCAGTTGCCACGCGGCCACCCGCTACATAGGGCCGCAAAACTCGCTGGGCGCCACGTAATCGCGCAGGTAATTGTCGACTTCTTCCGCGGGCATCGGCTTGGCGAGCAGGAACCCCTGGATCTCGGCGCAACGCTGCTGGCGGATCATGACAAGCTGCTGTTCCGTCTCTACACCCTCGGCAACCACCTCAAGATCAAGACGGCGGCTCATGACAAGGATCGCCTCAAGGATTGCCTTGGCACCAAAATCGGTCGATTGCACAAACGACTTGTCGATCTTGATCTTGTCGAACGGCAGGCGCAGTAAGTAGCTTAAACTCGAATAGCCGGTTCCGAAATCGTCGAGTGTCAGTCGGACACCGAGTGACTTGAGTTCGCGCAGAATACCAAGGACCTGCTCATCCTTCTCGATCAGAACGCCTTCAGTGACCTCGATCTCCAGTAAGTTAGGCCGTAGCCCGGAGCGGGCCAGAACGTTCGCGACAAGCTGACGGAAGCCCGCCTCTTTGAGTTGAAGTGGCGAGACGTTGACTGCGACCCGGCAAGGCGTGGACCAACCAGCAGCCTCACAGCAGGCACGCTCCAGCACCCAGCTCCCGATCGGTCCGATCAATCCGCACGCCTCGGCGACGGCGATGAAGGTGGCCGGTGGAATGAACCCGCGCTCGGGGTGCTCCCATCGTGCCAGCGCCTCGAAACCAGTGACGAGAAGCGTCTCAGTGGAGAACTGGGGCTGGAAATGCAGGTCCAACTCCGCAGCCGCGACCGCCCGGCGCAAGTCGTGCTCCATCGCACGGCGTTCCTGCAGGGGCCGGGTCATCCACGGGTCGAAGCGCCGAAACGTCCCACGGCCTTCGGTCTTCGCACGATACAGCGCGATGTCCGCATGCTTGAGCAACGTCTCGCTGTCGCCACCGTCCTTGGGGTACAAAGAAATCCCCACGCTCGCGCCGATGCGGACTTGCTGGCCGCCGATCATCGTGGCTTCCGACACGCTGGCAATAAGGCGCTGCGCGAGCGCCTCCGCCAAGTCCGCCCGCGGCAGGCCGGTCTGCAGTATGACGAACTCGTCCCCCCCCAGACGGGCCACCACGTCGTCCGGACGAACAATTTTCTGCAGCCTGTCTCCGACAATCTTCAAGAGTTGATCGCCAGCATCATGACCCATAGTGTCATTGATACTCTTGAGGCCATCGAGATCGATCATGACAATCGCTGCCATTCGGACGCCAAAACCGACGTCGGTAATTGCTGTCTCGAGCCGCTCCTTGAACGTCAGACGATTCGGCAGGCCGGTGACGCTGTCATGATGTGCGATGAAGCGCAGATGTTCTTCGGCGAGGCGCTGTTCCGTGACGTCGCTGAAAGTTTGCACCATGCCGCCCGCGGGTAGACGGTGAGTGCGCACCTCAACTATAGACCCGTTATCCAGGCAAGCATCGAAACTGGCGGGCAGATCAGACAATTCCGACAGCGGGACCCCAGTATTCCCGGTGAACGGAAAATGGAGCCGTCCTGACCGAACAGAGCTGGAAGCGGGCACAGTGCCACCAGACTGACCTGCTCCCAGCCCGGCCGGCAACCGTAGCACGTCAACCGCCCGATGATTGATCACCGGCATCCGTCCGTCGTTGTCCACCATCACAATACCTTGACTGATATTGTCGAGTGTGACCTGCAGCGCAAGCTGGGAGGCCAGCGAACGACGGCGCAGCCCGATCCAGAATGCGCCCGCGAGAAGCAGGACCACAGTCGCCGCGCTGCTCGCAAGGAATGCATTGCGCCGTACCAAATAATAATTGGCAAAAACCAACGCCTCATCGTCACCGACCAGCACGAGCAAAGGATAGTCGTTCAGCTTCCGAAAGCTGATGATCTGCTCGGCATGCGCAGGGCCGTCTGTCCGGACTACACCACTTGTCTTAGAGCGTATATCGCTAAAATACGGCTGGTCCGCGACGCTTTTCCCAATGGCACCGGTCACGACCGGTCCGCGCGCAAGAATAGTACCATCATGGCTCAATAGCGCGACAAACCCTTCGCCCAACTGCAAAGTCCCGAAGAAACGCGACAGCTCGTTCGAGTTGAGAGATACGACAGCGATGCCTGCAAAGCGGCCATTGGGACCCAGTAGCTTACGAGTGAACTGGATTGTTTCCCCGCCATTGGTTGGCCCCGCCGTCAGCTTGCTGATATGCAATGTGTCATTCTCGTCGTTCGCCTGCGCCTGGAAACACTCGCGGTCCGCCACGTTGACGGGGTCCTCTGGCACGGGCCGGGTGGACGCGAACAGATTGCCGTGCCCATCGACCAGATCGACTCCAGCGGTCATAGAGCCGAACCGGCTCTGCGTCCGGGCCCAGTCCGCCATATCGAACCGTTCGCCAAGAAAGGACTGAAAGGCTCGGGCACTCAGCAGTACCTGATCGATCCCGCTGACCGTCTGTCCGATGCTCTCTTCGAAGGCGCGTGCAAGATTGCCCGTTTCGCCGAGGGCATGCCGCTCGGCATTGGAGTACTCGGCGTGTACCAGGAGAGCTGCGCTGATCCAAATCACACCGATCGTGCCAAAAACGGCCACCAGCTCGGGCAGCAGTTTCCTGGGCTCCAATCGTCGGAGAAAAGCCCGAACAGCAGGCAAGCAGGCACGGCTTAAACGACCGATCGCCGATGTTCCGGCCGCCGGTGGCGGGCGGGATCGATCAGGAGCCTGGTAGATTCTATGCATTGCCGCCAACCAAGCTGGACCTGGCTGCGCTTCGGACACTTCAGACAGCGGCTGGCCGGTGCCCTTCAAGAAGACCTCACTCTCCGGCGTCGTCTCGGACGATGCGGCCGCATCGCAATCTCCTGACCGCTGCGTCGCCATCAGCCCGGCAGATCCGCGGGTCGCCAGAAGCAGAGCAGAGCAGAGCAGAGCGTTGCGGGGCGGCAGCCGCCGGATGGCCGCACGAAACGGAACTCGTAACCAATATTGATTCCAAGCGCAATTCCCTCGCCTGTCAAAGCCTGGGGAATCGGAGTTGGAATGGCGCTTGACATGCGGCTCCGGGCTTGCCCGGCTCGGGCGCGACCAATTCCACCCGCTGGCGTGTGAAACACGCCTTGGGAGGAGCCGCCTGCTGGGAAGGTCTGGAGGACACTCGGACTGGCGCACGACTTCCACAAGCTTCTGATGATCGCCTTGTGCCCCGTGCTTTTGTTGGCGGCCAGAGCGCTAAAGCCGCTCGCGATGGGTGTGCCGTAGCGGTGTCACGCCTGCATGAGCTGGCACTGCAGGCGCCTGGCCGCAGCAGCCGCCCTCGGTTGCTGACGGTTTCGCGAGTTGTGTCCCTGATCCGGTTTTCGCCGCCTGGAACTGGACACCAGGCTGGTCGCTGTGGCCAGTTCGTTCGGCCAGGGAGTTAGTGTGAACATGGTTGCCACCGCAATCCAGACTACCGTCACCGTCACCTTCAGGCCCTCCGGTGGCGAGCCATCGCCGGTCCGTCTGTTTGCCCGGGGCGGACGACCATGGATCATCGCGAGTGATGTCTGCCGAATCATCGGCATACGAACGGAATCCGTGATCCGGCTGTTACCAGAGCACTATCGCAGCCACGCCACCGTGCTCACGAAGGGCAGCGTGCAGTCGGTGATCGCGATCACCGACGAAGGGTTCGGCCTCCTGGTCGTGCAATCGAACAAGCCCGCCGCCAAGGTGTTGCGTGAGTGGATAGCAGGGGAGGTGCTGCCCTCGATTCTGAAGCAGGGCAACACATAACTGTCAGAGACACGCGTCGGATCAGAGCCGCTCTGATCAGCTTGGCGGTCAATTCGCGCTGGCTGCGCCGTTTCTAATTTTATAGGCAACCGACGGAGGCCGGAGTTTTCCGTATCGTCCGACCAGGGATGTCTCCAAGCCGGCACCACCACGGCCGGCTCTTCGCAGCGTGCCGACGCCAAGGACGGTCGGTTCGGCGTAGCGCTCGTCGGCGTAGCGCTCGGGGGATCAGTTGGGCGCAGATCGCCGGCATTTCGCCAGCGGCGTTGCCTGGTTGCCGTCGATGCCTGGTATGAGTGTGTGCGCGCGGACGATCAGAAAATTCCGCACGCCTCGGGGTCCAGCAGACTGCCCGAAACCGGCACCCGGAGACCACCGCCGCCGGTTCGGCGTTGCCGCGCTCAATCGCTTTTAGCCCGTCGCAAAACCGGACGCCTCCGGAAGCCCTCAATGCACGCATTCATTGTCAGGATTTCGTACTCTCAGTCTGTGCCCTTGACCGCTCCTGACACCGTCCATAGGGTGAGCTCACGCCGCAACGCAGCATTTAGACGAGATCGAACTCGGCGGCCAGACTGAGGCAGTCTGCATGCGCCCATTAATCCCATTGATCGGAAACAAGCACATGAGCGCGAAAGTCAAGACCCCCGAGGCCATCGACGTGGGCGGCGTTGCTGCCGAGCAGGGTTCGTCTTCGAAGACGAAAGTCAACGATCCGGCGTCTGTCGTCCTAAAGGGTGCGACCGCCAGTGCCCCTCTTGAGCCGGGCGCTCCGGGGGCGGAAGTGAAGACTGATGATCAGCCCGCTCTCGCGGTGAATACGATCCCCTCGGCTGAAGCCGTCCCCGATGAGAAGGTTTCGGCTCCGAAAGCGAAACCCGATGATCAGAGGGCTGCGTTACAGGCCACCCCGCCGACCTCGCTTGTCCTGGCTGGAGATCATTCATCTCAAAAGCCAAGATCCGAAGATCAGGCCTCTGTCGCTTCGGCGACGAGCCCATCGGCTGCGACCATTCGAGCCGAGCATAGTGCGTCACCGAAAGCGAATGCCGTCGATCAGGCAGCCACGGATCTGGCGGCCGTTTTACCCGCCGCAACTGTGCTGGATGAAAAAATCTACACACCGGCCGAGAATGTTTTTCGCACGACGACGATAAACACAGAAGAACTGGTGTCGCTCGGTCAAGCCAATTATGAAGCTCTCCTGAAGGCAGGTCAGATCTGGGCAGCGGGTCTGCAGGACCTGGCCGGGCAGGTCGTGGCGAATGCCCAGGTGTCGCTCGACGAAACGCTGGCGGCATTCGCGGCATTGTCCTCGGCGAAATCGCCGCACGAAGCCCTGGACGTTCAGACCAGGCTGGCCCACGCGGCGCTTGAAAAGGCGCTGGCCGAGTCTAGCCGCCTCACCGAGGCCTCGGTGAAGCTGCTTGAGCAGACTTTGGCCCCACTGACAGCTCGCGCGACCCAAACGCTTGAGACGTTCGGCAAGCGGATCGCCTGATTCGCGCTCGACCGACTTTGCTTCCAACGCACCAGATTCGGAAATGCCCGGGAGTCGATCCCGGGCTTCTTTCGGCCTTGCCGGGCGGGCCTGGCAGCCGCGCCCGGCGGCTCCTTCACTCAGCGGGCCACAACGCTTGAATTGACAGACTTCCCTTTAGGATCGGCGGCCCGATCTGCGGTGACAGCCCCGGCGGCCTGCCGCTGCATTCGCGACACGGGAGAGAGCGGGCTCCAAGGGGGGCTTGCGGTCCCGCCGAGACGTGCGGAGATGTATCGAAGCAGCGAAAGGGACGACCGCAATGGCCAACACGACGGCGGAGCTTGAGGCTCTCCTCATGCAGCGCTCGCTGAGCGACCCGCAGCTTCTGGCGGCGGCGGGAGCGGCGGCGGACTTCCGGATCCTGCCGGACGCGACGGTGATCAAGATCGGCGGGCAGAGTGTCATCGACCGCGGCCGAGCGGCCGTTTACCCGCTCGTGGACGAGATCGTCGCCGCCCGCAAGGCCCACAAGCTGCTGATCGGGACCGGCGCAGGCACCCGGGCCCGGCACCTTTATTCGATCGCGGCGGAGCTTGGCCTGCCGGCGGGCGTGCTCTCGCAGCTCGGCGCCTCGGTTGCCGATCAGAACGCCGCAATGCTGGGGCAGCTCCTCGCGAAATACGGTATCTCCGCGGTCGAGGGCGCCGGGCTTTCGGCGGTGCCACTCTACCTCGCCGAGGTGAACGCCGTCGTCTTCAGCGGCATGCCGCCCTACGGGCTCTGGATGCGCCCCGCCCCCGAGGGCGTCATCCCGCCCTACCGCACCGACGCCGGATGCTTCCTCCTCGCCGAACAGTTCGGCTGCAAGGCGATGATCTACGTGAAGGACGAAGACGGACTCTACACCGCGAACCCGAAAACCTCGAAGGACGCGACCTTGATCCCAAAGATCTCGGTTGACGAGATGAAGGCGCAGGGACTGCACGACTCGATCCTTGAGTTCCCGCTGCTCGATCTGCTCAAGGCGGCACGCCACATCCGCCAAGTGCAGGTTGTGAATGGCCTCGTCCCCGGCAACCTGACCCGCGCGCTCGCCGGCGAGCACGTCGGCACCATCATCACCGCGAGCTAGAGGAAAGCTGCCATGCCCGAGATCACCAACAGCATCAAGCATGTCGCCTCGCTGCTCGCGCGCCAGACCCTCCTCGACGGCGACCTCACCCGCCCGGTCGCCGGCGGGCGGCCGATCCGGCTCCTTCCCTGGCTGCAGGTCGTGAAGATCGGCGGCTGCTCCATCATGGATCGCGGCCGGGACGCGATCCTCCCAGTCGTGGACGAGCTTCGGAGGCTGCTGCCCGAGCACCGTCTGCTCATACTGACCGGTGCTGGCATCCGCGCCCGCCACGTCTACAGCGTCGGACTCGACCTCGGCCTGCCGGTCGGGTCGCTCGCCCCGCTCGCCGCGAGCGAAGCCGGCCAGAACGGCCACATCCTCGCGTCGCTGCTCGCGCCGGAGGGCGTCTCCTATGTTGAGCATCCCACGATCGCGAACCAGCTCGCGATCCACCTCTCCGCGGCCCGCGCGGTCGTGGGGAGCGCCTTTCCTCCGTATCACCACCACGAGTTCCCGACCTCACGCATCCCGCCTCATCGGGCTGACACGGGCGCGTTTCTGCTCGCCGACGCGCTCGGAGCGGCTGGCCTCACGATCGTGGAGGATGTGGATGGCGTGTACTCCAGCGACCCCAAGGGCCCCGGCGGTGAGCAGGCGCAGTTGCTCCGCGAGACGAGCTTCACCGACCTCGCAAAAATCCAGGGCACGCTGCCGCTCGACCGTGCGCTCCTTGAGGTCATGGCGACCGCACGCCACCTTGAGCACGTGCAGGTCGTGAACGGGCTCGTGCCTGGCCGACTTACCGCCGCGCTGCGTGGCGAGCACGTCGGGACGATCATCCACACCGGCGCGCGGCCGGCCTGAGCACACTCCGCGGCTGCGTCGATCAGGCCCCGTGGCGCGTCGGAGCGGTGCTGTGAGCGACCGGATCGAACCGGCGGCGGCGTTGTTTGCTGGATTCGAGCGACTTGAGCTGCCTGCCGGCACCCTTGATGCAAACCCGACAGCCTTATCTCTCGAATATTTGATCAAGCTACGCCAGCCTCACGATTTCGTCAATCGCCATCGGCTTAGCCAGAAGCGCGATCGGCCTAACCGTGGCGCGCGCGCAACACCCCTGTCCGAGGTGGCGCGCGACATCACATCGCCGGCCGAAATGCTTGGTCGGCAGGTTCAGCCTGCGCGACGGGCGCCTAGCGGCGTCGCTCGCGCACCAACGCGCCGCTGCGTTCCAGCGCGGCGATTTCTTCAGGCGAGTAGCCGTGCTGCGCCAGCACCTCGTCGCTGTCCTGCGCGAAGCGCGGCGGCGCGGCACGCGTCCCGCCCGGGGTGCGCGAGAGCTTGATCGGGGTGCCGACGCCCTTGTACCAGCCAAGCTCGGTGACCATCGCGCGATGCGCGGTGTGAGGCGCGGCGACGGCCTCATCGATGGGCAGCACCGGACCGGCCGGCACGCCGTTGCCGATCAGCCGCAAAGCGAGTTCGCCGCCGTCATGGCCGGAAAGCGCCGTCACCAGTTCGGCACGCATCGCGTCGCGGTTGAGATTGCGCCGGCCGTTGTCGGCAAAGCGGGGATCGTCCGGAAGATCAGCCCGGCCGATCACCTCGCACAGCTTGCGAAACTGGCCGTTATTGCCGCAGGCGATGAAGATCTCGCCGGTCCGCGTTGGAAACCTGTCATACGGGGCCAGGTTTGGATGGTAGTTGCCGGTCGGCACCGGCCGCTTGCCGTTAAGCAGAAAATTCGCGGCCTGCGGGTGCAGCAGAGCCATGCCGCAGTCATACAGCGTCATGTCGAGGAACTGGCCAATGCCGGAGGCTTCGCGTTCGCGCAGGGCCATCAGGATGCCGACCGCCGAAAACAGCCCCGTGCCCAGGTCTACAAGCGGGGCGCCGAGCCGCGTCGGGCCGGTGGACGGATCGCCGTTGATGCTCATCAGCCCGGTCATTGCCTGCAGGATGGCGTCGTAGCCGGGAAGGCCGCCCAGCGGTCCATCGGCGCCAAACCCGGAAATGCGGCAATGGATCAGCCGCGGCGTGCGCGCCGCCAGATCGGCGTAGCCCAGGCCCCATTTTTCCATTGAGCCCGGCTTGAAGTTTTCGATCAGCACGTCGGCATTGTCCAGCAGGCGCAGCAGCACCGCCTGGCCATCGGGCTTGCCGATGTCGAGCGCAAGCGCGCGTTTGTTGCGGTTGATGCCGATGAAGTAGCTGGCGTCGCCGTCATGGAAGGGGGGGCCCCAGTCGCGCACTTCGTCGCCCTGCGGCGGCTCGATCTTGATCACGTCGGCGCCATGATCGGACAGGATCATGGTGCAGTACGGGCCGCCCAGCACACGAGTGAGGTCGATCACCTTCAGCCCATGCAGAGCGCCGGGCATGCGTGCCAGCCCGGTGCCGTCGCCTGCGGGGTTCGGAGGTTCGTCCGTCATCCCATGTTGTATCATACGTAGTATTCGGCCATCGGCGCGAAACCGTTGAAGCTCTGGCTGGCGTAGGTCGTCACGTAGGCGCCGGCGGAGAGCAGTTCCACCCGATCGCCGCAGGACAGCGCCAGCGGCAGTCGGTAGTTGGACTTTTCGTAAAGGATATCCGCGCCATCGCAGGTCGGGCCGGCGATCGCCACCGGGCCGGCCGCCGCACCGTCATGCGGCGTGGTGATGCGGTATTTGATCGCCTCGCCCTCGGTCTCGGCCAGCCCGCCGAAGCGGCCGATGTCGAGATAGACCCAGCGCACCGGATCGTCCTTCGCCTTGCGGCTGACCAGCACCACCTCGGCCGAGACGATCCCCGCGTCGCCGACGATGAACCGGCCGGGCTCGATCAGCATTTCGGGCAGGTTGTTGCCGAAATGCGCCGTCATCGCACCCATGATCGCGTGGCCGAACGAATCGATCTCCGGCACTTCGTCGCGATAGCGTGCCGGAAACCCGCCGCCCAGATTGATCATGCGCAGATCGACGCCGCGCTCGGTCAGGTCGGTGAACAGCATCGCGACCTGGCCGATCGCCACCTGATAGGCCTTGGTGGAGGTCTGCTGGCTGCCGACGTGAAAGGACAGGCCATAGGGATCAAGGCCCATGTCACGGGCCTGCAACATCAGCGCGCGCGCGGCCTCGATCGTGGTGCCGAACTTGCGCGACAGTGGCCAGTCGGCGCCGTCGTTCTCCACCAGCAGGCGGCAATACACCCGCGCGCCCGGCGCGTTGGCGGCGAGCTTTCGCAGCTCCTCGACCGAATCGAAGGCGTAGAGCGACACGCCGGATTGGTGTGCCGCCCGGATTGCGCCGATCTTCTTGATGGTATTGCCGAAACTGATCGCTTCGGGCCGCGCGCCGGCCTGCAGGCAGGCGGCCACCTCCTCGAAACTGGCGGCATCGAACTGGCTGCCGAGTCGCGCCAGACGTTCCAGTACCGGCGCGGCCGGGTTCGCTTTCACGGCGTAATAGATGCGCGCGAGCGGCAGAGCCCGTTGCAACGTGCGGAAGTTCTCCTCCACACGGTCCACATCAAGCACCAGACACGGCGTTGCCGGCTGGTTCTGAGCAAGGAATCGGGCGATTTTCGGCGTCATCGCACCGCGCCTCCCTTGGCTGGACGCCCGCCTGATCGAGGCGACGGGGCGTGAGTTGACGAAACGGTCGAACGAACCAGCGACCAGGAACGATTGCCAGAACGCTTGACGTCGTTGCGTAACCACGAGGGCCAGAGGCACGTGCGTTGCTGCGTAAGGCGGGCACATAGAGCCGCCCCCCAAGCGGTGCAAGCCGAATTCGCACCCCGGTTCAAAATTCTGCTTCGCCCGTCCTGGGTAGCGTTGCATCCTGGCCTACCGATCCCGAAGATCATGGCATGGATGTCAGAACACCCAGCCAAGGCAGAGGCGATGCTCCGGTCGCGCTCGCGTCCGACGCGCGCCGCGCTTTGTCCTGGAGCGCCTGTCGCGGGGTGCTGGCCGCCGCTTTGCGGGCGAGCATCACCGACCGCATGTCGGTCGCGGCATCGGGCTGCGCGTTCTGGGCGACGGTTGCGCTGTTTCCGGCGATCAGTATCCTGATTCTCGTCTACGGACTGGTGTTCAACCCCAGCCAGGTGGAGGCGCAGCTCCAGGTCATCGGCGAGTTGCTGCCGCCGCCCGCTTTTGCCCTGATCGCCGACCGCGTGCATCAGCTCGTGCTGCAACCGACCAGCAGCCTCAGCCTTGGGCTGCTGGTGAGCACGCTGGCCGCGTTCTGGAGCGCGGCCTCCGGCACCAAATCGGTGATCTCGTCGCTGAACGTGGTGTTCAACGTGCCGGAGCAGCGCAGCTTTCTGCAGTTTCAGCTCATCGCGCTGTTCATGACGTTCTGCGCGGTGCTTGGCGCGGTCCTCGCAATCGCGGTGCTGGTGGCGCTGCCGGCTGGCATAGCCGACATCGGTGTTCAGAAGCATGCGGCGGTGCTGTTCCATATCGCAAGCTTCGCGGTCCTGGTCGGTTTTGTTGGCGGCTCGATCGCACTGCTGTATCGGTTTGGCCCCTCCCGCACGCCGCCGCCCAACCAGCGGATTGCAGCCGGCTCGGTCCTGGCAACCGTTCTTTGGCTGGCCGCTTCGGGGCTATTGTCCTATTACATTTCGAATATTAGCACGTTCGGGGTGACCTACGGTTCTCTTGGCGCGGTGGTGGGCGTGATGCTATGGTTCTGGGTGTCGGCTTACGCAGTGCTGTTGGGTGCCGAGGTCAACGCCGGGCTGGAACGGACGCCCGACTGCGCGCCGTAAGCGCAACGGGCAGTGCCGCCCGCGGCGGTGGATCATCAGCCGCCCGGCCGAACCCTGGTTGCCATATTTTTAGGGTTCAGAGCGGCGACGTGCAGGGTCGCATGAGGCGATTTTCAGTGCCGCGGCGCTGACTCGGCACCCGGTCTTAATCTGGTGATCGCTTGGGCCGATGCCCATGGTGCCTAGCGGGAGCCGCGCCAGCGGGCTCGTGCCGGGTAAACCGCTGGGCGGGCGGCTGAGGTCGAACACCACGCTTCCACGCCGATGGGGCCAGGCGAAAAGCTCAGCCAGACGGAAAGCTGGTGACCGGCGGCCCTGCGGTTGTCAGGCGGATCGTGCGTGAGACCGTTGAGGTGACATTGGACCGCATCCCGCGATAGCGGTCGGTGGCATTGCCCCGAGTAATGGCCGGTGCCAAACAGGCAACGTCGGGGATGCTTTCAAGCCTGTGCAAATGGGTCGCCGCAAGAAAGGAACAGAACGGGAGCGCCGGGAGCGTCTCGATTTCGGGCCTGATGTTCAGTGTTACCAATGGGGCTGGCCGCGTACCCCTAAAGCGCTTGCGCTGCGCGGCCGTTCGTTTGATGGTTATTTTGATGGTTATTAACCAAGTATTTGATAAATGTAGAACCGTGGTTTGCGGTTGCGACGGACGTTTTTCGTGCTATCATGATCTTGACAATCGCCCGCGGCGTGTCATTTCGTGGCCGATTGAGCATTAGCGGAGGATGACAGATGGCGACGAAGACCTGGACCGGAACGCAAAGCAATTTCTGGGATGTCGCAGGGAACTGGAGCGGCGGGAGCCTGCCCAACTCATTAAGCGTCGTAACGATCGGCGTCGCATCATCCAGCCCGTATCAGATCATCATCGACTCAAATGATCGCATCCGCAGCCTTACAGTCAGTGGAACCGGCACGGCGCCCGTAACCCTCGATGATCAGCAAACACTTACCGTCTTAACTAACACGATAATGCAGAAGGCCACCCTTAATGTCGATTCCGGCGCAAGCGCAACTCTGATCGGAAGTGTCTCATTAAGCGGCAATTCATCAATCGCCGTCGATGCCGGCAGCCTATACGCGGGGGCCGTTTCGGGTATCGGCACAATATCGCTCGCCGGCGGGGCCTCGGTTGAAATCGGCAACACGGCATCCGGCAACATTGCATTCCTCGACGGCTCGGCCGATCAACTGCTTCTGGACAATTCCAGCGTAAGTCTCGCCGCCACGATTACCGGATTCGTTGGCAGCGATACCATCGACATTGGATCGTTGGCTTACGACTCCAGCTACACGTCGGTGTGGAGTAGCGGTGAGCTCGACATCAAGGACAGCACCAACGCGACGGTCTTCACGATCAGCAGCATCAACAATTCCAGCGGCGATCCCGGCGCGTTTCAACTCGTAAACGACGGCTCCGGCGGGACGGAGATTGTTACTTGCTACGTGGCCGGCACCCGTATCTTGACGGACCGGGGAGAAGTCGCAGTCGAGGATCTCCGCGAAGGCGACGGCGTGGCTGTCCGCTCGGGAAACACCACCGAGATCCGTCCGGTCCGCTGGATCGGACATCGCCAGATCAACATCCAGACGCATCCGAAGCCCGACTCGGTTCTGCCGGTGCGCATCGCCAAGGATGCGTTTGCCGCCGGCGTGCCGCACCGCGATCTGCTGGTCTCTCCGGACCATGCCCTCCTGGTCGATGACGTCCTGGTTGCCGCGCGACAGCTCGTCAACGGTACGACCCTTCGGCGGGAGACGGGCCGGCGGTCCGTCCACTACTTCCACATCGAGCTGGAGACGCACGGTATCCTGCTGGCCGAAGGCCTCCCGGCCGAGAGCTATCTGGACACCGGCAATCGCGGCTTCTTTGCCAATTCCAGTGCGCCGCTGGTGCTGCATCCCGATCTGACGACCGAAGGGCGCGCCTGTGACAGCCGTGCAAACGGCGCCTGCGCCCCGTTCGTTGTGGACGAGGCAACGGTGCGCCCGATCTGGCAGCGTCTGGCCGATCGCGCCGCCGCCCTGAACTGCCAGGCCGCCCCGATCGAGACCACCAACGAGCCTGATCTGCGGGTGTTCGTGAATGGCCAGACGGTCAAGTCCCTGTATGGCCAGGACGGCGTTTACATCTTCCCGATGCCGGCCGGCGCAAGCATGGTTCGGCTGGCTTCGCGTGCGGCCGCCCCGGCCGACAGCGCGCCGTGGCTTGATGACCGGCGCGCGCTGGGCGTCTCTGTCGTCCGGCTTGTGCTACGGAGCCAGACCGAAGCGCTGGACATTCCGGTCGACCATCCGGGGCTGGCAGACGGCTGGTGGCCGGTCGAGCGCAGTGACAAAGCGATGCACCGTTGGACCAACGGCAACGCGCTGCTGCGCCTGCCGAAGAACCATGGATCAGCCATGCTGGAGGTCTATACTAACGGGTGCATGAACTATCCCGTGACAGCCGAGGTCGCGGCAGCGCCTGAAGCGAAGGTGGCCTGACCAAGCCAGACCCGCGGGTCCGACCGGATCCCTGGGGCTGTGGACGAAACAGCATTGGGCGTGAGTGCCTCCTGCTTGTCTTTTCGACGCCGAAAGAGGTGCCCAGCGCAAGCGAGGTGTCGTCGGGAGACGAATAATACCGGATCAAACCCGTCAGGCGGCGTTGGCACACGCCGCCTGATCCGTGTCTGGCGGGTGGTCCCCAGAAGCGCCAGCACCGCAGCGGAAGTGAGCGACCGCCTATGGTGGCGGAAGCGCCGCCCAATGGCCCAAGCCGCGCTTGATGAGCCCCAAATTCGGCAACTGCCGGTTTGCCCCCAGGCCAGGCAGGCAATCCTTGGTTATCACGACTTATTGCATTTCGATTGACATCCCGTTCGCCAGCCATCACGATCCCGGTTTGTTCGGTAGAGGGCTGATAGATGCTGGT
>Ga0302190_10000406_pt1 | contig 27556 bp, 23 predicted proteins | sample II_Bog_E2_3_FD_198784 | JGI IMG/M metagenome (GOLD analysis project Ga0302190, IMG submission 198784) | Peat permafrost microbial communities from Stordalen Mire near Abisko, Sweden - II_Bog_E2_3 | ecosystem: Environmental > Terrestrial > Soil > Wetlands > Peat | place: Sweden: Abisko... | reverse complement strand
GTTCCAGTGTGTCCGTGCGCCCTCTCAGGCCGGATACCGATCACTGTCTTGGTGGGCCATTACCCCGCCAACTAACTAATCGGCCGCGACCCCCTCCCAAAGCGAATTGCTCCTTTGACCCGTAGGTATTATGCGGTATTAGCTAAGGTTTCCCTCAGTTATCCCCCACTCTAGGGTAGGTTAGTCACGTGTTACTCACCCGTGCGCCACTGTACTCAGGTATTGCTACCCTTTCTCGTTCGACTTGCATGTGTTAGGCACGCCGCCAGCGTTGATTCTGAGCCAGGATCAAACTCTCGTTTGAAACCTGTTGTCGGCTCTCCTCTGACGGAGGTCAGCGAGGGACCGACGGCATCTGCATTCCGTTCCGAAGAACAGGGTGCATGCAGATGCGCTTACCTTGTGAGAATGATCAAGCCAAACTTAATCACATCTCACGACTGGCATGTTCAACCAATTTGTCAAAGATCCTTGAGGGTGATCCGCCTGAGCGGGCCCTTCGGATCGAGGCCCAGACTTGGTAGTCAGGGTGTCCTCGAACTTTGCTGCGCACGCTGATTTCTGCACTTACATGCAGCTCTCGGCGTTTTTGCGCGAACCTTCTAAACTTATCGAAGTTTGACCTCTGTGTCAATGCCTTTTTTCAGGCGACTCAGATCAGTAAACTTCCGTCTAGAAACGACGCACAGCGCAAAATTTCAAATAACAACCAGCAATATTTGCTAGAGCCGCTAGGGCTCACAGGAGATAAACTCCTGGGTCATGCAATGGCTTGTTCTCTCTAGGGTTTCCCTACAGCGGATCCAGGGCTCTTGCCTCACCCGATCCAACGAACTAGCTTCCCACTTCCCTCATCAGGCAGGCTATCCAGCCACCGGGAGGCTCCACTGCTACTTACTGCTCAACTGCAACTTTCAAACCTTAACACAACCAGCAGCTCATTGCAACCTTCAAGCCGCTTTTTGTTGCCGCAGCGCTCACTGTCACGTGGCTGCCTGCTTGCAACTTCACGATCATAGCAACGACTCACCCGCAACGCAAGCCCAAACCCTGTGGAAGGAGGCCGCTTTCTGTGGGAAACAGCCCTAAACAGCATGCCTGGGGATCAATCCGAGGTCCGTAAGCCCATTCACAAAGAATTGCATGGCCAGAGCCACAAGCAACAAGCCCATAATGCGGACCAATATGCGGATTCCCGTCTCGCCCATCACCTTGCGCACCCGGCTCGCTCCGGCCAGCACCCAGTAGCTGATCAGGCATGTCACCGCAATCGATCCGAGAATCGCACCCATCTCCCAATGCCAGATTGAAGGCACCTGCCCCACCAGCACCATGACCGAGGAAATTGCCCCCGGCCCCGCCAGCATCGGGATCCCCAAAGGCACAATCCCCGCGTCTTCCTTGGCTGCGGCTTCTTCCGTGTCCCCGTGAGCTTCCTGCGTAGGTGAGCGTTTGGCCTCCAGCATATCCAGCCCAATTAGAAGTAAAATCAGCCCGCCTGCCACTTCAAAGGCCGGCAGCTTGATCCCAAACATCAGGAAAATGTACTGTCCCGCCAGGGCAAATGTCGTCAAGACGATGAAGCAGGTCACCGCGCCCTTCTTGGCCATCCGCTTCCTGCGTTCCAGATCCATACTCGCCGTAATCGCCAAAAACGATGGGATCGCCGCAAATGGATCCACCAGAAAGAAAATCGAACTCAGCGCCAGCAACGAGAAGCGCACCAGGGGCGCGGAACCCAGTTCGCTCAGTGCCACTTCAGCTGGATTGGACCAGATCACCTTCTGAGGCTAGAACATTTTCATCGCCTCCGCCAGCAGCGAGTCCCGGATAGCTTCCGTTCGATGGAATGGGCCTCAGCGCTATTAACCATTTCAGAGCGCTCGCTTTGCCGTAGCACCCACCCGCGAAGCCGGCTTTCACAACCTCCAAGAGCCTCTTTAAGAAAGCATCCAATCCTCCATCCGCAATACAATCATTCCTTGCCGCCACAGCGTCTCCAACTCGACCAGCGTGAGCGCATGGATGTCGTACTCGTTTCCCCACGCAACCCGCTCAACATCGGCGCGGCGGCGCGGGCCATGGCCAACTTTGGCTTTTCGCATCTCTCGGTCGTCGCTCCGTTCGAGGCCCACTGGCGGGAAGCCCGTTCCGCAGTCGGCGCGCCCGAACTCCTCGAAAACGCCCATCAACACGCGACCCTAGCCGAAGCAGTCACAGAATGCACCTTGGTCATCGGCACCGGAACCCTCACCTATCGCAAGCCCGAGCAACCGGTGGTCTCTCTTCCCGATCTAGCGCCATTGATCCGGCAAGAATTGGAACGGAGCGGCCGCATTGCCCTCGTCTTCGGCCCGGAGAAGCATGGCCTCACGCGCAACGATCTCTCCCTTTGCCATTTGCTCCTGGAGATCCCCACCGACCCGCAACAACCTTCAATGAACCTCGGCCAGGCGGTCGCAGTCTGCCTCTATGAACTGGCCGTGCGCGGTCCGGCTAAAGATCCGCCCATCGACGTCAAGCTCCCGCCCGCGTCCACATGCGGCGACCTGGAGCTTCTGGCAACGATAGTGGAACAAACGATGGTTTCTGCCGATTACAGTCGAGGCTCCATGCACGAGGCGAACCGGCACGAACTCCGTCTACTGCTACGCAGGCTGGCGCCCAACGCCTCGGATACGCGAAGACTTCTCGGGCTCTTCCGGCGCATTCTGTGGCGATTGAAACCGCACCGAGGCCGCAATTGAAGAATTGTACCGAGGGCAAAAGCAAGGTAGTAATTCTTTTTCCCGACTATTAACCGAATTCCTGTTAAAGTGTCGTCCAAAGGTCCCAACATGATTTCACTCAAGATTTGCCATCGCCATGAGTTTTCGGCGGCAGCGAGAGCCCGATTCGGTTTCGCGACAATCTGCTGCGCATTGACCCTGACTTTCAGCGGCTCCGGCGCCGCGCAAGAGCCGCAAGCGCAACAACCTGCCGCTGCCGCAGTGGCGCCTGCCAGCGCTCCCGCCGCTAGCGCAACCCAGACGCCAACTCCTGATGCTCCGCCCCAACAATCCGTTCCGGCCCAGGCTCCGTCCGCCGGACAAGCCCCGCCCGAAACAACTCAAACAGCCGCTCCGCCGTCAGCCGAATCCAAACCCTCCGACTCCAACTCCGAAGCACCGCAGCCCGGGGGCATCACCGAAGAAGCCCTTCGGCAGATGCTCATTGGGAAGCCTCTCTACCTGCGCGGCGGCTACCTCGACAACAGTCTGAGTTTCAACGAAAACGGCGGCCTGATCGGTCATTCGCCTCAGGGCTCCTACACCCTCAGCGCCATCCAGGTCGACAAGGTCCACCTCACCAAGCACAAGGTGGAGTTGGAAGGCGCGCGCTACGGCCTGCACTTTTTGGGTGCATTGCCCTACGAAGATCCGACCAAGGCCCTCGACCGCGTCAAAATCACTCCCAAGAAGAAAATCGTCAAGATCACAATTGATCGCGAACTGGTCGTGACTCCCAAGAAGAAAAAAGAGAAAGAGAACGGCAAGGGGAAGAATCCGCCCGCCAAAGCGGCGACGCCGGCTCCAGTCGCCCCACCGACAATCGCAGCCGTACCAACCTCAGCTCCCAACGCAGCCACACCTTCGGACGCAACCGCCCCTACGACCAAGGCCGCCGACGCCACACCCCCTCCATCCACGAGCCCGGCGCCGCAAACAGCATCCGCCGGCGATCAGCCATCCTCGCCGTCTGCTCCAGAGCAAAATGAGCTGAGCGACGCCGATCAAGCGAAAGCGGACATGGCCGCCGCTCCTGAGGCCGAACGGCCTGCGGATCCAGGAAGCGTAACCACAACCACTTCCCCAGCTCACGCGGCCAAGCTCTTGAAAAACGCACTCGACAAAATCTTCGCCCCGGGACTCGACGACCGAATGATGGCCGCGATGCCTGACTTCTGGAAGCTCTACTATCAGGCGGTCGCAGCCAAAGCCGACTACCGCCCCACGGATCCTTCCGTTTTGCGCCAGAACACGGTTGACAAGAAGGCCGTGCTTGTCTCCAAGTTTGAACCGCCGTCGAACGAGTGGGCGCAAGCCAGCGGCATCGCGGGCCCCGCTCTTTATCACGCAGTCATCGGGGCGGATGGCAAGCCAACCGAAATTGCCGTCGCTCGCCCCATTGGCTTCGGGCTCGACGAGAGCGCAGTGGATTCGATTCGCAAAGCCAGTTTTGAGCCCGCTATGAAGGACGGAAAGCCAGTTCCGGTTATGTTGGACCTTTACGTTTCGTTCCGGATTTATTCCAACAGGACCGCCGTCAACAGCAACCCGGAAACGGCAGCAGAAGACAAGAATGGTGGGAAGCAGTTACCGGGACCGTACAGTCTGAAACCGCCGACTCAGTAGGCCGGGAAAGTGGCACAGATTCACCGAAACGCAGGGGCTGTGTGTTTGTGAGATCATTTCTTGTAAGATATTGATTTTACTTTACTTAAATTTCCTCACAGTTTCACAGCCCGGAAGGAGGTCCGGGGGCTGTTTGCGAAATCTGCCGCAAACGGAACGATGATTCAGTGCTGCTCCGCGGGTCAGGGAGCCTCCCCACATAGCTTCGTGGTCTCTGTCCACATATCTCTAATAGTGGCTCTTGTTCCCAGCCCTGATCTTCGCTTATTCCCATTTCCATTGTGCGCTGGAGGAGGGGAAATATCTGCAAAAATGCCCCTCTTGCGATCGTGCCTACTCTTCCAGCCGAATGATTTCTTCGAGTTTGGGTTTATGCTTCGTTTCACGACCAGTGCGGGGCTCGGAATCGACCACGCGCGCGGGTTTTGGCTGGCCGACGCGCTCACGCGCGTTGGCCTTGACAGCCTTGGTGGCAGAGAACGGAGTTGGCTTGCGTTTCCTCATGGCAAAGATGAGTATGGAAGAGATTGACGCGAAGCGGAAGCCCCTGTGAGCGTTTTTTCGGGGGAATCAAAATCTGCGCGACCCTGCGATTGAGTTTTCCCCGCAGGTTGGCGCGTCCGAGGGCCGGATCAAGATGGAAGAGCGCGAATTTTTCAACGAGACAACTGAAATGCGGAAACACACCCTTACCTGCCCCAAGTGCGGGCAAGCCGGCGACTACCAGGTGAGTTGGGTAGTTCGGCGGAAACGTCCACAATTGCCCCGGAACGCTGACGAACGGGACCGCGCCCGCTTTGCCAAGGCACAGTCGTACATGGTGCGCCGCGATGACAAGCTTTCCTGCACCAATGTTCGGTGCCGCAAGCCATTTGAAATTACGCAGTTGCAGTCGCTCGCCTTCCTGTCGGAGTAAGGCCCGAACGGCTCAGTCGCAATGCTGAACAGCTGTGCCCCATTCATCGCAGCCTTACCGCGATGAGTGGGATATCACAACCCCAGACGCTATTCCGTCCGCAGCGCCTCCACAGGTTCGATGGACGCAGCGCGACGAGCAGGAGCAACAGAAGCGCTCAGCGTGAGTAGCAAAATCGCGGTCGCGGCCATCGCAATCACCACTGGATCCACCGGATCCACCTGGAACAACATTGACCGCAGCAAACGCGTGGCGAAGACAGCCGCCACCGCTCCGATTCCGCAGCCAATCAGGCCAAGTTTTGCAGCGGAAGAAAGCACCAGCCGCATCACGCTCGCACGCTGCGCACCAAGAGCGAGCCGTATTGCCATTTCGTGTGCACGCAGAGCTGCGGAGAAAGCAATCACGCTGTAAATGCCAAGAAGCGCAAGCAACAAGGCCCCGCCTGCGAACGCGGAAATCAGGATGGTCATGAAGCGGCGCGAGGCCTGCCCTTCTCCAACCACGCGATCCATGGATTCAACATCCGTGAGTGGAAGCTGCGGGTCAATCGAGTGGACAATGGCGCGAAGGGACCCCGCCATCTGCTCCGGCGCCATCTGAGCACGCACCACGATGGAGCCGCGGTTGCCGCTAACGAAACTGGCCGTAACAAACGACCCCGCGCTCGCTCTCACCTGGCTCGCCGGCACGTAGATTTGCATCCCCGTCGGCTGGTCGGCAGCCAACTGCTTCACATCGCCAATCTCCCCCACAACCGTCTGCCATGGCAGCTTCGTCGCCTGCGCCGGCCCACGGTGCAGCCTCTTGCCAATCGGATCCTGCCCCGGCCAATACTTCTCCGCCAGCGCCCGATTCACAATCGCCACCAGCGGCGCACCAGCAAGATCGTCCGTGGCCGTAAACCTCCGCCCTCGAATCACGGAAATCCCCTGCGCCTCAAAATAGTTCCCAGTCACCTGCGGAACCCACGCCAGGTTCAACCCCGCCCCCTTGGGCGGAATGTACCCATCCGGCGTAAAGGTTGCGCGATACTCATTGCTCGCCGCGGGCAGCAGCGTGGTCAGCCCCGCGGCCTCCACGCCCGGAGTCTGTTCCAGCCTCAGCCGCAGCGACGAAGTGAACGCATCAATCGCCGCCTGGGTTGAGTATTGCTGCTTCGGCAAACTGTAGGAGGCAGTCAGCGTATGGTCGCTGCGGAAACCCAGGTCGACCCTGCGCATCTTCTCAAAGCTGCGCAGCAGCAATCCTGAGGCCGTCAGCAAAACCAGCGCAACCGCCAACTCCACTACCACCAGTACGGAGCGCAGCCGCCCATGCCCTGCTCCCGCGGAACCGGTCCGCCCGCCTTCTTTCAGCGCATCGTTCACGCTCGTCCGCGCCGCCGCAAAGGCCGGCACAATCCCGCACAGCAAGCCCGTCAGCACCGCCAGCACCAGCGCGAAGCCCGCCACTTGCCAGTCCAGCGAAATCGAACTGACCCGCGGCAGCGTCTCCGGCAAAAAGCTCACGCCCACCCGCAGCGCGACAAACGCCAGCCCCAACCCCAGCACCCCGCCCGCAATACTCAGCAACAAAGTCTCCACCAGCGATTGGCGAAGAATTGCCCCCCCGCTTGCTCCCAGCGCCAGCCGAACGGAGATCTCCCGCCGCTGGCGAATCACCCGCACCAGCAGCAGCCCAGCCAGGTTGGCGCAGGCAATAAACAGCACCACGGTGACCGCAAAAAAGAGCATGCGCACAGAAGGCCGCGCCTGAAAAACCGTCACCTCATCCAGCCGCTGCGCAAAAGGATGGATGCGCCGGCTGGACAGCGCCGGAGGAAAGTTGCGCATAATCTCCTGCGCCGCCCCACCCGCATCTTCCTGTGCCTGCAGCGGCGTCACGCCCGGCTTCAGCCGCCCAACTAGCTCGAAATTCCATGCCCCCACTCCCTCCGCCAGCTCCGTCTGGGTAAAGCTCGCCGGCACCCACAGTTCGTTGCGGTTAAGCACCCCCGGAGTAAGCGGAAATTCAAAACTGCGCGGCATCACCCCGATAATCTCGTATGGCTTGCGGTCAAGCAGGACCTTTTGCCCGAGTATGTGCGGGTCGCCATGGTAGCGGTCCTGCCACGTCTGGTAGCTCAGCACCGCCACCTGCTGCCCACTCTCATCTTCCGGCCGTGTAAACGCGCGCCCCATCAAGGGCGATACGCCCAGCACCGTAAACATGCTTGCGGTCATGCGCGCCGCATTAATCTGCGAGGGCTCTCCCAACCCCGAAAGCTCATAGTTGACAGTCTGGTAACCGCCCACGCTCGAGAAAGCGTGCGTATCGCGCATGTAGGCCACCACGCCGGGAGCAGTAACCCCAGGAGCCTCGCCCTCGTCGTAGGCAACGCCCTCCAGCTTGTCTCCCATCGTCACCAGCGAAGCCGGTTCCACAAACGGCAACGGGCGCAGCAGGACACCTTCCACGATGGAAAAGATCGCAGTCGTTGCGCCAATGCCAAAGGCCAGCGTAAGAACAGCAGTCAGCGTAAATCCCGGCAACCGCCGTAATTGGCGAACCGCGTAACGGACCTCTCGCAGAAAAGCACTCATCCAAACCTCCAGGCACACCACACCGTGCCCTCCCAGTTGCACTTACCCCACCAAACCGCGGGGAAGCGAAACGGTTTATTTTGAGCGTAATGCGGCGAGGAAATCATGCTCACCAATCCGCCGTCTGTGCGAAACCGAGAATGAACGTTCGATTCTGAACAGCGTGCAAGGCAAGCCGCGTATGTGAAGGGGCACAATTTAACAGCCATGCGAAAAGCACCATCTCGGCGTAGATGTGTGAAGGGGCACGACTTCCCAGCCCTGTGAAAGAGCACCCACTGGGCGTAGATGTGTGAAGGGGCACGACTTCCCAGCCCTGTGAAAGAGCACCCACTGGGCGTAGATGTGTGAAGGGGCACGACTTCAGTCGTGCCATTAAATCCCCAAAAAAGAGGACGGGCTTCAGCCCGAGGGACACTTCTGCTATTCCGATCTAGACATCTGAGGGGGCACAATTTAACAGCCATGCCAAAAGCATCATCTCGGCGTAGATGTCTGAACGGGCATGACTTCCCAGCCTGTGAAAGAGCACCCACTTGGCGTAGATGTGTGAAGGGGCATGACTTCCCAGCCTGTGAAAGAGCACCCACTTGGCGTAGATGTGTGAAGGGGCACGACTTCAGTCGTGCCATTAAATCCCCCAAAAAAGAGGACGGGCTTCAGCCCGAGGGGTGCCCATGGCTGGCCTTTGCAAGCTTCAGCTTCTTTAAATATGCGGAACCAAACTCATACTCCTCCGAAGATTCCACCATTCCCGCCTTCACAGGATTCTGCTCGATATATATTCGATGCCTCGCTTCGCTTTCTTCATCGGCGACCAACTTGTCTGTAAACCCGCGCTGCCAAATCTCACCACGAAAACCCAGTTCTCTCCCCGCCCGAAACGAAAACCCGCCCTTAATTAATTGCATCGCCTTCTCAACGTTCAAATCGCCGGGAAGCGTCACCAAAATATGCACATGATCGGGCATAACCACGAAATCATGAATCGTCATTCTTCTGGCCCGTATCTGCTCCCGCAAAACATCAATCAACAGGCCCGCCATCCTCTCTGTCTGAAACAGACGCCTCCTTCCTGCGGTTTGAGTCGTGACGAAAAACATCCGGGGGCATCCTGTAGCCTTGTGCGGATCCGACAATCTCTCCGGCTTCGCCACTGCAGCTCCTTGGGGTTCATCGTGATAAGCCCCAAATGAAATATAGAAACGAATTGCATATTCGACCGTGCGCTCGCGCACATCGTTAGAGCACGCCCCCGCAGACATATCAAAGTGCACACTTTCCCAACCCGGCGAAATACTTACGATCGGACGCAGATGTGTGAAGAGGCAAAACTTCACAGCCTGGAATAAACAGATCCAGACGCAGCCATGTGAAGGGGCACAACTTCAGTTGTGCCATAAAACTACTAAATAAAGCTCCGGGCTTTAGCCCGAGGGCCCACTTCACTGAGCTGAGAAAATCACCACGCTCCAACAAGACAAATTCACACTGATCTGCCCATTCACCACCGGAATCGAATACCCATAATTGCCAACCGTATTCACGCCCCCATACACCGGCGCCTGCGAATTGAATATCTCAGTCCAGCTCCCCTGTTGCCCGCCCATGTTCACCCCATAATCGCCGGAACCCCACTGCCCATCCCCTGCATTCACCACCACCAGCAGCACATCCCCTTCCAAGTTGTACCGGGTAAACGCAACCACCTGGTTCTGATAGTCCACATGCACCACGCTACCCGCCGCCGACCGCAGCCCCGGGTGCGCCCACCGCAGGTTGTTCACGTCCCGAACCATCTGCTGCATGGGAGCGCCGATTCCATCGCCAATTTCCAACCAGTTGGTTCGAAAATCGCTGGTGACCGTCCCTGCGGCGTTCGTCATCACAGCAGGATCCCAGGTCCCGTCAATGTGGCCCTCCGTCCCCATAAACAGCATCGGCGTGCCGGGCAGCGTGGCGTTCAGTGCCCACGCCAACCGCGCCTTTGCCCTGGCCCACCCGTTCGTGCGTCCGCCAAAACGCTGGGTCAGAAAGATCCCGGTGTTTCCCTGCCCGCCATAAATCTGGTCATGCGAACCGGTGAGATAGGTGATCAGGTGCCACGGGTTTGGATCGGAAAAGCCGCCAATCCGTGCCAGCAGCAGTTGCGCAGTGTTGTTTCCGTCGAGCAACTTGAAGGTGTCCCACGGACTGCCCATATCCCACGTCGCGCAGAACCCCAGCGTGCCGTATGGATCAACGCCCGGCGCGGCAGAGGTGTACGAGTCGTTCGGATTGTATTCGGCAATCAGATACTTCGAAGGAAACTCCTGGCGAAGCGACTGGATGACGTATTCGACAGCGTCGGGCTGTATGGCCTGCACCGCATCGAACCGCAACCCGTCCACCTGGTACTGGCCCAGCAGCATGCGCGCATTATCCAGCAGAAAGTCCTTCACCTCCTGCTGCCATAGAGCGAACCCCGCGCCCCATGGGGTGGGGTGTCCATGAACAAAATAGATCCCGCCTGCCACGCCGTTGTCCCCTGCGAAGTTGCCGTCGTATTGCCAGTAACGGTTGTTCTGGATTGCGGCGTGGTTATACACGACGTCGATAATCACGGCGATCCCGCGGCTGTGCGCCGCATCAATGAGCTGAATCAGTTCCGCGACCGCCTTCTCGGGACTGGTTGCGTAGGCGTCCTCTGAGGCGAACATGTCCGATGGCCCGTATCCCATCCCCGCGCCGTTCAGGTCGCAATTGCAGTCCGTAATCGGAAGCGGCTCAATCGCATTGAATCCAAGCCCGCGTATGTAATCGAGCTTCGCGATCAAGTCCACGAAGGTGGCCGTGTCGTCCGTAACCGCAATGCCGTCGTTGTGCCCGGCGTAGGACCCGATGTGGAGCTGATAAATCAGGAAGTCTCCGAACGCCGGCGTGGTAAAAGGCACGCGGTTCTCAGCAATTGGGTCCACAATATAACCCATCGACGCGGGATCGGAGCTCTGCACCTGGTATGCCCGAGCGTCGGTCCGCGTCCATGGCTGGGAGTTGTTGTTATTAGGCCCGCCCATATTGGTGATGATGTATTGGTACTTGTCTCCTGCGTTGGCAGGAATCTGGTCGGCCGACCAGTTGCCGGTGCCGGGTTCTTGAGCAAGAGCGATCGGCTGGCCATTGCTGAAGTCACCAAAGACCTGGACAAGACTTGCGTTGGGAGCCCAGACGCGGAACCGGCAGGTTCCATTGCTGAGCAGGCTGCCCATGCCATCGTTCGCGGGGGAAGGAGCACGCATGACGACCTCCGTTTGCGATTGGATTACGCTCACCGGGGAGAAGAGGTTTGCTGCGATCAGGACGGCGGATTCAAGGCGGCCGTTGAGTAGTCTCGGCTCTTGGATTGGGAAGATGGAATCGGACTGCCCCTACTTTACCCTGACTGCGATCAAGAATGCGTAAACAAATCGGAATTGGCCGGCTGCGTCGGACCGCATCCAATTTCGCGCAACTGCACAGCAAATAAAATCCAAATAAAGAACGCAGTATCAATCACTTGCGCCGATAAACCCCGCGAAATCAGCGCACTTTCCAAAAAAACGGCCAAATCTAAACAACCCCACCACCTCGTCAAATTAAACTCTCTGCAATCGAAACATCTGGAAAAGGCTGCCCGCAAGGTACAGGTCTCCGCGACTCGCGACCTTGCATACGACCCTTACGCATGTTTTGTAACCATTTCTGAGGCCATTTCAACTATGTAGTGCAACCCTCCGATTGAACATTTCGACACCCTGTTCTCAACGTTTGCCGCTCGGCCGACCGGTTGCAGATAGCGGGTTCGAAGGACCACTGGCGCAAGGCCTTGGTCTGTGATTCAATTGGGATTGTGACCGGCCCAAGGTTTCACTGAGCGGCCTGACCAGGAGAGAACGAGATGGCGAATCAACTGCTTCCCCCCGAAGAGCGTAACCTGACCCCCGACCAGGTGGAGGCGTTAGATAAGCGGCGCGACCTCGGACACACCTTCCTCGTCATCGCAGGGCAGTTTACCGTCATCGCCACCATTCTCCTGCTGTGGGTTGGCCAGGACCTCACCTACTCACCCGGCTGGGCGCATCCCATCGCCTACTATTTTGCGATTGCAATCACCATCATTGTGGTCTTCGGGATCACCGGCATGGTGCTGCGCAAGGGAACACCACGGCTGGACTAAGCTTGCCCTGCAACCGATCTCAACCCGCAGTTGTCTAAAAGGGTATAGCCTAGAGGCTGCCAATGGCTGCTGCTTCCCCAATTCTTACCGAACAGACGACTGCCAACGCACGGCTGACTGACAGCCACGGGCGGATCATTCACGATCTGCGCGTCTCCATCACCGACCGCTGCAATTACAAGTGTGTCTACTGCCGCACGGGCGAGGTTGGCGCCCAATATCCCGAGCTGACCATCGAAGAATACCTGCGCCTGATCAAGCTGTTTGTCGACCTGGGGATCAGCAAGGTGCGACTGACAGGCGGCGAGCCGTTGCTGCGACGCGGCCTTGTTGAGATGGTGCGCGAACTGGCGCAGCAGCGCACAATTGACGGCGAGCCGCTGGACCTGGCGCTCACCACCAACGGTCATTTGCTCGAAGGGCTCGCAGCGCCTCTGAAGGCCGCCGGATTGAACCGCGTGACGGTGAGCATGGACGCGGTGGACCCCGAAATATTTGAAAAGATCACGCGTGTACCAGGAAGCTTTGAGGCTGTGCTGGCGGGGGTCCGTGCGGCGCGTGCAGCGGGACTAACGCCCCTGAAAGTGAATTGCGTATTATTACGCGGATTCAACGACAATCGGATTGAAAGCTTTGCCCGCTTTGCGCGCGAAGAAAATGTTGTGGTGCGGTTCATCGAGTTTATGCCGCTGGAAGAGGGGCGGCTGTGGACGCCGGAGATCGTCGTTCCGTTGAAAGAGATTGTGGAGCGCATTGGGCGCGTATTGCCGCTGGTGGAGTTGCCCGCGCGCGAGGCGAGCGAGACGGCGCGGCGGTACACATTTGAAGACGGCGTGGGCGAGATTGGGATTATCGCGCCGGTCAGCCAGGCCTTTTGCGGAGCGTGCAGCAGAGTGCGGCTGACCTCAGATGGCAAGATCAGGACCTGCCTTTTCAGCCAGGTCGAGCACGATCTTTATGGACGGCTGCGGGGCGGATCTGGCGATGCCGAGCTTCGCGAATACATTGTTGCAACGATCAAAGGCAAGGAAGCGCGCCACCATATCGGAGAACCTGGATTTCTGAAACCCTCGCGATCTATGGTGCATATTGGCGGTTGATTTCGCTTCAGCAACCGCGTATGGCAGAATGTCGAAGAGCCACCACACGATAAAGGACCTCCCCCGAAGGGTCCAGCAATGAAGGAAGAAAGAGAAGGCCGCATTCCCCTTAAGGATTTGCTTGTCTTCCACCATTTGACGCGCTCACTCACCTCAAGCTTTGATCTGGATGCAATCCTGCGCACCATCCTTGAACAGATGGAGAAGATCATTGAGGCGGAATTGTGGACGCTTCTGATGCTGGATGGAGCGACAAATGAGCTTTATTACGCGTTGGCCGCGGGCGGCGAGCAAGAGGCGTTGCGCGATTTGAGGGTGAAGGTTGGCGAAGGCGTAGCCGGGTGGGTGGTGGAGCACGGCGAGACGTTGATTGTGCCGGAGGCAGCTGAAGACCCTCGACTGAGCACAGAACCTGGGGGGCAGGCACGACGGGTGCAATCGGTAATTTGCATGCCGCTGCGAGGACGCAAAGGAACCCACGGAGCGATCGAGATTTTCAACCCTCGCGCCGACCAGATGACAGACTACACGATCGCTTTCCTGCACATTTTGGCCGACCATGCGGCGATTGCGATTGAGAATGCGCGTGACGTGACGCGGATTCAGCAACTGACCATCACCGACGACACGACCGGCCTCTACAACGTGCGCTCACTCTATGAAGTGCTTGGACGGGAGATGGAGCGCACGGAAAGCTCAAATGCGCCGGTGAGCCTGGCGTTTCTTGACCTGGACCACTTCAAGCTGGTGAACGATGCGCACGGGCACCTGGTAGGCAGCGAGTTGCTGGCCCGGGCCGGGGAGCGACTTAGGCAGCTCAGCCGCAAGCAGGACTGGTGCTTCCGCTACGGCGGAGATGAGTTCGTGATCCTGATGCCGGACACGGGGCCGCAGGCGGCACTGGCCCAAGCCAGCGCAGTGCACCGCGCGCTGACCGCGACCCACTTCAAGATGAAGAATGGGCTCAGCCTGAACATCAGCGCGAGCGTCGGTGTGGCCACGGCTCCCGTGGACGGGAAAACTGTCCACGCGGTAATTGGCGCCGCCGATTCGCGGATGTACGCGGTGAAGAATGACGGGCGTGGGCGGGTTCGAGGAGCCTGAAGCCGCATTCAATTCAATTTGATGAGATGAACTCCCCCGTATCGCAGGCGAAAGAATTGAACGGCTTATTACTCTCCGTGTAACAAAGCATGGGTAGACTGGCTGCCTGCGGCTTTTAAGAAGCTGAGGAGCATACTCAATGACTACAACGGCCACCCCATTTCACCCCTTCTGCGTCAGGCAGATGACTACCGATGACATTCCAGCAGTCATTGACCTGCAGGTACGCGCATTCCCTGGCTTACCCCCGTGGAGGGCCGAGCAGATCCAGAACCATCTGACTGTTTTCCCCGAGGGGCAGCTTGTGGTGACTGACTCGACAGGCACCATTCTGGGTTCTGCCAGCTCGCTGCTGATTGATTGGGATGATTATGCCGAGTCGGCCAATTGGTCGTTGATCACCGGGGATGGATCGTTCACTACGCACAACCCCATAGGCATGACCCTCTATGGCGCCGATCTGGGCGTGGATCCCGTGGCTCGCAACCTCGGCATTGGGACACTGTTCTATGAGACACGCAAGGAGTTGATCAGGGAGCGCGGACTGAAGAGGCTGCTGACGGGCGGTCGCATCGCGGGTTACGCTGCGGTGGCAGACCAGATGACGGCCAAGGAGTATGTTGCCGAGGTTGTGGACGGCAAGCGAAAGGATCCTGCGCTCAGCTTCCAGCTCGAGAACGATCTGGTGGTGTTGGACGTGGTTCCCGGCTATATGCACGACACGGAATCCTGCGGATTCGCGACGGTGCTGGAGTGGCTGAACCCGGAATACACTTCGTCGGTCAGCCTGCAGGCAAGTCTGCAACATGCGGCGCTGGAGCAGGCTGCGGCGGAGTCGATGCGTGGCACTCCCCGACCCAGGCGCGTGCGGATTGCCGCGGTGCAGTACCTGTTGCGGCCGATTGCCAGCTTTGATGACTTTGTGCATCAGGTGGAGTTTTTTGTGCGCAGCGCGAAGGATTACAAGGCGCACTTCCTCCTCTTCCCTGAGTTCTTCACCATGCAACTGCTCAGCTATATCAAGGAGCCAGCCCCTGCCATGGCAGTACGCCGCCTCGCGCGCATGGCGCCGGAATACGAGGCGTTATTCACCCGCCTGGCCAAGGAAACGGGAATCTACATCATTGGCGGAACCCATCCGGTATTCCAACGCGGGAAGGTCTTCAACGCGGCGCACTTATTTACGCCGAATGGACAAGTATTCCGGCAGAAGAAGGTCCATTTAACTCCCACCGAGAGCGGACCTTACCAGCTCAGCCGCGGACATGGACTGTATCTTTACCACACCGACTTTGGCAATATCGCGATCCTGATCTGCTACGACGTTGAGTTTCCTGAAGTGGCTCGCGTGATGGCCGAGGCGGGAGCGGAGATCCTGTTTGTGCCTTCCTGCACGGATGGCCGTGAAGGCTTCTGCCGCGTGCGCTACTGTGCGCAGGCGCGAGCCATTGAGAACCAGGTTTACGTGGCGATGACTGGAACAGTTGGCAATCTGCCGCTGGTCCCCTACATGAACACAAATTACGGACAGGCCGCGATCCTTACGCCGTCCGACTACTCCTTCGCGCGAGATGGAATTGCCGCCGAAGGAACAATCAACCAGGAGCAGATGATTGTGGCCGATGTGGACCTGGATTTGCTTGATGAGCAGCGCGTCAACGGCAGCGTGATCCCGCTGCAGGATCTGATCAAAGACGCCTACGACAACGTGGTCCATTTCTCGGATTACAAGGGACAGAAGCCGATTCCAGTGGAAGATCCAACTGAAGTAGCGGTGCTGAAGTAAGGGTGGCACAGAGATCTTCGAATCGAGGGCACGAGTAAGACTCGTGCCCTTTCAAGAGTGTGGCTGCACGATGTAGGGCTATTCCCCTTCTTCCGCAGGCTTCTCGGTGATCTGGTCGCCTGCTAGCCGCTCCAACTGGTTGCGCCAGTCGAGCGATTCAACGAAAGCCTTCGACTCGCGCCAATTGGGCTCGACGATAACGTGAAGCTCTAAGTAAACCCGGGTGCCGAGGAGCGACTCAATCTGCCTGCGAGCGGCCGTGCCGATCTCTTTCAACTTGGCGCCGCCTTTGCCGATCAGAATGGCCTTCTGCCCATCGCGCTCACAATAGATCGCTGCGGCGATGCTTGTCAGCGGCGGCCGAGCTGGAACGGCGCCCTTTTTCCGCGGCACGAATGGCTTCGGCTCATCAAAGCGCTCAATGACTACCGCTGAAGCGTAGGGAACTTCTTCGCCGGTCTCGACAAGGATGCTTTCGCGGATTAGCTCGGCGACCATGAACCGCTGAGGCTGGTCGGTGTACTGGTCCTTGGGGTAGTAGCGCTCGCCGGTGGGCAACACGTCGACGATTTTGCGGACAAGGATGTCGAGGCCATCGCGTTTGCGGGCGCTGACGGGGATGATCTGCGCGAAGTTGAACTGTTTGGTGAGCGTGTCGATGAGCGGCAGCAGGTTGTCTTTGGGGACCAGGTCGATCTTGGTGAGGACCAGGAAGACCGGGCAGTCGAGCTTGCGGATAAGGCCGAAAAGGAACTCGTCCTCGCTGGCCCAGTTGGTGCGGTCATGCTTGGGTGAAGCAGCGGGCGGCGCCGCGGAATCCCCGGTCTCAGAATCAGGACCGGGGGCACCCAATTCAATCAGAGGAGCCGCCGCCGCTTCCAGTTGCACTTTGCGCGTAGCGTCCATCAGCACCAGGACCAGGTCGCGCGTTTCCAGCGCTTCGTAGACTTCCTGCAACATGCGGCGGTCAAGGTGCGAGCCGGGTTTGTGGACACCGGGCGTATCGACAAAAACGATCTGCGCGGCGGGATGCTGGCCCTTTTTGGCCTCTACCTCCACCACACCGGCAATGCGGTTGCGGGTGGTTTGCGGCTTGGCAGAGACAATGGCCACCTTCTCGCCGGTGAGGGCGTTCAGCAGCGTGCTTTTGCCGGCGTTTGGCCGACCCAGAATTGCGACAAATCCAGATTTCAACGGGGAATGCTCCTGACTTTCTTATTATCGCGGATTGGCGCCCTCGGCAGAGTAATGCTACACTTGCGTACGCAATGGTACACAATGGAGGACTCATGGAAACGCAGAAGGTAGGCATCAGGGAGTTCCGGGATAACCTTGCCACTTACCTGTTGGAATCCGATAAAGCATTCGCCATTACAAGGCACGGCGACACCATCGGCTATTACCTTCCGGCGAGGCGCAAGCGGAGCGAGGCGGAAAAGGAAGCTCTGCGCGAGGCCGGTGAGCGGATGCAGCGGATGATGGAAGCGAGCGGCGTCACCGAAGACGAGATCATTGAAGATTTCAGGCAGTTAAGGAAATCCGGCCGCAAGTGAGCGGCACTAAGAGGATAGTGCTAGACGCCAATATCCTCTTGCGTGGAGTATTTGGAGTCCGAGTTCGCGATCTGCTCACCTCATACGTTGAGACGGTCGTCTTCTACACGCCGGAGATATGTGTCGAGGAGGCTTTGAAGTATATCCCTCCAATAGCGCAGCGGAAGAGGCTTGATCCTGATGTGAGCGAAGCCAACTTGCGTCAACTTTTGCAAAGCTGCCTCAATGTTGTCGAGTGCAGTCTCTACAAGGAAATTGAACTACGCGCTCGAGCACGAATCGCCCCCCGCGATGCGGACGATTGGCCCGTAGTTGCGACTGCTCTGCTGCTGAATGCGCCTATTTGGACCGAAGATCAGGATTTCTTTGGAACTGGCATCGCGACGTGGACCAGCAGCAAGATCGAGTTGTACTTGCGGGATGGGTAGGGCTCTGAGCTTGATTCTGGATGTTGAGCAGATCAATCCGATTCGGAACCCGGCTCGGCAGGCGGAAACACGCGCAGCCGATCGACGCGGCGATCCGTTGAGGCGACAACTTCAATCCGCAAACCGATGGGTTCCAACACAATCACCTCACCGACGTGGGGAATGCGGCCTTCCACTTCGCTGACCACGCCGCCAAGCGTCGTGGCTTCGTACAGATCGCCAAGGTGGGCTGCCTCGCCAAACAGATCGGTGAGCTGATCGACGGGGAAACTGCCCGGCACCAGCCACACCCCGCCCGCCTCGCGCTGCGGCTCGGCGTTCACCGATCCGGGCGGCGCGTCTTCCTCGTGCTCGTCCTTGATGTTGCCGACGATCTGCTCCAGAAGGTCTTCGATGGTGACCAGGCCGGAGACGCCGCCGTATTCATCGATGACAATGCGCATGTGCTGTTTTTCGCGCTGCATTTCGCGCAGCAGTTCGTAACCGCGCTTGGTTTCAGGGACGAACTCCGCGGGCCGCTGAATGCTGGCGACGGTGCGGGTCCGCGCTTCTTCGTCGGTGATTTGCAGCAGGTCGTGCGCGAAGGCGATGCCCGTTACGTTATCCAGCGAACCGGAGTAAACAGGAACGCGGGAGAAATTGTGCTCGCGTAACTGCTCGAGGAAATGCTCGAGGGTGATGGTCTCAAGAATGGCGAAGACGGCAGGACGCGGCGTCATGACTTCGCGGACCAGCTTGTCTCCAAATTCAACGGCGGAGCGGACCAGGTCAATGTCGTTCTCTTCCAGGATGCCCTCTTCTTCGCCAGCTTCAAGCAGCGCCTCGACGTCAACCGCCGATTCTTCAGCGGGGCTGGCAGGCTTGTCTGCGAGAGAGGCCACTGAGAAGAAGAAGCGGACAAACACGGTAACCGGTGTCATGAGCCACAACAGCAAGCGGATGGGCCAGACGATGCGGCGCACCCAGCGGCCTTCCGTGCGATTGAAGAGCAACGAGGGAATGAACTGATTGCAGAAGACCACGACCAGAACCACGCTGAGGAAGGCCTGCCCGATTTCCGGATAGGTGGGGCGCGCAAGATTCGACGCACGGTCGAAGAGCACGGCGCCGAATTCGAGAGCGATGATGCCGAGCGCGAGTTGCTGCAATACAGCCGCACAAATGGCGGCGTGATCGCGCGTGAGGCCGAGCTGGGGCTCGATGAGTTCTTCCCACGCATCGAGATTTTCTTCGATGTCGCGGGTCAGGATTTTGCCGAACTCAGAGTAGACGCGGCTGATGTAGGAGGCCAGCGTTGAGATGGCGGCAAGGAGAAGCACCATGACGATTGCGATCGGGCTCATGGGCGTTTGGCCCTGGGTCGACTCCCCGGTCTCAAGAGCGAGACCGGGGGCACCCGATCATTCTCGGTGCGCTCGATGAGGCCTTGGGGCAATTTGAGTTTGGCGCGGAGCACGCGCTCGCGGCGGGCCATTTTGCCATCGTCGACTTCGTGATCGTAGCCAGCGAGATGGAGCAGGCCATGGAGGATAAGCACCTTGATTTCCGTGGAGAGCGAATGGCCTTGTTCCGCAGCCTGACTCAAGGCAGTGGTCACGCTGATGGCGAGGTCGCCAGCGATTCCACGCGCGCCGGGGCCTTCGGCGGGAAACGAGAGCACGTCGGTGGCTTTGTTTTTGCCGCGGAACTGGCGATTGAGCTTGCGAATGGCTGCGTCCGTTGTAAGCAGGACGGTGACCTGGCCGCGTAGACGCACCGCAGCTTGCGCAGAACTGAGAAATCGGGACAGCGTGCGCGGAGACGGCAGCTTGAAATCGCGGCTTGTTGATTTTGAAGGAGTGAGGGTAGACGCAGCCGAGGGCTTCGCCGGCTTTAGCCGTGGCGAGGGGTCGGGGTCCAGATCTGGGTCGAGGATAATCATCGTGCACGTGGCCGCTGTGCGCGGCCACGCTTCACCTTTGATTCTACTTGAATTGCAGATTTACTGCGGTTTAGGCGCCTGCTGCAGTTGCGCCTGTTGGCGGTTTTCGCGCGCTTGCGCATTCACGTCGATTGCCTCGCCGGCATTGAGCGGCAGTTCCTGCTGCTGTGGCTTGACCGCGTCGTAGGCGCGGACAATGCGCTGAACGAGCGCGTGACGCACCACATCGGTGTCCTCAAAGTGGCAGAAGTGGATGCCTTCGACTCCGTTGAGCACGTTGATGGCGTCGATCAACCCGGAACGGCGCGGATTGGGCAGATCGATCTGCGTGATGTCGCCGGTGATAACCGCTTTGGAGTTGTTGCCCATGCGGGTGAGGAACATCTTCATCTGCTCGATGGTGGTGTTCTGGGCCTCGTCCATGATGATGAAGGCGTCGCTGAGGGTGCGGCCGCGCATGAAGGCGAGCGGGGCAACTTCAATGACATTCTTCTCCAACATCTTGTCGACCTTCTCGGGTTCAAGCAGGTCGTAGAGCGCGTCGTAGAGCGGGCGCAGATACGGGTCGACTTTCTCCTGCAGACTGCCGGGAAGAAAGCCAAGCTTTTCGCCGGCCTCGACTGCTGGACGGACAAGCACGATGCGGCTAACCTTTTTCGCATTCATGGCGGCGACGGCCATGGCCACGGCGAGATAGGTTTTGCCGGTGCCGGCCGGGCCTACGCCAAAGGTCATATCGTTCTGCTCGATTGCTTCGACGTATTTGCGCTGGTTGATGGAGCGCGGCTGGACGGTGCGCTTGACGCCCGCGGAACGCTGCTTGCCAGCTTCTGAGAGCGAACGCAGCGTGGTGGCGGGATCGGCCACGACGAGCTTCAGCATGCCGTTCAATTCCCCGTTGTGAAGGTTTATACCCTGGCGGCGCAGTGCTTCGAAATCCTCAAAAATGCGTTTGACTCTGGTAACTCCGTCGTCGGGACCCGCTACGTGTACAGCATCGGAACGGAGGTCGATGCGGACGCCGAGCTTGTCTTCCATCAGCCTGAGATTCTCATCGCGAGTCCCGAACAGGGGCTCAAGGTTTGGCGTGATCTCCAGAGTGATCTTCAAAGGATTCGAGGGCCTCCAGTGTGGCGTTTGCGGGTGGAAATGAACGGATGACGGCTAAACCGAGCCGCATCCCGATTGGCAACTGTCTGGGTTGAGCGCGCATTTTGCAAAGGGGCCAGACAATTGTGTAGAGTCGCAATCCTTGATCCGGGATGCCCGGAGAAGAGCAAGTACCAGGCAGAGTTTTGTGGGAACCGAAGGGCGCGAGGCGTGGCCGAGCCGTGGTGCCTGGCTGGCTGAGAAAACCGCGGGATGGCGTTGGCGACCAAATCGGGTATCTGGGCTTGACTTTAGCGCCAACGGGTCGCGGCGTCAATCCGCTGCGCATAGTTATTTGATGAATGCCGTGCCTTGACGGTTACCTGGGTTTGGTCACACGCGCGCCGACCGAAGTCGTTGGGTGCGGACAGGTGACCCACTCACCCCTCCCGCCACACGTCTTCGCCTTACAAATATTAAAGACTTGGACGAGTGGGCCAACTGCCTTAAGGCACCAAAACAGAAAAACTTTAGGCTAGACTTAAAATGGTTAAATAATGACGAAGATCTCGAATCCTGATCGACGCTCCGCTTCAAATACTCCTCCCGCTTCGAGACTTTTTTTTCGCCGGTTGAGAAGTATAATCTTCCGATCTGAACCTCTCTACAGGCTATATTTACAATGCCGGTATGGAAGAGCTCATTTAGCTAGTCTCCCCAAGAATGCCAAGTTACCGAATAAGGTTCTCCTGAGTAAGCAAGAGTGCATTGAAGCCGCTGAACGAGGAAGGTCTCTGGGGCTTCCGCTTCATAGGTCGCTTGAGAAGAACTGGGATCACCTTGAGGCGGTATACGCTATCGTGAACTCTGTCCCTAAATCCGCAAATATCCTGGATGCTGGGGCGGAATTGTATAGCAATGTGCTCCCCGCGCTATTTGCTTGTGGTTTCAGTCATCTATTTGGCATGAATCTATCCTTCACTTTCGTGGCGAGGCGAGGGCCGATTCAATATCTTCCCGGAGACATCACACGCACGGGATTTCGCGATTCCTTCTTTGATGCCATTACCTGCATGAGCGTCATTGAGCATGGTGTTCCTCTGAGGGCATATTTTCAGGAAATGTTCCGCATCCTAAAACCCGGGGGGATTTTGATTACCTCGACTGACTATTACTCGGAACCGATAGATACGAAAGGGCAAGACGCTTATGGCGCACCCATCAAAATATTTTCTAGAAATGAAGTTGAAAGTATCTTGTCTTTATCTGCGCAGTGCGGTTTTGAAGTAAATCGGGAGATAAGCCTCGACTGCGCGGAGCGTCCAGTACACTGGGAACCCTATGGGCTCGAATACACCTTTGTGATGTTTACTCTACGCAAGCCCAATTGAGAAATGGGGCTTGCATCCGCAATTCGCCGGCATTGCAGAAAGAAAAGAACAGGTTCAGTTGTGACTGCTGAACCTGATCTTCCGAATCACGCATGAACGAACTAGTTATGGCTCGTCCACAAATGATGGTCCGTCGCAGGCGCTGTGTACAGCATGTAGTATGTGCTGCCATATACGGCAACGGCTGGGGTGATTTCGGAACTTCCGTTCATCGAGGTAGCGTACTCGTCCTGCGTGTAGCTACCGCCGTTTGGAGTCCCCACAATAACCTGATTATTGCTGTTGAGATTCTTGTAGGCAAATGTCAAGTAATTCCCGTATATAACCGCAGATACGCCGCTTCCTGCCGGATTGACACCTGGAGACAAGAAAGTCATTGTAGGATTGTTGATGGCCCCGTCTGTTGTACAGACCCGCAAAATATTACCGGCACTGGAGTTGGTCCGATATGCAAAATACATCAGATTTTGCCACTCGATTATCGCAATGGATGCGTTGGGATCAACGGCCTACGAGTCTACCCTAGGGCAACCAGTTGTTCCAGTAAATGTAGAGCCGTTGCTGGTTGCAAAGGTGTCATTGAAATAATTGCTTCCACTCTGGGAGGTTTCATTCACCCATATCTGGCCATTAAAAACAGCCAGGGTTGGTGAGTTGGTTGGGTAAATCGCGGAGCCGGTTAAGGTTACAAGCTGAGGGTATACAGTCCAAAGGCCAGATGCAGGATTGTTTGTGTACCCGAGATAGAGCGCGCCATTGATCAAGCCGGCCCCACCGTCGGAAACAAACGCCACCCACAAGTTGCCATTCAAGAAAGCGATAGCAGGGGAAAATCCTCTTTTAAGAGTTGAGATCGGAACGTTCGTCCAATTTACTCCGTCAGTTGAGTTTGAGATGTAGATGTAATCGTTACTTACGGTCGACCCATACGCCATCCACAATCCCGTATGTGTGCCTGTTGGATCTGTCGCCACGGACGGACTTCTGTCGAACGAAATTATAGAGTTCCGGTAATTCGTTGTTAACGCCGGAGGAAAACTCTGAGCGAGTGCCGGTGCCGCAAATGCCGTAATAAGTGCCATCTGCGCTAAGCAATTACGAAAGCGAAATTTCATTACTTCTCCCTTTGGATGAGGCTGTTGAGTATCGCATGGTTTATTTGTTCTGGCGTACAGCGCGCCATTCGGTTTTAGTTCACTTTCCAACGTCTTCCCTGTTTTCTTTAAAGACAACTCCGAGATTGGATCAAAGAGCCGATAAAGGTGACCTATTCCACACGCAGCCGACCCATCGCGTAGTCACGAATGACATATTACCATTGTGCGCTGCAAAACGTTACTATTGCGCGCATCCCGAACGTTACTATTATGCGTGGTCGAACGTAGCGTTCGCTTGGCCTTGCGGAGAAGGAGCCGTTAGATGGAAGAAGAAAGACCCGGAAATGGGTATTGGAGGCGGGTGGCTGATTATCGCCCGGTCAGCTTCCTTTGAATTCGATTTGCGCAACATACCCATTCGCGGAGCACAATTATCAATAGGAAGGGCTAGCCAAGATCGTCGGGAGTATTTACCCTCCTCCCCTACCGAGCCCAGCCCCATTCATTGAAAACACGGCGCCTTAGAACAAAGCAACCGCAAAAACGGGCCATTTTCAAGCCGACCATGGGCCAAATTTGCCCCAATTTCGAGCAGAAATCGCCTGCGAAATTGAGGTGTTGTCCGTCCGGTTTTCCAAGGCATATGATGTGGTGTTCCCGATACTGATACCCCGAGGCGATGCACGTGAATGCCAAGAAACATATCCCTGAGACCCCTGCGCCCTCCACCCTTCAAATACTGCTCCCGCGGGAAGCTGCACGCGCACCTCATTTCCTCAACCCGAACCAAGCGCCGAAAGTGCTGCTCGGTCTTGCGTTGATGTTTCCCGCCGCAGTGGGACTGACCGGATGCGGCGGAGCAGCCTCATCAACACCAACGCCCGCTCCAACTCCAACACCGACACCAACATCGGGAACTCCCGATGCGCGAGCCGATCAAATGATTGCGCAGATGACGCAGGCCGACAAGCTGCAACTGGTGCAGGGCGGGGTCACGAGCAATCTCACCTATGGGTATAGTGTTCCGCTGGGCGCCGGAGGCTATGTGCCGTGGATTCCTTCTTTGGGGATACCGGGGCTTTACCTGGCCGACGGTAGCGTAGGTGTCGGCAACGGGGTGGGACCTGCAACCGCACTCCCGTCTTCCATAGCCAGCGCCGCCGGATGGGATGTGACGGAAGCAGGCAAGTACGGAACCGTCATCGGCACGGAGTTGGCCGACTACGGCATCAACGTGAACCTCGGCGGCAACGTCAATCTCATTGGCCGCGAACCGCGCGATGGGCGCACATTTGAAACCAAGGGCGAAGACCCCATTCTGGCAGGGAAGATCACGGCGGCGCATTTGAATGCGATTCAGGCGCAACACATCATTGGCGGCATCAAACACTTTGCCTTTAACGATCAGGAGTCCGGACGCACAACGGCGAATGCAATCATTGATGATCGTGGCGGCCGGGAGAGCGATTTACTCGCGTTTGAGATCGGCGTGAAGGACTCGAATGTGCAATCGGTGATGTGCTCGTACAACCTGACCAATAGCGTATACGACTGCGAGAACAGCATTCTTCTGAATGACGTACTGAAGAATAATTGGAACTTCCAGGGGTTTGTCATGTCCGATTGGTGGGCAACCCACAGCACAGCGAATGCGGCCAACAACGGGCTGGATCAGGAACAGCCAAACCAGCAGTATTTCTCAACGCTGGGCGACGCAATCACCAATGGCCAGGTTTCACAAACGCGGCTCGACAACATGGTGCATCGCATTTTGCGCGCAATGTACGAGGTTGGCATCTTCGACAACCCGCAAAAAATCCAGGCCATCCTCGCGGCTGCCGATGCCGCAGTGGCCCAGGAGATTGAGGAAAACGGCGCGGTGCTGCTCAAAAATGCAAGCAGCCAACTGCCGCTGAATGGATCGTCGATTCAATCCATCGCGGTTATTGGCTCGCACGCGGATGTTGCGGTACTTTCCGGCGGTGGCTCGGCGCAGGTACAGCCGGTCGGCGGCACACTCACGGGAGGGCAACCCTGCCCACCGTGCTGGGCAACGGTCACGTGGGACTTGTCCTCACCGCTCAATGCAATCAAGGCCAAAGCACCCAATGCCAAAGTGCAATTCGTTGACGGGTCAGACGCAACGGCTGCCGCAGCACTTGCCGCTCAATCCCAGGTGGCGATTGTTTTTGTGAGCCAATGGGCGAGCGAGGGCATGGATGAGACCAGTCTCAATCTCACAGACCTGACCAGCCCGACACCGATCAACCAGGATGCACTGGTGGCGGCCGTGGCTGCGTCCAATCCGCACACTGTGGTGGTTGTCGAGAGCGGCGGCCCCATCCTGATGCCATGGCTCGGTCAAGTGGGAGCGGTTTTGGAGGCGTGGTATCCGGGGCAGAATGGCGGCCCGGCGATTGCAGACCTGCTATTTGGCGCGGCCAATCCGTCGGGCAAGCTGCCACTTACCTTCCCCGCCAGCGAAGCGCAGTTACCGCGACCGGTAGTTCCGCAGCCTCCAGATGGGGTGACGCCGTTTCCTGTGAATTACACCGAGGGCTACAACGTTGGCTACAAGTGGTACGACGTGAACGGCTTTACGCCGCTGTTCTATTTTGGCTATGGGTTGTCGTATACCACTTTCTCCATCACCAACGGAGCGGTAGTGAACAATCTTTCCTCTGCGACAAATCCGAATTTTCAAGTGACTTTCAACCTGGCAAACACCGGTGCGGTGGCAGGCGCGGAGGTGGCACAGGTTTATCTGGGACTGCCGGCCAGCACCAATGAGCCGCCAAGACGGCTGGTCGGCTGGCAAAAGGTTGTGCTGCAGCCCGGAGCGTCGCGGGCGGTAACCATCGAGGTGGACCAGAACGATTCGTCGCATCCTATGTCGTATTGGAATGTGAGCACGCAGAATTGGACGGTTGCGCCGGGGACTTACACCGTCTACCTGGGGAACGCTGAAAATGCGGCGAGCTTGACCACAGTTGGGACGATTACTGTAGGGCAGTGAGCGCCTGCAATTCGCAAAGCCTAAAGATTTGAACCAATGGTCACTGGAGCAGAGAAGTCATGTTCGATTTTGCTTACGACTGGAAGCAGCCGTACCGATGGAGAACTGAGTTCCGTCGCCATACTCCGTGGTTCCTGATTGATCTGGGACTGTTTGGAAAGGGACCGGATTGTGAAGCAGTGGGCGGAGCCCACGAATGGTACAACATCGACAACGAGAATTCGGGATGTTATCACTGCTGGGTTGAGCGTGAAGGTCAACTTTGGAGACAGCCGTCCGTTTCGATGAAAGCGGACTGACGCACTTCCAGGGCATCTCCGCGATTGACCGGAATCCCGATTTCCCGTAGACTAAGAAATTGCGAGGGATGCGGCTTGAGTTGCATTCTTGCCCGCATCAACTTCTGAGAGATTAAGGAACAACAATGGCAAACCATGTATCGTCGCTGAAGCGCGCCCGGCAGACCGTGACCCGCACCGAAGTAAATCGCGCCAACCGCAGCCGCGTGCGCACCAGCCTGCGCGCCCTGCGCGAAGCATTGGTCAAGGGCGACGTGCCAGCCGCACAGGCTCAGTATCGCGAGACCGTCTCCACCCTCGACAAGAGCGTGCAGAAGGGCATCCTTCACGACAACACCGTTTCCCGCTACAAGAGCCGCCTGAATGCCCGCCTGAAGGCACTGGTTCTGGCCAAGGCGTAAGAGCAGGGACGAGGACTCAGTAACTAGGAAAAGCAACAGCAGCGGCCGGGATCAATCTTGGCCGCTGCTTTTTTTGCGCGCGGAATACTCGCCCTCTACAGCAGCTCGAAGATCCCCGCCGCGCCCATGCCTCCACCCACGCACATGGTGACCATGCCGTAGCGCACCTGGCGGCGGCGCATTTCCTGCAACAACGTAGCGGTGAGCTTTGAGCCGGTGCAGCCCAGCGGATGGCCGAGAGCGATTGCGCCTCCGTTGACATTCACCCGCTCCGGATCGAT
>Ga0302190_10000401_pt1 | contig 27630 bp, 18 predicted proteins | sample II_Bog_E2_3_FD_198784 | JGI IMG/M metagenome (GOLD analysis project Ga0302190, IMG submission 198784) | Peat permafrost microbial communities from Stordalen Mire near Abisko, Sweden - II_Bog_E2_3 | ecosystem: Environmental > Terrestrial > Soil > Wetlands > Peat | place: Sweden: Abisko... | reverse complement strand
CAACCACCGACAACCGATGATCGCCCTTAAACTACCAGAATCGATGGATTTTTCAACTGTCCGCAGCCGGCGGCAGACAGGATATTGGTAGCGGAGGAGGGACTCGAACCCCCGACACGCGGATTATGATTCCGCTGCTCTAACCAGCTGAGCTACTCCGCCCCAAAGGGCCGCTTTGCACCGATCCGGCTGGGCCGGTGCGAAGGCAGGCCGCGCACATAAGCGTGGGGGGCGGCGGGGTCAACCCGGAATTTTCCGGTTTTCCCCGCCGCTTTCGCGATCAGAACTTGTTCGAGAATTTCAGGCCGACAAAGCGCGGCTTGTTCGGCAAAGTGCGGGTATTGCTTGTGCCAGTTGCCGGGTTTGCACAGATCGAGATCGCGCAGAACGTGTTGCGCGACATCTGTCCGCGTGTGTCGGTGAAGTTCTCGACAAAGAATTCCAGGCTCCACTTGTCGCGGCTGACCCCGGTCGAGAAATCGGCGCTGGTAAAGCCGGGCACATCGCCGAGCAGTTGATCATTGACGGCGTTGAGGTCCGATGTCGACGAGGACTGGTGATCGGCTGCCACCTGCGTAAAGGCGTCGAGACCAGCCACGGTGTAAGAGTACCGCGCCTGAAGTTGCCCCTTGAAGCGCGGTTGGCGTGGCAAGCGGGTGCCTGCGGCGGCGGCCAGGGTGCCTGCGGCTACCGAGCAGCTTGAGAGCGGCACGAGGGCGCTGATCGAAACGGCATCGCACAAGTCAGTGCTAAGCTTGGCATCGTTGTACGCCCCGGAACCTGACAGCGCCAATTTGCCGATGTGCCAGTCGAAATCGCTTTCCAGACCATAGACGCGCGCGTTGCCGGCATTGATGATTCCGCCATTGCCGTTGTAGCCGACCGGAATGACAGAGTACTGCAGGCCCTTCCACTGTTCGTAATATAGCGCAGCGTTGAGCCGGAAATTGCGGCCCCAATTGGTCTTTACGCCCAATTCATAGTTCGACAGCGTATCCGACTTATAGGATTGGGTCGGCGCGATGACGTTGTTGCCGCCCGGCCGGAACCCGGTCGAATACGTGGCATAGATCATTTTGCCGGGGGCAGCCTGATAATTCACCGTAATCTTGTGCGTTTCACCGCTCTGGTCATAGGGCGTTGCCGTGCCGACGTTGTTGCACGCTTGCAGGCGCGGCGCGGTGAATGGCGTGGCGCAACCGGCTATGAACGCGCCGACATTTGCGCCGTTGGCGGTGCCGTCAAAGCCTGTGGACTGGGTCTTGGCGCGGAAAACGCGAATCCCACCGGTCAATTTCAGCCGGGTGGTGATCGGGTAAGTGCCTTCGGCAAACAGCGCGTAGTCGTTGGAGACCTGGTTGTTTTCGGTCAGGTAAAAGGCGTCGCCGCGCAGTCCCTGACTTTGCAGCACCCCGGCCGAGTTAAGAACTTCGTTGACAGCCAATTGGTTGACCTGGCCAAAGCCTGCGGGCCCATAGGATTCGTTGATCTGTTTTTTCTGCCACTGGTAGAACGCACCGGCGGTCAGTGTGAATGGCCAGGATTTCGGCACGGACACGCGCACTTCCTGGGTAAACTTGTCGTACGTGTTGTCGCCGGTATATTCCTGCGTTGGGTTGATCAGGTTGCCGTTCTTGTCGTGAAACCAGATCGACGAGGTGTTGCCCGGCTGGTCGTAGTGTGCGGTATAATACGTGTAATCGTTCGAGTTTTTGATGCGGCGGTGGAAATAGCCGCTCGATGAAATCACGTCAAAATCGCCGACTTTGCCGTTGATCGTCAGTGCTGCCTGTACCCATGCGTCGCGGTTTTCGGTCGGGCCGAAGTCATGGACTGTGAGATCGCCAAGCTTGGGATCGTAGTTGAACGAGCCTTTGGCGTCGAGATATTGATAGACCACCTGCGGCAGGACCGACCAGTCACCGAACTGACCAAGCACGGCGATGCGCCCGCCGTATTCGCTGACCGGGTTGGCATTGCGCTTGGCAATGTTGTTGGTAAAATCGGCCGGGAGCGAGTTGCTGTTGCTGATCGAACGTGAACCGGTTTGGGAATATTTCCCGGTAATGTTGCCGTTGGCATCCCTGGTATAGAGAGTGCCGTTTGGATCAGGCGCGTAAATTCCGTAAGTCAGCGTCGCGGGCGCATTGTCGATATAACCGCCGGTATGGTCGTAATAGGCCATCATGCGCACGGCGATGTTCTTGGTCACGGGGATATTGATAAAGCCTTCGTCCACCGTGCCGCCGTTGGCGCCGCCTTTGGTGAACTTGTTGACTTCGACGTCGTATCCGCCTTCAAACACGCCGAGCTTGGGCTTGTTGGTGATCAGGCGCAGCGTGCCCGACAAGGAGGACGATCCGAACAGCGTGCCCTGCGGGCCAGACAGCGCTTCGACGCGCTGCATGTCATAGACGTGCACTTCGGGCATGCGCCCGGCGGAGGTCATCGGGATTTCGTCGAGATAGATACCCGCGACCGATTCCTGCGTGACGTCGCCGGCGCCTTCGGATGCGAACGAGATGCCACGGAAATAGAGGTCTGAACGACCGGGCCCGAGCGATGCATAGCTGACCGACGGCAGCAACGCGGCGTAGTCGGAGAAATTGACGACCTGGCGCTGTTCGAGCTTTTCGGTGGTCAGCGCCTGAAGGCTGATCGGAACCTTCTGCACGCTTTCCGAACGACGGGTGGCGGTCACCACGATTTCGCCAAGACCGGCGGGCTTGGTGTCGCTGGCCCCTGACTGATCGGCGGGGGCGGCCGCTTGCGCAAAGGCACTGGCGGGGGCGAGCACGCTCAGGCTCGTGGCGGCGCAGAGCAGCCATTTGCGCATGCTGCTGGCCTGATGACGGTATGAATTGCGGTACATCGACGTAACCCCCTCGGTCCGGTTCGTAAGGTGATCCCTTGATGCCGGATGGTAACGCGCGCTGTATTGACGTTGTTTGCCGGCAGGGATCACAGATAGATCAGCGGCCTATTCACCGCGACGGGGCGCAATTGTCAAACGCCTTGCATGCGAACGGTCCAACTGGTCGCGCGGTGTGTCGAAAAAGTCACGAATTCCCTGTTTCGGGGTGGTGCTGACCGGATGTAGGCGATCATGCGCGACGCGCGAGCCGCAGGTGCGCGACTGCACCTGACATGCATTCGCACCTGTGATCGTGAACACGCCTTGCGCCGGTCAGGAGGCTTGTCAGCCCGCGCGCACCCGTGTCATCGCCTGTTCGTAGGCGGATTGGATCATCTGCCCCTGGTAGCGCGAATATTCGCATTTCGCGAGCGCGGTTTCCGCAGGGAAAATCACCGGATTGTCGCGATATTCCGCAGGCATCAGCGCGAGCGCCGCCTTGTTGGGCGTGGGATAGCGGATCGTTTCGAAGATATGCGCGCTGTTATGCGCGTCGAGCACGAAATTGATGAATTCGTGCGCGAGCGCGGGGTTCGGCGCGCCTTTGGGAATGCACAGCCCGTCGCTGGCGAGAATGCCGCCTTCGCGGGGCACGACAAAGCCGAGATCCTTGTCCTCGCGCATGACCTGGGCGATGTCGCCGTTATATTCGATGACCAGATCGATGTCGCCGGCGAGCAGGAGATCCTGCCCGTTGTCATCGTGAAACATCGCGATATTGGGTTTCTGCTTCAGCAGCATCGCCTGAACCCGCGCGATCGTTGCCGGATCGGCGGTGTTGGCGGGCAGGCCGAGGTACTTTGCGCCGATTTCGAACAGTTCGCTCGCTTCGGCCAGCAGGCCGATCCGGCCTTTGTACCGGTCGGAATCGAGCACCCATTTCCAGCTGTCGGGGACGCCGTCGACCTTTGACTTGCGATAGCCGATGCCGGTCACGATCCAGGTATAGGGCACCGAGACCTTGCGCCCGGGGTCAAACGGCGGATTGAGAAAACGCGGATCGATATTGGCCAGATTGGGGATCTTGGCATGATCGAGTTCGGTCAGCGCGCCCGACTGGTGCAGCCGCTCGACAAAGTCGTTAGACGGCACGATCACGTCATAGCCGGGATTGCCGTCGCGCAGCTTGGCAAACAGCTCGTCATTGTTGGCAAACAGGCTGATATTGACGTGCGAAGCGCTCGCCTTTTCGAAATCGGCCAGCGTGTGTTTGCCGATATAGGTGTCCCAGGTGTAGAGATTGAGCGTGTTGACGCTTTTGTGTCGCGCGCAGGCGCCCAGCGCGGCGGTAAAGCTCAGCCCGATCCCGGCCAGACCGATGTCCTTGAGCAAAGTGCGCCGGGTACGCGTCATTCAGTGGGTCTCCTGCGATGAAGCGCCGTTCTTAAACGCACAATCACGCCTTGAGCAACAGGTGGTCCCGTTCCCACGAGCTGATCACTTCGTCGTAGGCCGACAGCTCGTTCATCTTGATCTCGTAAAAAGCGCGGATAAACCCTTCGCCGAGCAGTTCCATGACCGGCTCGCAGGCGATCATCTGTTTCAGCGCGCCGTCGAGATTGCGCGGCAGCGTGCGCTCTTCGAGATAGGCGTTGCTGGTGATCAGCGGCAAAGGCTCGATCCGGTCGCGCAGCCCGATATACCCGGCGGCAAGGCTGGCGGCGATGGCGATATAGGGATTGGCATCGGCACCGGGCAGGCGGTTTTCGATCCGCGTGTTCTGCATGTTCGACGTCGGGATGCGCAAGCCGCAGCTGCGGTTGTCATGGCCCCATTGCACGTTGATCGGCGCGCTGTGGGCCGGGCGCATGCGGCGGAACGAATTGACATTGGGCGCAAACAGCGGCGCGATTTCGGGCAGATAGCGTTGCAGCCCGCCGACGAAATGGCGAAATTCGTTGGTGATCCCCGCCGCATTGCCAAACAGGTTGCGCCCCTGATCGTCTTCAGCCGAAATGTGCAGGTGCATCGCGCTGCCCGGCTGGGTCTCCATCGGCTTGGCCATGAACGTCGCATAGACCCCGTGTTTGAGCGCGACCTGGCGGACGATGCGTTTGAAGATGGTGACCTGATCGCACAGCGCGATCGGTTCGCCGTGGTTGAAATTGATTTCCAGCTGCGCGGTGCCGCTTTCGTGGATCATCGTGTCGAGTTGCAGCGAGGCGATTTCCGAATTGTCGTAGATCTCTTCGATGATGTCTTCAAATTCGGTCACCGATTCAAGGCCATAAGGCTGTGGCGAGCTTTCCGCGCGGCCCGAGCGCCCGCGCGGCGGGACGATCGGCAAGTCGGGATCGGAATTGATTTCGGTCAGATAGAATTCGAGCTCGGGCGCGACGACCATGTTCCAGCCGATCGCCGAAAAGAGGTCGAGCACGCGTTGCAGGACATAGCGCGGGGCGATCTCGAACGGCGCCCCGTCGCGATGCAGCGCGTCGGCCACGACGAAGGCGGTCGGCGTGCGGAACCCCGGCGCGACGCAGATCGAGCGGATGTCGGGGCGCAGCGAGACATCGGGATCGCGATAGAGGAAATCGTCGGCATCGGTGTCGGCATAGTTGCCGGTGATCGTCACCGAAAACACGCTCGAGGGCAGGCGCAGGTTCATGCTGCCGGCAGACGAGATGAACTTGTCGGCGGGAAACACTTTGCCGCGCACGACGCCGTTGATGTCGGGCACGAGGCATTCGACTTCGCTGATCCCCCTGCTGCGGATCCATTCGGCAAAGTCGGCGATCGGAGCTGGTTCGGTCATGGGCATGTACTTCCGTCTGAAAGGACGGCGCCGGTCAACCGGTCAAAGACGGTCGCGCAGCGCCATGAATCGCATGGCGAGGGCCTGGGTCGGCCACCGCAACCATGGTCCCCCGGGGAAACGTGGGCAGGGCAGTCGCCGCACAAGGTCATAGGCGCTATTCGATTCGCCCGCCATGGCCCGCCCGACGGCATCGCCCAGCCAGGGCGCGAGCACGACGCCGACGCCGGAAAAGCCGTTGACGGCATAAAGGCCGGGGCGCGGCTCGATGGCAAAGGGCAGGCGATTGGGCGAAATCGCCAGACTGCCGCCCCAGGCATGGCTGATCGGCACGTCCGCCAGTTGCGGAAATATGCGCGCAAGATGCGGTCTTACGAACGCACCAATGTCGCGCGGCATGCGATAGCCATAGCTTTCCCCGCCGCCGAACAGCAGGCGATGATCGGGCGTCATGCGGAAATAATAGACGACAAAGCGTGAGTCGGAAACCGCCGCATCATTGCGGATCAGGCTTGTCGCGAGCGCGGGATCGAGTGGCGCGGTGGTGGCGATATAGTTGTTGATCGGCAGGACATGCGCATCGCTTTGCGGCACGAGCGCGCGCGCATAGGCGCCGGTCGCGTCGAGCACTTGGCCGGTGGTGATCGTGCCGTGCGGGGTTTTTACGCGCCAGCCGTCGCGGGCGGGTTCGAGCCCGGTGCAGGGGGTATGGGCATGGAGCACGGCGCCTGCGTCCTGCGCCGCGCGGGCCATCGCCTGCGCCAGCTTCAGCGGGTGAAGATGCCCGCCGCGCGCGTCGAAGCTGCCGCCGTGATAGTCGGGGCTGTCGACCATGGCGCGCAAGGCATCGCGCGACAGCGGGGTCAGGCTGTCATAGCCATACGTCTCGCGCATCATGGCAACATGCGCATGCGTCGCAGCGACATGATCGACCTTGTGATCGGCGTGGATCAATCCGGTGCGATAGTCGCAGGCGTCGTCCGCCAATGCGATCAGGCTGTCGAGATGCGCCCGCGCATCGAGCGCCGCCTGCCACAGCGCACGCGCGCGGTCGGTGCCGAGGCGGTGTTCAAACCAGGGCTGATCCTGTTGCCACCCGACATGGACTTGCCCGCCGTTGCGCCCCGAAGCGCCCCAGCCGATCGGGCCCATTTCGACCAGCCGCACCGAGCGGCCCAGCCGCGCCAGCGCGAGCGCCGCGCCAAGCCCGGTAAAGCCGCCGCCGATGACACAGAAGTCTGTGATCGCATCACCGCCCAGCGCCGGAGCGGCGATCGCCGCGCCAAGACTGGCGGCATAATATGAGCCTGGAAAGCGGCTCGTATCCTCGCCGCTTGGACCTGCCCGCTCGATGGCCCGCTCGCTGGATCGAGAGACAAACATTGCGATCGAATCTACCAGCCGCGCCGGGGCCGGTCAATCGACGTCGCGGTTATCCCAACAGGACAATCGGTGCGTCGGGCGCCCAGTGCAGCCAGACTGCCGTTCCGGTGGGCAGGGCGGGGTTGGCGCTGCGCGTGCCGTTGGGCGCGCTGACCTTGATCATCGTGCCGCCCGTCGTTGCGACATCGTAAAACGTGACCGCGCCGAGATAGGCGCTGGTCATGATCGTGCCATGGGTGACATTGGCCTGCGGCATTGCGGCGGGGCCGGTGGGGCGCAGGCCGCTCGCCGGGGTCATCGCGATCTTTTCGGGGCGCACGCCGACCCAGACTTTTGCATCGGTCGCGCCGGTAACGCCGTGGTCGACATGGATCGGCGCATCGAGCGCGGGCGTGGTGACGGCGGCGTGGTCCGGGGCGTCGACGCTGAGCGTGCCTTCGAACAGGTTGATCGTGCCGATGAAGTCGGCGACGAAGCGATTGGCGGGGTATTCGTAGAGATCGCCGGGCGTGGCGACTTGTTGCAGCGTGCCCCGGTTCATCAGCGCGCAGCGGCTGGCCATGGCGAGCGCTTCGTCCTGATCATGCGTGACCATGACGAAAGTCACGCCGACATCGCGCTGAATCTGCGCCAGTTCGCCGCGCATCGCATCGCGCAATTTGGCATCGAGCGCCGACAGCGGCTCGTCGAGCAGCAGCACTTTGGGCCGTTTGACCAGCGCGCGGGCGAGCGCGACACGCTGGCGCTGCCCGCCGGAAAGCTGATCGGGGCGGCGGTGGGCAAATTCGCTCAGCTTGACCAGTGCCAGCGCATCGGCAACGCGCGCCTCGCGCTCAGGCCTGGGCACGCGGTCGATTTTCAGGCCGTAGGCGACGTTTTGCGCCACATTCATATGCGGGAACACGGCGTAGGATTGAAACACCATGTTGACCGGGCGGCGATTGGGCGGAACCCCGACCATATCCACCCCGTCGATCAGGATGCGGCCCTCGGTCGGGGTTTCAAGCCCGGCCAGCATGCGCAGCAGCGTGGTCTTGCCGCAGCCCGAGGGCCCGAGCAGCGAGAAGAATTCGCCCGCTTCGATATCGAGGCTGACATCGTCGACCGCGATGAAGCTGCCGAAGCGCTTCGTGACGTTTTCAAAGCGGATGAGCATTTACGGAGCTTCCGATCGGGCGATGTCCGCCCCTTGCAGTTTCATGCCGAGCAGCGTCATCGCCACAGTGATCGCCATCAGCACGGTCGAGGCGGCGTTGACCTCTGGCGTGACCGAAAAGCGCACCATCGAATAGATTTTCACCGGAAAGGTCACGGTGTTGGGCCCGGCGGTGAAAAAGGTGATCACGAAATCGTCGAGGCTGAGCGTAAAGGCCAGCAGCGCGCCCGAAATCAGCGCGGGGCGCACATGCGGCAGCAAGACATCCCACAGCGCGCGCAATTCTCCGGCGCCCAGATCGCGCGCGGCTTCTTCCATCTCGCGGTTGAACGAGGCGAGCCGGGCGCGGACGACGACCGTGACAAAGGGAAAGCTGAAGGTGATATGCGCGATGGCGATCGCACCGAGATCCAATGGCCAGACCAGATCGCGCGGCCAGGGCATGATCGTGCCGAAAAACACCAGCATCGCCACACCCATGCAGATTTCGGGCACGACGATCGGCAGCGTGATCATCCCGTCGAACAGCCCTTTGCCGGGAAAGCGGAACCGCCACAGCGCAATCGCCGACATCGCGCCGAGCACGACGCTGAACAGCGTGGAAATCGCCGCGATCGTCAGCGAATTGGTAAAGGCGCTGATCAGGGCATCGTCGTTCGCCAGTTTGCCGTACCAGTCGAACGTAAAGCCTTCCCAGCGGATGGTGCGCCTGGAATCGTTAAAGCTGAACAGGATCAAGCTGGCGAGCGGCAGATAGAGAAACAGCATCACGCCCGCCACCCACAGCCGCAGCGACCAGCGCCCGGCATAGTCGAGCGGCCCGCTTTCGCGCTTCTTTCCAAACGGCGCCATCAATGAGCCTCCTTCCCGGCGGCGCGGCGCTCGGCCAGCGCGCGCCAGGCCATTGCCGCCAGCGTCAGGTACATCAGCATGAACGACAGCGCCGCGCCGAACGGCCAGTCGTTGGCGCGCTTGAACTGGCGCTCGATCACGCTGGCGATCATCTGGCTGTCGGGCCCGCCGAGCAAATCGGGCGTCAGGTACGAGCCCAGCGCCGGAATGAAGCACAGCAGGACCGCCGACAGGATTCCCGGCCAGACAATCGGGATCACCACCTGAAAGATCGTCCGCAGATGGCCCGCGCCGAGATCGAGGCTGGCTTCGATCAGCGAGCGGTCAAGCCGGTCGAGCGTCGAAAACAGCGGCAGCACGATAAACGGCAAATGGACATAGACCAGACCCGTGATCACCGCGAAATTGGTGTGCAGCATTTCGAACGGGCCCAGCCCGACCAGGCCGAAGCCATCGTTGATCCACCCCTCGGTGCGCATCACCGCCATCAGGGCATAGGTGCGCACGAGCAGGTTGGTCCAGAACGGCAGCATGATCGCCAGCAGCAACAGGATCTTGGCGCGCGCCGAAGCAAACGTCATGACCAGCGCATAGGGAAAGCCGATGATCAGGCAGATCGCCGTCGTTACCCCGGCAAAGACCAGCGATTTGGCAAAGATCATCAGATAGACCGGATCGAACACGCGGACATAGTTGGCCAGCGTTCCGGTCACGACGACTTCGGTCAGGCCGAGTGTCCGGCCAAAGCTGTAGGCCCAGATCACCGAAAGCGGCACGACGAAAAACAGCATCATCCATAGTGCGGGTGTCAGGAACACCGCCCAGAATGCGCTGCGGCTGCCGCCTGAAATGCCCCGCGCTGACGCCATGGCGTGCCCCTTGCTCCTTCGCACTGTCGTCTGGGATCGCAATTACGCAGCGGGTCGGGACGGGTCAATCGTCTTGGTGCGCTGATTTAGACGGCGGCGTCGGCTGCGGCGCGCCCGCATGTCGTGCGGTCTGTCCTGTAACTGACTGAATATAGATCAAGTCCTGAATGCCGCTTCGTCCGGGCGGGCGCTTGACATGACGCGGTGCTTGCTGCGAAATGCCAGACGAATAATCGAATTTCGGGGATATTTATGGCTGTCACGCTGACGATCAACGGTGAACGGCGCACATTCGATGCCCCGCCCGAAATGCCGTTGCTGTGGCTCTTGCGCGATGTCGCGCGGTTGCCGGGAACCAAGTATGGCTGTGCTGCCGGTTTGTGCGGCGCGTGCAGCGTGCTGCTCGACGGCATGCGCGTGTTCGGGTGCCAGACTCCGGCGGGCGATGCCGTGGGCAAGTCGATCACCACGATCGAAGGCCTGACGGAGCAACCGCTGGGCAAGGCGCTGATCGCGGCCTGGAATGAAGTCGATGTCGTGCAGTGCGGCTATTGCCAGCCGGGGCAGATCGTTGCCGCCGCGTCGCTGCTCAAGGACAATCCCAAGCCCGACGACGAAGCGATCGATTCAGGGATGAGCGGCAATATCTGCCGTTGCGGGACTTATCCGCGCATTCGCGCCGCAGTCCGCCGTGCCGCCGAAATCCACGCGGGAGAAAAGGCATGACCCTTAAGCGTGTTGATGGCGCCACCCGTCGCGACGTGCTGATCGGATCGGGCGCGGTATCCAGCGCGCTGATGGTTCCGGTGGCGCTTGGGGCCGGGCGCAGCCGCGCCGCCACGCCGTCCGCGCTGGCGGGCAATGCCTGGCTCGGGGTCGATGGCGAAGGGCGGGTCACGCTCGCCTTGCCCAAGACCGAAATGGGGCAGGGTATCCTGACCACGATCACCATGATCGCCGCCGAAGAACTCGCGGTGAAGCCGGAGGATGTAAAAGTCTCCATCCCCGATGGCGATGCCGCGCGATTTGCGCCGATCGACCAGGGCACGGGCGGATCGACCTCGGTGCGCGATGTGTGGCAGCCGTTGCGCGAGGCAGGTGCCAAGGCGCGCCTTGCGCTGGTCATGGCCGCGGCGAAGCAATGGGGCGTGCCGGTTGCCGAGTGCGACGCGCATGATGGCGCGGTGGTTCACAAGCCGGGCGGCAAAGTGCTGCCTTATGCCGCGCTCGTCGCGGCGGCAGCGGCGGCTCCCTTGCCCACCGAAGCGCCGGTGCGTCCGGCATCGAGCTATGGCGTGATCGGCAAGTCGCATCGTCGGCTCGACGGCGATGCCAAGGCGCGCGGCACGGCAGAATTCGGCATCGATGTCTTTGTGCCGGGGATGAAATACGCCGCGATCATGGTCTGTCCGATTTTCGGCGGAAAGCTGGCCGGCGTGGACGAGGCTGCGGCGCGCAGCGTGTCCGGCGTGATCGGGGTGATCCGGGGCGATGACGTGGTCTATGTCCTGGCGGAAAACACCTGGGCAGCGCGGCAGGGGATGACGGCGGCCAAAGCACAATGGACCGCTGATGCTGCGCACAACGGAGCGCAGCATGCGGCGATCATCGGCGCGGTGACGGCTGCGCTCGACAAGCCCGGGTTTGTCGCGGCGACGTCGGGCGATCTCGATGCGGCGCGGGTCGGTGCGGCGCATCGGTTCAGCGCGACCTATACCCAGCCGTTCCTCGCCCATGCGACGATGGAACCGGCCAATTGCGTCGCCCATGTCCATGACGGCCAATGCGAAATCTGGAACGGGACGCAGATCCCGTCGGACGCGCGCAAGGCTGCGGCAACGCGGCTCGGCCTGCCGCTCGAAAAAGTCACGCTGCACAACCGGCTGATGGGCGGCGGCTTTGGTCGCAGGCTGGAGCCGGACATGGTCGAACGCTGCCTCGATCTGGCCAAGCAGGTGCCGTTTCCGGTCAAGCTGATCTGGTCGCGCGAAGAGGACATGGGCCACGACTGGTATCGACCGGCCTATGCCGACCGGATCGACATCGCGATTGGCACCGATGGCAGGATCGCCGCGTGGGAGCACAAGATCGCCGGATCGTCGATCATGGCGCGGCTGATGGGCCCGGCGTTCAAGGGCGTCGATGACGACGCGGTCGAAGGCGCGATTACGCCGATCTATCCCGCCACCGCGCGCAAGGTGACGTTTCAGCAACAGGAAAGCCTGGTCCCGACCGGGTGGTGGCGCGGGGTTGGCCCCTTGCGCAGCGCTTTTGTCATGGAAAGCGCGGTCGACGAACTGGCGCACAAGCTGGGGCAGGATCCGATCACCTGGCGCCTGTCGCATATTGAGGATCCGCGCGCCCGCGCTGTGCTCGAAATGGCGCGCGACAAATCGGGCTGGGGCGAAAAGACTGCGCCCGGCATCGGACGCGGTGTGGCGGTGATCCACTTGTGGGATACCTATATGGCGGCGGTCGCCGAAGTCGCGGTCGACAAGGATCACCAGATTTCGGTCAAGCGCGTGACGATCGTGGTCGATTGCGGCCAGGCGATCAACCCGTCGGGTGTCGCCGCGCAAATCGACAGCGGGGTGATTTTCGGCACTTCGGCTGCGCTCTATGGCGAAGTCACCATTGCCAATGGCCGCGTCGAACAATCGAATTATCACGATTACCGCGTCTTGCGCATGAACGAGGCGCCGGTGATCCACACCACGGTCATCGAAAACCACGAAAAGCCCGGCGGCATGGGCGAACCGCCCAACGCGGTGATCTTCCCCGCTCTGGCCAACGCGGTCTATGCCGCGACGGGCAAGCGCGTGCGCGCTCTGCCGCTGCAGAAGGGGCTGGGGACGGCTTGACGGGAGGGCAAAAGGCCCCTCCTCGTGCGGAGAGCAGTTGAGGAGGAGCGTAAAGTGGATTGGTTCAGCCTCTGATCGCGCTTGTGGCGGTCTTTTACGGTGTACCGATCGCTGTACTGTGCTTATTGACTCTATTTTTCGCAACTCTGTGGCGGCTTTTAACGAAGCACCTTGGTTCGGTTCGGTCGATGCTCTTTTGCGGGCTAATTGTGCCGGTTGTCATGTTCGGCGTGGGTCGGCTGTGGCCGAGAGCAGATGCCGAATATATTCACCCTGGCGTGCTGCTGATGCAAGTCAGTGCGCTTGCCTTACCTGGGTCCTTGCTGATTAGCCGATCAATCCTGCGGAAAGGCAGGCAGGCAGATTGAGGGATGCTGTGGGCACAATACTTGCCAATATCAAAAAATAAATCCGCTCATCCTGAGCCTGTCGAAGGATGAGCGGGCTTCGACAGGCTCAGGATGAGCGGATATTGTTCTGATTGGATTATTTTTGTCAGGCGCAAGGGGCATTGCGCCTGACTATGCGAAGGTTTTACCCCAGCGCTGCCAATTGGTCTGCCGAAGCATCGAGCGCCGCCACAATCGTGTCGACCAACTGATCGATTTCGGCGTGGGTGATCACCAGCGGCGGGCTCATCACGATGGAATCGCGGACGGCGCGCACCATCAATCCGCGCGCGATGCAGGCGTCGCGGACGATCGGGCCGGCTTGGCCACCGGCGCCATGGCGGCGATTGGTGCCCTTTTCGGCGACGATCTCGACGGCGCCGATCAGGCCGAGCGAGCGCGCTTCGCCGACCAGCTGGTGCGGGGCGAGGCGTTCAGCCATGGCTTTGGCGAGATAGGGGCCGGTGTCTTCGCGCGTGCGTTCGACAAGGTGTTCGTCTTCGATGATCTGGATGTTGCGCAGGGCAACCGCAGCGCAGACCGGGTGGCCCGAATAGGTATAGCCGTGGACGAAATCGTCACCCGAAGCGCGCAGGACATCGACGATTTCGCTCGACACGCCGGTTGCCGAAATCGGCAGGTAGCCCGATGACAGCCCTTTGGCCATCGACACGATGTCGGGGCGAATGCCGAAATGCTGAAACCCGAACCATTCGCCCAGCCGGCCAAAGCCGCAGATCACTTCGTCCGAAACCAGCAGGATGCCGTATTTGCGGCAGATCGCTTCGACCTTTTGCCAATAGCCCGGCGGCGGGATGATCACGCCGCCCGCGCCCTGCACCGGCTCTCCGATGAAGGCGGCGACGTTTTCCGGCCCGACCGCCAGGATGCGTTCCTCGATGGCATTGGCAGCGCGCGTCGCGAACGCCTCCGGGTCTTCGCCGAACGCCTCGCCGAACAGGTAGGGCTGCATGACATGTTCGATGCCCGGGATCGGCAACCCGCCCTGGACATGCATGTATTCCATGCCGCCAAGGCTGGCCGAGGCGACTGTCGAGCCGTGATAGGCGTTGTGTCGGCTGATGAAGATCGTGCGGTTCGGCTCGCCCTTCATCGTCCAATAGGTGCGCGCCAGGCGGAATACGGTATCGTTCGATTCCGAGCCGCTGTTGTTGAAAAAGACGTGTTTGAGATTGCCGCCGAGCAGTCCGGCGACTTTGGCCGCCAGTTCGATCGGGGGCACGGTCGCGGTGCGGAAAAAGGTGTTGTAGTACGGCAGCTCTTCCATCTGGCGCGCGGCGACTTCGACCAGTTCCGGGCGGCCATAGCCGACATTGACGCACCACAGCCCGGCCATGCCGTCGAGGATGGCGTGGCCTTCGCCGTCATAGACGGTCGAGCCTTTGGCATGGGTGATGATCCGGCTGCCGCCCATGTCCGCTTGCAGCTTGTAGCTGGATTGCGCGGGCAAGTGGTGCGCCACGTCAAGCTCGCGCAGTGCGGGAATGTCATAGTTGCGGACGGGGACGTGGCGGGTGGGGACCATGAAACTCTTTCGCAAAACAGCCAGCTTACTAAGATCACAGATACGCCGATAGTCGTGTCGGGTCAATCCGGTGCCGTTGTCGGGTCGGCACCTTTGTTGGCTGTTCGTGCTGTTTGCGCCACTGCCGAATGAAACGCGCTGTCAGTCGTGGAAAAAGGGTGGCATTGTCACTTGGCAAACGGCATGCGCTTGTACGAGTTTGCGATTGAGGGTCGACGGCCGGATCGGTTGCGACAGTTTGCAGTCACTGTTCGTGGAATAATGCGTAAAGGGGGCAGGGCGCTTGTACGGAGGACAATCGAACGCATGAAAATCGTTGCGAGCGCTGACCTGGATGCGGATGGGCCTATCGTCGATGGGGGCGCGCATTCGGGCGAAATTCCCGCCTCGTTGCGTGAAAAGGTCTATGACGACTTGCGCTATCGCCTGATCACCGGGCGCATCGCGCCAGGGGTCGGCATTTCGACGCGCGGGCTGGCACAGGAAATGGGTGTCAGCCAGATGCCGGTGCGCGATGCGTTAAGCCGCATTGCGGCCGAAGGCGCGGTCGAGATCCGGTCAAAGCGCGCGGTCATGGTGCCGCGCATGACCGCGGCGCGGTTTGAGGAAATCATGCGGCTGCGCAATCTGCTCGAACCGATGGTGGCGCGCGCCGCCTTGCCGCATATCGGCCCCGACCTCTTGCGTCAGATCCGCGCCGCCGATGAAACGATCGATGTCGCGCTCGAAGGCGGCGACGTGCGCGCCTATATGGATCAGAACTACCGGTTTCATTCGTTGATCTATGGCGCCGCGCCCTTGCCGTTGGCGCTGCGCATGATCGAAAGCCTGTGGATGCAGTTCGGCCCGTTCATGCGCGTGGTCTATGGCCGCTATGGCACGGCCAACCTCGTAGATCAGCATCGCCAGGCGATCGCGGCGATCGCTGCGGGCGACGCCGACGCGCTGGTTGCGGCGATTTCCGCCGATATTGGCGATTGCACAGACCTGATGCAGGACTGGGAACGATTGAATTTGTAGGGATCGCACAGCAAGGCCGTTTGGGCTTTTGCTGTGATCACATAATGTGCCGGGCGAATGCGTCCCTGCCGACGGGGCGCCAGACATGAGAGCGGAAATGCAGGTTCCTCTATCGAATATGCTATCGTCACGCAGGGGTATTCTGGCGGGGCTTGGCGCCGCAGCCGCAGGGATCAGCTTTTCCGGCCTTGCCGGGTGTCACCATGCGGAGAAATCGCGCCTCAATTTCTACACCTGGGATACCTATATCGGCAAACATACGCTGTCGGGCTTTGAAGCGGCCAGCGGCACGCATGTGAATCTCAGCCTGTTTTCGAGCAACGACGAGCTGTTTGCCAAGCTGCGCGGCGGCAATCCGGGCTATGACGTGATCGTGCCCAGTCATGATTTCCTGCAGCGCATGGGCAAGGCCGGGATGCTGATGCCGCTCGATCATGCGAAAATCCCCAACATGGCCAATATCGCGCCGCAATTCCTGCATCCGCCGTTCGACCCGCTGCGCACCTATGGCATGCCTTATACCTGGCTGGTGCTGGGCATCGGCTATCGCAAGTCGAAGGTCGACGGCATCCCCGACAGTTGGAAATGGGTGTTTGATTCCGACAGGTACAAGGGCCGCATCGGCCTGTTGTCCGATGCACCGGATTTGTGCCGGCTGGTCGAGATCTATCAGGGCAAAGACCCCAATGTGTTCGATCCGGTCGCGCTCCGCGCCGCGCAGGATCTGCTGATCCGGCAGAAGAAGAATGTTGCGGTGTTTCACGATGACAACGGGCAGGATCTGCTGCTGGCGGGCGATGTCGACGTCGTGATCGAATACAACGGCGACATCGCGCAAGTCATGCGCGAGGACAAGGATCTCGCCTTTGTCCTGCCCAAAGAGGGCAGCCTGATCCAGTCGGACCAGCTCGCCATTCCCAAAGGCGCGCCCAATCCCCAGGCCGCCCATGCCTTCATCAACTATCTGCTCGGCGCCGAGGCCGGGGCCGACATTGCGCGCACGATCGCCTATCCCACGCCCAATGCCGCCGCGCTCCGGCTGATGGATGATGCCTATCGCGCCAATCCGGCGATCTTTCCGCCCGAGGCGGCAGTGGCCCGGTGCAAGTATTCGCAATACCTGGGCGAAGATTCCTATCGCGCGTTTCAGGATGTGATCACGCGGGTGCGTGCCGCCTGATTCCTCCCCTGAATTTCCTATTGCCCTCATGACAAGGCAGACGACGATGATCGGCAAAGCGGTACTGACGGTCTTGCTGGCAACGTGTGCAGGTTCGGCGCTGGCGGATACGCCGCCTGTCGATCATGTGGCGGTGGCGGGCTTGCAGGCTCCGGCCAAAGTCATCGTCGATCGCTGGGGCATTCCCCATATCCGCGCGGGCAATGTTCATGACGCCTTTTTTGCCCAGGGCTGGAACGCTGCGCGCGATCGGCTGTGGCAGATCGATTTGTGGCGCAAGCGCGGGCTTGGGCTGTTGTCGGCGAGTTTCGGACCCTCTTATGCGGCGCAGGATCGCGCGGCGCGGCTCTTGCTCTATCGCGGCGACATGGCGGCGGAATGGGCCAGCTATCCCGCCGAAGCGCGCGACGAGGCCGAAGCGTTCGTGGCCGGGATCAACGCCTATGTCGGCCAGGTCGCTGCCGGGCATGCGATCCTGCCGAAAGAGTTCGCGCTGACCGGCACTGTGCCCGATCGCTGGAGCGCCGATGACGTCGTGCGCATCCGCAGCCATGCGCTGGTCGGCAATCTGGCCGACGAAGTCGAACGCGCGCGGCTGGTGTGCAAGGGCGGCGCGCCGTTTCTGACGCTGCATCGGCGGATCGAGCCTGCGCACGAGCCGCATGTGCCCGCTGGGCTCGATCCGTGCAGCATACCCGCCGATGTGCTCGATGCCTATTTGCTCGGGACCAGGGGCGTAAGCTTTGCGCCGGGTCCGCTGGCGCAGGCGGGTTTGCCCGATACTGTCTGGGCGGAGAATCTCGATCGCGCCAATCAGCAGGAAGGGTCGAACAACTGGGTCATCGATGTCGCCCATTCGGCGACCGGGCGCCCGATCCTCGCCAACGATCCGCACCGCGCGCATGGGGTGCCTTCGCTGCGCAGCGTGGTCGACATGGCCGCGCCGGGCTTGCACATTGCGGGCGCGGGCGAGCCGTCGTTGCCGGGGGTCAGCTTTGGCCACAACGAGACCGTGGCCTGGGGGCTGACGATCTTTCCCGCCGATCAGGAAGATCTCTACGTCTATGAAACCAGCGCCGAGCATCCCGGCGCCTATCTTTATCAGGGGCAATGGGAACCGTTCCGCGTTGTCCACGAAAGCATTGCGGTGCGGGGCGAAGGCCCGCGCGATGTGGAACTGGCGTTTACCCGCCATGGTCCGGTCATTCATCGCGACGGGGCCCATGCCTTTGCCTTGCGCACGGTGTGGAACGAGCCGGGCGGCGCGGGCTATTTCAACGCGTCGTGGCTCTATCGTGCGGACAAGTGGGCCGATTTTACGGCGGCGCATAACCGGTGGTCGGCCCCGCCGCTCAATCTCGTCTATGCCGATACGCATGGCGACATCGGCTGGCGCCCTTCGGCGTTCATTCCGCAGCGCAAGGGCTGGGACGGCATGATGCCGGTGCCGGGCGATGGCCGCTATGAATGGCAGGGGATGATCCCGGGGCCGGACTTGCCGGAAATCCGCAATCCCGCCAAAGGCTTCGTCGCCACCGCCAATGCGTTCAACATGCCGCGCGACTGGTCTTTTGAAACGCGCCCGATCACCTTCGTCTGGTCCGATCCGTCGCGCATCGACGAGATCGAGGCAAGGCTGTCGGCCAAATCCAAATTCACCCTCCCCAAATTCACACTCGACGACATGACCGCGCTGCAGACCGATACCACCAGCCGCCTTGCGCTGCGGGCGACGGCATTGCTGAACGGGCTCGAAACCGACGATGCCGATGCGCGCGCCGCCGTGGCGCTGCTCAAGGGTTGGGACGGCAACGAAACCGCCGACAGCGCGCCCGCAGCCTTGGCCGAAGTCTGGCTGGCCAGCCATCTCGTGCCGACCACGGCCCATACCGTGGCGACAGGCGAATTGGCCAAGGCGCTTGAGGATTCGGGCGCAGGCGCGGTGATCGACTGGCTCGCGCGCGGCGATGCGCGGCTGGGCGGCGATCCGGCGGTGACGCGGCGGGCGATTCTGGTCGCTTCGCTGGCCGAGGCCTGGCGCGATGTCGTCGCGCGGCTGGGTGCCGATCCCGCGCGCTGGCGCTGGGGCGATCTGCACCTTGCGCAATGGTCTCCGGCGATCCTGCCGCGCGTGCCGGTGGGCGAACGCGGCCAATGGACGGTCGGTCCGCTCGGCGTCGGCGGATCGGGCAGCACGCCGATGGCGACCTGGGACGCGCGCAACGCCTACAATGTCGGCGGCGGCGCCTCGGTGCGCATGGTGCTCGATGTCGGCGCCTGGGACAATTCGCGGATCATCAACAATCCCGGCGCCTCGGGCGATCCCGACAGCCCGCATTACCGCGACTTGTTCCCGCTTTGGGCGGCCGGGCGCTATGTCCCCTTCGTCTGGAGCGATGCGGCGGTCATGGCGGCGGCCGAACGCGTGATTGCGCTCGATCCGGCGAAATAGCTTTCTTGCCCCGGACCGCCACACGCGTCATGCTGCGCCGGTTTCAGCAGAGGGGATGGCGATGAACACGGCGAAACGGACGCTCGCGGCACTGTTGTTGGGGGCGAGCCTGATTCCGGCGGCAGTGCAGGCGAAAGAGGTGGTCGATCTCATTCTTCACGACGGGCAGGTGTTGACTGTCGATGCCGCCTTTTCGATGCGATCCGCCGTTGCCGTGCGTGGTGGGCGGATTGTCGCGACGGGGGGCGAGGATGTGCTCGATCGTTACAGCGCGCGCCAAGTGATCGACCTGCACGGAGCGACGCTGCTGCCGGGGTTCATCGATACCCATCTCCATCCGATTCCGGTGGGGCCGAGCGACATCAATCCGCTGACGGCGCATTCGATCGTCGAGATCCAGGCCATGGTGCGCAAGAAAGCGGCGGAACTGGGCCCGGGCAAATGGATCACCGGCTACGGCTGGCAGGAAGCCGCGCTTGCCGAAAAGCGCAATCTGACCCGCGCCGATCTCGACGCCGCCGCGCCGAACAATCCGGTCCTGCTGGTGCGCGCCGGGGCGCATTCGGCAACGGCCAATTCCATGGCGCTGAAAATCGCCGGGATCGACCGCAACACCCCCGATCCCAAAGGCGGGCTGATCGAGCATGATGCGACCGGCGAACCGGCCGGGGTGATCCGCGAACGGCAGGACATTGTTGCGCGCTTTATCCCGCGACCGACCTGGGCCGAGATGAAAGCGCCGATGATCCGCACCTTGCAGGACTTTCTGGCGCTCGGTATCACCAGTTTTCACGATGCCAGCGGCAATATCGATGACGAGCCGGTGGGGCAGGGCGGGATCGCCGCGTCAAAGCCCGGAGAAGAAGTCGCCAGCGGCCAGATGACCTTTGCCCGTGCGCGCGCGCTCTATGCCGAAATGGGTGATCGTCTGCCGCGCCTGACGATGTATATCTCCTATCCCGGCGCGGATCGGCTCAAGGCGTTTCCCCATCACACCGGCTATGGCGATGATCGCGTCCGGCTGGGCGCGATCGGCGAAAACCTTGTCGACGGGGGCTTTACCGGGCCGACCGCGTGGTTGCTGGTCGATTACAAGGGGCAGCCGGGTTTTCGCGGCAAGGGCCGCTACAGCGATGCCGAATTGCAGGACATGGTCGACACCGCCAATCGCCTCGGCTGGCAGATGGGGCTGCATTGCATCGGCGATGCCGCGATCGTGCAGACCGTCAACGCTTATGCCCAATCGCTCGAAACGATCCCCGATCCCGCGCACGCGCCCGATGATCGCCGCTGGTTTACCGACCATTTCACGATCATGCCGCCAGACGCGACAATGGCGACGATGGCGCGCGATCACATCTGGATCGCGCAGCAGCCGAACTTTCTCTACAATCTTGAAAACCGCTATGCCGCGCTGCTCGACGACTGGCGGCTGGAACACAATAATCCGATCGCGACCCCGGCGCACAAATTCGGCATTTTCATGGCCTTCAGCAGCGACAACCTGCCGGTCGGGCCCTTGGTCGGGCTCTATGCCGCGATAACGCGCAAAGGGCCGAGCGGCACGGTCCACGGTGCCGAAGAGGCGGTCGGGCGCGCCGAGGCGATCCGCATGTACACGGCCAATGGCGCCTATCTGTCGCGCGAAGAGCATGACAAGGGCACGCTCGAACCGGGCAAGCTGGCCGACATGATCGTGCTGTCGTTCGATCCGCTGACCGCCGATCCGCAAGGGTTTCTCGACGGCCATGTCGCGATGACCTTTGTCGGCGGCAAACAGGTCTACACCCACCCCTGAGGGAAAGGCTGCCCGATGCGAAAGTCGATCTGCGCCGCGCTCTTGCTCGGCTGCGCAAGCCCCGCGCTGGCGGCGGACCCGACCGAGGCGCTGTTGCGCGAGCTGAGCGAAGCGCCCGGCCCATCGGGTTTCGAGGAAGCGGTGCGCGCGATCATGGTGCCGCGCATGAAGCCGCTCGCCGATGATCTGCGCTATGACGGGCTCGGCTCGGTCATCGCGCGTCAGGGCAGCAGCGGCCCGCGGATCATGCTCGATGCGCATATGGACGAACTGGGCGGGGTCTTGCGCCGGGTCACGCCCGATGGCTTCGTGTCGATGCAGATGCTCGGCGGCTGGCTCGATCAGGCGCTCGCGGGGCAACGCTGGGTGATCATCGGCAGCAAGGGCCCGGTCCACGCGGTCAGCTCGATCCGCGACATTCACCTCGCCCCCGCCGAAGAGCGCGGCGCGCTGATCAAGCGCGATCAGGTGTTTCTCGACGTCGGGGCAAGAACGGCGGGCGAGGTCGCGGCACTGGGGATTGCTCCGGGCGATCCGGTGGTTCCCGACAGCGGGTTTCAGGATCTCAACGGCACCGGCAACTATGCGGGCAAGGCGTGGGACGATCGCGTGGGTTGCGCGGTGCAGTTGCTGGCGATGGAGCGGCTCAAACAGCTCGGCCATCCCAACCAGATTTTCTTTGTCGCCACCGTGCAGGAAGAAATCGGCCTGCGCGGGGCACGCGCGTCGAGCGCGATCGTTCATCCCGACATCGGCATCGCGATCGAAGGCGGGGTCACCGGCGATTCCGGCGGCGCGCATCCCGAGGAATCACAAGTCAGACTGGGGGCCGGGCCGGGCGTGTTTCTGTTTGACAGCAGCGCGCTGCCCAATCGCAAGCTGGTCGCGCTGATCCGCAAGGTCGCCGCCGATGCGGGCGTGCCGCTACAAGTCGACCTGGTGCAGGGCTATGGCGATGATTCCGCCGAAATGCAGACTGTGGGCGGCGGGGCGCCGACGGTCAATCTGGTCGTTCCGGCGCGGTATACCCATGTCCATACCGGGGTGATCAACCGCCGCGATTTCGATCGGACGGTCGATCTGGTGGTCGCGCTGCTGCGGCGGCTCGATGCCCGGACGGTGGCGGACTTGCGCGACTTTACGCCCTGAGCCAAGCCATGCGTGAAGGGCCGGATCAGGCTCTGGTCAGGGCATATTCGGCCAACAGCCGGTCGCGGTCCATGCCATGCCCGGCGGGTTCGGGATCGCCGCGCATGGCCGGTTCGACAAGTGTCAGGGCGCACGTCAGCAGCCGTTCGCTCAGCGTCGCGTTGGCCGCGCCGCAGGTCCGGGCATATTGCCACGAAGCGCCTTCCAGACAGTAGAGCGTCATGGCCAGATCGAACAGCGCCGCATCGCTCCATTTCGCCCCGAGCATCAGCAGCATCTCGACCAGACGCTGCGCCAGATCGATCGCATGGAGCACGTCGAGACGCTGGATTTCCGGGATCAGGATGACCGCATTGGCCAGGCTCTGGTCGAAATCGACGCTTTGTTCGGCGGCCTTGAGCGCGCGGATATAAGCGGTCAAGGCCGCGCGCCAGTCGTCATCCGGGCGCACGGCCAGCCGCGTTTCCTCGCCCATCGCGCGGACCGTGGCGATCTTGTCTTCATAGACCTTGCAGACGATCGCCTCCTTGTTGGGAAAGAGGCGATAGACCGTGCCCACCGCGACGCGCGACTGTCGGGCGACGGACTGGGTGGACAGTCCGTCGATCCCTTCGGTCTTGAGGATATGGTGCGCCGCTTCGAGGATCGCGTCGAGCGTGCGCGTTCCGCGTTGCTGTACGGGCAAGGTTCGCTGTTCGAGGTTGCGCCCGGCCCGGGCGACAGGCTTTATCACGCGCAGAGTCTCCTTGCGCGGCCTCCTGTCATGCGTTGGGCCTGGTGTAAACCAGCTTGCCCCGGAACCATGTTTTCAGCACGCGGGTCTTGCCGATCGCCTCGGGCTTGCCCTGATGCTCGAGGTCGAGAATGTCCTGATCGATCAGGATGAAATCGGCCGATTTGCCCATGGTGATCGATCCGAATTCGCGATCGCGACCCATCGCCCGCGCGCCGTCGATGGTATAGGCCTGCAAGACCTGGCCCAGCGCGATCCGCTCTGCCGGATTGGCCGGGGGCTGCCCCGGAACGGCGCGGGTCACGGCCAGTTGCATGTTTACGAACGGCTGCGGATCGGGCGTGTTGACCGGGGCGTCGGACCCGGCAACCAGTATCCCGCCCGCGTCGCGTGTCTGGCGGACCGGATAGAACTGCCGCTCGTAATAGGAATCCGGGTTGTGAAAGGCCTTGTAGCCGGTGCCGGTGATCCGCTCGAAAAAGGGGACGACCGCCAGGTCATACTCGGGTTCGGCATTGGCCCAACTATACGTATAGGCCAGAAACAGGTGATCCTTGCCGATGCGGGCGACGTCTTCGGGCGCCACGATCTGCAAGTGCGCGATGGTATCGGGCAGGTGATCGTTGCCATCGGTCGTGCGCGCGCCTTCGATGGCGTCGATCGCGGTGCGCACTGCCGCATCGGCAATCGCATGGATATGCAGGGTGAAACCGGCCAGATGCACGGCCCGGGCATAATCGAGGATCACCTGGCGATCATGCTGCAACCGGCCGGAACTGATCGTGCATTGGGCAGGCGTGTAGCCATGCGCGCGCGCAAAGGCCGCCGCTGTCGCCGCGTCGGAAAATTTCGCCGGATTGGCGCGCACGGTGGCGCACAGGGCCGAGCCCGTATCGACATAGCCCTTGACGATCAGCTTGCCATCGGCGCCGGGGCCGAAGATGGGCTGCAGATAGGGTTTGAGCGAGGGCGCATCGGGCAGCGTCGGCGGGTTTGCATAGGGATTGCCCTCCAGCACGCCGTCGGCGAAAATCTTGATCGCTTCGGCCCGGATCAGATCGTCGCCTGCATATTTCGTGCGGATCGACCGGGCCTGATCGACCACCGCCTGATAATCGATTGCGCCGTTGGCCGTGCGGAACTCTTCCGGATTGTAAAGCTGCATCAGATTGACGCGGAAGGACATTTTTCCCGACTGACGCAAAAGATCATAATAGGGCAGCATCGCCGGCGTGACATAGGCATCCTGCACGGCGGTAATCCCCGAACTGGCGAGGCGCTCGGGCACTTTTTCGGGGTGTTGCATGATCGCGGCGAAATTGACCGTCAGCAGGTCGGGGGAGCCGAGCGCCACGCGCGCATCTTCGTTGACCGTGCCGTCGGGTTCTCCGGCCTGATCGACCCCGACCAGCTTGACATAGTCGGCCAGATCGCCGGCCAGCGTCCCCTTGCTGAATCCGACGACTTTGCCCATCGCGTTTCGCGCTTTGGCCAGCGCCATGCTGTTATAGGCGCCATGGTGGCCGTCATTGCCGAGCAAGGCGACCGGATGGTCGCGCGATGCGCGGTCGAGCGCGGCGCGGAAATTGGCGGCTTCGGGGCCGGGTTCGTTGCCTTGCGAGAAATTCCACTGCGACACGGCGACCCATTCGCCGGGCTTGATCTGAAAGCGGCGAATGCATTCCTGCACGAACGGCGCGAGATCCTTCAGGCTGATCGGCCGGGAATCGAGTGTGCATGAAGGGACATCGGCGGTCGCCAGCGGATGGATATGCGCATCGACCAGCCCGGGCAGCACGGCGCGTCCGCCGGCATCCTCGACCGTGGTGCGGTCACCGACAAAGGCCATCGCCCCCTGATGATCGCCGACATAGACGATGCGTCCATCGCGCACGGCCACCGCCTCTGCACTTGGGCGGGACTGGTCTTCGGTGACGATGCGCGCATGGTCGATGACCAGATCGGCTGGCGCTGCGGCCATTGCAGGGCTGGCGCAAAGGCTTGCGCCGGCCAGCAGAATTGCCTTTACATCCATGGTCTTTCCCTTGTTTCCTGACAGTCTTTGGCAGGTCAGTAGCGATAAGTCGCGGTCAGCCCGGCGGTCATTGGGCGGAAGGTGAAATCGCGGTGCACCGGATTGCCCAGCACTTCGGAATAGCGCGTCAGCAAAGGCCGCGAATTGAACAGGTTGTTGACGAACGCCGACACGTCGGCGCGGCCAAAGCGAACCCCGGCGCGCAGATTGACGAGCTGGGTTTCCGGCGCCCGTACCGCCGCCACGTCAAAGCCGCCGTTGGCGTTGTCCAGCAGAGGTGTCATCGACGATTGCGAATGATAGGTATAATCGACCCGCGCATAGCCCTGCGCCGCGCTCGACAGCGCCCGTTCATAGGTTGCACCGACCGTGCCGGACCACGGCTGGGTGTCGATATGGTCGCCCTTTTGCACCAGATACGGGATGGTCTGGGTAAATGTTGCGCTGGTATAGCCGATGGCGCCTTCGAGCGTGAAACCGTCGAAAGGCCGGACCGTGATCTGGGCGTCAAAGCCGTTGGACTTTGCCTTGCCGAGATTGTCGACAAACTGCTGACCGCAATTGCTGGCATAGATCAGTTGCTGAATGTTGCTCCAGTTGACGTGATAGGCGCTGGCGGCAATTTCGAGATGGCGGTCGAACAGCTTGGTCTTGGCGCCGAGTTCATAGCTCCACAGGCTGTCCGAGCGATAGGTCAGCGGCACTTTGGAATAGCCCTGCGCCCCGATGTCGCAGAAATTCGACAGCGGCGCATTCGACCCGCCGATGCGATAGCCTTTGGCGGCCGTGGCATAGAGCAGGGTGCCGGGGTTGGCCTGATAGGCCAGCGCAAACTTCGGCGTGACCGGGGTTTCGGTGGTCGAGGTGCGCGCGGCGATGATGGTATCTTCGAGGAACGGGCCAGTCGCCGATCCCTCGCCGATAAAGGTCGCCGCCGCGACACGCAGTCCCGCCGTGACTTTCAGCTTGTCGGTCAGGTGATAGTTCAATTCGCCGAACACCGCCGCCTGGCGATCCTGGCCCGTGCTTTGCGCGATCAGCGAATATTGGTTGTCGATCAGCGGCATGCCGGTCACGTCCTGCGGCGAGCCGCCGAGCACTTCGCCGAATTTCGGATCGGAGACGGCTTCGGAGGACCGCTGTTGCGAACTCGACAGGAACAGCCCGACCACCCACGACAGCCGCGTGGCGCGATCGGTCGATTGGGCGCGCAGTTCCTCGGTCCACGATGTCTGCACATTGCGCATCGCCGCATAAGCGGAATAGCCGGTGTCGCCCGCCACGAAATTGTTCGGCGGGGAAAAGATCGCCGGGATCAGCGTTGAATAGTCGTCGATCGCATTGTCGACCCGGTCGAAGTACGAGGTGTTCGAGATCAGGTTGACCCCCGGCAGATCGAGCTGAATGCGGATCGCGGGCAGGACAAACGTGTCATGATCGGGCTGGGCCAGCGGCTGACCGTTGAGCAAGTGCCCGCCGTCCTGCCCTTCGTAGCCTTCCCAGAACGTGCTGATGTCGTGGACCTTGCGATCCTGGACCAGCACCGACGGGCTGATGCTGAGATTGTCGGCGGGTTTCCATGTCAGCGCAAACCGTCCGACGACGCTGTCGGTGTGATTGGCATTGCGCTCGATCGGGGCCTGGCCGTTGAGCGCCGGGTTCATGTTCTGACGGTCGATATAGCCGCCTTCGTGCTGGGTCCAGATGCTGGCGCGAAAGCCCAGCTTGCCCGCGATGATCGGTGCGCCAAAGGCCACGCCGATTTCTCCGCTCGCATCGCCGCCTTTGGTCGCGGACACTTCCGCGCGGCCATAGGCCGATACCGCATTCAGGCTGGGCTCGGGGGTGATGAAGCGGATCGCGCCGCCTTCGGCCCCGCTGCCGAACAGCGTGCCTTGCGGGCCGCGCAACACTTCGACGCGGTCGAGGTCAAACACCATCGGATAGGTGTTGGTCGAGGAATAGCCGACGACGCGCGTCTGGATCGGCGTGTCGTCGACATAGATCCCGGTCGTGGCCGAGCCGACCTGCGAGCTGATCCCGCGGATCGAGATGTCCGCCTGCGATCCGAATCCATTGGGATTCAGCGTGACGCCGGGGGTCATCGTCGAGATGTCGGCGATGCTCTTTATCCCGCGCTGGTCGAGCGCCTTTTCGTTCATCGCCGATACGCTCTGGGCGATCTTGGACAAAGGTTCGGCATGGCGGGTGGCGGTGACCACGATTTCGGGCGGTTGGCCGGCTTCGGCTTCGGCGGCCTGCGCCTGGGCCCCGGCAAGGCCGAGCCAGATGCAAGGAGCAATCCGCAAACCCTGTTTCAGCCGTGCGCTGCGCTGTCCGGTCATGTCTGCCCCCATCTTTTATATGAATATGAATTCATATTCATGTTGTCGGAACGGCGTGTCAAGCGCCTGTTTGTAAAAAGAGGGGCCTGCCCGAACTGGCGCAATGGCCGCTTGCCCATGGCATGTGCCGCCGCATACACCCACCGTCGACGCAGATCGTTGAAAGCCCCCGATTCATGACCGCTCGTTTGAT
>Ga0302190_10000400_pt1 | contig 27641 bp, 17 predicted proteins | sample II_Bog_E2_3_FD_198784 | JGI IMG/M metagenome (GOLD analysis project Ga0302190, IMG submission 198784) | Peat permafrost microbial communities from Stordalen Mire near Abisko, Sweden - II_Bog_E2_3 | ecosystem: Environmental > Terrestrial > Soil > Wetlands > Peat | place: Sweden: Abisko... | reverse complement strand
CAACCGCAGCCATAGCGTCCTCATGCTGGGATGCGGCATGTGGGTGAGTTCGCTGGGCGTCGTCGGCGGCGCCATCGCCGCCTCGCGCAGCCTGGACCAGAACTGGGCCATCTACAACACGGCCTACCTGATCTCAGGCCTGTGCCATCTGGCCGGCGCGGCCACCGCCTCCAGGGCCTGGAAGGCCGGGCATGCCGGCGCCTGGCTGGCGGCCGCCTACGGCGGCGGCCTGGCGGCGGTGGCGCTGGCCGGTTGGGGCGCCTTCACCGGCCGGATGCCGGCCTTCCATATCGCCGGCCAGGGCGGGACCCCGCTGCATAGCCTGGTGGTGGGTTTGACGGTGGCCTGCTTTGCCATGACCGCCGGCCTGCTCTGGCAGACTCACCGGCGCTTGCCGGCGCCGTTCCTATACTGGTACGGGCTGGGGCTGGGTCTCATCGCGGCCGGGCTGGCCGGTTCCATGCTGATCGCCGCGCCCGATTCGCCCTTGCAATGGACCACCCGCACCGCCCGGGCCTGGGGCACCCTCTACCTGTGCGTGGCGATGCTGGTCCAGCGGAGGTCCAACGGGCGGGAGAGCACCCTGGCCGCCCTGGGGCAAACTTGGCGGGAACGCGGGTTCCTGACGCGGCTGCGCCGGAACACCCTGCTGGGATGGGGGCTGCGCTACGGATCGGCCGTGGCGGCCGTGGCGGCGGCCTTCCTGCTCCGCCTGGGGTTTGCGGACTTGTTCGGTCCCGGGATTTCTCCCTACATCCTCTTCAATCCAGCGGTGATGGCGGTGGCGCTGGTCGCCGGCTTCGGGCCCGGGCTCCTGGCCACGGTCTGCTCGGCGATGGTGGTGGAATACTGGGTGCTGGAGCCGGTCGGCCAGTTCTCCGTGGCCAACCCCATGGACCGCCTGGGCCTGGTGATCTTCATCGGCATGGGCGGGGTCGTGAGCATGCTTGCCGAACGCTACCGCCGGATCCAGGCCAAGGCCGCGCGCTATGAGCGCGAGGCCGCCGTGCAAACCATCCGGGACCAGACGGAGGAGCAGCTGGGTGAATTGTCCCAGCGACTCTCCTACCACGTGGACCATTCGCCGCTGGCGGTGATCGAATGGGGCCCGGACATGCACTTGACCCGCTGGTCCGTTGAAGCCGAACGGATCTTCGGCTGGAAGGCGGAGGAGGTGCTGGGCAAGCGGATGGAGGACTTCCGCTGGATCTACCCGGAGGACGAAGCCAAGGTCGAACAGGTCAGCGGTGAACTGCAGAGCGGCGTCAGCCCGAGCCGGTTCTCCACCAACCGCAACTACCGGAAGGACGGCTCGGTCGTCCACTGCGAATGGTACAACTCGTCTCTGCTGGACGGCCGGGGCAGGCTGCGCTCGATCCTTTCGCTGGTCCTGGATGTCACTGAACGCAAGCAGATGGAAGCGACCCTGAAGGAGGAGGCCCGCCGCAAGGATGATTTCCTCGCCCTGCTGGGGCACGAACTGCGCAACCCGCTGGCGCCCATCGGCAATGCCGTGCACCTGCTTCGGATCAGCGGACCGAATCCGGAGCTCTCGGAGCGGGTCTCCACCATCATCCAGCGCCAGGTCGGCCATCTGTCCCGGCTGGTGGATGACCTGCTCGACGTTTCCCGCATCAGCCGCGGCAAGATCAACCTGAAGCGGGAGGTGTTCGACCTGGGGGCGGCGGCGCGCGGGGTCCTCGCCGACTACCAGCCCGTGCTCCAGGAAAACGGCCATACCCTGGAGGCGGACATCCCCGCCGAGCCGATCCGGATCGAGGCGGACCGCACCCGCATCGTCCAGGCGGTCAGCAACCTGGTGCACAACGCCAGCAAGTTCACCGATCCCGGCGGCCAGGTCGCGGTCACGGTGGGGCTGGACCGGCCTGGTTGGGGCTTCGTCCGGGTCCAGGACAACGGATTGGGGATCCGGCCGGAGCTGCTCGGTTCAATTTTTGAACCATTCATGCAGGGAAAGGAGACCATCGGCCGCTCCCGGGGCGGGCTGGGGCTGGGGCTGGCCCTGGTCAAAGGCATGGCCGCTTTGCACGGGGGTCGGGTCGAGGCCTGGAGCGAGGGCCCCGGCCTTGGCTCGACCTTCACCATCCTGCTGCCGGTGCTCCAGACCGGCGCGCCAGCGTCCGTTCCGGTGTCCCAGTCCGGGGCAAGCGTCCTCCCGCGCCACATCCTGGTGGTGGAGGACCACGTCGATGGCGCGCTGACCATGCGGCTGCTGCTGGAGGCCCTGGGCCACCGGGTGGCGGTCGCCCACGACGGGCGGACCGGCCTGGACCTGGCCCGCAGCTTCGCGCCCGAGATCATCCTGTGCGACATCGGCCTGCCCGGGGAGCTCAGCGGGCATGATGTGGCGCGGATCATCCGGAGCACGCCCGGGCTGCGGGACATCCACCTGGTGGCACTGAGCGGTTTCGGCACGGCCGAGGACAAGGAACGGGCGATCCAGGCCGGTTTCGACAGCCACCTGACCAAGCCGGTCGATCCCGCCATGCTCGGCCACCGGCTCGCGGCCATCCCGTCCGGCACCGGAACATTGGCGCATCAGGCCTAGGTCTCCCCGCCCGGGACCTGCATTGTCCGGGACGGGACCGAGAAGCAGATGCCGCGCTGCCGGAAGGTCTCGAGCAGCCCCAGATGGATGGCCTGGAGGATGTCCATGTGCAGGGTGTAGTCCGGGTCCAGGACGTAGTAGACGACCTCGAACTTCAAGCCCAGGTCGCTGAATTCCATCAGATGGGCCCGGTCAAAACGGACCTTGGGCTGCTGCCCGGCGATCCGCTTCACCTCGCCCGGAATGCTCGCCACCAGGTCCGCCGGGGTACGATAGGCGATGCAGAACCCGAACACCACCCGCCGCTCCACCATCCGTTTGAAGTTCCGGATCCGGCTCTTGAGCAGATCCCCGTTGGAGATCACGATCTGCTCGCCGGAAAGGCTGCGGATCCGGGTGGTCTTGAGCCCGATGAACTCCACCGAACCCAGGCATTCGTCAACAATGATGAAATCCCCTATGACGAACGGCTGGTCCAGGGTGATGGAAAGGGAGGCGAACAGGTCGCCCAGGATGCTCTGCACCGCCAAGGCCACGGCGATGCCCCCGATCCCCAGGCTGGCCAGCAGCGCGGTGAGGCTGAAACCGATCAGGTCCAGGCCCAACAGCAGCACCACCGACCATAGCCCCAGGCGAAGGAGGAAGCCGGCGATGGCCGCCCGGGTCGCCAAGGTCCCATCCATGACCGGCTGGCGCCGGAAATGGCGGTCGATCCAGATCCCGATCGCCCGGTGACCCCAGACCGCCCCCTGCAGGAGCAGCGCGATCGCCGGAAGAAAGTCCAGAAGACGGATGGCCCTCAGCGGAAGGTCCAGGAACTGGGCGCCCAGGGTGATGGCCAGCGCCGGAAAGAACAGGGCCTGGGTGCGGGCCAGGCCATCGGCCAGGCACTCGTCCAGGAGCGTCCCGGTGCGGCCGGCTCTCGCGGCCAGGCGCGGAACCAGCCAGCGTTTCAGCAGCCGGGCCACGGCCATCAGGCCCGCGGCGGCGCCCAAGGCGATCAGCCACCGCAGCGCCGTGTTGCCGAACAGCACATGATTGGGCCAGAGCATGGTCAGTCCCCCCCATGCTGAGGTGCGCCACCCGGGCGCCCTTGTTCCTGGGCGCCTCCAGTCATGGGGGCACAGGTCCGGATTCCGAAAGGGCTTGCCAGCAGCCTCCTCCTGTGCCACGTTAAGGGAATCGAAGGAGGAGCGGTTCCCATCAGTATCCCGAACGAGGGCGATGAGCCCGATGAAGTCGGGTGAAAGGGGCGGATCGCCGAAGGGCAAGCGTTTCATCAGCGCGCGCCTTGGACGCCAGGGAGAATACCCTGCGGCTGTCGTGGCGCCCAATCGCCGCGAAGTGCCTGTAGACGAAATCCTGACCCCGCGGGGCTCATGGTGGGTTCAAAGGCTTCCCTCGTTTCTGGAGGTCTTCGTGTTGCCCACCCCATCTGAATCGTTACCCGCCGACCCCGCCCTGCGCCTTCTGGCCGAGCTTTGCGCCCTGGATTCCACCTCCGGCCGGGAGGCGGCGCTGCTGCCCGCCTTGGTGCCGGCCCTGGAATCCCGGGGCGCCCGGGTGGAAGTGCGCGAATTGGCCCCCGGGCGCTGCAATGTGCTCGCCACCTGGGGCGAACCGCGCCTTCTGTTCTCCACCCACCTGGACACGGTGCCCCCGTTCCTGCCGGTCCGGCTGGAGGGGGACACCTTGTTCGCCCGGGGCGCCTGCGACGCCAAGGGGCAGATGGTCGCCCAGTGGCTGGCGGTGGATCGGCTGAGGGCCGAAGGCCACTCCGGTTTCGCCTGGCTGGGGGTAGCCGGCGAGGAGACCGACAGTCTGGGCGCCGAGTCGGCCCTGGCCTGGAAAGACCGCTTCAGCCGCTGCCTGGCGCTCATCAATGGCGAGCCCACGGAGCTCAAGCTGGCCGCGGGCCAGCGGGGCATCGAGAACCTGGTGCTGGCGTGCACCGGCCGGGCCGCCCATGGCGGCAGCCCCGAACTGGGCCACAGCGCCATCCTGGATCTGCTGGACTGGCTGGACGGCATGCGCCGCCTGCCCCTGGGCCAGGATCCGGAACTGGGCAGCGAGGTGTGGAACCTGGGCACCATCCAGGGCGGCAAGGCGGTGAACATCGTCCCGGACCAGGCCCAGGCCCTGCTGAACCTGCGCACGGTCCCCGGATCGACCTTCCGCCGCTCCCTGGAGGCGCTGAAGCCGGCCTCGGCCGAACTGCGGGTGCTGCTGGCGGAAGCCCCCTGCGCCTATCCGGACCTGCCCGGCTTCGACCGGGCGCCCATGCCCTTCGGTTCGGACGTGCCCCAACTGCGCGGCCTCATCCCCGACGGCACGGTGGTGCTGGCCGGACCCGGCAGCATCCGGGTGGCCCACACCGCCCAGGAGCACCTCAGCCTGGCCGACCTGCGCACTGGGATCGAACTCAACCATAAGCTGGCCTTGCATTTCCTTTCAGGAGAACGTTCATGTCCCGAATTCCGGTAACCGTCCTGGGCGCCACAGGGGTGGTCGGTCAGCGCTTCGTCCGCCGGCTGGCCGGCCACCCCCTGTTCGAAGTCACCCGCATCGCCGCCAGCGACCGCAGCGCGGGCAAGAGCTACCGGGACGCCTGCGAGTGGCGTCTGGACGGGGAGCCCTACGCAGGGCTCGGGGACCGGGTGCTGCTGCCCTCGGACCCCCGGGAGGCCATGGCGCCCATCGTCTTCAGCGCCCTGGACAACGGCGCCGCCAGCGAGATCGAGCCCTTGTTCGCCAAGGCGGGGGCGATGGTGTTCAGCAACGCCGCCTCCTTCCGCATGGAGGAGGACGTGCCCCTGCTGGTGCCCGAAGTGAACCCGGCCCACCTTGGCCTGCTGGCCGGCCAGCGGGCCCGGCGCGGGTGGCCGGGCGCCATCCTCACCAATCCCAACTGCACCACCACCGTCCTGGTCATGGCGTTGGCCCCGCTGCACGAAGCGTTCGGAGTGGAAGCGGTGCTGATGACCTCCATGCAGGCCATCAGCGGCGCCGGCTACCCCGGGGTGCCCAGCATGGATATCCTGGGCAATGTCGTGCCCTATATCGGCGGGGAGGAAGAAAAGGTGGAGCGCGAGGTCAACAAGCTGCTGGGTCCGCTCATGGGCGGTCTGGCCGTGCCGGCGCTGGTGAACGTCTCCGCGCTCTGCTACCGGGTGCCGGTGCTGGAAGGCCACACCGAATCGGTGAGCGTGAGGCTCAAGGGGGATCCATCCCCCGAGCAGGTGCGGGAGGCTTTGGCCGCCTGGAACCCGCTGCCCCAGCGGCTGAAGCTGGCCAGCGCGCCGCCCTCGCCGATCCGTCTGCACGCGGCCGACAACCGGCCCCAGGTGCGCCGGGACGTGGAACAGGATGGCGGCATGAGCGTCCATGTGGGCCGCATCCGCCGCTGCCCGGTCCTGGGCATCAAATTCACTTTGCTGGGTCACAACACCGAGCGGGGCGCCGCGGGCGGCTCGGTGCTCAATGCGGAACTGGCTGTCGCCCAGGGGGTGCTGTAATGATCGTCATGAAATTCGGTGGAAGTTCCGTGGCGGATGCCGCCTGCATGCGCGAGGTCGCAGCCCTGGCGGCCGATGCCCTGGCCAACGCCCCCCTGGTGGTGCTCTCCGCCACCGCCAAGACCACCGACGCCCTGTTCGAGGCGGCCCGAAAGGCCGAGGACGGCGACCTGGGCGCCGCCATGGAGATCCACCGGAATCTCATGCTGCGCCACCGTGGCATCGCCCAGGACCTGTTCCCCGAAGGCCTGCCCGAAGCCCTGGACAACGCCCTGGTGGAGCTGACCGGGGAACTGGACCTGCTGCTGCGGGGCGTGGCCCTGCTGCGCGAACTCAGCCCCAGGAGCATGGACGCCATCGCCAGCGTCGGCGAGCGCCTGTCCACCCGGATCCTGGCCGCGCACATGGGCGCCACCTGGGTCGACGCCCGCACCGTGGTGCGCACCGACGACACCCACGGCTCGGCCCTGCCCCAGACCAAGGAACTGGCCGCCCTGGCCAAGGAGCTTCTGGCGCCCCTGCTGGGGCCCGGCCGCGCGGTGGTGACCCAGGGCTACATCGGCGCCACCGCCAGGGGCTTCACCACCACCCTGGGCCGGGGTGGCAGCGATTTCAGCGCCGCCCTGTTCGGCGCCGTCCTGGGCGCCACGGACATCCAGATCTGGACCGATGTGGAAGGCGTGCTCACCTGTGATCCCCGGGTCGTGCCCGAGGCCCAGCCGATCGCCGAGCTGAGCTTCGCCGAAGCCGCGGAACTGGCCGCGTTCGGCGCCAAGGTGCTGCATCCGGCCACCATCCAGCCGGCGGTGGAAGCGGGGATCCCGGTCACCGTGCGACATACAAGGCGGCCCCACGGCCGCTTCACCACCATCACCGCCGAGGTGGTCACCGGCCGGCCCATCACCGCCCTGGCCCAGCGTGGCCCGATCACCGTGCTGACGGTCACCTCCGCCCACATGCTCAACCAGAGCGGCTTCCTGGCCAGCCTGTTCCAGGTGTTCTCACGGCACAAGATCAGCGTCGACCTGATCGCCACCGCCGAGGTGAGCGTGTCCCTCACCGTGGACGCCGACGCGCCCCTGGAGGCCCTGCTGGAGGACCTGTCCGCCTTCGCCACGGTGGGAATCGCCAGGGACCGGGCCATCGTCGCCATCGTCGGCGAGCGGCTCAAGCTCACCCCCGGGGTCACCGGCCGCTGTTTCGGCGCCCTGCGCGACATCAACATCGAAATGATCAGCATGGGCGCCAACGAGATCAACCTCAGCTTCGTGGTCCGACGCTCGGACGCCACCCAGGCGCTCCGGGCCCTGCACGCGGCGCTCATCGAGAGTCCGATGCCGGAAGGGGGTGGCCGATGAAGGTCGGGATCTTCGGCCGGGGCCGGCTCGGTTCCGCCATCGCCCAGGAGATCGCCGGGTCCAAGGACCTGGAGCTGGTCTGGCACGTGGACCTGGAAGACGGCCCGCCGCCGCCTAACGCCGGGGCGGAACTGGCGTTCGACGCCAGCATCGCCCAGGCCGTGCCCGGCCACCTGGAGTGGGCCCTGGCCACCGGCACCGACCTGGTGATCGGCGCCACCGGCTGGGTCATCCCGGACCTGGAGGCCCGGATCCAGGGGCGCATCGCGGTGCTGACCTCGCCCAACTTCAGCCTGGCGGTGGCGCTCATGGCCAGGCTGTCCCTGGTGATGGGCCGGTTCGCCGCCCTGGATCCGGACCTGGACCCGTACCTCACCGACCACCACCACCGGGCCAAGGCCGACGCCCCCAGCGGGACCGCCAAGCGGCTGGCCGCGGCGGTCATGGCCGGATGCCCGCGCAAGACCGCCTGGACCCTGGGCAACCCGGCCCCGAACGAACTGAACGTGGCGGTGCTGCGGGCCGGATCCGAATTCGGCGCCCACACCGTGGGCCTGGACGGTCCATCCGAAGTCCTGGAATTGACCCACCGGGCCCGCTCCCGGGGCGTGTTCGCCCGAGGCGCGCTGCTCTCCGCACGCTGGGTGCGCGGCCGCAAGGGCCTGTTCAGCTTCGACCAGTACGCCCAGGAAACCCTCGATCCCCTGTTCCAATTTGGAGACCCTTCATGATCCCGCTCACCGGAATGTTCGTGGCCCTGGCCACCCCTTTCACCCCGGACCTGGCCGTGGACTTTCCGGCCTTCCGCCGGCTGGTCCGGCACGTGGCCGCCGGCGGCGCCGACGGTGTGGTCGTGCTGGGCTCCACCGGGGAGGCCGCGACCCTGCTCGACGCCGAGCGGGACGCCCTGATCGAAGCGACCCTGGAGGAAGCCGGCACCCTCACGGTGATCGCCGGCACCGGCAGCAACGCCACCGCCCAGGCCGCCGCCTGGACCCGCCGGGCCCAGGATCTGGGCGCCCACGGCGCCCTGGTGGTGACCCCCTACTACAATAAGCCCACCCCCGCCGGGCTGGTGGCCCACTACCAGGCGGTCACCGACGCCGCCCCCGGCCTGCCGGTGATCATCTACAACGTGCCCGGCCGCACCGGCCTCAACCTGCAGCCGGCCACCCTGGCCCTGCTCTGGCAGAACCCGCAGCTGGTGGGGTTGAAGGAGTCCAGCGGCAACCTGGCCCAGATCGCCGAGGAAGTGCGCAGCCTGCCGCCGGGCCGGACCATCCTGTCCGGGGACGACAACCTGGCCCTGGCCGCCATCGCCGTGGGCGCGGCCGGCCTGATCAGCGTCATCGGCAATGTCCTGCCCCGTGAGACCAAGCGACTGGTGGACCTGGCCCTGGCCGGCTCGCGCCGGGAGGCCCTGACCCTGCACCAGGCCATGCTTCCGCTCATGGACGCCCTGTTCCTGGAGAGCAATCCCATCCCCACCAAGGCCGCCCTGGCCTTGCAGGGCATCTGCGGCGACGCCTTGCGCCTGCCGCTGTTGGCCGCCAGCGCTGGCACCCGGGCCCGCCTTGCGGAACTGCTCAAATCCGGCGCGGGGGTGGCGTGATGCTGAACCAGGACCTTCAAGCCTTCTACCAGCGCGACATGGCCGAGATCCTGGCCGACCCGGCCCTGCGTGATGCCCACGAAGCCCTGCTCCTGGCCCTGGAAAGCGGACAGGCAAGGGCCGCCCAGCGGGATGCGGCCGGCGCCTGGCACGCCAACCTCTGGGTCAAGACCGCCATCCTGGCGGGCTTCCGCTCCACCGCCACCGCGTTGGTGCCCGGCTGGCCGAGCCCGTCGTTCGACCGCTTGGCCTTTCCGCCCCGGAGCTTCCAACTGGCGGACGGCGTGCGGATGGTGCCCGGCGGCAGCGCCGTGCGCCGGGGCGCCTTCATGGCTCCCGGCGTGGTAATCATGCCTCCGGCCTACGTCAACGTGGGCGCGTTCGTGGACGAGGGCACCATGGTGGACAGCCACGCCCTGGTAGGCAGCTGCGCCCAGATCGGCAAGCGGGTCCACCTTTCCGCCGCGGCCCAGGTGGGCGGCGTGCTGGAGCCCGCCGGCGCGCTGCCGGTGGTGGTGGAGGACGACGCCTTCGTGGGCGGGCTCTGCGGCCTGTTCGAAGGGGTGATCGTGCGCAAGCGGGCGGTGCTCGCTCCGGGGGTGCTGCTCACCGCCTCCACCCGGATCTACGACCTGGTCCACGGCCGCGAGCTCACCCGGGAAGTGCCCGAGGGCGCGGTGGTGGTCCCCGGCTCCCGGCCCGCCTCCGGCGCCTTCGCCAAGGCCGGCGGCCTTTCCCTGGCCGCGCCCTGCATCGTCAAGTACCGGGACGGCAGCACCGACGCCGCCACCACCCTGGAGGAGGCCCTGCGATGAGCGCGAAGCAGGAGCGGAGCGCCACGGGCCGCAGGCCCGCCCCGAAGGGGATGCAACGCATGCGTTGCATGACAGGAGGTGCGCGATGAGCGCGAAGCAGGAGCGGAGCACCACGGGCCGCAGGCCCGCCCCGAAGGGGTCGCGCACAGGAGGTGCGCGATGAAGCCTGCCCAAAGGCTAGCCCAGCTCCGCCCCAGCCCGATCCGGGCCCTCAGTGAAGGGGCCCCCGCCGGCGCCGTGCCCATGGGGCTGGGCGAGCCCGGCTGGGACCTGCCGCTGCCGGCCCGCCTTGCCCTGGCCGACCAGCACGGCCCCTGCGCCTATGGTCCCAACGCCGGGCTGCCGGGGTTGAGGTCGGCGGTGGCCGCTTTCCATGGCGCCAAGGAAGAAGAGGTGATGGTGGCCTGCGGCAGCGAAGGGGCGATCTACGCCCTGTTCCAGGCCTGGCTGGAGCCGGGCGACGCGGTGCTGGTGCCGGACCCGGGTTTCCTGGCCTACCCCGCCCTGGCCCGCTTGTCCGGGGCCGACCCGGTGGGCTACCCCATGGCGGCGGATTTCTCGCTGGATCCGGCCGCCTTCCGGGCCGTTCTGGACCGGACCCCCGCGGCCAAGATGGCGGTGGTGAACCACCCAGGCAATCCAACCGGAAGCGGGGCCTCCCGCCAGGCGCTGGCGGAAGTGGCCGAGGCCTGCGCCGCGGCCGGCGTGCTGCTGCTGTCGGACGAGGTCTACCGGGAGCTGTGCCTGGGCGAGCGCGGCCCGAGTCTACGGGAAGTGACCAACACCGGGCTGGTGCTCGGTTCGGTCAGCAAGGCCTGGGGCGCCCCCGGCCTGCGGGTGGGGTGGGCCATAGGCGACCCGGCCATGCTGGCGCCCGCGCGCCTGGTGCATGCCTACATGGTGACCGCCCCCGCCAGGCCGGCCCAGCTGGCCGCCCAGGCCCTGCTGGAAGCCTCGGCGGAGGTCCTGGCCGAGGCCAGGCAACATCTGAAGCTGCGCTGGGAGGCCTTCTCCGCCGCCTTCACCGAGGCCTTCGGCCAAAGCCCGAGGCCCTCGGCCGGCGGCTTCTACCACTGGATGCCGCTGCCGGCCGCGGCCCTGGCCGATCCCATGGCCTTCTGCCTGCGCCTGCGCGACCAGGGCGGGGTGGTGGTGGTCCCGGGCATGGCCTTCGGCGAAGGCGGCCGCGGCCACATCCGGCTCAGCTACGCCGGAGATCCGGCCCAAATCCGTGAAGGCGTCCGCCGCCTCGCCCCCTTCTGGAGAGAAATATGAGCCTGTTCGCCTTTGAGGATGCCGCCTGCGCCGATCTGGCCGCCAGCCATGGCACCCCCGTCTTCGTCTACAGCCTGGCCGTGGCCCAGGGCCAGTGGCAGCGGCTGCGGGAGGCCCTTCCGGCCCGGGTGAAGCTGGCCTTCGCGGTGAAGGCGAACCCCCACCCCGCCCTGCTGAAGGCCTTTGCCGCCCTGGGTTCCGCCTTCGATTGCGCTTCCGGCGGGGAGCTCACCCGGGTGAAGGCCCTGGGGGTCGGGCCCGGACGGGTGTTCTACACCGGCCCGGGCAAGCGCACCGAGGAACTGGCCTTGGCCCTGGTGCAGGGGGTCCGGGTCCAGGCCGACGGCTGGGAGGACCTGGAGCGGCTTGAGGCCCTGGCCCAGAGCCCGGTTTCGGTGAACCTGCGGGTCCACCCCATGGCCGGGATCAAGGAGCGATCCCGCATCATCGGTGGCACCGGTCCGTCCGCTTTCGGGGTGGACGAGGAGCAGTTGCCGGCGTTCCTGGAACGGGCCGCGACCCTGCGCAAGGTGACCATCCGCGGCCTGCACGTGTTCGCCGCCAGCAACGAGCGCGACGCGTCGAGCCTCCTGGCCACCCATGGCTACGTCCTGGAAATGGCCAAGGGCCTGCACGAGAAATACGGCCTGACCCTGGAGCAGATCGACCTGGGCGGCGGCCTGGGCGTGCCCTACACGGCCGAGGAGACGCCGCTGGACCTGAAGGCCCTTGGCCGAGGCCTCGCCGAACTTCTGGTCGCCCACCCCTGGTTCACCGGCACCCTGGTGCTGGAGCCCGGCCGGTTCCTGGCCGCCCAGTGCGGGGTCTATCTGTCCCGGGTGGTGCGGGTGAAGGAGAGCCGCGGGGTGCGGTTCGCCATTCTGGAGGCCGGGGTGAACCACCTGCTGCGCCCCCTGCTCACCGGCCAGCCGTTTCCGGTCAAGGCGGTGGGAGGCCAGGGGCCCCTGCGCCCGGCCACCCTGGCCGGCCCGCTATGCACCAGCCTGGACCGGCTCGGGGAGGTGGAACTGCCGGAACTCCAGCCCGGCTCCCTGCTCGCCTTTGGCACCGTGGGGGCCTACGGCTTCACCGAGGCCATGACCCCGTTCCTCTCCCATCCCGTTCCAACGGAAATCTGGATCTAGGAGGCTGTCCAAGGTATAGGTCCAGGTCCCCCCAGAGCGCCCTGGTTCGTCGCCGCCGGCGGGGCCGGCGCCGACGGAAAGATTACGACGCTGGACGGTGGGCTGTGTTCTCACCCTCCCGCTCCGCCCATCCTGGCAGCAACCTTGTTCTTCCGGGCTCTCCAGCCGGGCCTATGGTCCCGAAGGCTCGCTACGAGTGGGTCCTGAATCCTGCTGATGCGTGCCGACCCTAAAATTTGGTCCTGGTTTGCCCTTCTCGAATGGGTAGAACAAGGGCCCAGCATCCCTGCCGTAATCCCTTCCGTCGCTGGCGGTTCGCGCCAGCGAACTGACCAGCGACGACCCTGGCGCAGGGTAGGAACCCGAATGATTACTTGGACGGACTCCCAGGAGCCGGTTCCATCCAGACCGCGAGCAGTTGGATGCAGACTTCCACCGCCGCGGTCATCCATTCCAGGGATACCCATTCCTGGACCGAATGGAAACTCTGCCCGCCGGCGAACAGGTTCGGCGTCGGCAGGCCCATGAAGGACAGCCTGGCTCCGTCCGTGCCGCCCCGGATGGCCCGGCGAATGGGCTGGATGCCCTGCCGGCGCACGGCTTCCAGGGCGAAGTCCAGGACCTTGGGATCCTCGGCGATCTTGGCGCCCATGTTCCGGTAGGACTCCTTCACCGCCATCGTGATGCGCGCCCCGGGGAAGCAGCCCGCCACCTCGGCCTGGATGGCCCGGAGGGTCGCCTCGAGTCCGGCCAGTTCCGCTTCGGTGAAGGCGCGGACCAGCAGCTTCAGGTCCGCGCGGGACACATCGCCTGAGAGGGAGATGGGGTGCAGGAAAGGCTCCCGGCCTTCGGTGGTTTCGGGCAGGCTGCCCGGGGGCAGGCGGCCGATGATGGCGGAGGCCGCCCGCAGGGCGTTGACCATGACCCCCTTGGCCTGGCCGGGATGCACATCATGCCCCTGGATGGTGATGGTCACCGCATCCGCGCAGAAGTTTTCGTCCTCCACCTCGCCGAGGCTCGAGCCGTCCAGGGTGTAGGCATAGCGGGCTCCGAACCGCTGCACGTCGAAATGCTCCGTGCCGCGCCCCACCTCTTCGTCGGGGGTGAAACCCACCCGCAGGGCCCCGTGGCGGAAGCCGGGGTTGCACGCCAGCCAGGCAACCAGGGTCATGATCTCGGCGATGCCGGCCTTGTCGTCGGCCCCCAGCAGGGTGGTGCCATCGGTGGTGACCAGGGTGTGCCCCAGACACTGGGACAGGGCAGGACAGGCCCTGGGCGTGAGTATCTGATCAGGAGCGCCTGGGAGGGCGATCGCGCCGCCCTGGTAGCCCGTGATGACCTGGGCCTTGACCCCGGCTCCCGGGGTGGCGTGGTAGGTGTCCAGATGGGCCAGGAAGCCCAGCACAGGCAGCTTGCCCGCCTGAGGATGGCCGGCGGGCAGGTTGCCGGGAACGGTGGCCATGACGTAGCCCCATTCGTCCATCTCCGCGTCTTCACAACCCAAGGCTTTCAGTTCCGCCACCAGGATCCGGGACAGATCCTTCTGCTTTTCCGTGGAGGGAAAGCAGGTGGCGTTGTCGTCGCTCTGAGTGTCCACGGCGACGTAGCGCAGGAAACGCTCCAGCAATGCCTGCTTTTGCGCAGGTTCAAGACTCCAGATCGGCATGGACTGCTCCCGTGACGGCAAGAAAACGCATCATAAAGGTTGGACCGCCGATGAAGCCGGGAACCAGCTGTCGGACGGCCAATTGACCACTATAACCTTAACGATTAAATCCATGGCCAGAGCCTATTCGAATGGATTTCCCCCAGGCCATCCATTCCCCGCGCGGGCCAGCGGCCGCCGTCCAGGTTTGAGACCGACTCTCAACTAGATGATGAAAGTCACGATAGGGCCTTGGCAGCTTGCGCTGCAGAGCGGCAGGACCGATCCTTGTAGTTGTGAGGAAGAGCAGAAAAAAGGTTACTTAGAGCATATCACAGCGGTTTTAAACGGATGTGACGCCACCTTTTTTCCAATCCCGGGGAACGCCCCCGGGTTCCTCCACCCCACGCCGCCGGGACCGCCCGGCGTCCGCCCAGCCCTTGGCCCCGACGCGCTTCCGGCATCTTCCGGAACGGGTATCGGACCCCACCCCCCCATTCATAGGAAATTGGAAATGAAAACTCCATCCCTTTCCTTCACCTTGCTGCTGGCCCTTACGGCTGCCCCCTCGCTTACCGCGGGCGGCAATCCCGGCCCCCACACCTTCGCCCCGGAACTGATCCAGAAGATCGACCAGATGCGGTATGACATCCAGGCCCGTGGCTGGGGCTTCGAAGTGGGCGTCAACCCGGCGATGCAGTATGACCGGGAGCGCCTGTGCGGGCTCAAACCCGAGCTGATGCCCGCAGAATACGCGGCCCACGAGCCGGGCGGGTTCGAGAATTATGATGTCGAGGCCACTCTGACCGCGCTGCCCAAGGCCTTCACCGGGGTGTTCAGCAACGTCAAGGACCAGGGCCAGTGCGGCAGCTGCTGGGCCTTTTCCACCATCGGCTCCCTCGAGGGCGCGGCGCTGAAGAAGCAGGGCGCCGCCAACGGCAAGGTCAACGCCAACGGTTCCATCACCGTGAGCGGAACCCTGCCCTTCCTCTCCGAAGAGCAGGTACTGTCCTGCAACCCGTGGGGCTGGGGCTGCAATGGCGGCTACTTCGCGTTCGACATGCTGATGCCCGCCAAGGCCGGCCCGAACGGCTATTACCAGGGCGCGGTGGCTGCGGCCTCCTTCCCGTACGTGGGCGACTCCGTGGCCTGCAGCATCGGCCGGAACCCAACCTTCACGCCGGTTACCAAATGGGGTTACGTGGGCAACAGCGGCGCAGTCCCGCCCGTGGCCGCCATCAAGTCGGCCATCTACCAGCACGGCGGGGTTTCGGCCTGCGTCTACGCGGATGAATACTTCCAGGCCTACACCGGCGGCGTTTTCTCCGATTCGACCTACTACAACTCCATCAACCACGCCATCATCCTGGTGGGTTGGGACGACGCCAAGGGCGCCTGGCTGCTGAAGAATTCCTGGGGTCCCTCCTGGGGCGTGGACGGCTTCATGTGGATCAAATACGGCACCTGCAATGTCGGGCTGGGCGCTTGCTGGGTTACCGACTAGCTGCCGTTGCGGAGTTTTTGTCATCAGCTAGCACCGATCGATCGCTCCGGTCCCAAGGTCTGGCGCCGGCCCACCCTTATCGCTCGCGGTAAGGGTGGGCCGGCGCCAGGGGCGGATCAACGGACGGAGATTGATGGGCATGGGGCACCTCCCATCCTCAGGTAACCAGAGTGAGGGCACGAGCCCGTTGGTTCCCGGGCGGCCACCTTCGAAGGTGGCGACACCACCCGGTGAAACAATTAATGGCCAATCCGCATTCCCTAGTTGCCGAAAGGGGAATGCCCATGTTCATAACCTCAAATCGAGCTTTCGGTTGGACCCGGGTGATCGGGTTCCTGCTCCTGGCAAGCACCCTGGCCCCGGCCCAGGTGGAGATCGCCAGCGATACCAAGGAGCTCCGGAGCTGGGAAGAAGGCACCCTCAGGGCCGTGATCCAGGATGGCAGGGAACACGGATGGCGCTGGAGCGTCCAGGGCCCGGAGAGCCCAAGGCACGTCCTGAAGCAGATCTCCCCGACCGAAGCCAGGTTCACGGCGCCCCCGACCCGGAGCACGGAAACGTTCACCGTGGTGTTGGAAGATGACCGCAACCCGTCCATCCGGACCGAGTTCCGGATCCCGGTCCAGCCCAACCCCAGGCTGGGCTGCGAGGATTGGTACCCTGGAGACAGCCTGGTCCCGGGTGGCTTTACGGCGCGCCTGGCCCCGCTCCGGGGCAACCCTGGGGCCAGTGCCGGCTGCCCCGGCCAGCTGCCCCAGGCGTCCAGGATCTGCTTCTGCGATGAGTCCTTCGGCGGCGGATCCCAGGCCATGCGCCGCCTGAACCGCTGTTGGATCGTGGCTGGCAAACAGGGAATCCAGGCCTTCAATCTGGCGGGCGAGCAGGTCCCGGTGCCGGGGATCCCAGAGCCTGACCCGGGGTGCCTTTACGCGGCGGTGGCGGTCCTGCCGCCCGGAACCGGGCCGTGTCCGGCCGGGACGCCTAGGCTGGTGTACAGCGAGGCCCTGGCCCAAGGCCCCGTTGCCGCCCGGGTCTTCGCCCTGGGGATCGACGGGGTCCGGCGGGAGTTGCCGTTGCCCGAAACGGAGCAACCGGCAGCCGTGCCCGTGGTGCGGGACCTGGCCCTGGACCGGGCGGGCAACGTCTTTGTGGTCTTCGACGGCGATCGGGCGATATGGAGGATCGATCTGGTCGGCCAGATCACCCGCCACGCCTGGGTCCCGGCCGGCGCGCCCCCCGAGGGTCCGGCCCCGGGAATCCTGGCCATCACCCTGGATCCGGCCACCGGGGATCTGTATGTGGGGGACCAGGCCGGCGTCCAGCGGGTGAGCCCCGCCGGGGCCGTGACCACCCTGCTGGGGGGAGTCCCCGTCCAGCCCTCATCCCGGCGCAGGGGTCGCCGGTCGGGGGCGGGCACGGCCCGTCCGTTCCGTGCTTCCCACCTGGCGCTGCATGGCCGGGAACTCCTCATCCTCGATGACTGCCGCCATGAGCTTCAGGCGTTCCATCTGCACAGCCGGCGCCTGATGACCCTGCTGGGCGGTGCCGGCGACCATGGGCGAGCTCCCACCCGGCTGGGTCCAATCCATGCGCTTCATCCCGAACTCCCGGTGGACCCCTGCGCCGTGCTCGGCGAAACCGGCCCCTTGGCCAGCAACCAGGAAGGGTTGTGCCTTCTGGCGGCGGGCGACGGGTTCGCCGCGCTGGAGCTGCCCCGGGGTCCGCTCACCGGGGTCCTGGATCTCCCCGAAGCCGAAGGCCTGGCTCGCGCACCCGGGCCAGGCCCGTCCTCCTCGGCCGCCCGCCCCCATTCCCGGAAGGAGACGAGCCTGAGCATGGCGCCAGCGAGGGTTCCCAACCGCCAAGCCAACCTGGAGCGATTCAGGAGAATCCAGCTGGGGATCCGCGAGTACAAAAAGCAGCAGCGGCTATCGAGAAAACATGAAGCCATGGAAAAGCAGGAAGAGGCAACCCTGCGTGCCCAACTGGAAACCCTGCAAAGGCAGCACCCCGCGCCGCGCGCCCCTGGCCGGGCCGGAGCGAATCCCGGGCTGACCCGGAAGGGCCTGTTCGGTATGACCCTGCTGGGACTCGGAGCCTTGTCCAATCCGTCCGTCCTGGGAGCTTTGGCCCAGAACGCCCATGCCAATGGCCAGACAAGCTATGGCATATCCTCTTTTCCCGACGATCATGCGACCCAGGCCACGGCCGGACTGGACCAGCTTGGCCTGGTTTGCGCCGATCCCCTGCTGGCGGGAAAAAACATCGCGCCCTGTGCCGATGACTACCGGAGCGGTGTTCTCGCCCAGATGAATGGCATCCAGGTGCAAATGGACCGCTTGTTCGTGGCGCCGGCAGCCCTTGGGGCAGGGCAGTGCCTGGCCGGAGATTCCCTGGACGATGCCCAGGCAAGGATCGCCCTGGTTCAAAGCGATGTACTGGCCGAATACGATGGCCTCACCGCCGATGCCACGGCCCTGGAATACCAATTGCTCAGGGATGGCTTTGTGCTTGAATCGGTCGGAACGGGGCTGCTCGCCGGCCAGGCCGGGGCCCTTGCCGCCGGCGAACCTGCGACCGGATTCGCCGCGATTCCGGCCTTCACCCTGGGTATCGTGGGCAATGGACTCATTGGCGGCGCCTTCGGCATCGAGGGGATCGGTACGACTTTCGGCAAGGCGTCCGGCCTGACGGTCGCCTACAAGGCGAAATACCAACGGTGGGCCAACAGCCAGAACCAGGCCATTCTGAGCCATTGCACTGGAGTGGCGCCCAGGCCCCCAAGTCCGGTGTCCGCCCCCTCCCCCGGTGCGGGATCCGCCTCCGCCCCAGGGGCCGAGTCACCCCAACCCGCGCTGGCGGACGCCTTGCAGAAGCTGTCGGCGGGATGCGCCCTTTCCGAGCAGCATGACCTGGACCTCCCCGTGTGCAGTCCGGAGTCCCTGGCGGAATTCAGCGCCCGGAACGGGACCATCGCCCTCCTCCATAAAAACATCGCCTGCCTTTCCAGCGGTCTCTTGATGGGCAAGCAAGCGCCTTGCCCCGACACGCCGTTGGCTGACGCCCGCACCCGAAGCGATACCTTCGCCTATTTCAGCGAATTCTATGGTGAGGTTTTCGCGGCCGCCTACGATGCGTTCACCTTCGCCAATGGCTTGTTCGTGGGCTCCGAGGGCCTGGTCATCGCCGGGAATGCGGCCATGATGTCCGGCAACGCTTCGGCGGCGGCGGCATTGGTCGCCGGGGGCCAAGGCCTGGCCGCTATCGGCGACGGCCTCTTCGCCGACGGCTATGACTTGCTGCGGATCGGCGCCCTGTCCCAACGGTGGGTGGCGGATGTCACCCTGGCGTTCAATGCCCATAGCAGGACTCACCTGGATGCGAACCGGTCCCGGGCCTCGGGGACCGGGGCGGGAACGGGGCCATCGGCTTCAATGACCGGTGGCCCAGGTCCTGGCGAGGCGTCCGCGATGGCCGGAAACGCCACCCCGAGCCCGGTGGCTGACCCGCCGGCGGCCACAGCCTCGGAATCCGGTCCGGGCGGAGGGCCGGCCGCCACCGGGATCGTGGTTCCGGTCCCTGCCCCGGCGCCGTTGGAACCCAGTGTGAGTTCGGCCACCAGAGCCCGCCCGCTCGGGTTCCTCCCGTACTAGCGCCACTGGGGCGTCTGTGTCCCGGCCCGGCCGTGCCCGCCGGCGGCCCCTTGGGCGCGATCCGTCCATGGGTGGTTCGCGCCGACCCAGACCGTCTCCGGGGGGATGCGCCGCCCCAGGGGAGCCAGGGTAATCACCCTTTGGATGGTGCTTGCCGCCCGGATGCTCCGGGAAGGCCAGGACCCGGACCCCGCAGCCGGTCGAACCGGGTATAATGGGACAGCGTTTGTACCTAATTATTTTAATTAATTAACGTTAGGTGTTCGATCCCATACGTCGGCTCCTTCGTCATCAGCCTTCTTCCGGAGCCCGAAACCATGCTGGTCGTTGCCCTGATGCTCGCGTCCATGGCCTGCTGGATCACCGCCGGCCTGCTCGGCCTGCTGGCGGACCAGGACCGGTTTCCCATGGCGCTGGGGCTCCTGGGGTCGGTGCTGGCCATGGCCGGTGCCCTGAGCGTGCTGCTGGGGGGGCCGGCCGCCATCCTCAGCTTCCGGTTCTGGGGGGTGTGGGCATCCCTGGAAGTGGACGCCCTGTCCGCCGCCTTCCTGCTGCCGCTGCACCTGGTGGCCGGGCTCGGGATCATCTACGGCAAGACCTACTGGCCCCTGGATGCGCCCAAGGGCACCGGCCGCTGGGTGCGCGGCGGCTTCGCGGTACTGACCGCGGCCATGACCCTGGTGTTCACCGCCCGCCAGGGGGTGCTGTTCCTGGTGGCCTGGGAGGTCATGGCCATGTCGGCGATGCTGCTGATGGCCACCGAGCACGAACGCCCCGAGGTGATGCGCGGCACCTGGGTCTACCTGGCCTGCACCCACGTGGGCACGGTGCTGCTGACCCTCATGGTGATCCTGCTGGCCCAGCGGCTGGGCGGCTACGGCTGGTTCCCCACCAGCCCATTCCCCCAGCGGGTCCCGGACTGGGTGATCCTGGCCCTGGCCCTGGCCGGCTTCGGCTTCAAGGCGGGCCTGGTGCCGCTGCACTTCTGGCTGCCCTCGGCCCACGCCGGATCCCCCAGCCACGTCTCCGCCATCCTGTCCGCGGTCATGCTCAAGGCCGGCGTGTACGGCGTCCTGCGGGTGTCCGGCCTGCTGCCTCCGGTGCCCCACCTGGGGGCGGCGGTCATGGGCCTGGGCGCCGTCACCGCCCTGTACGGGGTCGGTTGCGCCCTGGCCCAGCGGGACTACAAGCGCCTGCTGGCCTATTCCAGCGTCGAGAACATCGGCATCATCTTCATGGGCATCGGCCTGGGCTGGACCGGCCGTTCGCTGCATAACCCCTGGATCACCGCCCTGGGGTTCGGTTCGGCCATCTTCCACGTTTGGAACCACGCCACCTTCAAGAGCCTGTTGTTCTTCGGCGCGGGGTCGGTGCTCCACGCCACCGGCACCCGGGACATGGAACGTTTGGGCGGGCTGGCCTCCCGCATGCCCCGCACCGCCATGGCCCTGTTCCCGGCGGTGCTCGCGGTTTCGGCGCTGCCTCCGTTCAACGGCTTCGTCAGCGAGTGGCTCCTGTACCGGGGCTTGTTCGCCGCCATCCTGGGCGGAGGCTCCTGGTCCGAGGGCCTGGCCCTCACCGCCCTGGCGGTCACCGGCGGCCTGGCCGGGGTGGCGTTCGCCAAGTTCTTCGGCTTCGTCTTCCTGGGCATCGCCCGCAGCCCCGAGGCCGAGCAGGCCCATGACCCCGGACCGCTGATGGAACTGCCCATGGCGGCCCTGGCCTGCCTGTGCCTCGCCCTCAGCGTGGGCAGCGTGCTGCTCCTGCCGCTCCTGGACCGGGTGCTGGGGGTCCTGGCCCCGGGCGACGCGCCTCTGCTCGCGCTCGGTCTGGGCCGGAACCTGTCGGTCCTGGCCGGGCTTTCGGTCCTGCTGCTGACCCTGGGCACGGGCGCCCTGGTCTGGGTCCGCCGTTCGGATCCCTCCGCCGCCCCTGCCCCGGGCACCTGGGACTGCGGCTATGCCCGGCCCACCGCCCGGATGCAATACAGCGCCAGCTCGTTCGCCGACGGCTGGGGCGAAGTCGTGCCGGGTCTGCGCAGCCGGATTCGCCGGATCAGGACCTTGTTTCCCCGGGCCATCGGTTTCCATTCCCAGTTCCAGGACGTGATCGGGGAGGGGGTCGTGGCCCCCCGCACCGACCGCCTGGCCCTGCGCCTGCTGCGCTACCGCCGGCTGCAGCAGGGCCAGTTGCCCATGTACCTCCTGTACATCCTCATCACCCTGGTGGTGGTGTTCCTCTGGGTGATCATCCGCCCCAGGCTGCTGGGATGATCCTCTTCGGCCTCTGCGCCTTCCTGGTGGCAAGTTCCGGCGTGCCGGGGCTGTTCCTGCGCACCCGGGGCGGCCTGGCCGCGGCCTGGCTCATGGGCCTGGGCGCCCTTGCGGGGCTGGCCGCCGCCGCCAGGGCGCTGTTCGCTGGCGGCCCCAGCCTGGCCCTGCTCCATACCCCCCTGGGAACCCAGGGCTACCTGCGCCTGGACGCCGTCGGCGCCTTCTTCCTGGTGCCGGTGCTGGTACTTCCCGCCTGCGGCTCGATCTTCGCCCTGGGCTACTGGGACGACCGCCATGAAAGCGCCCGCCGGCTGCGGCTGCTGTTCGGGATCACCACCGGCTTCCTGGTGCTGCTGGTGGCCGCGGCCCACGCCCTCACCTTCCTCCTGGCCTGGGAAGGCATGGCGGTCACGGCCTACCTGCTGGTGATGGCCGAGGACCGGGAACCGGTGACCCAGAAGGCCGGCTGGATCTACCTGGCCTGCACCCATTCCGGCACCCTGTGCCTGTCCGCCGCCTTCGCCCTGGCGGCTTCGGCCACCGGCGGCTTCCTGTTCACCCCGCTGCCCATGGGTTTCGCCGCGACCTCCCGGGGCACCGCCACCTTCCTGCTGTTCCTGGCCGGCTTCGGCCTGAAGGCGGGGATCTTCCCCCTGCACTTCTGGCTGCCCGGGGCCCATGCCGCCGCCCCGAGCCACGTATCGTCGCTCATGTCGGGAATCCTCATCAAGATGGGGATCCTCGGCCTGATCCGCGTGCTCTGCCTGGTGCCGGATCCGCCCCGTTGGTGGGGCGCCCTGGTGCTGGTCCTGGGCGCGGTCTCGGGCCTCCTGGGGGTCGCCTTCGCCCTGGCCCAGCACGACCTCAAGCGCCTGCTGGCCTATCATTCCATCGAGAACATCGGCATCATCCTGCTGGGTCTGGGCCTGGGCACCCTGGGCAAGAGCACCGGACACCCGGCGCTCCAGGCCCTGGGCTACGCCGGGGCACTGCTGCACGTGCTCAACCACAGCCTGTTCAAGGGCCTTCTGTTCCTGGGCGCCGGCGCCGTGGTCCACGCCACCGGCAGCCGGGACCTGGAGCGGATGGGCGGGCTCGCCCGGACCATGCCGGTCACCGCCGCGGCCTTCCTGGCCGGTTCCTGGGCCATCTGCGGGCTGCCGCCGCTCAACGGCTTCGTCAGCGAATGGCTGATCTACCTGGCCGCCTTCCGGGGTCTGGCTTTTCCGAGCTCCAGCTGGTCGGTGCTGGCCATCGCCGCCCTGGCCACCATCGGGGCCCTGGCGGCGGCCTGTTTCGCCAAGGTGTTCGGGGTGGTGTTCCTGGGCCAGCCCAGGTCGCCGGAGGCCGCCTCGGCCGCCGAGCCGCCCCGGGCCATGCGATTGCCGATGACGATCCTGGCCTGGGCCTGCTGCGCCATCGGGGTGGCCCCGGTTCTGGTCGCCCCGGCCCTGGCCCGGGCCGCCGGGGCCGCGGCCGGCCTGGCCGGACCGGTGGACCTGGGCGGCATGGCCCACCTGACCACGCTGTCGTTCATCGCCCTGCCCATGCTGACGGCCGCGGCGCTGATCTGGGTCTGGTGCCGCAAGGGCCCGGCCGCCCGCACCGGCCTGCCCACCTGGGACTGCGGTTTCACCGCCGCCGGGCCGAGGGTCCAGTACACCGCCTCCAGCTTCGCCGATGGCCTGGTGTCCGCCCAGCGCTTCGTGCTCTGGCCCAAGGTGCACTGGCGCCGGATCGTCGCCCTGTTCCCGTCCCAACGCGGCTACCGCTCGGAGGTGCCGGACCCGGTGCTGGACCGTTGCGCCGGCCCCGGCCTGGCCCGGACCGCCCGCGGCCTGACCGGCCTGCACTTCCTCCAGGGCGGGCAGCTTCCGCTCTATCTCCTATACATCCTCATCACCCTTGTGGCGCTCCTCGTCTGGATGGTGGCCTGAACCATGTCCGATTCCACCCTTGTCCAATCCCTCCACATCCTGCTGCACATCCTCACGGCGGTGCTGCTGCCGCCGCTGATCCCGGGCCTGATCAACAAGGTCAAGGCCCTGATGGCCGGCCGGACCGGGCCGCCTTTGCTTCAGCTCTATTACGATCTGGCCAAGCTGGCCCGCAAGCAGGCCGTGTTCAGCCGCACCACCACCTGGGTATTCCTGGCCGGGCCGGTGGCGGTGGTGGCCGCGGGTCTGGTGGCCTCGCTGCTGGTGCCGTTCGGCCATGCCCCCGCCCCGATCCACTTCCAGGGCGACATGATCCTGTTCGCCTACCTGTTCGGCGTGGCCCGCTTCGCCACCGTGCTTTCGGCCCTGGACACCGGGTCGAGCTTCGAAGGCATGGGAGCTGCCAGGGAGGTGACCTTCTCGGTGCTGACCGAACCCGCCCTGTTCCTGGGCTTCGCCGCCCTGGTCAAGGTCTCCGGCAGCCTATCCCTTTCGGGCATGCTGGCCTCCCCGGGCTTCGCCATCTCCCGGGCCACCGGCCCGCTGATCCTGGTGCTGGCCGGCTGGGGGATGGTGTTCCTCACCGAGAATTCCCGGATCCCGGTGGACGACCCCAACACCCACCTGGAACTGACCATGATCCACGAGGTCATGGTGCTGGACCATTCCGGCCGGCCGCTGGCGCTGGTGCTGTACGGGGCCAGCCTCAAGCTGCTGGTGCTGGGGGCGCTGATCGTCGGCCCCCTGCTGCCCAGGACCAGCCATCCCTGGCTTGACTGGGCCGGGTTCTACGCCGGCATGGCGGTCCTGGCATTGGCGGTCGGCCTGGTGGAGAGCGCCACCGCGCGGTTCCGCATGAACCGGGTGCCCCAGTTCCTGGTGGCCGGCCTCCTGGCCACGGCCTTCGCCTTCTTCCTGCTCCAGGCTTAGGGGACATCATGCTGAGCGACATCCTCATCGCCCTGATCGTGCTCACCAACTTCACCCTGGTGGCCACCAGCCGGATCAACAAGGCGATCCAGGTGGCGGTGATCCAGGGCGTGCTGCTGGGCCTGCTGCCCATCGCCATGGGCCTGTGGCGCCATCCGCACATCGTGCTCATGGTGGTCGCGGCGATCACCGTGAAGGGCTGGCTGATCCCCTACCTGTTCCGCCGGGCCACCCGCAAGCTCAAGATCCACCGGGAGGTCTCCCCCTACATCGGCTTCACCGCCTCCCTGGTGCTGTGCGCCCTGGGCACCGGCCTGGGCCTGCTCCTGGCCAACAGCCTGCCCCTGGCCCCGGGCAGCCGGTTCGCCCTGTTCGTGCCGGCCTCCCTGTCGACCCTGCTCACCGGCTTCCTCCTGCTCATCACCCGCAAGAAGGCCCTGATGCAGGTGGTGGGCTACCTGGTGCTGGAGAACGGCATCTACCTGTTCGGGCTGATGCTGGTGGAGGAGATGCCGGTGCTGGTGGAAACCGGGATCCTGCTGGACCTGTTCGTGGGCATCTTCGTCATGGGCATCGTCATCAACCACATCACCGTCGCCTTCGACTCCATGGACACCCGGCATCTGGCCGAGCTTAAGGACTGATCACATGGTCTGGTTCCTCATCGCCCTCCCGCTCCTGGCCGCCGCCCTGGCCTTCCTCAGCCCGAGCTCCCGGTTCCGGGCGCGGCTGCTGCCGGCGGTGGGAGCGCTGCACCTGGCCTGCGTGCTGTTCGCCCTGCGCGGCTGGGACATCGTGCCGGCCGACGCCTGGCTGGGACTGGACGCCCTGGGCGGCTGGACCCTGCTGGTGGTCAGCGTGCTGTTCTGCTTCTGCGCGTTCTACGCCCCGGCCTACCTGGCGCTCCGGCCCGACCGGGACAACCGGGTGTTCGTCACCAGCTTCCTCAGCTTCCTCGGTCTGGCTTCCCTGCTGGCCGAGGCGCGCCACCCGGGTCTGGTCTGGGTGGCCATGGAGACCACCACCCTGGCCACCGCGCCCCTGATCTATTTCAACCGCAACCGGCGTTCGCTCGAAGCCACCTGGAAGTACCTGATCATCGGTTCGGTGGGTATCGCCCTGGCCCTGCTGGGCACCTTGTTCCTGGCCTACTCGGCGCACATGGGCGGGCTGCAGGAGCCGCTGTTCTTCACCAGCCTGACCCAGGGCGCCTCCCGGTTGTCCCGGCCCTGGCTGAGGGCCGGCTTCGTGCTCTCCCTGGTCGGCTATGGCACCAAGATGGGCCTGGCCCCCCTGCACACCTGGAAGCCGGACGCCTACGGCGAATCCCCGGGGGTCATCGGCGCCCTCCTGGCCGGGGGCGTGACCAGCTGCGCCTTTCTGGCCCTGCTGCGGATCTTCGCCATCGTCGCGGCGGCCGGGGAGATCCAGTTCGCCCGGGAGCTGATGGTGGGCATGGGGCTGCTGTCCATGGTCTGGGCGGCGGTGTTCATGGTGCGCCAGCTGGACATCCGGCGCCTCCTGGCCTATTCCAGCGTCGAGCACATGGGGATTCTCGCCTTCGGCATCGGCATCGGCGGCAGGGCCGCCCGGTTCGCCCTGTTCCACCTGGCCGCCAATGCCCTGGTCAAGGGGGTCCTGTTCATGTCGGCCGGCAACATCAACCGCAGCTACGCCAGCAAGCGGCTGCCCTACGTCACCGGCGCCATCCGGCGCACCCCGGTGTCGGGCTGGCTGTTCTTCCTGGGCTTCCTGGCCATCACCGGAACCCCGCCGTTCGCCCCGTTCATCAGCGAGTTCAACATCGCCGCCACCGCTTTGACCCCGCCCTACCTGTGGACCGGGGTGGCCTTCCTGGTGCTGCTGGGCGGGATCTTCCTGGCCATGAGCGACACCGTGCTCAAGGTGGTGTTCGGCACCCCCCCGCCCGACCGGGTGCGCACCCCGTACCGGGACACCGCCGCCACCACCGCCCCGCTGGTGATCGCCCTGCTGCTGACCGTGGTCCTGTGCCTGTGGCTGCCGGCGCCCCTGGACCACATGATCCGCAGCGCCGCCAATCTGGTGGAGGGCCAGCCATGAACGACGCCTTGTTCGCCCCCATGCGCAACGGCCAGGCGCTGCCCCTGGCCCAGGTGCCGGACCTCACCCTGGCCGAATTCCGCGCCTCGGTCATCCAGGGCGTGCGCTCGGGCAAGCGTTTGGCCTGCCTGTGCGCCGACCAGGAACTGAACCTGTACGCCGTGCTGGCCTCGGACAGCGAAGGCCTGCTCTGGGCCGGGCGCACCCGTCTGGCCCAGCCGAGCTACCCGGCCCTCACTCCGGAATGCGCCCAGGCCCACCTGTTCGAGCGGGAACTGGCCGAACAGTTCGGCATCAGGCCCGAAGGCCATCCCTGGTTCAAGCCGGTGCGCTTCCACCCGTCCTGGGTTCCGGGCCGGGACGCCTGGGGCCGGACCGGCCCGATCGACCCCGGGGTGCTGGACTTCTACCAGGTCAAGGGCGAGGAGGTCCACGAAGTGGCGGTGGGCCCGGTCCACGCCGGGGTGATCGAACCGGGCCATTTCCGGTTCCAGTGCCACGGCGAGACCGTGTTCCACCTGGAGATCGCCCTGGGCTTCCAGCACCGGGGCGTGGAACGGGCCCTGGTGGGCGGCCCCCACCCCCTGAGCCTGAAGCACGCGGAAACCGTGGCCGGGGACAGCACCATCGCCCATGGCTGGGCCTACTGCCGGGCCCTGGAGGCCCTGGCCGGGGTGACCGTGCCGGCGCGGACCGACCGGGTCCGGGGCGTGGCCCTGGAACTGGAGCGGGCCGCCAATCACACCGGGGACCTGGGGGCCATGGCCGGGGACGTGGGCTTCCTGCCCACCTCATCGTTCTGCGGCCGCATCCGCGGCGACTGGCTGAATATGACCGCCGAGCTCTGCGGCAGCCGCCTGGGCCGGGATCTGCTGCGCCCGGGCGGGCTGCGCATGGACCTGGACTCCAGCCGGGCCCGGCTGCTGGCCGACCGGCTGGTGCGCGCCTGGGCCGACACCCGGGACGCGGTGGAACTGCTATGGGGCGCCGCCTCGGTGCTGAACCGGTTCGAGGCCGCGGGCGAAGTGGATCCCATCCAGGCCCGGGAGATCGGCCTGGTGGGCGTTCCGGCCCGGGCCTGCGGCCTGGACCTGGATGTGCGCCGGGACCATGGGTTCGGCCCCTACGCCGCCCATCCGGTCGCCATCAGCCTGGCCGAGAGCGGCAACATCCATTCCCGGGCCTGGGTGCGCTGGCTGGAACTGGGGGAAAGCCAGAGCTTCCTGCGCTCGGCGCTGGAGTCCCTGACCTGGAGCGAACCGGACCCGCGGCCCGGCCCCCTGCCCCCGCTGGCTGCGGACAGCTTCTGCGTCTCCATGGTGGAAGGC
>Ga0302190_10000399_pt1 | contig 27695 bp, 31 predicted proteins | sample II_Bog_E2_3_FD_198784 | JGI IMG/M metagenome (GOLD analysis project Ga0302190, IMG submission 198784) | Peat permafrost microbial communities from Stordalen Mire near Abisko, Sweden - II_Bog_E2_3 | ecosystem: Environmental > Terrestrial > Soil > Wetlands > Peat | place: Sweden: Abisko... | reverse complement strand
GCGACGCGCGATTGCGACCGCATCCGCGTGCTGACGATCGCGCCGCTGATCGGCGAAGCGGTGCGCCGTATTGCCGACGAAAGCTCGGTCAGCTCCCTGTTTGATTGAGGCGGGGTTTGATTGAGGCAGGACCGGTCCGGCGCCTGCCTTTGCAGGCCCGGATCAGTCACCGGGTACGGGTGCGTGCCATGGCGGCGATTCGCCCGGCGCGATGCGCTCGAGTATTTCCAGTCGGCGCGATTGGCGCGTTTCGAGGCACAGCGTCATCAGCGGTTGCGGCTGTTTGGCAAACTGGCGCGGGCTCAGCCCGATCAATGCGGTGAAATCGCGGTTCAGGTGGCTCTGGTCGTAATAGCGCAGCATCAGCGCTTCGGCCTCGTTGTGGTCGGCCACCCCGCGCAAGTGGCTGGCTATGTCGAGCGCGCGGGCGCGGCGCAGAACCTGTTTCGGAGTCATCCCGAAATCGCGCCGGACAATGCGCTCCAATCGCCTGATCTCGACGCCGAGGTCCGCCGCGCACTGGGCGACCGTCATCGACGGATTGATATAGCTGATCCGCTCAAACAGGGCGCTGACCGGGTCGGGCGCGCCGGCTGCGCGCTGCGCGATGATCGCACGCAAGGCCTGCTCCATGCGTTGGCACCATTCCTCGTGCCCGGCATCGGGGGTAAACAAGTCGAGCCATGACGCAGGGATGATACCGATCTGTGTCGGGTCGGTCAGGCGGTCGACAATGGTGTTTTCCGACAGCTTGCCCAGCATGCGCACTGCGCCGGGGCGAAACGCGATGCCGACGCTGGTAAATCCGTCGCGCACCTCGATCGGCATGCGCCGCGACTGCGGGCCAAACAGGATCGCATCGCGCCCGCGCGTTTCGAGCCCGTCGGCGCTTTGCGCGCGCCAGTCGCCGTCAAGCTGGATGCGCAGATTCGCGCTATCGCTGAACACGCCGCAGGACAGGACATGCGCTTCGGGCAAGGCTACGCTCGAAACGTAAAATCGCGCGACCCAGGGGGCAAGGTCGGCTGCCGGTGCGCGGCTGAAGGGTATGGGCCGACCATCGCGCCCGCCCGCGCCGCGCAGCGCAATGCCAGCGCCGCGCAGCGAAATGCCGACGCCGCGCAGCGCAATGCCAATGCCGCGCAGCGCAATGCCGGTGTCTGCGCCGTCGGCAGGGGCAGTCGGACGATTCATCGGATCGGACGCCCCCCTTGCGGCTTTCCTGTTACGGAGCGGCTTTCCTGCTGCGGAGTGGCTTTCCTGCTACGGACCACGGTATAGGGAATGGGCAAAATGATCACCCTTGGTCAAGCGGGCATCGTGCCAAAATGGTGACGTCGTTTGGTCGGTCGCGCCAAGTCCGCTGCATCCGCTTGACCTTGCTCGCCCTGATTGCCATGCCGCTGGACCATGAAACTCGACGCCGAAATCGCTCTCGCCCACCGTCTTGCCGATGCCGCAGGGGCCGCCATCCGCCCCCATTTTCGCGCCGCTGCGTTCGAGCGCAAGGGTGACAAGACGCCGGTGACCGCCGCCGACCGCGCCGCCGAAGAGGCCATGCGCGCGATCCTGGCCGCGCAAATGCCCGGCGACGGCGTGATCGGTGAAGAATTCGGCGTGGCCCCGGGCACGTCGGGCCGCGAATGGGTGCTCGATCCGATCGACGGCACCACCGGCTTTGTCGCCGGGCGCCCACTGTTCGGCACGCTGATCGCGCTTCTGGTCGATGGCTTTCCCGTGCTCGGCGTGATCGATCAGCCGATTCTCAAGGAGCGCTGGATCGGCGTGATCGGCCAGCCGACGCTGTTCAACGGGCGCGAGGTGCGCACGCGGCCTTGCCCTTCGCTGGCCGAAGCTGCGATTGCCACGACCGGGCCGCACTATTTCAGCGACCACGACGGCGAACACTTCATGGCGCTGGCGGCAAAGACCGATCACAAACGCATGGTCATGGGCGGCGATTGCTACAACTATGCCATGCTGGCGAGCGGGCATCTCGACGTCGTGTGCGAATCCAATCTCAAGGTTTACGACTGGGCGGCGCTGGTGCCGGTGGTTGAAGGCGCGGGCGGGGTCATGGCCGACTGGACTGGAGAGCCCTTGCGCAACGGCACAAGCGGGCATGTTCTGGCGCTGGGCGATCCGGCGCGTCTGGACGATGTGGTCGAAGCGCTCGCCTGCGGGCATTGACGGCTACGGTTGCAATCGGGCGCCGCTGCGCCTAAATCACGGTCAGCATCAAGAGTTGGGATCTCGCATCCCGACGCCAACCTGCCGGTATCCGGGCAAGGTGGCGCCTTTGCGCAAGCGAAGGGATGTGGCCGCAGCGGCAACCAAACGGAGCCAATGCCCCCATTCCTGTCTGCGCCGATGGCGTCCCCTGTCCGGTTGCCCCCGATAGAGGAACCCCCCGTGCCGATTCGCATTGCCGACAACCTGCCCGCTCGCCGCACGCTCGAAGCCGAAGGCGTGATCGTGATGAGCGAGTCCGAGGCGGCGCGGCAGGACATCCGTCCCTTGCGCATCGCGCTGTTGAACCTGATGCCGGACAAGATCACCACCGAAACGCAGATCGCGCGCGTGCTCGGCGCGACGCCCTTGCAGGTGGAGCTGGAACTGCTGCGGATCTCGGACCATGTCAGCAAGAACACCGCCGCCGGGCATATCGCCGAATTCTATCGCCCGTGGAGCGACGTCGGCGACGAAAAGTTCGACGGCCTGATTGTCACCGGCGCGCCGGTCGAAACCATTCCCTATACGCAAGTGACTTATTGGGATGAACTGGCCCGGATTTTCGACTGGAGCCAGACCAATGTCCACCGCATGCTGACGGTATGCTGGGGGGCGATGGCCGCGCTCTATCACTTTCACGGCGTCGACAAGCACACGCTCGATACCAAGGCTTCGGGCGTGTTTGCGCACTGGAACCGCGCGCCCGCCACGCCCTGGCTGCGCGGATTGCCCGACCGTTTCGATGTGCCCGTCTCGCGCTGGAGCGAAGTGCGCGCCGAAGACCTGCCGAAGAACGCCGGGCTGACCGTGCTGGCGGAAAGCGACGAAGTGGGCCTGTGCCTGATCGATGATCCGGCACACCGCGCGCTGCACATGTTCAACCATCTTGAATACGACACGCTGACGCTGGCCAGTGAATATGCCCGCGACGAAGGCGCCTATGTGCCCCGTCACTATTTCCCCGGCGATGACCCGGCGGCGCGCCCGCTCAACACCTGGCGCGGCAACGGGCATATCCTGTTCGGCAACTGGATCAACGAAGTCTATCAGACCACTCCGTTCGACCGCAGCGCGATTGGTCAGGGGTAAGGATCGCTTTCAGGCCCAATCCGCTTGCCTTTTGGTGCGGCGGTGCCTAAGGGCCCCAGCTTCATCCGGCACGCCGCATGAGATTCGCCTGGCCATCAGGGCTGCCACGGCGAGTTCAGGCTGCCAGAACCCGAGGAGACGAAAATGCCCAAGCTCAAGACCAAGAGCGGTGTGAAGAAGCGCTTCAAGATCACCGCATCGGGCAAAGTGAAGCACGGCGTTGCCGGCAAGCGTCACCGCCTGATGAGCCACAATGCCAAGTACATCCGTCAGAACCGCGGCACTGAAGTGATCTCCGATGCGGATGCAAAGGTGATCAAGAAGTGGGCGCCCTACGGGCTCAACTGAGGAGACTGACAGATGCCCCGTATCAAGCGCGGTACTACTACCCGCACCAAGCACAAGCGTCTTCTTGATGCCGCCAAGGGCTATCGCGGCCGGCGCAAGAATACCATCCGCATCGCGCGTCAGGCTGTCGAAAAGGCCGGCCAGTATGCTTATCGCGACCGCAAGGTCAAAAAGCGTACGTTCCGCGCCCTGTGGATTCAGCGTATCAACGCGGCCGTTCGCGCCGAAGGCCTGACCTATTCGCAGTTCATTCACGGCACCAAGCTGGCCGGGATCGAACTCGATCGCAAGTCGATGGCCGATCTGGCGATGAACGAAGGCGGCATTTTCACCGCCATCATCGCGCAGGCGAAGGCAGCGCTCCCCGCCGCCTGATCGCGTCGGAAAGCGTCAAATTCAGCAAGGGCGTCGTCCGCAAGGACGGCGCCCTTTGCTTTGGGCCGCTCTTTTGGTTGGATTCCGGCGCGATTGACGCTAGCGGCACAGGCACCATGGAACAGCTTGATCAGACTTTGGCGGCGATTGCCGCAGCCGACACGCTTGATGCGGTCGAAGCCTTGCGCGTTGCCGCATTGGGCAAACTAGGCTGGGTTTCGGCCCTGCTCAAGACGCTGGGGAGCATGACTCCCGATCAGCGTCAGGCCGAAGGGCCGCGCATCCATGCCACGCGCGAACAAGTCACCGCCGCGCTTGCCGCGCGCAAGGGCGCGCTGGAAAGCGCCGCGCTCGATGCCCGGCTGGCCGCCGAACGCGTCGATCTGTCGCTGCCCGCGCCCGAAGCCCCGCGCGGATCGGTCCACCCGGTTTCCCAGGTGATGGACGAACTGGCCGAGATTTTCGCCGATATGGGCTTTGCCGTCGCCAGCGGGCCCGAAATCGAAGACGACTGGCACAATTTCACCGCGCTCAACATGCCCGAAACGCATCCGGCGCGCGCGATGCACGATACCTTCTATTTCCCCGATCGCGACGATGCGGGCCGCTCGATGCTGTTGCGCACGCACACCTCGCCGGTGCAGATCCGCACGATGCTGGGCGCAGGCGCGCCCTTGCGGATCATCGCGCCGGGCCGGGTCTATCGCTCGGACAGCGATGCCACGCACACGCCGATGTTTCACCAGATCGAAGGGCTGGTGATCGACAAGGGGATTCACCTCGGACACCTGAAATGGACGCTGGAAACCTTTCTCAAGGCGTTTTTCGAGCGTGAGGACATCGTCCTGCGGCTGCGGCCGAGCTATTTCCCGTTTACCGAGCCCTCGGTCGAAGTCGACGTCGGCTATACGCTGGTGGGCGGCAAGCGCGTGATCGGCGGCGGCGGCGACACGGCGGACGGCGGCTGGATGGAAGTGCTCGGCTCGGGGATGGTCAACCGTCATGTGATCGCGGCGGGCGGGCTCGATCCCGACGAATGGCAGGGGTTTGCCTTTGGCACCGGGGTCGACCGGCTGGCCATGCTCAAATACGGGATGGATGACTTGCGCGCGTTCTTTGACGGCGATGCCCGCTGGCTGTCGCATTATGGTTTTGCCGCGCTCGATGTGCCGACGCTATCGGGCGGCGTGGGAGTGCGGCCATGAAGTTCGCCCTGTCCTGGCTCCGCCGCTATCTCGACACCACTGCCGATGCGGCCACGATCGCCCGCGCGCTGACTTCGCTCGGGCTTGAAATCGAAAGCGTCAGCGATGCGGCGGCGGCGCTGTCGGCGTTTCGCATTGCCCGCGTGCTGACCGCCGAGCGCCATCCGCAGGCGGACAAGCTGCAAGTGCTGTCGGTGGACCTTGGCGATGGCCAACCGTTGCAGGTGGTCTGCGGCGCGCCCAATGCCCGCGCAGGCCTGATCGGCGTGCTCGGCTTGCCCGGCGCGGTGGTTCCGGCCAATGGCATGGAATTGCGCAAGAGCGCGATTCGCGGCGTCGAATCCAACGGCATGATGTGTTCGACGCGCGAGCTGGGGCTTGGCGAAGAACACGACGGCATCATCGAACTGCCCGCCGAGGCGCCGATCGGCGAGAGCTTTGCCGACTATATCGGCTCCGACCCGGTGTTCGACGTGGCGATCACGCCCAACCGCCCCGATTGCATGGGGGTCTACGGCATTGCCCGCGATCTCGCCGCCGCCGGGGTCGGCACGTTGCAGCCGATCGCGGTCGAGCCGGTCGAAGGCAGCTTTCCCTGCCCGATCGAAATCCGCACCGACGACCCGCAAGGGTGCCCCGCCTTCCATGGCCGGGTCATTCGAGCCTTGCGCAACGGGCCCAGCCCGCAATGGCTGCAGGACGCGCTCAAAGGCGCCGGGCAACGTCCGATTTCGGCGCTGGTCGATATCACCAACTTTGTCATGCTCGGGTTTGGTCGTCCGGCGCACGCCCATGACCTGAGCACGCTGACCGGCGCGATCGTTGCGCGCAAGGCGCGCGCGGGCGAAACCGTGCTGGCGCTCAACGGGCGCGAATATACGCTCGATCCGTCGATGACGGTGATCGCCGACGATGCCGGGGTTCACGATGTCGCCGGGATCATGGGCGGCGAACATTCGGGCTGCAGCGAGACGACCACCGATGTCCTGCTCGAAGTGGCCTATTTCGATCCCGCCGCGATTGCCCGCACCGGGCAGGCGCTGGCGCTGACGTCCGACGCGCGCAGCCGTTTTGAACGCGGGGTCGATCCGGGCTTTCTCGATACCGGGCTCGACCTTTTGACCGCGTTGATCCTCGACATCTGCGGCGGCGAGCCGAGCCATGTCGTGCGCGCGGGGCACCCCCCTTTGGCGGACAAGCTGGTGGCCTACGATCCCGCGCTGGCCGGGCGTCTGGGCGGAGTCGATCTGCCGCAGGCCGAACAGCGCCGCATCCTTGGCGCGCTGGGCTTTGGCGTGACGGGCGAAGGGCTGTGGCGCGTGGCCGTGCCCGGCTGGCGCCCCGACATCGATGGCGCAGCGGACATCGTCGAGGAAGTGATTCGCGTTCACGGGCTCGACGCCGTGCCCTCCACTCCCTTGCCGCGCGCGGCGGGGGTGGCCAAGCCGACGGCAACCCCGGCGCAGGCGCTCGAGCGGCGTTTGCGGCGCGCGGCGGCGGCGCGCGGGAGCAACGAGGCGGTAACCTGGTCGTTCCTGCCCGAGGCCGAAGCGGTCCATTTTGCCGAACCCGATCAGGCGCTGTGGAGTCTGGCCAATCCGATTTCCGAAGATCTGAAAGTCATGCGGCCCTCGCTGCTGCCCGGCCTGCTGACGGCGGCGCGGCGCAATTGCGATCGCGGCGCGGCGAGCGTGCGCCTGTTTGAGATCGGGCGGCGCTATCTGCGCGGCACAGGCGGGGCAAGCGCCGAGGCGCCGAGCCTGGCGATCGTGCTTGCCGGCGAACGAGCCCCGCGCGGCTGGGCCCAGGGCAAGGCGGTGCCGTTCGATGCTTTCGATGCCAAGGCCGAGGCGCTTGCGCTGCTCGCCGAAGCGGGCGCGCCGGTCGAAAACCTGATGGTCATGGGCGAGGCCGGGGCGCAGTTTCACCCCGGCCAGTCGGCGACTTTGCGGCTGGGGCCCAAGACCGTGCTCGCGCGGTTCGGGATGCTTCATCCCGCGACGCTCAAGGCGTTCGACTTGTCCGCGCCGGTCGCGGCGGTCGAATTGTTCCTCGACCGTCTGCCCGCCAAAAAGTCCGCCGCCGGATTCGCCCGCGCCGCTTATGCGCCGCCCGCGTTGCAGGCGGTGACTCGCGATTTCGCCTTCCTCGTCGGGCTTGACCGACCGGCGGGCGATGTCGTGCGCGCGGTGCGCGGGGCGGACAAGGCCAATGTCGTCGCGGTGCGCGTGTTCGACGATTTCCGGGGGCAGGGCGTGCCCGAAGGGCAGCGCAGTCTGGCGGTCGAAGTGACCTTGCAGCCGGTCGAAAAGAGCTATGACGAAGCCGCGTTGAAAGCGATTGCCGATCGCATCGTGGCGTCTGTCGCCAAGCTCGGGGGCAGCCTGCGCGGATAATGGCCGATGCGCTGATCGCGATTGCGTCCGATGCGCTGTCGGCGCGGATCAATCCGGTCGGCGCGGAGCTGTGGTCGCTGACCGACGCGGCGGGCGGCGAATATATGACCGATGCCGATCCGGCGTTCTGGAGCGGCCATGCGCCGATCCTGTTTCCGGTGGTCGGCTCCTTGGCGCAGGACCGGCTGGTTGTCGATGGTCGCGATTATGGCCTCCCGCGTCATGGCTTTGCCCGGCGCACGCGCTTTTCGCTGGTCGAACAGGGGGTGGATCATGCCCGCTTTCGCCTCTGCGACAGCGCGGCAACGCGCGAGGTCTATCCGTTCGCCTTTCAGCTCGACATGGTCTTTCGCCTTGATGGCCGGCGGCTCGATGTCGTGGCCGAAGTGACCAATTCCGGCGACGGGGCTTTGCCGTTCAGCTTTGGCTATCACCCCGCCTTTGCCTGGCCGCTGCCCGGCAATGCGGACAAAAGCGCGCATCGCCTGACATTTGCCGAGCCCGAGCCGCAGCCGGTGCGCCGCGTTGCGCGCGATACCGGGCTGCTCTTGTCCGAAGCGGAGCCGAGCCCCGTCAAGGGCTGCGACTTGCCGCTCGACGAAGCGCTGTTTTGCGCCGACGCGCTGATCTGGACAGAGCTGCACAGCCGCGCGCTGCGCTACGGCGCGCCGGACGGCGCCTCGCTCGATCTCGCCTTTCCCGATACGCCGATGCTCGGGCTGTGGCAGGTGCCGGGCGCGCGCTATATCTGCATCGAGCCGTGGCAGGGGCATGCCGATCCGCAAGGGTTCGACGGCGAATTTACTGCCAAGCCGGGCCTTGTCATCCTTGGGCCGGGCGAAGCACGCGCGTTCAGCCTTTCGATCACGGTCAACGCCGCGTGATCGCGCGGCGGTATGGTGTCTTTGCCGCGTTGCTGCTGATCCTCGTCGCGGTGGCCGGGGTTGCGACAGTGATGTCGCGCGGCGGCGAGAGGCTGGTGGTGCGCGCGACCAGCAAAGTTTCGAGCGAAACCTTGCGCAGTTGTCTGGCTTCGGGCCTTGGCCTTGGCGCATGGCAGGGCGATACCCACGTCATGCGGGCCAGCGCCTTTGGCTTGCGCGTTGCTGTCGCCGACAACGGGCACGAACGCCGGATCGGGCTGTTTACCGCCGGGGGCCGCGCCTTGAGCAGCGGCCAGGGCAGCGCACTGCAATCCTGTCTCGCCGCAAACTAAGAAACCGGTTCCCACCCTTCGACTTCGCTCAGGACAGGCTTTTTCGCGCGATGCAGATTTTTGTGGTCGCATCGCCTTAAGCGAGCCGTAGGCCACAGAATGTAAAAACCGGTTCCCACTTTTTCGCGCGATGCTCTAGGGGCGTTGGTCATGTCCAATCGCCGTACCTTTGCCATCATTTCGCATCCCGACGCCGGGAAGACCACGCTCACCGAAAAGCTGCTGCTGCAAGGCGGGGCGATTCACCTTGCCGGAGAGGTCAAGGCGCGGGGCCAGGCGCGGCGCGCGCGGTCCGACTGGATGAAAATCGAGCAACAACGCGGGATTTCGGTGACCAGCTCGGTCATGACGTTCCAGAAAGACGGCATCGTCTTCAACTTGCTCGACACGCCGGGCCACGAAGACTTTTCCGAAGACACCTATCGCACGCTGACTGCGGTCGATTCGGCGATCATGGTGATCGACGCGGCCAAAGGGATCGAGCCGCAGACGCGCAAGCTGTTCGAAGTGTGCCGCATGCGCTCGGTGCCGATCATCACCTTCGTCAACAAGGTCGATCGTGAAGGGCGCAGCGTGTTCGAAACATTGGACGAAGTGGCCGATGCCCTGGCGCTCGATGTCGTGCCGATGTCCTGGCCGATCGGCATGGGCGGCCTTTTCGAAGGCGTGATGGACCTCTCTACGCGCACGATCGCGCGGCCCGAAGGCGATTCGCGCGAATTTCTGGGGCGCCGCGATGCCGCCGAGGGGGCGAACATCCCCCCCGCGATTGCCGAGGAAATCGAGCTGGCCGAAGTGGGCTATCCCGCGTTCGATATCGAAGCCTATCGCCATGGCGACCTGACGCCGGTCTATTTCGGCTCGGCGCTCAAGAATTTCGGCGTGGCCGAGCTGATCGACGCGATTGCCCGGTTTGCGCCGCCGCCGCGCCCGCAATCGTCGGACATTGGCATGATCGATCCCGACCGCGCCGATGTCACCGGCTTCGTGTTCAAGGTCCAGGCCAACATGGACCCGCAACATCGCGACCGAATCGCCTTCATGCGACTGGTGTCGGGCACATTCCGGCGCGGCATGAAGCTGATCCCGTCGGGGCTGGGCAAGCCGATCGCGGTCCATTCGCCGATCCTGTTCTTTGCCCAGGACCGCGAAATCGCCGACACCGCCGAGGCGGGCGACATCATCGGCATTCCCAATCACGGCACGCTGCGCGTCGGCGATACTTTGTCCGAACGCAACGATGTGCGCTTTACCGGCCTGCCCAATTTCGCGCCGGAAATCCTGCGCCGCGTCGTTCTGAAAGACCCGACCAAGACCAAGCAGTTGCGCAAGGCGCTCGACGACTTGTCCGAAGAAGGCGTGATTCAGGTATTCTACCCCGAAATCGGCGCGCAGTGGATTGTCGGCGTGGTCGGGCAATTGCAGCTCGACGTGCTGATTTCGCGGCTTGAGGCGGAATACAAGGTCGAAGCGGTGCTCGAAGCATCGCCTTTCGACACCGCGCGCTGGCTGAAGGGCAGCGATGCCGCGCTGAAGGGCTTTACCGATTTCAACAAGTCGAATCTGGCGCGCGACCGCGATGGCGATGCGGTGTTCATGGCCCGCTCGGCCTGGGATGTCGGCTATCAGCAGGAACGCAATCCCGAGCTGACCTTTTCGGCCACCAAGGAGCGATAGAGACGGGGAGGCTTGCCAGCCGCCATCCCGCGCGGCAGGTAGGGCGCCATGAACATGCTTGGACCGACCTCGAACACATTCACGTCGCAACGCCTGCGGCTCCACTATGTCGACTGGGGCAATGCGGACAAGCCGCCGCTGTTGCTGATCCACGGCGGACGCGACCATTGCCGCAGCTGGGACTGGACCGCCGAGGCGCTGCGCGAGGATTGGCATGTCATCGCGCTCGACCATCGCGGCCATGGCGACAGCGAATGGGCGTCGGACGGCAATTACCGCACGATGGACATGGTCTATGACCTGGCGCAGCTGGTTCATCAGCTCGGTCTCGCGCCGGTGACGATCGTGTCGCATTCGTGGGGCGGCAATGTGTCGCTGCGCTATGCCGGGCTGTTTCCCGAAGATGTGCGCAAACTGGTGGCGATCGAAGGGATCTTTCCCACCCCCGAATGGGAAATGCGCATGAAGGACGTGCCCTTTGCGCGGCGCGTGCGCGACTATATTGCCGAAAAGCGCAAGGCGGCGGGCCGCCTGCCGCGCCGCTATGCCACGCTGGGCGATGCCTATGCGCGCATGAAGGCGGAAAACCCCTATCTGACCGACGAACAGGCCAAACACCTGACGATCCACGGGATCAACCGCAACGAGGACGGCACGTTCACCTGGAAATTCGATCCCTACGTCCACATCGATCACCCCTATGACATCTCGACCGAGCGCAAGCACGAGCTTTGGGAGGCGATCACCTGCCCCACTTTGCTGCTCAATGGCGCGGATTCGTGGGCGGGCAATCCCGAACGTGACGGACGCATCCGCCATTTCCGCAATGCCAAAGCGATCGAATTCGCCAACGCAGGCCATTGGCTTCACCACGACCAGTTCGACCGCTTCATCACGACGCTGAAGGATTTTCTGTAAGATCCAGGGCGAGCGCCGTGCCTGAAATTTAGGCACGGCGTCGGGCCTGCCCAGGAATCGGGCGCGCTGGCGTCGCCGAACACGTCTTTCATTCCGCAAAATCAGCCGATCCGGATCATTCCTGATGTGGCACGGCCTTTGCTTTGCTCTCCTGCGGTATCCGGCGATCCTGTTTCAGCCGGAACCTTTCGAGGGGGCATGAATGAAATTCATCATCGCCATCATCAAGCCGTTCAAGCTCGACGAAGTGCGTGAAGCGCTGTCGGAACTGGGCGTTGCCGGGATGACGGTGTCGGAAGTAAAGGGTTTCGGGCGGCAAAAAGGCCAGACCGAGATCTATCGCGGCGCCGAATACACCACCAACATGTTGCCCAAGGTCAAGCTGGAGATTGCGGCGTCGGACGAGCTTGCGCCGCGCATCATCGAAACCATCCAGCAAACCGCCAGCACCGAAGCCATCGGCGACGGCAAGATCTTTGTGATCGATCTTGTTTCTGCCACACGTATCCGGACCGGTGAAACCGGCGACCCGGCGCTGTGAAACAGGGTGCGGAGACGACCGACATGAAGGGAAACCATATGATCCGCAAGATGATCAGTGGCGTTGTGGGGACAGGGCTCGCGCTCGCAACCGCATCGACTGCTTTCGCGCAAGCCGCGATGATAAAGGCGCCGACTGCTGCCCAGCAGGTGGCCATGACCAACAAGGGCGATACCACCTGGATGATGGTATCCTCGGTGCTTGTCCTGATGATGAGCGTTCCGGGCCTCGCGCTGTTTTACGGCGGTCTGGTGCGCACCAAGAACATGCTCAGCGTGCTGATGCAGGTTTTCATGATCGTGGCGGTCGGCGGCCTGTTGTGGGCCACCATCGGCTATTCGATGGCCTTTACCACCGGCCCGACGCCGGGCCTGACGCCGTTTATCGGCGGCTTTTCCAAGGCGTTGATGATCGGGATTACCGGATCGTCGTCCGCAGCGACGTTCTCGAACAACGTCTATATCCCCGAACTCGCCTATTTCGTCTTTCAGATGACGTTTGCGATGATCACCCCGGCGCTGATCGTCGGTTCGTTTGCCGAACGCATCAAGTTCACGCCGCTGATGGTGTTTGTCGTGCTGTGGTCGATCCTGGTCTATTATCCGGTGGCGCACATGGTGTGGTACTGGGCTGGCCCCGACTTCCTGGCCGATACGCCCAATGAAGCCGGCCTGCTCAACCATTGGGGCGCGCTCGACTTTGCCGGCGGCACCGTCGTTCACATCAATGCCGGGATCGCCGGGATGGTCGGCTGCCTGATGATCGGCAAGCGAGTCGGGTTTGGCCGGGAAAACACCCCGCCGCACTCGCTCACCATGACCATGATCGGCGCTTCGCTGTTGTGGGTGGGCTGGTTCGGCTTCAACGCCGGGTCCAACCTCGAAGCCAATGGCGTGACTCTGGTCGCGTTCGTCAACACCATGCTCGCCACGTGCGCTGCAGCGGTCAGCTGGGCGGTGGTCGAACAAGTCGTCCACAATCGGCCGTCGATGCTCGGCGCGGCGTCGGGGGCGGTTGCCGGCCTTGTCGCGGTGACCCCGGCTTCGGGCTATGCCGCGCCGATGACCTCGCTGGTGCTGGGCCTGATCGTTTCGCCGATCTGCTTTTTCTTCGTCACCACGGTGAAGAACAAGTTCAAGTATGACGATACGCTCGACGTGTTTGGCGTTCACTGCGTCGGCGGGATCACCGGGGCGCTCGCCACGGCGGTGCTCGCCAATCCGGCCCTCGGCGGACAGGGTGTGACCGATTACACCAAGTTTCCCTCGGTCGTGGCGACGGGCTACAGCACTCTGGCGCAGTTGACCGTGCAGTTCGAAGCAGTCGCGATCACGCTGGTCTGGTCGGGCGTGGTTTCCGCAATCCTCTTTTTCGTGATCGACAAGACGCTGGGCCTGCGCCCCGCCGAAGAAGCCGAACGCGAAGGGCTCGACATCACCGAACACGGCGAGCGCGCCTACAACTATTGAAGCTTTGCCAGCTTGGCGGGGTGGGTGCGGGGTGTTCCTCTCCCCACCCCCTCCACCCCGCCAGACCTTGTTCCTCCTGCGAACAACCTTGGGGCCGGAAGACACGTCTTCCGGCCCATTTTTCGTGACTCGCTTTCGCCGGTTTCCTTGGACGCCGATCCCGGTTAAGGCCGCGCGCCATGACCGAGCCTCAATCGACCCCGCCATCCGATCGTCCGCGCCCCAAGGAATGGATCGCGGCGATCCATGCTTATGTTCCGGGCAAATCGACCGGGACCGACGGGCGCACGCTGATCAAGCTGTCGGCCAATGAAAATCCGCTCGGGACGAGCCCCGTGGCAGAGGCGGCGCGCCATCATGCAGGCGCGCAGTCGCGCTATCCCGATCCCGACAGCGTCGCCTTGCGCGAAGCGCTGGGAAAGCTGCACGGCATAGCCCCTTCGCACATCGTCATGGGCACCGGCTCGGACGAATTGCTCAACCTTGCCGCGCAGGCCTTTGCCGGGCCGGGCGATGAAGTGCTGTTCGTGCGCTATGGCTTTTCGGTCTATGACATTGCTGCGCGGCGCTGCGGCGCGGCCCCGGTGATCGCGCCCGACCGCGACTATGGCACCGATGTCGATGCCTTGCTGGCGGCGGTGACGCCCGCGACGCGGGTGGTGTTTCTTGCCAATCCCAATAACCCGACCGGCAGCTATATCGGGCGCGAAGAGATTGCCCGGCTGCATGCGGGGCTGCGGCCCGACATCCTGCTGGTGATCGATCAGGCCTATGCCGAATATGTCGATGCCGACGATGACGACGGCGCCTTCGTGCTCGCTTCGGCGGCGCGCAATGTGCTGGTCACGCGCACCTTTTCGAAAATCTATGGGCTGGCGGGCGAACGCGTCGGCTGGGCAACCGGTGATGCCGCGCTGGTCGACATGCTCAATCGCATTCGCGGGCCGTTCAATCTGTCGCTGTCGGCGCAGGCAACGGCGCTGGCGGCGCTGGACGATCAGGATTTCGTGGCGCGCTCGCGCGAACACAACCGACGCGAACGGGCGCGCTTTGTCGCAAGCCTGACTGCGCTCGGCAATCACGGGCTGCGTCCGCTGCCGACCGAGGCCAATTTCGTGCTGATCGAATTTTCCGGCGCGTTGACGGCCGAAGCGGCCTATCTCGGCCTGATGGAGCACGGGTATATCACGCGGTGGTTGCCGGGGCAGGGGCTGCCGCAATGTCTGCGCGTGACTATCGGCACGGCGGAGCAGATGGACGCGATCACCGCCGCGCTGGCGCAGATGGCGGGCCGGGCGGCGTGAGCGCGCAAGACCTGCCGTTTCGCCATGTCGCGGTGATCGGGCTTGGCTTGCTCGGCAGTTCGCTGGCGCGTGCGGTGCGCGCCGCTTTGCCGGCGATCCGCATTTCGGGATATGATGCCGATCCGGCGGTGCGCCTGCGCGCGCGCGACATCGCGCTGGCCGATGTCATTGCCGACAGCCCGGCCGAAACGGTCGAGGGCGCCGATCTGGTCGTGCTGTGCGTGCCGGTGGGCGCCATGGGCGAGGCCGCACGCGCCATGGCGCCGGGGCTCGACGCAAAAGCCGTGATCAGCGATGTCGGATCGAGCAAGGCGGGTGTTGCCGCCGCGCTCGCCGCCGCTTTGCCGGGGCACCGGATCATTCCCGCGCACCCGGTCGCCGGGACCGAACAGAGCGGGCCCGATGCCGGTTTTTCCACGCTGTTTCGCAACCGCTGGTGCATCCTGACGCCGCCTGCCGATGTCGATCCCGCCGATCTGGCGCGGCTCGTCGCGCTGTGGGAAGCGCTTGGCGCGCGCGTCGAAACGATGGACGCGGAACACCACGATCTGGTGCTCGCGGTCACCAGTCATTTGCCGCACCTGATTGCCTATACGATTGTCGGCACGGCGTCGGACCTCGAACGCGTGACGCAAAGCGAAGTGATCAAGTATTCCGCCGGGGGTTTCCGCGACTTTACCCGCATTGCCGCGTCGGACCCGACGATGTGGCGCGACGTGTTTCTGACCAATCGCGACGCGGTGCTTGCGATGCTGGGCCGGTTCAATCGCGACCTTGCCGAGCTTGAAACCGCGATTCGCGACGGTGACGGCGATACGCTGTTCGATCATTTCACCCGCACCCGCGCCATCCGCCGCTCGATCATCGAGATGGGGCAGGACGACGCGCGGCCAGACTTTGGCCGCAGCGATCATAGCGGGGCGAAATAGGCCGGTTCAGTCGTTCAGGCGTTCAGGCTTTCAGCACGTTGATCGCCTCTTGCACGGCCGTTTCGATTGTCGCGCGCGGCAGGCCGGGGGGAAGCTCTGTGCCGATGCGATAGCGGATCACGCCCGCGCGTTTCCAGCGGCGGTGATAGAGCGGGCCGCTGTCGACCGCGATCGGCACGATCGGCAGCCCGGCCATCTTGTACAGCCCGGCAAACCCGGCTTGCAACGGCCAAACCTCGCCATGGGGGACGCGGGTGCCTTCGGGGAAAATCACCAGCGGGCGCTCGGCAGCGGCGCCGTTGGCACGCATCGCGCGGATCATCGAGCGCAACGCGCGCGCACCGGCATCGCGATCGACCGCGATCAGCCCGTACCGCCGCCCCAGTCGGCCCCATAGCGGGATCGACAGCAATTCCTGCTTGGCAAAAATCATCGGATTCCTGAGCAGGTTGGGCAAGTCGATCGCCTCGAAGAAGGATTCGTGGCGCATCGCCACCAGCACCGGATGATCGGGCATGCGCCCTTCGACGACGACGCGAATGCCGAGCAAATGGCGGCAGCACCAGCGATGCCAGCGGCACCACACCCTGACCATGACGAGCAAGGCGCCCGGCGGCAGCAGCAGGGTCAGCATGTTCAGCGATACCAGCACCACGCTGCCGCAATAGAATACGACATAGAAGGCGAGGCTGCGCAGCACTTCGCTCAAAGTCGGGGGGCTCAAAGCCGGGGGGCTCAAAGTCGGGGGGCTCAAAGCCGGGGGGCGATCGGACACGGTCGTTTCAGTGCTTGCCATGTCCCGACCCAGGCGGTCGCGTCGCTTCGGGCCAATTGACCAGCCAGGCCGCGATCCGGGCGACGAACTTGTTGTATTCGATGAACAGCACTTTCATCGACGGGTGCGACGGCACTGCGTCCTCGATAATCACCAGCTGCTTGGGGCCGGCGACTTTCAGGTCGAACGCGGCGCGCCGCATGTGCCAGTCGGTCGTGACCAGCCGCACCGATCGGATATCGTGCCGCGCGATCCAGCCCGCCGCCTCGCGCGCGTTGGAGCGTGTGTCGAACGATTCATAGCCGAGGGTCACGCAACAGGCCAAAAGCGCGGGGGCCACGCCATATCCGGCGGCGAAATGGGCCGGGGCAACTTCGCTGTCGACCCCGGATACGAGCATGCGCTGCGCCTGTCCTGCGCGCAGGACATCGAGCCCGCGCGCGATGCGCCCGGTGCCGCCGGTCAGCGCGATGACACCATCGGTATGGCCATCGCCCGCCGGGCGCGGCAGGAACAGCGCGAACCATAAAAAGCCGAGCAGCCAGACCAGCAGTACCAGCGACAGCAAGCGGCGAAACAGGCCTGGCGGCTTCAAACGAGGCATAAGCCGCACCCTACAACATGCGCCGCAAGGCGGAAAGGACAGTCAGTCGCGCGGTCAGCACGGCAAGCGCCACGCCGCCCAGCGGGATCAGCACGATCACCAGCCAATCGACCCAGCCCAGCGCTGCACCGCCGACCATGCCCGACCCCAGCGCGCTGAATTGCCGCCCCAGAATCACGATCGCGACAGTGCCGGTGATCAGCCCGATCACGCCGCCGATCCCGGCATCCATCGCCGCGGTGTGCTGAAACACGCGGGCGATCTGCGCATCGGTGCCGCCCAGCATGTGGACGATTTCGATCGTTTCGCGATGGTTGACCAGCGCATTGCGCGCCGAAAGCACCACGGCGGCGATCGTCGCCAGCGCCAGCAGCGCGATCAGCCCGCCCGCCAGCCATTGCAGCGTGGCAATCGCGCGAAACACCGGGGTCAGCCAGGCCGCCTGCGCATCGACCCGCGCCGACGGGGCGACCCCGGCAATCCGCGCGCGCAAGGCGGCAACGCGCGCGGGCGTTGCCGGGCCGGCGAGGCGCAAATCGATCAGCGCCGGGATCGGCAGGTCATCGATCGTATCGCCAGGCCGCGTGCCCAGCCATGGTTCGAGCAGGGTATCGAGCTCGCTTTGCGCGACATGCCGCGCGTCGATCACGCCGGGCGTCTTTTCCAGCATGGCCAGCGCGGCATCGGCCTGATGATTGCGGTCGGCAGGGGCCGCGGTGACGATCTGCACGGTGACCCCGCCGTTGAGATCGGCACTGGCACGCGCGGCGGCGTTGCGCAGGGCAAGCCCGCTCGCCGCCGCGATCACGGTCAGCGCGATGACGATCGCGATCACCCACGGCATCGGGCTGCCCAATCGGGGATCGGCCGTTCGGGTGTCGGAAAGGAGCGCGGGCTCACCATCGCGCGAGCGGCGCAACGAACCGAACAGGGCGGCTGCATTCATGCCGGGGCAAATCCCAGCGGCGGGCGACCCGCCTCGCCCGATGGGCGGCGCGGCGGATAGCGAAGCGCGCCGGTCGGGTCGGACAGGCGCCCCTTGTCGAGCCGCATGATCAGCGATTCGGGCACTTTGCGGATCAGGTGAACATCGTGCGTCGCGACCACCACGGTCGTGCCCAGCCGGTTGAGGCTTTCAAACAGTTGCAACAGCTTGAGCGCCATCTCCGGATCGACGTTGCCGGTCGGTTCGTCGGCGACCAGCATGTCGGGCCGGGCGATGACCGCGCGGGCGATCGCCACGCGCTGCTGTTCCCCGCCGGACAACGTGGCGGGCCGCGCATGGCGGCGGTCGGCGAGGCCCACCCAGTCGAGCATTTCATCGACCGGCTTGGCAATTTCGCGCTCGCTGACGCCTGCAACGCGCAGCGGCAGCGCGACATTGTCGAACGCCGACAAGTGCTGCACGAGGCGGAAATCCTGAAACACGACGCCCAGTCTGCGGCGAAATCCGGGCAAACGTTCGCGCGGCAGGGTGATCGCGTCGGTGCCGAACATGCGGATCAGCCCGCGCGAGGGGCGCTGCGCCAGATAGAGCAGTTTCAACAGGCTGGTCTTGCCCGCGCCCGATGCGCCGGTGAGGAAATAGAACCGCCCGGGATAGAGCGTGAAGGAAATGTCGGTCAGGACTTCCTTGCCGGTGCCATAGCGTAGCCCGACGTTGTCGAACTGCACGATTTCGGCATCAGGCTTACTCATGGTCGCAGGGTCTGGGGTTCTTTGGACGGGAGGGACGAAAATTCACGGATGAGGCACAAATCGGTACGTGTCAGGTGCCTTGGGCCGTCATACGCGTCAATGCATGTGGAAAAAAGGCCGTGGACGCAATTCTGTGTGCCTGTGGCTATTGTTTCCGGGGGCGCGGGCATGTTTAACCCGATCCATGATAATCGCCTGTCCCGCCTGTTCGACGCGCTATGTCGTTCCCGACAGCGCGATCGGTGTGGAAGGGCGCACGGTGCGCTGCGCCAAGTGTCGGCATAGCTGGTATCAGGCCGGTCCCGAGCTTGCCCCGCGTGCCGAAGCTGTGGACGAGCCCCGTTCCGAACCGGTTGCGCAAGCCCCAGTTGCACAGGCCCCAGTTGCGCAGGCCCCAGTTGCGCAGGCCCCAGTCGCACAAGCGTTTGCCGAGCCTGCGACGAGTGCCGCGCCATCCGGGCGTCCGGTTCCCGTCCCGGCAATGGACGAGCCGCGCGATGCCTCTCCTCCGCGGCCCGTCCCCCCGCGCACCGCTGCTGCGCCGACGGTCGACGACGGGGCCGATGCGCGATCACCGTTCGCGCATGAACCGCCGTTTCGCCCGCGCCGCAATCCGCTGAAGCTGTGGACGGCAGCGGCGGTGGTGTTTGCGCTGGTGGTCGGCGCGCTGATCGGTGCGGTTGCCTGGTTTGGCCTGCCCGACTGGTTGCCCGTGGCGAAGCCGACCTTCGGCGCGACGCGGCCCGATCTCGAACTGTCGTTCCCCGCCGAGCGGCAGGACCGCCGCACGCTGCCCAACGGCACCGAATATTTCGGCGCCAGCGGCACCGTCACCAATGTCGGCAAGGACGTGCGCGAAGTGCCGCCGATCCTGATCGTGCTGCGCGATGCCCGCAACAAGGTGGTCTATACCTGGAATGTGGTCCCGCCCAAGGACGTGCTCAAGCCGGGCGAGAGCGAAACGATCAATGAAGCGGTGACCGACGTGCCCAAGACCGCCAAGTTCGCCGAAATCGGCTGGAAACCCGAATAAGTGCAAAAAAACGGGTGTGAGCCGGAATCACGGTTGCACCCGACAAGGCCCTTTGCTAGGGGCCCGCTCCTACCCCGACGGGTGCTCAGGCCAACGGCCTTGCCCCGTATGCGATGTGCGGTCGTGGCGGAATTGGTAGACGCGCAACGTTGAGGTCGTTGTGGCCGAAAGGCCGTGGAAGTTCGAGTCTTCTCGACCGCACCAGTCACCTGGCAAAATCCTCCCGAAGCAAAGATTTCCCCTCCGGGGGCCCCGTCTTCGCTCAGGTCTGTTGGCTTGGGCTACCGAGGCCTGTGTGGCGTGGACAAATTGGCGCCTGATTGAATGGCGAGTTTTGGAGGGTAGCGGTCATGTGGACTGGCGAGCTATGGACAGCCTGTATCTCCAAATATCGCATCGATGTTTTGAAGCTTTTGGACTTCATCCGACGACCAGATAACGCGAACCTGACTGCCACATATAGGACCGCCGTACCTCAAATAAGCAACACCGCTATACGGCTCGGACGGACGCGCGGTTCTTTCTACCTTAAGGCCCTGCTGCGCCAAATACTCTTGCAGTTTACGCTCGGAACTTCCCTTCGGAAATCGGGCCTGTAGTCGGCGCTGTATCAGCCTTGTGCCTTCAGCATAATTCTTGCCTTCAACGCCGACGAGTAGTGGCGTCGCGGGAAGCCGAGCATGCTCACAAGCGCTGACAGCTATTAGAAGCGGAATGATTGGCCAATGCGCGAACAGCTTCATGGGAATAGCATACCGCAATGAGCGATGTCCGCAAATGGGGCGAAACCGGCCCAAGGGAACGCACCCCGTGCCTATATTCCCTTCGTCATGCCGGACTCGATCCGGCATCTAGCTATCCGTTGGGCGCCGATGCCGGCAGGGGCGCAAAGCCAAGGCCCGGAGCGAGGTCGTGCCAATCGGGATTGAGGGTCTGGATCAGCGCGATTTTCCAGTCGCGAGGTCTGTTTTTCAAGCGCTTCTCCCGCGCGATGGCTCGCTCCATGTCGCCATGCAGTTCGTAAAAGACCAGCCGTTTGATGATGGCGGGCGGTGAAGCCTTCAAGCGCCCCGCTACGATGCTGAGCGAGGCGGCGCATCAGGTTGCTCGTCACGCCGATATAGAGTGTGCCCGGACGATCGCTGGCCATGATATAGATACAGGGCTGGCGTTCCTCGGGCATGACATCTCTTATCCCGTTTGGGGTGGAAGCGTCCGGGGCAGACGGCACCGACTTGGCGCCGCTCGGCGTGTCACTGCGCGCTGGATGCCGGATCAGGTCCGGCATGACCGAAATGTGTGGGCGCCGTGCGACATTTCGTGCTGGTGTCGGCTATATGGGGCACGTACGCGAGGCTGCGAATGGCAGTCATTGCGCGCAAACCTGCCGAAATTTCAAACGACCCGATTTGGGGCGTATCCGGTCACACGGTATCCTGGGTGCGTCTGTCGCCGACGTGGGTGCGGCCCTGGGCGGCGGCGAGGCCTTCCTGGCGGTGGCGTTCGCGATAGGCGGCGCGTTGTTCGTCGGTGCGTTCGGCGTGGCACGCCGGGCAGCTTACGCCGGGTTCGTAGAGGGCAGAGGCGCGGTCCTGTTCGTTGATCGGGCGGCGGCAGGCGTGGCACAGCGCGTGTGTCCCCTCGACCAGTCCGTGGCCGACGCTGACCCGCTGATCGAAGACAAAGCATTCGCCTTGCCACAGGCTTTCGTCCGCGGGGATCTCTTCCAGATATTTGAGAATGCCGCCTTTGAGGTGATAGACGTCTTCGACGCCTTCCTGCCGCAGGAATGCCGTCGACTTTTCGCAGCGGATGCCGCCGGTGCAGAACATCGCCACTTTCGGCTTGTTGGTCAAAAGCTGTGCGCGATGGGTGCGAAACCATTCGGGAAATTCGCGAAAGCTGCGCGTGTGCGGATCGATCGCCCCGGCAAAGCTGCCCACGGCGACTTCGTAATCGTTGCGCGTGTCGATCACGATCGTATCGGGATCGGAAATCAGCGCGTTCCAGTCTTCCGGCGCGACATAAGTGCCCACGCTCAGCAGCGGATCGATGTCGGGCTGGCCCATGGTGACGATTTCGCGCTTGATCCGCACTTTCATCCGATGAAACGGCATGGTCGCGGCGGTCGAGAATTTCACTTCGAGATCCGCGCAGCCCGGCAGGCCCCGGATATGGTCCAGCACTGCTGCGATGCCCTCTGCCGTCCCGGCAATCGTGCCGTTGATCCCCTCATGCGCCAGCAACAGCGTCCCGCGCACGCCCTGATCGCGGCACAGGCGATCGAGCGGATCGCGCAAGGCCCGGCAATCGTCGAACCGGCAGAAATGATAAAGCGCCGCCACGCGCAGGGCTTGGCGGTCGCCGGTTTCGGCTGAGGTCTCGGTGGCCATGGTGAATTGCTGCATTCGGGGCCCATAGCCCGGGATGCGCGCGGATTGAAGACCGCCATGCCGACCCTTGCGTAGAATCCGACGCTGGTGCCGATGGCCGGGCCTCCTAAGGCAGTGGCTCCATTCTCTCCGACCATCTGAACAGGAATTCCCCATGGCCCATGCGGTCAAACCGGCGCAGCCCTTTCTCAGCGATGTGACCATGTTGCGCGAACGAGCCCGGCACCACGTTGCGGCGGGGGCGGTGAGCAGCAGCTATGTCGGCGATGTCGCGGCTGCGATCGACATCTTGCAATCCGTTCTGGCGACCGAGATCGTCTGTGTCCTGCGTTACACGCAGCATTCGATCGCTGCCAAGGGCATTGCCAGCGAAAGCGTCAAGGCCGAGTTCGCCAAACATGCGAGCGAAGAACAGGGCCACGCCATGCTGGTGGCCGAGCGTATCGATCAGCTTGGCGGAACGCCCGATTTCAACCCGGAAAATCTGGCGACGCGGTCTGCCTCCGAATATGCGACGGCGCCGGATCTGGCCGGGATGATTACCGAAAACCTTGTGGCGGAACGGATCGCGGTCGATCATTATCGCGAGCTCGTCCGCTATTTTGCCGAAAATGACCCGACGACCCGGCGCATGATCGAGCAGATTCTGGCGGTCGAGGAAGAGCATGCCAACGACATGGCCGACCTTTTGGCGAGGCACCGGGCATGACCCCGCAAGACGATCCTTCGGCGGTGAGCTCTGCGGCACACCAAAGCCCTCTGTCGCGATGGGACAATGAAGGCGGCGCGATCGCCACTGCCGTCGGCGGTCTGCCTGCCGACATTCCCGCGCTGACCAATGCCGAACTGGTGCAGTTGCGCATTCGCGTGATCGCGCTGGAAAACCTGGTGATCGCGCTGCTGGCGCAAGGTTCGGACGGACAACGGGGCATGGCGGACGATATGGCGGCGCACATTGCGCCGCGCACGGGCACAGCGCATCATCCGCTCACCGAACGCGCGGTGCAGCAGATGAACGATCTGGTCCGCCGCGCCCGGCAGTTTCGCGATCTGACGAAAATCTAGAACGGCCCCACCATCGTCTCGGGCCGGACTATCCGGTCGAAGGTTTCCTCGCTGACCAGCCCGGTGGCTTGCGCGGCTTGCCGCAATGTCAGGCCGTTTGCCTGTGCGTGGGCGGCGATTTTTGCGGCTGCTTCGTAGCCGATTTCGGGCACCAGCGCGGTCACCAGCATCAGCGAGCGTTCGACCAGTTCGGCAATCCGGGGGCGATCGGGTTGCAATCCCGCCAAGGCGCGCTGCGTAAAACCGGCGATCCCGGTGGCCAGCAGATCGATCGAGCGCAGGACGTTGGCGCCGATCAGCGGTTTGAACACGTTCAGCTCCAGCTGGCCCTGCATGCCGCCGACAGTCACGGCGGCGTGATTGCCGATGACTTGTGCCGCGACCATGGTCAGCATTTCGCATTGGGTGGGGTTGATTTTGCCCGGCATGATCGAGCTGCCCGGCTCGTTTTCGGGCAGGCGCAATTCGCCGATGCCCGCGCGCGGACCGGAGGCAAGCAGGCGGATGTCATTGGCGATCTTGGTCAGGGCCGTTGCCAGCGTGGCCAACGCCGCCGACAGCGCCACCAGCGCGTCGTTGCCGGCCAGTGCAGCAAAGGGATTGTCGGCCTTGCGAAAGGCGATGCCGGTCAGCGCGCCGATCTCACGCGCGAAGTCCGCTGCAAAACCGGGTGGTGCATTGAGCCCGGTGCCCACGGCGGTTCCGCCTTGCGCCAGTTCCAGAATTTCGTCCAGCGCATGACCGATGCGCGTGCGCGCCTTGGCGATCTGCGCGGCATAGCCGGAAAATTCCTGCCCCAGCGTCAGCGGCGTCGCATCCTGCAGATGGGTGCGGCCGATCTTGACGATTTCGGCCCATGCCGCCTGTTTTTCAACGAGCGCCCGGTGCATGGCGGCGAGCGCGGGATCGAGCCGTGCGATCACCCCGCGCGCGGCGGCGATGTGCAGCGCGGTGGGGAAACTGTCGTTGGAGGACTGCGACCGGTTGACATGGTCGTTGGGGTGAACCGGGGTCTTGCCGCCGCGCCGTCCGCTCAGCATTTCGTTGGCGCGCCCTGCGATGACTTCGTTGACATTCATGTTGGTCTGCGTGCCCGATCCGGTTTGCCAGATCGCCAGCGGGAACTGGTCATCGAGCTTGCCCGCCATCACTTCGCGCGCAGCCGCCTCGATCGTATCGGCCAGCTCGCCGTCGAGCCCATGCGCGCGGTTGATCCGTGCCGCGGCGAGCTTGATCGCGGCGAGGGCGTGGATGATGTCGGGCGGCATGCGTTCGGCTGCGGCAAAGGGGAAATTGATCGCGCTGCGCTGCGTTTGCGCGCCCCAATAGGCCGCCGCCGGTACGGCGACTTCGCCCAGGCTGTCGGTTTCCGTCCGCATGGCGTTTGTCACGACGATCTCCTGATCCGATGCCGACTTTATACGAAACGCGCGCAAGGACATGCGAAATCGGATGGTCTGCGTGTATTCCGATCCTCGCCGACCGGAGCCAGGGCGTCTAGGTCTTGTGACACTGGGCGCGAACCCGCTGTCCCACCGGGAATTTCACCATGGACAAAGACAGAATCGCAGGCTCTGCCAAGCAGGCCAAGGGCGCGATCGAGGCCGCGATCGGCAAAGTGACTGGCGATGCCAAGCTTCAGGCCGAAGGCAAGGCCGACAAGGTTGGCGGCAAAGTCCAGAATGCCATCGGCAGCGCGAAAGATGCCGCCCGCGAAGCGATGAAAAACGAGGATAGCTGAATGGCCTCGGGCGACCTCGACACTAGTGGTCCGATTCTGACATTTGCTACCGCTATCGGCCAGGTGGTGCGCAAATGTCAGAATCTTTTCGGACCACTAGAAACTTTTGATTCTAGTGGATTTTCTGTTTTTGACATTTGCGACCGTGCTATCCGGATGGCGGGATGCAAATGTCAAAAACAATCCACTAGGCCGATGGTGCCACATGATGGGCGCGAGCACGTGCAGGTCAGCGTGTGGCGCCACGCAACCGATACCCGAAGGGAATTTCCCATGCTCTATACCATTGCCGTGGTTCTGTTGGTGCTCTGGCTGCTTGGCTTTTCCGTCTTTCATGTCGCGGGCGCGCTGATCCATCTCGTGCTGGTCGTTGCCCTGATCGTGTTTGTGGTCGGGCTGGTGCAGGGGCGGTCGGCTTAAGGGCCGATGGCCGAACAGCCATCAGGCGGCATCGATGTCGCGCGGACCACGGCGCATATGCGCACGCGACACAAGCAGGAAGCCAGTCGTCTGCAACAGGCGGTCGACCGGCTGACGGCGATTGTCGGCTGGCCGGGATTCGTCGCGTTGCTCGGCCTGACGGTTGTCGGCTGGATCGCGATCAATCTGATCGTGGCGCGGCTGGGCTTCGAGCCTGTCGATCCGCCGCCGTTCGGCTGGCTTGAGGCCGTGGCCGCGATCGGCGCGCTGCTGATCGCGGCGCTGATTCTCACCACCCAGCGGCGCGAGGACCAGCTTGCCGATTATCGATCGCAACTCATCCTGGAACTGTCGATTTCCAACGATCAGAAAATCGCCAAGATCATCGAATTGCTCGAAGAAAGCCGGCGCGACAATCCCGAGATTGCCAACCGCGTCGACAAACAGGCCGCCGCGATGGCGACCCCTTCGGATACCGAGGCAGTGCTGGACGCGATCAAGGAACTGCGTGACGACGTTGTGTGATATGGGCAATTTGCGATAGTAGCCCTCGAAACGGCCTGCCGCTGCACACTTGTCCGAGGGTTCCACCGATTATGAACAGTGCCGCCGCAAACCGCATGGCCGTGGCCAAGGGGCAAGTCCTGTTTCGACCGGGGCAGGAGTGCGGCGGTTTTGTCGTGGTACATCAGGGCACGGTGCGGGTATCGCTTGCCGCTGCAAACGGGCGCGAGATCGTGTTGTACCGGGTGCGCCGGGGCGATGTGTGCCTTCAGACGTTCAGCGCGCTGGTCCATGGCACGGCTTATACCGCCGAGGGCCTGGCCGAGACCGATCTTGTCATAGAAATCCTGCCGCCGGGCGCGTTTCAGGTGCGCGTGGTCGAGGACGAGGCTTTTCGCGCCCGGCTGTTCGCTGCCGTGGCCGACCGCTTTTCCGATCTGGAGCGGCTGGTCGAGGATGTGGCGCTGACCGGGATTCCGGCGCGGCTTGCCCGTGCATTGCTGCGCATGGCCAATGATCGGGGCACGGTGGATGTCCGTCACGAGGCGCTCGCTGTCGAGATCGGCACTGCGCGCGAAGTCATCAGCCGCCAGCTTGCCGCCTTTGCGCGGGCGGGTCTGATCGACGGCACGCGCGGGGAAATCGGCCTGATCTCGCTGGACGGGCTGAAGGCGCTCGCTGTCGAGGATTGATTTTCGTCGATGTGACCATGTCACAGACGTTGCCGCCAATCACGCCTACCCATCCTGTGCAAGAAAAGCGAAAGGGATTGATCATGCGTAACGAAGGTAGCGTCGACCGCCTGTTGAGAGTCATCGTCGGGCTGGTGCTGCTGGCGCTCGTATTCGTCGGGCCAAAGACGCCGCTCGGCTGGATCGGCATCGTGCCGCTGTTGACGGGCGTGATCGGATTTTGCCCCGCCTACCGGATCTTCGGCATCAGTACCTGCTCTGCACGGCGCTAAAGCGTGTTGGCGGGGTGGCTTGGAAAAGCCGCCCCGCGCTTGCTTGCCACAAAGTCAGCGTGCGCCGGGGGTATAGCGCGCGAACCAGATGACATGTTTGGCGCCTTTGCCGTTGGCGCGGGCGCTGACGGTGATTTCCTCGACGTCGAAATGCGCAAGGCGCATGCGGCGCACAAAGGCATTGTCCTTGGCCGCCGACCAGATCGCCAGAACGCCGCCGGGGCGCAGCGCGGCGCGCGCGGCGAGCAGGCCCTGGCGCGAATAGATGCGGTTGTTGTCTTCGCGCACGAGGCCGTCGGGGCCGTTGTCGACATCGAGCAGGATCGCGTCGAACGTGGCGGGCGCGGTTTCGATGACTTTGGCGACATCGCCCACGATCAGGCGCACGCGCGGATCATCGAGGCACCCGGCGGCGACATCGGCCATGGGCCCTCGCGCCCATTCGATAATGTCGGGCACCAGTTCGGCGACAGTGACGGTCGCATCCTTGGGCAGGACGGCGAGCGCGGCGCGCAAGGTAAAGCCCATGCCATAGCCGCCGATCAGCAGGTGCGGCTTGCGCGCGTCGGCGATGCGCGTGCAGGACATCGTCGCCAGCGCTTCTTCCGAGCCGCGCAGCCGCGTGCTCATCAGCTCGTTGCGGTCGAGCACGATCATGAAATCGCCGCCATGGCGAAACAGCCGAAGCTCTTCGCCGCCGGGGATTTGCGCCGTGGCAAGCAGTTCGCGGGGTATCATGTCATATCTCCTGCATCATTTTGTCGCGCAGACCTCCCGCCCCGCCTCCCCACCCGACCAC
>Ga0302190_10000393_pt1 | contig 27867 bp, 17 predicted proteins | sample II_Bog_E2_3_FD_198784 | JGI IMG/M metagenome (GOLD analysis project Ga0302190, IMG submission 198784) | Peat permafrost microbial communities from Stordalen Mire near Abisko, Sweden - II_Bog_E2_3 | ecosystem: Environmental > Terrestrial > Soil > Wetlands > Peat | place: Sweden: Abisko... | reverse complement strand
GCTTTGACTTCTACCTGCAAGATTCTTGGAAGGCCACTTCGCGATTGACGCTGAACTACGGCTTGCGCGTGGATCATATTGGCTGGTGGTATGACCGTGCGGGACGCATTGCGGTCTTCAATCCGGCGGCCTATGTGAAAACTTCAAATACCGACTACACCTCATACAGCGGTCTTCAGACGCACGCAACGAACAGTGCTATTCCATTCTCTGGCGCCAAAGCTCTGGGTTTCCAGTGGGCGCCTTCAGTGGGTTTTGCTTACGACCTCTTCGGTGGCGGAAAAACGGTAGTGCGCGGTGGATTTGGCACCAACTACTACAACGATCCGGGAACAACAGCCTACTCTGGCATTATGGCACCGCCCAACTTCAAGGTGGCGACGATAACCAATGCCACCACTTTGTCGGCGATTTCACAGCAGAACTATGCTACGGTTCCTCCCACGGTGTGGGGCACGGCCAATCCCAGCGATAACCATGCGCCGGTGACCTACTCATGGAACGCAGCTATTTCGCATACGTTTCCAGGAGCAAACAGGATCGAAGCAAACTATGTGGGTAATGTGAGTCGCAACCTGGTGGGCTTTGGAGTTCGCAATGCAGTCCCTCAAGGCGCCGAAAGCGGCCCTTGGTACGGCACTTGGTACGATCAGCAATATCGTCCCTATTCCAACCTGGGCGATGTTTCGACACATTTCCACAATCTGAACTCCAACTATAATGCGCTTCAGGTAACCGTTACTCGTGAGAAGGGCTGGCTGAACTATTGGGGAAGCTATACCTTTGGCAAATCCCTTGCCTATAATGCCGAGGATGCCTTCGTCATGAAGCGCTGGTATGGACCCACGCCGTTCGATCGTTCGCAGATTGTCAGCTTCTCGTATTATCTGAATCTGCCGGACTTTGGCACGAAGTATCTGGGTAACAAGAAAATGGTCAACAATCTGACCAATGGATGGAAGTTCTCAGGTCTGTTCCAGGCGATGCCCGGTGGACCGATCGGCAACAACTTCGGTTCAGAATACGCAGTCAATCAGAACACGATTGGCATTTGGGCTAACAAAGATAGTAGTGGTTATGCTCCGTCGAGCTACGGTGCTTTCGCAACCGGGACACCGGACGAAACTGCGGTGCCCAAGTTGATCGCAGGATGCGATCCGCGCAAGAGCTTGAAGAAGAACCAGTACTTCAATCCATCGTGTTTCGCCGGTCCCACGAATCTCTCCAATGGAACCTATCGCTTGCCCTATATTCACGGGCCGGCTTACATCAACGACTCGATTGGCCTGTTTAAGAGTTTCTCCATGGGAGAAAAGCGCAAGCTGGAAGTCCGTGGCGAGGCATTTAACCTCTTTAACCATCCATGGAACGAGTTCATTGCTAGTGATAGCGCGATGTATATGGGATTTGACGATACGGGCGCTGCAGCGAGTGGTAATGCCACAGCTGGAATCGTAGACAACAAGACCGGCCACAGAGAGATTTCGTTGGCGGCCAAGTTCTACTTCTAACCTGCATTAACGAACAACTGCAGAAGCAACAAGCTGGCAACGAGAGTATCCCTCTCGTTGCCAGTTCTTTTTGCACCGTAAGAATGATCGAAGGATGCTATTGCGGCAGAGTGTGCTCGGGTTGCGGAATTTATGCCCGTCTCCGACTTTGGACGGATTCCGGGAGTGTATTGAGGGCGTACATTGAAGTTTCTCCATGGCTTTCAGGAAAGCTGTGCAAGAGAAAGAAGTTGCCGGCCCGGAGTTGATGCACATGTTATTCCTTCATTCCTTGTTGACGAAATGCTTTCAGAGATCGCCTGTTTCCGTGTGCGTGCTATCAGGCGCGGTGCTGCTTGCTGCTCTGGCCACGATGCCCCAGTGTGGAGCGCAGGCCAGCACGACGATCCGCATTGATGCAAGCCAGCCCTATAGTGAGCCGAGTGCTGCCAACTATGACGGCGGATCGGCCAAGTCTCCATCGGGCAGTGTGCTGGGCGTGAACAGCCGCTATCTGACCCGCGATGGCAAGCCATGGCTGCCGGTGATGGGCGAGTTTCACTTCTCGCGCTATCCCCGTGCGCAATGGGAAGAAGAACTGCTCAAGATGAAGGCCGCGGGGGTCAACATCGTGGCCTCCTACGTGATCTGGATTCATCATGAGGAGATCGAAGGACAGTACGACTGGACGGGAGATCGCGACCTGCGCGCCTTTGCGCAGTTGTGCGCCAAACATGGCATGTATCTGGAACCGCGCATCGGTCCCTGGGCCCACGCGGAGACGCGCAACGGCGGGCTGCCGGACTGGCTCTTGAAGAAAGGACCGACGCGCAGCAACGATCCGGTGTATCTGGCCGAGGTGAGCAAGTTCTATGGCCAGATCGGCAAGCAGTTGCAGGGGTTGATGTGGAAAGATGGCGGGCCGGTCATCGGGATTCAGTTGGAAAACGAGTATGCGCGGCGCGGTCCCGGTCAGGGCGAAGAGCACATTCTGGAGTTGAAGAAGATCGCCATCGCCAGCGGGCTGGATGTGCCGCTGTATGTGGTGACGGGCTGGGATAGTGCAGTGGTGCCCAAGCGGGCGGTGATTCCTGTTTATGGCGGCGGCTATCCTGATGCGCCCTGGGACGGCGCGACGACCAAACTGCCTCCGGCCGAAGTCTATGCCTTTCGCTTTGAGAGCCGGGTTGCGGCCAATATGGGCGCGATCGGTGGCGCGGGGGCGAACAAGATGCAAGCCGCGGCCAAGGATGAGCTGCCCTATCTGACAGCGGAGATCGGCGGGGGCATTGAAGATACCTACCATCGCCGTCCGGTGATTCAGCCGGACGATATCGGCGCGATGTTCCCGGTGATGCTGGGCTCGGGCGTGAATCTGTATGGGACGTATATGTTCCAGGGCGGCGAGAACCCAGAGGGCAAGCTGACTACGCTGGAAGAGTCGCAGGCCACGGGTTATCCGACGGATGTGCCGGTGAAGTCCTACGACTTTCAAGCGCCGCTGGGCGAATATGGCCAGGAGCGGGAATCGCTGCGCAAGATGAAGGTCTTTCAGTATTTTCTGAACGACTTTGGCGATGAACTGGCGCCGATGATGGTGCATGCGCCGGAAGTGCAGCCGAAGAATCCGGCGGACTTTTCGGTTCCGCGGGTAGCGGTGCGCTCCAGAGGCGATGCGGGCTTCCTGTTCTGCAATAACTATGTGCGCGGTTATGCCATGCCGGGGCGGGCGGCGGCGCAGTTTGAGGTGAAGCTGCCGGGCGGCGTTTTGCAGCTTCCGCGCAAAGCGGTGGAGATTCCCTCCGGTGCCTACTTCATCTGGCCGCTGAATCTGCGCATGGGGGGAGTGACCCTGCGCTATAGCACGGCGCAACTGTTCACGCGCACCGAGAGCGCTGAGACGCTGTACTTCGAGGCCATCAAGGGGATTGCGGTGGAGCTCGCGTTTGACGCCCGCGGCGTGGATTCGGTGAAGAGTTCCAGTGGAACGATCAGCAGCGATGCGGGTGTGACTTATGTGAGCGGCGTTCAGCCGGGCGTAGATTCGTGGATCGATGTGACCGGCAAGGATGGAAAGAAGCTCCGCCTGGTGGTGCTGACGGCGCGAGAAGCTGAAAATGCCTGGAAGGTGCAACTGGGCGGCGAGGACAGACTGCTGATCACGGCGCAGGATTTTCTGGCCGATGGAGATGGACTCATCCGGTTGCGGTCGATCGGGATGGCGCAGTTTGCCTTCAGTGTTTTGCCGGCGATGGATGAAGCTCCCAAGGCAACCTTGAAGCTGAAGCAGACGGCGTCTACGGCGCAGGCAGTGAGCTATGCGGCGGAGGCCAGAACGCGTAATCTGACGGCACAGGTGCAGGCGGTGCAGGCAGCGGGCGAGGCTCCGGCAGTCAAACTGGGACCGGCGCAGAGCTGGCGCCCTCAGGGAGTGGCGCAGGCGCCCGCGGAGGGCGAAATGCCGCAGGCAGCGAAGTGGTCGATTACGCTGCCGCAGGACGCCATGGATGGTCTGAGCGAGTTGTTTTTGCAGGTGCAGTATCAGGGCGATGTGGCGCGTCTCTACTCGGGCAAGCGGCTGTTGACGGACGATTTTTTTAGTGGCCAGACGTGGACAGTGGGAATGCAGCGGTATCTGAACGCAGGCAACGGATTCCAATTGAGCGTTTTGCCGCTGCGGCAGGATGCGCCAGTGTACTTCGAAATTCAGCACACTTTGGAATTTGGGGTCAATGGACAGGTCGGCAAGCTGGACAAGGTGAGCCTGGTGCCGGAGTATGAACTGGTGATCGGCGGGCAGTGAGCGACGGTTGGGCGGCGATACGATTGGGCGAGTTTGTTGAGGTTGAGTCGGGAAACGCAGGTTCTTCGACGGCGCAGGTCGTAATAAACGCGTCCTGCTCCGCTCAGCGATGACAGAGGTTTTTGGGAGCAAGCCATGAAGTTGGTACGCAGCGGATTGTTGCTGGCTTTGACGTTGGGGATCAGCGCGGGGGCGCAGACGCCACAGTTCGCGGTGGGCGCAGACGTTTCTTTTCTAGCCAGCGCCGAGCAGCAGGGGATCGTCTTCAAGGAAGACGGGCAGCCCAGAGACGTGCTGGCGATTCTGAAAGAGCATCATTACAACTGGGTGCGTCTGCGAGTCTTTGTCGACCCGGCGGCGAGCAAGGATAATCTGCCCAACAATCTGGCCTATACGCTGGCGCTGGCCATGCGGGCACGGCAGCAGGGCTTTCATCTGCTGCTGGATCTGCACTACTCCGACACCTGGGCGGACCCCGACAAGCAGTTCATCCCTGCTGCTTGGAGCAAGCTCAAGCACAAGCAATTAACGGCGCAGGTCTTCAACTATACCCGCGACACCATCGCGGCCTTCGCGCAGGCCGGGGTGATGCCCGATATGGTGCAGGTGGGTAACGAGATTACCCACGGAATGCTGTGGCCCGACGGCAAACTGCCCGACAACTGGGACAACTTCGCCGACTTGCTCAAGGCGGGGATTGCCGGAGTGGATGCCGGACGGGGTGCGCATCCGCGGCCGCGGATCATGATCCATATCGAACGCAGTGGCGATTACGACGCGGCAGTGTGGTTCTATGACAATCTCATCGCGCACCATGTGCCGTTCGACGTGATAGGGCTCTCCTACTATCCCTTCTGGCATGGAAATACCACCAAGCTGAAAGGCAACCTGCACGATCTGGCGCTGAAGTATCACCATCCAATCATCGTGGTGGAGACGGCCTACAACTGGACGCCAGGGGACTTTGTGGGCAAGAAGGCGGAGTTCCCCGAGAGCCCGGAGGGGCAGAAGGCGTTTCTGGAAGCGGTGGACGCGGCAGTGCAGGCGGTTCCCAATGGACTGGGACAGGGCGTCTTCTGGTGGGAGCCGGCGGTTCCCGATAGCCCCATTGCGGGCCGGGCGCTCTTCGACAGCAAACACAATGCATTGCCGGCGATTACCGCTTTTGACAAACAGAGCGCCAAATAGAAAAAGTAAGAACGAGGCGGCGCGTTGCTGAAAATGGAACGAGTACGGTTCTTGCGGTTGCTGGCGGCTGGTGCGCTGGCAGCCGCGTTCTTTGTTGTGCCGATGGCGCCTGCCCAGAATGTGGATGCGCTGGTGGGCAATGGGGGATACACTGCGCACTCCTGGCTGCCGCAAAATGGACTGCCGGGGGGAACGGTGCAGTCTTTCGCGCAGACTCCCGACGGGTTTCTGTGGGTGGGCACCAGCGAAGGGCTGCTGCGCTTCAACGGGGAGCGGTTCACGCTCTTTGCCCATGACAATACACCGGCGCTGCATGAGAACAGCATCTTCTGCCTATTGACCGGGCGGGACGGACGTTTGTGGATCGGCACCGAGGGTGGCGGTCTGGTGGAGATGAGCCATGGACGGTTTATCGTTCATGGCTCAGCGGAGGGCCTGACCGACGGCTTTGTGCGGGCTCTTTATGAGGACCGGGCGGGAACGCTGTGGGTGGCGACAGACAATGGGCTCTTTCGCAGAAAAGGCGATCGCCTGGAGCGGGTCGACAACCGTCCCGAGATGCCGGCCAACGCCTTTCATGGAGTTTTGGAAGATCATCGTGGCCGGTTATGGGCGGGTGCGGCGCGGCTCTATGCCATCATCAACGGCCAGCCCAGAGAGTTCGCGCTGGACGGAACCGACAGCCAGAACCGGGTGAAGTCGATTCTGGAGACCGAGGACGGTTCAATCTGGGTGGGAACAGTCTCGGGGTTACACCGGCTGCGGCCAGGGAGCGACCGGTTTGAACGTGTGGCCGGGGTGTGGGGGACGATCCGGACGCTGTGCGCGGTTTCAAGCGGCGAATTATGGGCCGGAGCCATCGGCCAGGGCATCTTCCGGGTTCGTTATGAGGCGCGGGGCAGCACGGTGACACACATGGCTGCGCCTTCGCCGCAGGTCAGCAGTACAATCCTTTCCATCTTCGCCGATGACGGCGGGAATCTGTGGGTGGGCACACAGGTAGGAATGGTGCGCCTGAACCGGACCCCGGTCGAGGTGCTGGCGCTGCCGGGAGCAGCGGACTCGGATTTTGGAACGGTATCTCTGGATGCGGATGGCTCGCTGTGGGCGGCGTCAAATCAGACGGTCCATATTCAGGATGGGCGTGCAATTCCCTATCATTTCCAGTCGCTGGGAGACGCCCGTGCCCGCAATCTGCTGCGGGCACGCGACGGCTCACTGTGGGTGGGAACGGACGGCAGCGGGCTCTTCCGCATCACGGCGCGCGGCACGGAGCACTACACCACCCGGCAGGGGCTGGCCAACAACTTCATTCGCTGCCTGTGGGAGGCGCGCGACGGCAGCTTGTGGATCGGGATGGATGAGGGCGTGAGCCACTTTGATGGCGGCGGCTTTCACAACCTGACCATGCAGAACGGGCTGGTCTACTTCAGTACCCGGTCGATCTTGGAAGACCGCAACGGTGACATCTGGGTGGGCACCGAGCGTGGAGTGAGCCACCTGCGCATGGGCCAGCCGGTCTACGATGCGGCCACCGAAGCGCTGAAAGAAGAGAAGGTCTGGGCGCTGCATGAGGACAGCGACGGCGGTTTGTGGTTCGGAACGCGCACCAATGGTCTGTACCGTTTTCGCGATGGTCAGGTAACGCGCTATACGACGGCCAACGGGCTGGCTAGCGACAGCATCTTTTCGATTCTGGAAGACAGCAAGCGGCACCTTTGGCTGAGTGGACCGCTGGGCGTGACCCTGCTGAACCGGGACGAACTGGATGAGCAGGCGCGCAATCCACACCAGACGCTGTCGGTGCGGTTTTTCAGCGCGGATGCGGGCGACCGGCCCACGCAGTTCTATGGTGGCACGCAACCGGCGGCGGCGATGACGCGGGGCGGCGAAGTGTGGTTTCCGACCAACCAGGGACTGTGGCGGATCAAGCCGACGGAGTTTGTGGCTCCGGTGCTGGCGCATTTGAATGTGAATTCTGTGGTGGTGGACGGCAAGCCGGCAACGCTGGGCAGCATTCTGACTATGGCGGCGGGCAGTTCGCGCGTGGAGCTGGGCTTTGAGCCGGTGATGTTGAGTTCGCTGGAGGATTTGCAGCTTCACTACCGGCTGGAAGGCTTCGACAAGGAGTGGAGCACGGCGGGTGCGCAGCAGCGAACGGCGACCTATACCAATCTGCCGGCAGGCAAGTACACCTTTGTGGTGGAGGCCTGGGAGCGGGAGCATCCGGAGCGTCGGGTGCAGGCCGCGATGCAGTTGGTAAAGCGGCCATTCTTCTACCGCACGCCGTGGTTTATTGCGCTGTGTGTGCTGGCGCTGGGCTTGGCTTCGGTGCTGGCTTATCAGGTGCGTATCCGCCAGGTGCATGGACGCTACGAGGCAGTGCTGGCCGAGCGCACGCGGCTGGCACGGGAGATGCACGACACGCTGATCCAGGGCTGCGCCAGCGTTTCGGCGATGCTGGAGGCGGCGTCGAGCTGCGCGATCGACGATTGCGAGTCGCGCCAGCACCTGATTGAGTACGCCAGCACCCAGATTCTTTCCACCATGGACGAGGCGCGGCAGGCGGTGTGGAATCTGCGTGGTGGCGAAGAAGCACCCAACAGTCTGGCAGCCAGCCTGCGGGCGATGAGCGAGCGGGTCAGCCGTGAATATGGTATTCATGTCGATTGCCGCGTGGGCGGCAAGGAGTTTGCCATCGGCCAGCAGGCAACCCACGAGTTGATGATGGTGGCGCGCGAGGCGCTGTACAACGCGGTGTTGCATGGACATCCCAAAAAGATCGGCGCAGAGCTGACATTTTCGGCCAAGACTTTGGAGATGTTTTTGAGCGACGACGGTGAGGGCTTCGATGCGGCGGAGATGCCGGCTCAGGGACATTATGGATTGCAAGGGCTTCGGGAGCGGGTCTATCGCTTCGGCGGCGATGTGGAGATCGTGAGCAATCCGGGCCAGGGAACGCAGTTGCGGGTGAAGATCCCGCGGGCTAATTTGTCGATATAGAGCTGTGAGTGGGGTGAGTGCAGGTGAGCCAGGAAAGCATGTTGACGACAAGAGTTCTCAGTGGCGTCTATAATTTCGTTCCGATGACGCCTATCCAAATTCTTATCGTGGACGATCACCCCATCATGCGGGTGGGAATAGCTGCGCTGATCGCCTCCTCGAAAGAGATGGAGTGCGTGGGCCAGGCGGGCAGCGGCGAAGAGGCCATCGAGCAACACGCTTTGCTGAAGCCGGATGTGACGCTGATGGACCTGCGTTTGCCCGGAATCGGCGGGGTGGAGACGATCCGCCGAATTCGACGCACCTCACCCAAGGCGCGATTCATCATCCTGACCACCTACGAGGGCGACGAAGACATTCATCAGGCGATGGAGGCGGGTGCCAGCGGATATCTGGTCAAGGGATTGCCGCAGGAGATGCTGGTCAACGCGGTGCGGCGGGTCCACGCGGGCGGACGCTATCTGCCGCCGCCGATGAGTCAGGCGCTGGCAGCGCGAACTCCGGACTCGAACCTGAGCGCGCGGGAGCGGGAAGTGCTGCTGCTGGTGGCCAAGGGCAATTCCAACAAGGAAGTCGCCGCCTTGCTGGGAATTACCGAAGCAACTGTGAAGTGCCACGTGAGCGTGATTCTGGCGCGGCTGAACGCCAGTGACCGGACCCAGGCGGTGGTCACGGCCCTGCAACGCGGGCTGGTACATCTGTAGGACTTCTCATTCAAGGTAGTATTTACACCACATGCATTCCTGCCCGACGGGTGTGTTGTTGAGTTGGCGTGCGCTCTGGTTTCCGCACAAAAACTGCGATAGGGGGGCTTTCGTGCGACGGCCATGGAGATATTTCAACATGAACTGGAGCTGAATAAAATCTTAAGTAGAACTGGATGATCGATTAAGTAGAGCTGAAGGAAAAATTAAGTCAACCTGAAGGTCGATTGGCTTTTTGACTTAAATAAGAAGTTAAGCGGAAGCACGCATTATGGTCAGACCAGATGCTGGTATTCGGCAGAAATCGTTTTCTCTGTGGTCTGACCGATCACCGGTGTGCGAATTAGACGCCACGATTGTTTTCAGGTTGACAACTATAGATAAATAGCGCGAGAATTCGCGCTGCATCAAATGCAAAGCCCCCTACGAGTTCAAATTAAAAGGATGCCAGAATGTTGAAACGAAGCAATATGAATTCTGAAGTGGTAAGACCACTCGGACTTTCTGAAAAGACATCTGCCCGGCGCACAGCCGTGCACGGACACGACGCAACTAAGTCAAATGCGAAGATCTGTTCCAAGTTAGTGGGTCTTCTTTCCCTGTTGATCTGCGTGTTATTCCTCATGGCCGGCAATGGTTCCGCGCAGGAGTTCCGCGGAACCATCAGCGGCACGGTGCTCGACCCCAGTGGAGCTGTTGTATCCGGCGCCAGCGTGGAAGTGCAGGAAGTCGCTTCCGGCACCATCAATCGCACCATCAGCGACAAGGCCGGGCAGTATGTGGTGCCCTTCCTGCCGCCGGGCAGCTATTCGATTACCGTGACCAAAAAGGGCTTTGAGACCCTGAACCGCAGTGGCATCGATTTGCAGGCGCAGGAGCATCCCATCATCAACATGACGTTGACCGTGGGCAGCACCAGCCAGACCGTGACCGTCACCGCGGAAGAACCGCTGGTGGATCAGGCGAATGCTTCGTTGGGTCAGGTCATCTCGACCGAATCGGTGGAAGACCTGCCGCTCAACGGCCGCACCCCGGTTGTGTTGACCTCACTGTCTGTTGGCGTTGTGACCACCTCAGCTCCTGGCATTACCCATCCCTTTGACAACAACGCGGCCAACTCCTGGTCGATCGGCGGAACGCCCAACCAGGTCAGCGAAGTGCTGCTGGATGGATCACCGGATTTGACCATGCTGGGTGCGCAGGCCTATAGCCCGACCCAGGATTCGGTGCAGGAAGTCTCGGTTCGCCCCTTCGATACGGACGCTTCTTTTGGACACACCATCGGCGGCGTGATCAACCAGATCACCAAGAGCGGCACCAACTCCTTCCACGGCACCATGTACGAGTTTAACCAGATCCCGAATCTGGATGCGAACCTGGATTTCAACTCGGCGGCTCGGCAGTCGAGCGGCATCGCCAAGCCGACTCCGACATTCCACTTCAATCAGTGGGGCCTGACGGCCGGTGGCCCGGTGATTCTTCCCAAGATCTTCAACGGCAAGAACAAGCTCTTTTTCTTCTTTGCCTATGAAGGACTGAAGGACAACACACCAGCCTCGACACTGGTTACTGTTCCCACCGATGCCGAGCGTCAGGGCGACTTCTCGGCATTACTGGCAGTTGCCGCCTCCAACCAGATCTATATGCCGGGCAGCGGCAAGCAGGGCAGCAGCTATACTCGCACCGCATTGCCCAGCAACTGCCTGTTCAACCTAACCACGACTTGTTCAGCAGTGGCCAGCACGGGCCTGACTCTCAGCCCGGTGGCTCAGGCTTACCTGGGTCTCTATCCCGAGCCGAACGCGACAGGCACGACGACTGGATCGAACAACTACAACAGCAACGCGCCCAGCATCGACACCTATAACAACGAATTTGGACGTCTGGACTACAACCTCAACGAGCGCAACCACCTCTTCTTTGACTATCGTCACAACAACCGTTCCCAGGTAAAGAACGACTACTTTGGCAATCACGCGACAGGAACCACGCTGTTGCGCGAAAACTGGGGTACGTCGCTGGACGATGTCATTACGATGAACGCGACCACCATCGTCGACCTGCGTTTCAACTGGACGTTCTTCAACGAATCGCATGGGACTCCGGCGCAGATCTTTAATCCCTCCACGGTTGGTCTGCCGAGCTCTTTGGCGACGAGCAGCACCAAGGTGCAGTTGCCGTACCTCTCCCTGTCCAATTTCCAGAGTCTGGGCGACAACACCTCGGCGATCGATCCGACGACCAGCTACCAGGGCTTTGCCGATGTGGTCAAACTGATGGGCAAGCATACCTTCAAGGCGGGTTTTGATGGCCGCCAGTATCGTCTGCGGGTTCAAAACTTCGGCAACTCGTCGGGCAGCTTCACCTATGCCAACAGCTTTGTCACCAACGGCAGCGCAGGCGGCAACGCATCGATTGGCGGCGATCTGGCAGATATGCTTTTGGGCACGCCTACCAGCGGACAGTACGACATCAACACCCGTGGCGACTATCGCTCCTACTACATCGGAACCTTTTTCCAGGATGACTGGAGAGTGAACGATCGTCTGACCGTGAACATGGGCTTGCGTTTTGATATCGACACGCCCTATGGCGAAAAGTTCGGACGCACGGTGAGCGGTTTCAATCCTCTGGCTGTCAATGCAGTTTCGGGAGTGGCACTGGCTGCTCCTCTGACGGCTACTACCAATGGCACGACAGTTACCGTGAGTAGCATCAATGCTTTAGGCGGTCTTACCTTCCCGAACATGAACGGTGGCGCTCCCTACCAGACCAACCGGCATGGATTCTGGAGCCCTCGCCTGGGCTTCTCCTATAACCCTTCGTTCCTGAAGGGGAAGATGGTGATTCGTGGCGGCGGCGGCTTCTTCGTACAACCGGAGACGCTGGCCAGCCTTGCGGCAACGGGCACATATTCGTCGAATGCTTTGAACAATCAGGAGGGTTTCAGCGCCTCAACGGCTTATGTTGCTTCTACCAACGGCGGCTTCTCCAGCACCGGCACGCTGACCAATCCCTTCCCCAGCGGCTATTCGCAGCCGGTAGGCTCGACGCTTGGCGCCAGCACCTTCCTGGGTTCGCCCTCGGCGATCAACTTCCTGGCTCCCAGTCAGCACGATCCCTATTCGGAGCGTTGGAACATTGGTGTGCAGTACACCGCGACCAGCAGTACGTTGATTGAGGCGATGTATGTGGGCAACCACGCTACACACCTTCCTGTTGCTGCGCAGAATATCAACGCAACGGAAATGCAATATCTCACCACCAACCCGTACCCGGACTACAACCTGAAGACTGCGGCGGGTACTAAGTTGGCCAACCCGTTCTCAGGCTTGCTGCCCAACTCGTCGTTCAACTCTTCAACGGGATCGATAAGCAACCTGATGGTTCCGTATCCGCAGTTTGGCAGCACGGCCATCACTGAGCAAAATGAAACCATTGGCCAGTCCTTCTTCCACAGCGGACTGATCCATGTGCAGCAGCGCGCTAAGCATGGACTGACACTGACGGCTAACTATAGCTTCGCCAAACTGATCGAGCAGGACACTCGCCTCAACGATCAGGATGTCAAGCTTACCCGCCGTGTTTCTCCCTTCGATCATACCCATCACTTCACTGTTGGTGGAACCTACAATCTGCCTTTGGGCACGGGCAAACTGATCAGCTTTGGTGGCAACAAGATTGCCGACAAGGTCTTCGGCGGTTTTGTCGTCAACTCCATCTATCAGTTCCAGACGGGCGCTCCCATCTACTTTGCGAACGATATTGCCTTGCTTCCTGGTATGACGGCTCAAAACGTTAAGAGCAGTCCGCGGAGAACCGGTACAACTCTCGCAAGCGGAGCATTTGTCAACGCCGCCAATGTTTTCGTAACGGGCGCTACTGCCTGCCCATCTGGCGACGTTTGCGACGGAACGGTGTACAACTCCAGTGTTCCTAGCGCATCGTTCTACGACCACTACCGCAGCTTCCCGCAGACCATCGGCCGGGTTCGTATGGACGGATTCAATAATATGGATGCGTCGATCCTGAAGAACATCAAGCTGTTCGAGAATGCCTCGTTGCAGTTCCGCTTCGAGACTTTCAACACACTGAACCACCCGGTTTATGCATCCCCGGCCGTGGATCCCACCAAGACCACCTTCGGCGTCATTGCTGGCGTTCCTTCGACGGCACAATCCCGCCAGGTACAGCTGGGTGGACGCATCGTTTTCTAACTTCAACCAACAACAAGCAACAGCGCGGGGCCGAATCTGGCCTCGCGTTGTTGTTTGCAGCGTTTTTGGATTTTTGGTAGCACATTCTTGGCAGTATGGGTAAGAATGCTGGACGAGCGGCAGTGTGCAATCGATCAGCTTTAAATTGAAAGGATGATCAAATGAATTCGTTTGATGCGATGCGGCGCAGCTTTCTGCGCGCGGGCGGCATGGGAATGGTGGCCGGGGCGATTCCGATAGCCTCATTGGCGGCTTCGGCCGAGCCTGTGTCCAAGAGCCGGGCAGTAGTTTTCGATGTACGGAGCTACGGCGCTACCGGGGACGGCAAGACGCTGGACACGGACGCGGTCAACCGGGCGATTGCGGCGGCGGCGGCGGCGGGCGGCGGCGTGGTCAGCTTTCCGGCGGGATCGTATCTTTGCTTTTCAATTCGACTGAAGAGCCAGGTGCATCTGGACTTGCAGCAGGGCAGCGCCATTGTGGCCGCGGACTCGCCGATGCCCGGAGATAGCTCCGGATACAACGGAGGCGTCTACGATGCGGCCGAGCCCAAGACGGCCTGGGACGCCTATCAGGATTACGGACACAACCACTGGCACAATTCGCTTTTATGGGGCGAGGATCTGCACGACTTGAGTATTACCGGGCCGGGTCTGATCTGGGGCCGGGGACTGTCGAATGGCCGTGGACGCAAGAATGACGGAGCGCCGTTTATTGCTGAGCAGCCGGGCGTGGGCAACAAGGCCATTGCGCTGAAGAACTGCCGCAATGTCTTGCTGCGCGACTTTGCGCTTCTCAAGGGCGGGCACTTCGGGCTGCTACTGACCGGTGTGGACAACCTGACTATCGACAATCTGAAGATCGATACGGACCGTGACGGCATCGACATCGATTGTTGCCAGAATGTGCGGGTATCAAACTGCACGGTGAACTCGCCCTGGGACGATGGCATCTGTCCCAAATCCAGCTTTGCGCTGGGCTATGCGCGGGCGACACGGAATGTGACCATCGCCAACTGCTGGGTGACGGGCTATTACGAGTTGGGTTCTGTGCTGGATGGCAGTTTCAAAAAGTTCCCCGCCGAGGCCCACCGCCCGCGAACCGGGCGGATCAAGTGCGGCACGGAGTCCAATGGCGGCTTCATCAATATAACCATCACCGGTTGCGTCTTCGAGGGCTGCCAGGGGTACGCGCTGGAGACGGTCGATGGGGCGCTGCTGGAGGACATCACCATCAGCAACACCACCATGCGCGATCTGGTCTCGGGACCGATCTTCATGCGTCTGGGCGCGCGCTTGCGCGGGCCCAAGGAGAGCACCAGGGTGGGTACGCTGAAGCGGGTGCTGATCAGCAATCTGTCTTGCTTCAATGCGCCAACCAAATTTGCGTCGGTGTTGAGCGGCATTCCGGGATACTGCATCGAGGATGTGAAGCTTTCCAACATCTACGTGGAGACGGCAGGCGGCGGAGCGGCGGAGCAGGCCAAAGTGCAATTGCCTGAGATTGAGGAAAAGTATCCGGAGCCGACGATGTTTGGAGCCACGCCGTCATCGGGCTTCTATCTGCGGCATATGCGCCATGTGGAGATGAGCCATGTGGAGATCGCCAACACCGCAGCCGATGCCAGGCCGTCCTTCTCACTGAACGACGTGGAGCGGGCGGACTTTTTTGCCATCACTGCGCCGCGCGGGGTTGATGGGGCGTTCAGCCTGCATGACGTGAAGGACTTCCGCGTGGGTTGGAGCCGCGCGGCTGCGGACACTACATTGAAGGTTGCGGATAATCAAAACATGTAGTCGGCGAAAACAGGGGCGCGGGCGCGGCTGAAAGGAGGGGCTGCGGGCCGCTCCATGGTGCTGGTGTCGACTTGGAGGGGATTGCGGCGAGGAAGGAGTGTCCAGAGTACGTTGACTCCGGTTTGGTCGATCTCGATTCAGCGTGCCCCGCGCAGATATCACCCAAAGTCGGAATCGCGGCCTTCGGTGTGAGAGTGATATTCGTCGTCGTCGAGGGCGCGGTTCTGAGTGGCGTTCATCCATTGACCGAGAAAACTGGTTTCGTCGGGGCTGGTGACGCCATCGGTTTCGTCGGCGCTGGCCATCAGCCGCTTGCGGACGTTTTCGGCGCGCTGCTTGGATGTGGCGCTCTCCGCGGCGGCGGCAGGGTTAACACTGGTGATGTTGAAGTTAACGGAGTCGTGGATATGCATTCCAACCTCCCGATAAGAGGGATAGGGCAATTGCAGGACCAATTTTCCCAGGGTGAAGATTAGATAACTTCAAGAGGGAAAAGTCATCGGCGCAGCCTCATGGGAGATTTCCGAGCGGCAAGGCCAGGGGGGGGCGGTTGACTTCGCAGAGTGGACTAAGCATACTTAGTCCATGGCCTATACAGTGCATCAGGCAAAAACCCACTTCTCGCGGCTGCTGAAAGAGGCAGAGGCGGGGCAGGAGGTCGTGGTCATGCGCGGCGCAAAGCCGGTGGCCAAACTGGTGCCGATTGACGAGCCGGCGCCACCACCCTTTCGACTTGCCGGCGCGTACCGGGGCCGCCTGCACTGGGACGAAGACGCCTTCGATCCGATGTCAGATAGCGAGTTGAGAGAGGCGGGCTTGGATTATCTGGCCGATGCTCCGCTGCTGTTTTCTGTTGAGTCCCCGCGCCAATGACCTATCTGTTGGATACGCATACCTTCCTCTGGTTGCTTCGGGCTCCCGAGGTGCTTCCCGCACAGGTGCAGCATCTTTGTGAAGATCCGGCGGTTAGCTTGGCGTTGTCTGCGGTGACTCCTTGGGAGATGTCGATCAAGGCTGGGATTGGAAAACTGGACGCCGCGGAAATTCTGGATGATTTTGAAGGGATAGCGGCGCGGGGCAGGCTCTTGGTTGTAGCCACCACGATTCGCCAGGTGATTCGCAGCGGGCGGTTGCCGCTGCATCATAAGGATCCCTTCGACCGGTTGCTTGCAGCGCAGGCCCTGGATCTGGATGCGACGCTGCTGAGCCGGGACAAGGTCTTCGACTTGTACGGCGTCAAAAGAATTTGGGATTGAAATTTGATGGTCCTGGGTCGAACCGGGATTGATGAAAAATTGACCGGAAACGGTGGGCAGGATTCGCGCGGCGACGGGCGAAGATGGATTGGAGATTCAAGTGAAGCATCATAAGTCGGTAGTGCCGACCAAGACTCGCACGGGCGCGCCCCTGGTGGCCATTGTTGGCCGCCCCAACGTGGGAAAATCCACGCTCTTTAACCGCCTCACCAAGAGCCGGCGCTCAATTGTGGGCGACGAGCCCGGCATTACCCGCGACCGCATCTATGGCGAGTACGAGTGGGGTGGAAAGATCTTCCGGCTGGTGGATACGGGCGGCATTGTGCCCGACGATCCGGAGTTGATCCCTACCGAAATCTACAACCAGGCCAAGGTGGCTCTGGAAGAGGCCGATGCTTTGGTGTTGGTTGTGGACGCACGCACCGAGTTGGCCAGCCCCGACTACGATCTGGTTCGACTCTTGCAGCGCAGCAACAAGCCTGTCTTTCTGGCGGTGAACAAGGTTGAAGGAGAGGCCATGGGCTACGCGGCGGAGAACTTCCGCAGCCTGGGCCTGCGCAACATGTTCCCTATCAGCTCCGAGCATGCGCTGGGTATCGGCGATTTGCTGGAGTGTATTGCCGATGCGGTGCCGGGCGGGGAACCGATAGAAGAAGTCGTGGAAGATCCGGAGACAGCGGACGAAGAGTTGGACGAAATTCTGGAACTGGACGACGAGTTCGATGAAGATGAGGAGATCGCCGCGGACTCCGATTCGGATTTGGGAACGATTCACAGCTCGCACGGCGAGTATGAGAAGCTCGAAACCTCCATCGCCATCATCGGACGGCCCAACGTGGGCAAGTCCACGCTGCTGAATGCGCTGACGGGAACCTCTCGCGCCATCGTTTCCCCCATTGCCGGAACCACGCGCGATGCGGTGGACGAAGTGGTGGAGTTCGAGGGCGATCAGTTGCGCTTTATCGACACTGCCGGCATTCGTCGCAAGGGCAAGACCCACCTGATGGCGGAGAAGCTCAGCGTAGTGATGGCCATTCGCCACCTGGAAGCCGCGGATGTGGCTCTGTTGTTGATCGACGCTACCGAGGGCGTGACGGCCAGTGACGCGACCATCGGCGGCTACGCTCACGAGAGCGGCCGCAGCGTCATCGTCCTGGTGAACAAGTGGGATGCCGTGACCACGCATCGCACGGATGGCAAGGAACCTGCTGACCGCGAAGCCTATGAGCAGAGATTGCGTCGCGAGTTGAAGTATCTGAACTACGCCTCGGTGATCTTCCTCTCGGCGCTGCATGGAACAGGAATTCAGCGGGTGTTGCACGAAGTCAGGACTGTGGCTGCCGAGCGGCGCAAGCGCGTCACCACCGGGCAGATGAATCGCTTCCTGGAGAAGATCGACTTCCAGCGCGCTCCGGTGCCGATGAACAAGCGGGTACGCATCTTCTATATGACCCAGGCCGCGGTGGCTCCGCCGACCTTTGTGCTCTTCACCGATCGCGATGTGAAGATGCACTTCAGCTTTGTCCGCTTTTTGGAGAATCAGATTCGCGAGGCCTTCGGCTTTGCAGGTACGCCGATCTGGTTCAAGGTGAGGCCGCGCAACAAGAAGAACAAGGATTGATCTTTCTTCTTTTTACCGAAACGGATTCAATTGCTGAAGGGCACGGGTTCCATCCCGTGCCCTTTTGCTTGTGCGCCCAGCATGGGCGCACTCTTACGGGTGTAAGTCCCGTCACAAGCTGGTCACAGTGAGTGAAGTGAAGCGCAACTGCATGAGGGCGACCGATTGTGGGGAGGAAGCGTGGATCGAAACTGCGGGTCGATGAACAAGAACCGGATAGAAGGCGTTGCCGACCAGGGCGAGCGGGCAAGTGATCGCGAAGCTCTTGTGACCAAGGGGCGGTGGCGTAAATTCGGCGGTCGTGCAGAGAAGGAGTGCGTTCTTACCTGGGGAGATCTCGCCTTACGCCTGAAAGGGTGACGGGGAACAGCCGGAGCGAGAAGTCAGCAGAGGCCGTAGTAGTACTCCGAGAGGAGTGCGAAGGGCTGAACGAGAAGGAGTGGAATCCGCAGCGACGATGGGTTGGAAATGGCATCAGATGTCCGCATTCGCGGAGCGGTTCGGAGGGGACACGGTGAAGCCGTTGTTCGATCATCCGGACAGTGATGAAGACTGACCCCCGCGTCCTACAACGGAAGACACAGGGTTAACCTCAACTTCTTGAACCGCCCGGTGCGGACCCGCATGCCGGGTGGTGTGGCAGGGGAGAGCGGTCACTCGCTCCCCCTATGCCGATTTGATGTGCAGTGCTGATGTTGGGTGCTGTTTCACACTTGTCGCTTGGCCCCACTTGTTGAGTTCGGGGCGTAGAGGAGAGAATGCAAAAGGTTCGCAATCTCCGCAATGGTTGGCGCAATGAACGCCCTGCATCGAAGGCAAGGGCAGCGCCGCGCTAGGAAAGACAATGCATTCTGTGTGGTTGGGTGAGTTCTTGGGCACTCTGGTGCTGCTGTATCTGGGCTGTGGCGTCAATGCGGGTGTGACGCTGCGCAAAACCTTTGCGGAGGGTGCGGGCTGGCTGGTGGTTTGCGTGGGATGGGCTCTGGCGGTGCTCTGCGGGGTGCTGGTGGCGCAGGCCTTCGGTAGTCCAGGAGCCAACTTGAACCCGGCCATCACACTGGCAGGCGCAGTGAGCAGTGGTGATTTCTCTCATCTCTTGAACCTGTGGTCGGCGCAGCTACTGGGCGCAATGGCGGGCGCGGTGCTGATGGCCCTGCACTATGGGCCGCACTGGAAGCTCACGCCCGATCCGGCGGCCAAACTGGGAGTCTTCTGCACCAATGCGGCGGTGCACAATCTGCCCGCCAATCTCTTGAGCGAGGCGCTGGGCACGGCCACGCTGGTAGTAGTGGCGGCTGCAATTGGTTCGCATGGCATCTCAGCGCAGGGGTTGCAGGGCGGGATGGGGCCGTGGCTGGTGGCCAGCCTGGTGTGGGGTGTCGGTTTGTCGTTGGGCGGAACGACGGGATACGCCATCAATCCAGCGCGCGACCTGGGGCCGCGCATTGTTCATGCTCTGTTGCCGATTCCCGGCAAGGGCGGTTCGAACTGGAGCTACGCGCCGATTCCGCTTGTGGGCGACCTGGCCGGCGCAGTGCTGGCGGGGCTGTTGCTGCGGTATGCGCATCTATAGCGAGTCGGCAAGACAGCAAGCCAGCGATGGCGTGAGATTTTGGTTCGATCCTCTAAGAAAAGTGATAGAACAAGTTAGCTCGGCTATTCCAGACAGGATGCGACGACGGCCAGGGCTGCGGTTGCTGCGGTTTCGGCTCTCAGGATGCGTGGGCCGAGCGAGACGGCGCGCCAGCCGTTGGCGTCAAAGAGGGCCTCTTCTTCCGGTGCCCATCCACCTTCGGGACCGATGGCTATCTCCAGAGTGGGCATCTCCGCGCCACTGGCAGTGATGGCCTCGTCGAGAGCGTTGCGCAGAGTGGTGGTGCGCTCCTGCTCGGCGAGAACGATACGCGTGGATTGCGATGCCGAGCGCAGATGTGTAGCCAGTGCAATGGGATCGTGGATAAGTGGTACATCGGAGCGACGGGACTGCTGCGCGGCCTCATGCACGATGCGACGCCAGCGCTCCACGCGCTTCTCGGCAGCCTGGGCCAGGTGTTTCTCGGTGCGGCGCGCCAGCATGGGGACGATGGCAGCGACACCCAGTTCCGTGGCCTTTTCTAAAGCCCATTCCATGCGATCGAATTTGAAGACAGCCATGGCCAAAGTGACAGGCAGCGCGGGGTCGGCCTCGACTTCGGCAATGAGGTTGAAGCGGACTTCCTGCGGCGTCACGGCAGCGACGACAGCATGAAAGACACGGCCTCCGGCGACCACATCGGCTTCGACGCCGGGCTGCGCGCGCAAGACGCGGGCCATGTGTTCGGCTTGTGCTCCGGTGAGCGTTGCGGTGGCTTCATCCCAGTGCTCGGCGATCCAGCGGCGGCGGGTCATGGTCGAACCTTTCATCTACTGCTCTTAGATAGTCTAAATCGCTTCGGGCATAAAGTTCTTCGTTTGACGGGCGGTAATTCATCATGAGTAAAAACACGAAAGGGGACGCTCTATGCGCCCCCTTCGGTGTTGCCTTGATGGAGTTCTTTCCTGTTGTCCCGGTAGTTTGCCTGCTGCCGGCAGTGTTGGAACTTGCCTGTTGCTATTCTCCCCAATCGATGACGAGCATCGAAGTTTGTGCTGCAAGATGAATTGCAGTTGAAGCATGTATAGATTCATGCGGCATCGGTGTCAAGAGAAAAAGAATGGGAGAGCAAAAAATGCGGCTACAAAAGTTTGTTAGTGCCAGTGATCAGTTGTCAGTTTTCAGTCGTCAGAGATTGTTGGCGAGTTCTCGCCGTCGCTATCCCAGGGTTTTTGCGATGACCACTGACCACTGAAAACTGATCACTGACAACTGCTTTTCTGCTACACTCGCTGCGACCGATTTGCCATGCTCTTCAAAACTCTCAGTGCGGCTGTCTACGGCATCGACGCCAACCTCATCGATGTGGAGGTGGACTACGGCGGTGCGGCCACTGAAGATCACTTTCATATGGTGGGGCTGCCGGATGCGGCGGTGCGAGAGAGTCGCGACCGGGTGCGGGCGGCGGTGAAGAACTCGGGCTATTTGATTCCTTCTTCTTTCCTCACAGTCAATCTTGCGCCGGCCGATTTGAAAAAAGAGGGTGCCGGCTTTGATCTTCCCATTGCGGTGGGTGTGCTGGGCGCTTACGGCGCATTGCGCAATGAGGACTTGAGCCGTTTTCTGTTGGTGGGCGAACTGGGGTTGGACGGCAGTGTGCGCGCGGTTCCGGGAATGCTGCCGGTGGCGATTCTGGCGCGGGAAAAAGGGATTCCCAACCTGGTGTTGCCCGCTGCGAATGCCGCCGAGGCCGCGGTGGTCGAGGGCGTGAACGTCTATCCGGTTTCATCGCTGCTGGACCTGTTGGAGTTGCTCAATAGTCAGGTGGTGGGAACCGTTCAGCGCGAACCATACCGTGTGTCCACAGAAAAACTGCTCAGCGAGTTGCAGCACTTCGATCTGGACTTTCGCGATGTGCGTGGTCAGCAGACAGCCAAGCGTGCACTGGAGGTGGCAGCGGCGGGGAGTCACAACATTTTGATGATCGGTCCGCCGGGATCGGGCAAGACCATGCTGGCCAAGCGGCTGCCGTCGATCCTTTCGCCACTGACCTTTGAAGAGGCGCTGGAGACAACCAAGATTCACTCTGTAGCGGGAGTGCTGGATGCGGCAGCGGGACTGGTGACGCATCGCCCCTTTCGCGCCCCGCACCACACCATCTCGGATGCGGGCCTGATTGGCGGAGGGATTATTCCGCGACCGGGCGAGGTATCGTTGGCGCATAATGGACTGCTGTTTCTGGATGAGTTGCCGGAGTTTCCGCGCAATGTTCTGGAGGTTATGCGGCAACCGCTCGAGGACCATACCGTAACGATTGCGCGGGCTTCGATGTCGCTGAGCTTTCCGGCGCGCTTCATGCTGGCGGCGGCCATGAATCCCTGTCCATGCGGATACTTCAACAGCAAGTCGCGGGAGTGCCTGTGTACGCCGCCGATGATCCAGCGCTATGTGGCCAAGATCAGCGGGCCATTGCTCGACCGCATCGATATCCATATAGAAGTGCCGGCGGTGCAATATAAGGAACTGCGTGGCGGGGCAGCGGCGGAGGGGTCAGCAGAGATTCGCGCCCGGGTGCTGGCGGCACGGGAACGGCAGCGGCAGCGATTCCAAAAGGCGGGCGACAAAGTCTTTTCCAACGCGCAGATGAGTACACGGCAGATTCGCGCGCACTGCGAGTTGGGCGCCGATGCGGAGAGACTATTAGAGCGCGCCATGCAGCAGCAGGGACTGACGGCGCGGGCGCACGACCGCATTCTCAAAGTCGCAAGAACGATTGCGGATCTGGAGGGTGCGGAGCATCTGGCGGTGCCGCATCTGGCCGAGGCGATTCAGTACCGCACGCTGGACCGCAGTTATTGGGCATAAATAAAGTTGAAATGCATCGCTGGAAGTACATCTTCCCCTACCCCGAAGCGCGCACTTTGGCGGCCAATTCAGGTGTGAGTGCAGCATCTTTCTCAGTGCCGGATCATCTTAGAGAACCGCATATACTGATGAACATGGTGCGGATGTACCATGCGGCGGCGATTCAATGCGTGATTCATAGTAAGAGCGCAATTCGCTGAGAGAAAGATCGCGACTGAGCAATGAGACGACGAGTTCTGACCCGGGCGTTGGTAAAGAAGGCGTGGTGGTTGTGGGGAGGCGTCGCCGGAGTGCTCTGCATTCTGGCCGCGGTTGCAGCTCTCTACCCACGCCGCGTGCCCACCATTGCGGTCATTCCACGCACCTGCGGAACTTATCTCTGGGAGGCGGAACACACCGGAGTGGAGCGTGTTGCGCCCCGGTATGGCCTGTCCGTGTACTGGAATGCTCCCATGCGCGAAGACGACGTGCAGGGGCAGATTGCGATCCTTGATCGGGAGTTGAAACGCAAGGTCCAAGGGGTCATTCTTTCGCCGGTTGAGGCATTGCCGTTGCGCACCTCAGTCTACCGGGCGCTGCAAGGTGGAACTCCCGTAGTGGTTGTTGGAACCGACCTGGGATTGGCCCCCGCTAAAAATCTGGCTTATGTGCTGAACGACGAGCGCCGTGGCGGGCAACTGGCGGCGCGGCGGATCGGGCTTGTCCTGGGCGGAAAAGGCACGGTAGCGATTGTCGGTATCAGCAATCAGCTGACCAGCACAGCTGACCGGGCACGCAGCCTGGAGGCGACGCTCTCCGAGGAGTTCCCGCAGATCCATGTGGCCTATCGCAGTCTGGCTTTGCCTACCGTATCGCAGGAGCAGCAGGTTGCCGAAAAAATGCTGGCAGAGAATGCCGGGATCAATGCCATTGTGGCGCTCACCGAGACTTCGACCCGTGGGGCGTTTTATGCACTTACCGAATTCAACAAGGCAGGTGTCATTCATTTGGTGGGCTTCGATCAGAACATGATGGTGCCGATCCGCACCGGTGGATTGGACGCCGTCATCATGCAAAACACCAATGGGGCAAGCCGCCATGACACTGATGGGCGAAGAACTGCATGGCGGAGCAAAACATGGCTATGTGGTGCTGCAGCCGCTGTTGGTGACGAGGGAGAACCTCGACTCGAGCGATGTGAATGAGATTCTGAATCTGGCCTGGTTCAACCCATAAGGCGGCAGTGCGGATGCGCAAGACGACGAGAAGATGGCTGCTGGGTACGGCGTCCGTGGGGACGATGCTGCTAATAGTGGCCGCGCTCCCGCTCGCCTATTTTGTCTGGAAAGATCGCCGGCCCAACTTCCACGACTCGTTTGCGCGCAATGGGCAGGGAGAGTTGCGCCAAGACGGATGGAAGTCCTTCGGAGGCACATGGCAGGTGGTCGATGGCGCCATGCTGAATATCTCGGACGACCGCGGCGCCAAGCTGATCAATGGTTCTGCGAAGTGGAAGAACTATATCGTCGAGGCCGATATCCAACTGCTGGGTGAAGCCGGCGACGCTGGTTTCGTCGTGCGTACCTCGCAGGAAGAGGTGGGAGTGGATGCCTATCATGGCTACTTCGCCGGACTGCGCGACATCGATGACACCTTGATCATGGGCCGCGCCGATTATGGCTGGCATGAGTTTCAGTCGACGCCCGTCCGCTATGGCATTCGCACGCGTACCTGGTACCACCTGAAGGTGTTGGCCTATGGATGCACCCTGCTGGCCAGCAGCACTACCGAGAAGGGCGTTGTTACTACGGCGCTGATCGAGGAGCCCAAGTGCCTTGCCAGCGGGCGGTTTGGTTTGCAGTCGTATTCCACTGGCGCTGCGTGGCGCAACGTTGTTGTCAGGCCGGCGGCAAAGAGCGACCTCGATGCGATGTTGCAAGCGCGAAGCCTGTCGGAACGTGAGCGTACCAAGTCGGCCTCCTCTGCGCCCGGATCGTGGATGGACGAGCGCTTCTTCGAGCCCATCCAACGCGAACTGCGCGAGCACAAGTCGGATCTGAATGCCAAAACCATTGCCGATCTGCGCTTGTTGGCGCCGACTCTCAGTTCGCAGGTGGCGGTGCATGGCGTGGTAACGCTGGTCTCACCCATGATCTTCATTCAGGATTCAACGGGTGGAATTGCCATTCCGCAGGCGCATACCGGGACCCCGGTGCAGATCGGCGATTCGGTAGAGGCGCGCGGTGATGTGGAACAGCATGAATTCAGCTCGGTATTGCGCAATGCGGACGTGCGGCTGCTGTGGTCGCATACGCCAGCGCCGCCGGTATCGGTGACTGCTTCCCAGGCGGCTACGGGGGCCTTTGACGCGCAGTATGTCGAGACCGAGGGGAGACTGGTTTCCAGACAGCGGGGCGGTGGGCAATCCGTGGTGCTAAAGCTGGATGAGGGGAGCCAGTCGTTCATGGCGATCGCCGAGAACCCCAGTCTGGCGGCGACGCTCAACAAGCTTCAATATGGCAGCAGGCTCCGGCTGCGTGGCATCTGCGTGACCGACCGCTCGTATGCGCAAAACGAGATGCCCTTTGCCTTGTTGATGCGCTCGGTGGACGACGCGGAGATGATCGAGCCTCCGCCGTGGTGGAATACGCTGCATATCATCGAGCTGATCGCGGGCTTGCTGGGGGTCTCGTTCGGGTTGCACATGCTTTTCATGTCGGTAAAGCGCTCCCAGCTCCATGCCGTCATCGAAGAGCGGGAAAGGCTGGCGATGGAGATGCACGACACGCTGGCGCAAAGCTTTGCCGGGTTGGGCTATCAGTTGGAAGCGCTCAGCAGCGAGGCTCCAGAAGGCTCTCCGATGCGCGCGCAACTGGAATCGTCTGTGGACCTGGTGCGCTTTGGGCATATGGAGGCGCGACGCAACATCGCCGCGCTGCGTCCGGGGAATCTGGAGCAGCTGGGGCTGGAAAAATCCCTGGAAGAGGCGGCGCGCACCATCTTGCAGGGCGGGCCCGTCGATCTGCAGATGGCGGTGCGCGGAGAGCCCAGGCCGATTCCGTTGCGCATCGCCGACACGCTGATGCGCATCGGGCAGGAAGCGATTGCCAATGCGGTGCAGCATGGGCGACCGCACACCATCTCGCTGCGCCTGGTCTACGGCCGGTCTTCGATCAAGCTCACGGTGCGGGATGACGGGCAGGGATTTACCACGATGGGCGAACGCTCCGGCTTTGGCATTCGCGGGATGAAGCACCGCGCGGATGGAATCGCCGCGACGCTGCGCATTCGCAGTTCACTCAGCCATGGAACCTCGGTCGCGGTGCGCGCCATGCTGCCGCAATCCATTCTGTCGCTGTGGTGGTGGCAATCGATTCGCACGGGAAGATGGAGGCACTGGCTGCATGGATAAGCAAGTTGAATCGGATGGGATTCGCATTCTGATTGTGGACGATCACCCCATCGTGCGCGCCGGCCTGGCCCTCCTGCTGGGCAAGGAAAGCGGCTTTCAGATCGAGGGCGGCGTGGACGACGCGGAAGAAGCGCTGGCCTTTCTCAGCCGGCGGCCGGTGCATGTCGTGCTGCTCGATCTGCGCTTGCCCCGGATGACCGGCATCGAGGTGCTGCCGGCGATTCTGGCTCGGCCCGAACCTCCGCGGGTGATCATCCTCTCCAGCTTCGACTATGAGGAGGATATCTACCGCGCAGCCAAGGCCGGGGCCCACGGCTATCTGACCAAGGACTCGACCGGGCAGCAGATTGTGACGGCCATCCGTTCGGTGGCCAAAGGCCAACTGCACTTTCCCAAGGCGATCGCGGCACGGCTGGCGGAGCGGCAGGGGCGTCTGGGCCTTAGCCCGCGTGAGCTGGATGTGCTGCTGATGATCTCCAAGGGACTGACCAACAAGGAGATCGCCCACGCGCTGAGCCTCAGCCAGTTCACCGTGCGCAATCACATCAACCATATTCTGGAAAAACTTGAGGCCGGCGGTCGAACGGAGGCTGTCTCAATCGCCATCCAGCAGGGGATTCTGGCGGTCAATTCGTATTGAAGTGGTCTCTCTATAGGTTTTTCGTCTCCCACCCTTTTTGCTTTTTTCTTTTCAAACAATGCGAAAAGGATGGGGCACGGGACTATTGAGAAATTGAGGGAGCCTCTGATTGAGTCACGTTTTTGAAAGGGCACGGATTTATCCGTGCCGCATGTTGCTGAAAATAAACTTCGGGATTTAGACCCTGAGGGATGGTTTTACCAACAAGATGGCTTGATCAGAGGTTCCGTAGAAAATACGGATGGAAATCAGGAAAGGTCGCGAGCGCGGATTCGGCTGCGCACGGGGAAATTGTGCGCGTTGGGCTCTGAATGGCGGCCAGTTCGCGCGAGAAAGCGTTTGCTGTCGGGCGCTTGCCCCACATGGTACACCTGTACCTGTACAGCTCTCCTTTGCGATCAATAAAGTAGCGCGGAACCTCAAAAATGGTTTGCGCGTCCTGCCTAGGTAATCGTTTCCTCAGCTCCGCGCACAGTCAACAATCGAAAACGGGTCTCCCGTTTGAGAACAAGAGAAGCACGAAGGGAGCGTGGGGCCGCGTCTGGATGGACGTTTCTCCCACACTCCATTTTGGAGAGTCCGAATGAATCGTAGCTGGAAACAACTCTTTCTTGTGTCTTTCCTGCTGGCCATGATGTTGCCGTTTGCGGCCAGCGGACAGACTACAACTGCCATCAATGGCACGGTGTCGGATCAATCCGGTGCTGTGGTCCCCAAGGCCAGTGTCACCCTGCACAACGAACAAACCAATCAAGATATCAAGACGGTCAGCACTTCGACCGGCAACTTCGCCTTCCCCGGCCTGCGCCCTGGCGTCTATGACGTGGCGGCGACCGCCAAGGGATTCGACACCGCCAGCGAAATCGCGGTCTACCTGCACCTTGACGCAGTGGCCACAGTCAAGCTGACCCTGAAGCCGGGTACGGCCGCAGAGAGCGTGACAGTGCGCGCCGATGAGGTGCTGCTGGATACCACCCACGCCAGCCGCGGCGAGACCTTTACCCAGGACGAACTGGAGCAGTCGCCCTTCGATTCCGGCAACCCGCTGATGCTGGCCAATGCCGAGCCGGGCGTGACCTTTGGCGGCGCTCACACCGCGGGCCAGGATTGGGTTCGCCCCTTCGATTACAGCTCCATCAATCAGTTTTCGGTCAACGGCGGAATCTCCAACTCCAACGATTTCCAGATGGACGGTTCTCCCAACAACTCGATCACTTTTGGCGCACCCAATATCGGCTATGTCCCTCCCGTAGCCAGCGTGCAGGAGATGAAGCTCATCACCAATCCCTACGATGCGCAGTATGGGCACACGGGCGGCGC
>Ga0302190_10000377_pt1 | contig 28247 bp, 25 predicted proteins | sample II_Bog_E2_3_FD_198784 | JGI IMG/M metagenome (GOLD analysis project Ga0302190, IMG submission 198784) | Peat permafrost microbial communities from Stordalen Mire near Abisko, Sweden - II_Bog_E2_3 | ecosystem: Environmental > Terrestrial > Soil > Wetlands > Peat | place: Sweden: Abisko... | reverse complement strand
GTAAGAACCTGCTGAAGTTCGATGACGTCATGAACGACCAGCGCAAGGTCATCTACGAGCAGCGCAAGGAGCTCATGGCCGCCACGGAAGTGGCCGAGGAAATCGTCGAGATGCGCCACGAGGTGGCCGAGGATCTGGTCACCCGTTGCATCCCCGAGAAGGCCTACCCCGAGCAGTGGAATACCGCCGGTCTGCACGAGGAAATGCTGCGCGTCTTCAATCTGGACCTGCCGATCGCCGACTGGGCCAAGGAAGAAGGCATCGCCGGGCCGGAAATCCATCATCGCATCCTGGATGTCACCGACCGCCGCGCCGCCGAAAAGGCCGCCAATTACGGCCCCGAAGTGATGCGCATGGTTGAGAAGAGCCTGCTGCTGCAGATTCTCGATCAGGCCTGGAAAGATCACCTGCTGACCCTGGATCATCTGCGCCAGGGCATCGGCCTGCGGGCCTACGCCCAGCGGGATCCGCTGAACGAATATAAGCGCGAAGCCTTCAATCTGTTCGAGGAAATGCTGACCCAGCTGCGTGAGAAGATCACCGGCATTCTGTCGCATATCGAGCTGCGCGTTGACGAGGCTCCGCCAGAGGAAGCCTTGGCCCCGCGCCGCCCGACCCGCACCATCGAAACCCGCGAAGACCCGGCTTTCGCTGGCGTTCAGGCCGAACATGACGCCGACGCCATCGCCGCCGGTCTGGTGCCGGTGCGCACCCAGGCCGTCGATCCTGGTGATGCCTCGACCTGGACCAGCACGCCGCGCAATTCGCCTTGCCCCTGCGGCTCGGGCAAGAAGTACAAGCACTGCCACGGGGCGGTGGCCTAAAGCGCCTCAGCGTTGAGGACAAAAGAAAAGGGAGCCAATTGGCTCCCTTTTTTATTCCGGATTGTGGTCGTGGCTCAGAAGAGCTTGTAGCGCAGATGCAGGCCGGCATAGAGCTCCTGCTGGTTCTTCCAGGTGTTCGCATGGTCGGAATAGGTGTCGGTGACGTCGCCATCTTCGATCAGGTCAAATTCGGCGTTCAGGCTTAGCCTCTGAGGAATGATGACGTAGCCCGGCGAGAGATAGAATGTCGTGTTCATATCGGAAGAGCGCCTGAAGGGTGCGTCTCCGGCGATGTTGATCGTGTAGGAGCCTTGCCAATCAAAGGTAATGCCCGTGTTGAGAAAGATTGCATCCGTGAAGCGGGCTTCGTTTTTTCACTCAAGGGAATAGTCCCAGAACGGGCTGTATAGATTGGTTCCGGTTGATCCGGCGGTTTCACTTTTGCCGTCGCCGTAATGGGTGGCGTTGAAGCCCAGTTGGGTGGTCCAAGACTTCATTTCGCGACCAAAGATGACCTCGCCATTAAAAGCTTGGTTGCCACGACCGGCGCTGCCGTTTCCAGATAAACTAGCGACCTTGGCGTCAAACAAATCGGGGCTGTAGCCGCCCACGACGTCGAAGTAGAAGGGAGCTTTGCCCTGCGGAATGACGCGACCCCGAAGGCTGAGGTCCGGATCCTCGAAGCCCGATAAATTGAAGCTTTCGGTCTGGTCGGGATAGGCGTCTTTCACGCTTCGGTGCATATAGGTCTCGCTCACCGAGGCATTAATGCGGTTGGTAATGCCGTAGGTGAGGGACTGACCGGCTTTTATGGTGTTCGCCGTATATTTCGGTGAAAGGGTGCCATCCGAGAGATAACGGTCTTCGGTCGTGTTGGAATAGCCGAGGGTCGACTCTCCATCCAACTCGCCCTTGGCCTGCATATAGGACGGATCTGCAAGATAGCGTGTGCGGTCAGGCGCAAGGCTGAAGTCGAAGGCCTGGGCCTGGGCGGGCAAAACAGCCAGCGCCAACAGCAGATAACCCGCAGATTTCATTCCAATTCCCCTTGCCCTGGAATGTCACGGCTCATTGCCGCAGGGATTTTTCATAGCAGTTTCGTGGAGAAGTGGCAATGTCAGGAGGGGGTATTCGATCAGTTCCTTTCCGAACTGTAAGATTCTACCTTGGTCGCAAACAAAAAAAGCCCCCCCCGATATCTCGGGGAGGGCGGTAGGTGGCTCGGGTGAGGGGGAGAGCCACCAAAGGAAGTGATTTTAGTATCTTTTGTTCTCAAGAGAAACTTGGTCGGTCTGTGATTACCGTCACATAACTCTCGCTCTACTCCGTATAGAATACAATAAATTTTATTTAGGCTATTATTTACAGGGATTGCGTATTATTTTTCGTAAAATTTTATCTATCTTCATTGTGGGGAAAGCCCTGCCGTCTCCGCGCCGGGCGGCTGGCAAGGCTTGACCCCAAGGGGCCCGCCGCTTACTTTGTGCGGGCCTTTTCCGGGCATAGATTCAGTCTCTTTACGGCGGTTTTCCCATGGCGCAGCAGCGGCCGAGCTTCCAGTCCCTCATCCTCACCTTGCAGGCCTTCTGGGCCGAACAGGGGTGCGTGATCCTTCAGCCTTATGACATGGAAGTGGGGGCGGGCACTTTTCATCCGGCGACCACTTTGCGGGCGCTGGGTCCGGATCATTGGAAGGCAGCCTATGTGCAGCCCTCGCGTCGGCCCAAGGATGGCCGCTATGGCGAAAACCCCAACCGCCTGCAGCATTACTATCAGTTCCAGGCTTTGCTGAAGCCCTCGCCGGCCAATGCTCAGGAGCTTTACCTGGAAAGCCTGAAGCGTCTGGGCATCGATCCCTTGGCCCACGACATCCGCTTTGTCGAGGACGACTGGGAAAGCCCGACCCTGGGAGCCTGGGGCCTGGGCTGGGAAGTCTGGTGCGACGGCATGGAGGTGACACAGTTCACCTATTTCCAGCAGGTGGGCGGCATCGAATGCGATCCCGTTGCCGTCGAGCTGACCTATGGCCTGGAGCGTCTGGCCATGTACATCCAGGGCGTCGAGAACGTCTATGACCTGGATTTCAACGGCTCGGGCGTGAAGTACGGCGACATCTTCAAGCAGGCGGAAGTCGAATATTCCAAGCATAACTTCGAATATGCCGACACCACCATGCTGCTGCAGCATTTCCTCGATGCCGAAAAAGAATGCGAAAACCTGCTGAAGGCCGGGCTGGCTCTGCCGGCCTATGACCAGTGCATCAAGGCCAGCCACCGCTTCAATCTTCTCGATGCCCGTGGGGTGATTTCCGTGACCGAGCGTCAATCCTATATCGGCCGCGTCCGCGCCCTGGCCAAGGCTTGCTGCGAAGGCTGGCTGGTCTCGCGTCGGCCCCCCGCTCAAATTGGCAAGGTGGAGGGCTGATCATGGCTGAATTCCTGCTCGAACTGCTGTCCGAGGAAATCCCCGCCCGCATGCAGGCCCGCGCCGCCGAAGACCTGCTGCGTCTGGTCTCGGAAGGTTTGAAGAAGAACGGCCTGGCCTGGGAGGGCATCCGCGCCCATGTCACGCCCCGCCGTTTGAACCTCGTCATCGAAGGCTTGCCGGTGGCGACCCCCGATGTCTCGGAAGAACGCCGTGGTCCCCGCGTCGGCTCTCCGGCCCAGGCTTTGGACGGCTTCCTCAAGGGCGCCGGCGTGACCCTTGAGCAATGCGAAGAGCGCGACACCGGTAAGGGCATCTTCTATTTCGCCGTCATCGCCAAGAAGGGCCGCGCGACGCCCGAGGTGCTGACCGAAGTGGTGGAACAGACCCTGGCCGACTTCCCTTGGCCCAAGTCCATGCGCTGGGGCAGCCAATCCGTGCGCTGGGTGCGTCCGCTGCAGGGCATCATCGCCCTGTTCGATGGCGCCGTGGTGCCGGTCTCCTTTGGTCCCATCTCCTCGGGCAAGAGCGCGGTCGGCCATCGTTTCCTGGCTCCCGCCATCTTCGAGGTCACGGATTACGCCGATTACGTCGCCAAGCTGGCCAAGGCTTATGTGGTGCTGGATGCTACCGAGCGTCGCCATGAAATCCTGCGCCAAGCCGAAACCGCCGCCGAGCGCGAGGGCCTTGCCTTGCGCTCCGACATTGGCTTGCTGGATGAAGTCACCGGGCTGGTGGAGAACCCCAACGTCCTGGTCGGCACCATCGATCAGGCCTTCATGGATGTGCCGGACGAGGTTCTGATCACCTCCATGCGCTCGCATCAGAAGTATTTCTCGCTGCTGAAGGCTGATGGCCGTTTGGCCAACCGTTTCCTGGTGGTCAGCAATATGACCGCCAGCGACGGCGGAAAGGCCATTGTCGCCGGTAACGAGCGGGTTTTGCGGGCCCGTCTGTCCGACGCTAAGTTCTTCTGGGATACCGACCGCAAGCATAGTCTGGCCTCGCGCCTGCCCAAACTGGCCGAGCGGCTTTATTACGCCAAACTCGGCACCATGCTGGACAAGGTGGAGCGGATTAAGGCGCTGGCCGAGGCTCTGACCATCTATTTCGGCGATGTGGATGCGTCCCAGGCCATCCGCGCCGCCGAATTGTCCAAGGCCGATCTGTCCTCGGAAATGGTGGGAGAGTTCCCCGAGTTGCAGGGTTTGATGGGCCGTTACTACGCCCTGAACGATGGCGAGGCTCCGGCTGTGGCCGAGGCCGTGGCCGACCATTACGCCCCTCAGGGCCCCAACGATCGTTGCCCCACTGCGCCTCTGTCGGTGATTGTCGCCTTGGCGGATAAGCTGGACAGTCTGGTCGGCTTCTTTGCCATCGATGAGAAGCCCACCGGCTCCAAGGACCCCTTCGCCCTGCGCCGCGCTGCCCTGGGTGTGATCCGTCTGATCCTGGAGAACGGCCTGCGCCTGCCGCTGGCCTCCTTCTTCAAGCTGGCCCATGCCGAGTTCACGCTGCCGCTGGCGGTGGATGCCGACAAGGCCTCTGCCGATCTGATGGAGTTCTTCGCCGACCGCCTGACCGTGGCTTTGCGTGAGAAGGGCGTGCGTCACGACCTGATCGCCGCCATCTTCGGCGAGAAAAAAGAGGGGGGCGGCGAAGACGATCTGGTCCGCCTGCTGGCACGGGTCGAGGCTCTGAAGGGCTTCGTGGCCTCGGAAGACGGCGCCAATCTGATCACCGCTTATCGCCGCGCTGCCAACATTGTGCGCATCGAGGAGAAGAAGGACGGGGCTTCCTTCGCCGCCGCCGTCGATGCTGCCCTGCTGGGGCAAGACGAGGAAAAGGCCCTGGCTGCCGCCCTGGCCGACGTCCGCCCCGCCCTCGATGCCGCCCTGAAGAACGAGGCCTATGGCGATGCCATGGCCGCTCTGGCCAAGTTGCGTCGCCCGGTGGATGCCTTCTTCGATAAGGTTACGGTGAATTGCGATGACCCCGCCGTGCGCGTCAACCGCCTGCGGCTCTTGTCGCAGATCGGCGCCGCCATGGAGGCCATCGCTGACTTCTCCAAGGTTGAAGGCTGATTTCAGCCCTTTAAACTATCGTCATGGCCGGGCTTGTCCCGGCCATGATTGTTTTCTGGCCTCTGTTCCTACGTCCTATTGCCGATTTCCGAAAAATGACAGGCGGGGGTATGATACCCCCAATGGCCTTGCATAAATTTACTCTGCCGCTCTAGCGGCGGTGAGGAATATTCCTATATTCGCAAGGCTATGGGTGGGCAGACCCAGTCTCAGGGAGGTTTTTATGACCAAGTGGGTGTATGCGTTCGGCGGCGGCACTGCCGAGGGTCGGTCGGAGATGAAGAATCTTCTGGGCGGCAAGGGTGCCAATCTGGCCGAGATGGCCAATCTGGGGCTTCCCGTTCCGCCGGGCTTTACCATTACCACCGAGGTCTGCACCTACTATTACGCCAACGGCGAGAACTATCCGGCCGAGCTGAAGGCTCAGGTCGAGGCGGCTCTGTCGAAGATCGAAGGGGGCATGGACTGTCACTTCGGCTCGCTGGACAATCCGCTGCTGGTGTCGGTGCGTTCCGGTGCCCGCGCTTCCATGCCCGGCATGATGGATACGGTTCTGAACTTAGGCTTGAACGACCAGACGGTGGAAGCCCTGGCCAAGCGCAGCAAGGACCCGCGCTTCGCCTATGACAGCTATCGCCGCTTCATCCAGATGTATTCCGACGTGGTGCTGGGCGTTGAGCACCATCATTTCGAGGACATCCTGGAAAGCCACAAGCAGGACCATGATCTGTCCCTGGACACCGACCTGTCCGCCGAGGACTGGAAAGTCGTGGTCGTCGCCTTCAAGGACAAGGTGAAGGAAGAGCTGGGCCGGCCCTTCCCGCAGTCGGTGGAAGATCAGCTGTGGGGCGCCATCGGCGCGGTGTTCGGCTCTTGGATGAACCAGCGCGCCATTACCTATCGCCGCCTGCATGACATCCCCGCCGAATGGGGCACCGCCGTCAATGTTCAGGCCATGGTCTTCGGCAATATGGGCGAGGATTGCGCCACCGGCGTCGCTTTCACCCGCGATCCCTCCACCGGCGAGAATTTCTTCTACGGCGAATATCTGGTCAATGCCCAGGGCGAGGACGTGGTCGCCGGTATCCGCACGCCGCAGTACCTTACTAAGGCGGCCCGCGAGCTGGCCGGGGCAGAACTGCCCTCCATGGAAGAGGTGATGCCCGGCGTTTTCAAGCAGTTGGACGATGTGCGCCACAAGCTGGAAAAGCACTTCACCGACATGCAGGACATCGAATTCACCGTCCAGCAGTCGAAGCTGTGGATGCTGCAGACCCGCACCGGCAAGCGCACTTCGGCTGCCTCGCTCAAAATCGCCGTCGATATGGCCCGCGAAGGGCTGATCGGCAAGCATCAGGCCGTGGCCCGCATCGAGCCCGGCAATCTCGACCAGCTGCTGCATCCCACCCTCGACCCCAAGGCCGAGCGCAAGGTGGTCGCCCGTGGTCTTCCCGCCTCGCCGGGTGCCGCTTCGGGCAAGGTGGTCTTCTCGGCCGAGGATGCCGAGGTCCGCGCCAAGAACGGCGAAAAGGTCATCCTGGTCCGCATCGAAACCAGCCCCGAGGATATCGGCGGCATGCATGTCAGCCAGGGCATTCTGACGTCCCGAGGCGGCATGACCAGCCACGCCGCCGTGGTGGCTCGCGGCATGGGCCGGCCTTGCGTTGCGGGTGCCGGCGAAGTGCGCATCGACTATAAGGCCAAGCAGTTCAAGGCCCTGGGCACGGTGGTTAAGGAAGGCGACATCATCACCCTCGACGGCGCCACCGGCGAAGTGATGCTGGGCCATGTCCCCACCGTCCATCCCGAACTGAGCGGCGATTTCGCCACCCTGATGGAATGGGCCGACAGCATCCGCACCCTGAAGGTCCGCACCAACGCCGAGACGCCGCTGGACGCCCGTACCGCCCGCAAGTTCGGGGCCGAGGGCATCGGTCTGTGTCGCACCGAACATATGTTCTTCGACCCCAAGCGCATCCTGGCGGTGCGCGAAATGATCCTGGCCTCCAACGAGGCGGGCCGCCGCCATGCCCTGGCCAAGATCGAGCCCTATCAGAAGAATGATTTCGTCGAATTGTTCGAGATCATGCAGGGCCTGCCGGTGACCATCCGCCTGCTTGACCCGCCGCTGCACGAGTTCCTTCCCACCACCGAGGAGGAAATGGCCGAGGTGGCCGAGGCCGCCGGAACCGATGTGGCCATGGTCCGCTCGCGCAACACTCAGCTGCACGAAGCCAACCCCATGCTGGGCCATCGCGGCTGCCGTCTGGGCATCACCTATCCGGAAATCTACGAGATGCAGGCCCGCGCCATCTTCACCGCCGCCGTCGAGGTGTCGAAGAAGACCGGCTTGGCCGTCATCCCCGAGGTGATGATTCCCCTGGTTGGCACCAAGAAGGAACTGGACCTGATGAAGGACGTGGTGGACCTCGCCGCTTCCCAGGTCTTTGCCTCTACCGGCACCACCCTGGAGTACTCGGTCGGCACCATGATCGAGCTGCCCCGCGCCGCTCTGGCCGCTGGTAAGATCGCCGAGACCGCCGAATTCTTCAGCTTCGGCACTAACGATCTGACCCAGACCACCCTGGGCATGAGCCGCGACGACTCCGGGCCGTTCCTGGAAATCTACCGCCAGAAGGGCATCTATGAGCACGATCCCTTCGCCACCATCGACGTGGACGGCGTCGGTGAAATGATCAAAATCGCAACCGAACGCGGCCGCGCCACCCGCAACAGCCTCAAGCTGGGCATCTGCGGCGAACACGGCGGCGATCCGGCCTCCATCGCCTTCTGCCAGTCGGTGGGTTTGGATTATGTCTCTTGCTCCCCCTACCGCGTGCCAATCGCCCGACTGGCGGCGGCGCAAGCGGCGCTGGGGCAAAAGGCCGCCAGCACGGCGTGAGAATACAAAAGGGCCGCTTCAGGGATGAGGCGGCCCGTTTTCTATGTGGGCGCTGCCCACTCCCGCCAAGGCCGGGGGCCTTGGAACCCGATTGTATTATTGGGTTAAATTGCTATTTTAGATGCGCCTATTTTCTTAAGTTCTCTGTTTCAATTCTGCATTGGACGTCTTAATGACCGAGGATTTTAAGCCGCAGAAAACGGCAAATTTCTCAAATTCAAATTTACGCGATGCGAAGATGGCAGGAGCCAGGCTCCCAGGGAGTGACTTTTCATTCTCAGATGCATCACACGCTAATTTTACTGGCGGGGATTTTCGCAAGTCAAATTTCGAGGGTGCAACTTTAATAGGTTCACATCTAACCGGGGCGAAGTTTTCCGACTCAAATTTACGGTCAGCAGATTTAAATATAGCACACATAACTGGCGTGGATTTTTCTGGGGCATTTATGGAGGATGCTGATCTGACTGGCGCATCATTGGTCAGTGTGGATTTCTCACATGCGATTTTGGAAGGCGCAGATTTTAGGGGGGCCCATATTGTTGGGTGCAACTTTAATGATGCTGAAGTTGGCGGGGCTAAATTTTTGAGATCATCACTCGATATGATCGAATTCTCGCCGCATCAAATGAAGTTAATATTCGTTGATGATGATTTGGTGATTGACGGGCTTGATCCAGAGACTGATGCATCTATTATTCTATATTATGAGGGAAGGGTAGGTGGTGGGGAGTTGACAACATTGGCAAGCCTCATTGAGGCTTTGAGAGAAATGGAACCTGGGACGGTTCTGTCATTGGAGAGGATTGAGGTTAGTGATGAAGGTACTCGCATTGAAATCTCTGTTAAGAATATAAGCAGTCACTCTATCGAAGATTTGCAGATAAAAGCAGAGCAGCTACAGGTCGCTCAAAAAAATTGATTTCTAAAGACGGAAAAATTTCTGAGCTGACAGAGCGCATGAAAAACATGCTTCTGGATCGGGAGCTGAGCAAGCCTCTCTCTACCGCATTATCTGCAGGTTCTCAATATCTCCATCTTGTCTTTGCAGATGTAACGGGCTTCACGGCTCTTGACGATGATACACGCCGTAAAATGCTGTCGATCTTACGCGCAATGGCTCGGCCTCAAGTGGAAGCCTGCAGCGGCCATCTGGTCAATATGGAAGGGGATTGCGTCATTGCTGCTTTCGCTGATGTGAATGACGCCCTGCTTCTTGCCTTCAACATTCAGGCGCATCTGAACGTCGAGGAGCAGGATGTTCACATCGCCATTGCCAGCGGCGAGGTGATGGTTGCCCAGAACACGTCTTTGGACGGTCTGGATATCGATGGGGACACCGTGAATTTTGCTGCTCGTTTGCTGGGGATGGCGCAGTCTGGCGAAGTGCTGGCCGCAGCCGACACCGCCCATGATCCTGACTTCGATGCCAATCGTTTCAAGGTTCAGAACATCCAACGTCCTTTGAAGAAGGCTTTGGGCGACAAGAAAGCCGGTGACATGATCGATTGTGCCGCAGGACCATGACGGGAAACCATTGCTCGGTTCTGGGACGGCTTTAATCTCATGGGATCAAAGGGCCAATGGCCCTTTGCGGGCCTGCGGGCAGCGCCCGCAAACCTGCTGCGAGGACACACCCAAATGCGTCTCCGTCATACCAGCCACCCTCGGCTCATAAGTTTATTGTGGGTTTGCCCTGGTTGATCCCTTCGCCGCACTGCGGTACACCTTGGGCTCTCTTATTTCCCCCGCCCTTGAAAGCCAGACGCCTTGCCCGAGCCCATCACTCTTTCTGCCCTGAAGACCGGCGGCAAGGTGGCTATTGCCCGGGCCTTGGCCTTGCTGGAGCAATCGCCTGATAGTCCCCAGGTGATCGATCTGTTGTCCGAGGCCTATGAGGCGCCGCAGGCCCATGTGGTGGGCATGACCGGGCCGCCGGGTGTGGGCAAGTCCACGATGATGAATGCTCTGATCAGCGGCTGGCGTGGGCGCGGGCGGACGGTGGCTTGCATTGCCGTTGATCCTTCGTCGCGGCGCTCTGGCGGAGCTTTGTTGGGGGATCGTACGCGGCTGTCCACCGACCCCGAGGATCAGGGCATCTTCGTGCGCTCCATGGCGGCGCGGGATCGGCTGGGCGGTTTGGCCGGGCTGACGGTCTCGGCCATGGTGCTGATGCGGGCACTTTATGATGTGGTGCTGATCGAGACGGTGGGCGTCGGTCAGTCCGAGACCGACGTGGTGGGTGTCGCCGATACGGTGATCTTCTGCGTCCAGCCGGGCTCGGGCGACAGTTTGCAGTTCATGAAGGCGGGGATTGCCGAGATTCCCCATATCGTCGTGGTGACCAAGGCCGACATGGGCGCCGCCGCCAGTCGGGCGCGAGCCGATGTGCTGGGGGCTTTGTCTCTGGCCGAGGAGGAAAGCGGCTGGTCTATTCCGGTGCTGCTGGTGTCATCCCAGCAGGCGCAGGGCATGGATGAACTGATCGGTACGCTGGACGCTCATGCCGCCTATTTGGCCGGGGATGGACGGCTGGCTTCGGCGCGTCAGGCTCAGGCAGGGCAATGGCTGGTGGAAGCGGTGCGCGAACGCTTTGGCCGCGAGGGTATTCGCCGGGCCGGTGATCTGACCCTGCGGGCCGGAGAGACGCCCTTTCGCCGTTTGGCCGATGTGGTGGGGCGTCTTTAAAATGCGCAAATCCATTGCGGCGGCTCTGATTGCCTTTGGCTTGCTGACATCGGCTGCGGTTCAGGCCGAGGATGCGGTCTGGCAGGGCTTCGATGCCTTGCCCGAGGGCGACCGTCAGGTGGCCCAAGAAGCCTTGGCCGAGATGTTCGGCGGAGATGTCAGTCTGTGGCCCGAGTGGTTGGAGCCTTCGGCGGTCTATATTCCGCCGGGCAAATCGCGCTCCATGCTGATCGTGCGCTTTCCCATGAAGAAGGACTGCGGCCCTTGGGGCTATCTGGTCCTTAGCCCGGTGACCTCGGATGCCACTCGCTTGGTTCAGGGGCAGCCCTTCTGCGCCAATGACATCACCCTGATCGAGCAGCGCTGGCCGAGCCTGCCGGACATCCAGTTTGACCGCCAGGGCTTCCAGGACACCAATGGCGACTGGAGCTTCGAGGCCGCCCGCTGGCGTTGGGACGGCAAGACATGGCTGCGTTATCCGGTGAAATAAACACTAAGGGCGCCCCATCGAGGGCGCCCTTCGCGTTTAAGGCCGGGAATTCGGTCTGACGTCCGGACTTAGTTGGTCTTTGCCGGAGCCGGAGCGGCGCTGGCCGGGGTGGCGGCCTGCTGCTTTTCGGTCTTCACCGTCTTGGCGGCGACATGGTGAACCTTTTTCACCGTGGTCTTTTCGGCGACCACCGGCTTGGCGGTCTGGCTCTGCACCTGAGCCGGGGTAGAGGTCTGGGTCTGAGTGTCGGCGGCGAAAGCCGCGCCGCTCAGCATCACGCCGGAAACCACCAGGGCCGAAATCATGGTCTTAAACATCTGTTTGCTCCGTTTTTCTGTTTCTCGTCCGGGTTCATCCCGTCGACAGCTATAGTTTTAGCGACGGGGCGTGGCGGGCTTGTGGCAGAGAAACGCTGATTCAAGGTGTTTTGGCGCGACCTGTGGTGGAAACGCCATAATTCAGGCGGGGAGAATGACCCATTCCGGCACGAAAGGCTTGAATTCCGCCGATCCGGCCTTGAAGACCCCGCCTTTATTCAGCTGCTCCAGACGGATCACCGCCAGACCGACAGAGCCGCAAGACGACCGCATCTCGCCAGCCTCTTCCTCGCCCAGGGTAATGGGGGTTCCGGGCTCTGGTGCTGGGCCGGTGATTTCCACGGGCAGCAGGCGCTTTTTGATCAGGGCGCGGTATTTGGTGCGGGCCGTCAGCTCCTGGCCCATATAGCAGCCCTTTTTGAAATCGACGCCATAGAGCTCATCGAAGCCGTTTTCCAGCAGCAGGGATTTCTCCGGCTCCAGATCGCGCGAGCCATCGGGCAGGCCCTTGCGGATGCGGGCTTCGTCCCAGACGGCGAAGTCGGCCTTGGCGAAACCGGCGGTAAGCAAGGCCTCCTCGTTGGGCAGCCAGGCGCGAAAGCCGGCATCGGCCAAGCGCGGGTCCTTGAAGGCCAAGCCACCGCCAAAGCCTCCGGCATCGGCGGCCAGTCCCAGGGCTTCAGCCATGCCCTCGCCCCACAGGGCATAGGCGGACAGGCTATCGTCAACAGCCACGGTCACTTTGGCCCGCAGCTTGTACATGGAAAGCTTTTTGGCGAAATCGGCGCGGCGGGCGGAATCGGTCTCCAGCCACAGGGCGTCGTCATGTTCAGCGATGAACAGCTCGTGCAGGAACTTGCCCTGGGGAGTGAGGAGGGCGCCATAGAGGGCTTTGCCGCCGTCGGCCCGGGGGATATCCGCCGAAACCAGCCCCTGCAGAAAGGTCTGACGGTCTTCGCCGCCGACCTTGATCAGAGAGCGATAGGAAAGGGGGGTATAGAAAAGCGCCGCCATGACAAGCCGTCCTGAAGGGAAATCATATGGTTAAAGGTGGACCTTGGGGCGGTTCCAGGCAAGGGCTTAACGTGCCCGCCCTTGCCGGGGCGATTGGCGCACCTTATAACCTTGTCCATGCATATCACTCTGGTCGACGATTCCATTCCCTTCGACGGCTTCTCGCCGGGCAACCGCCCGCTAGGTGGGGCTGAAAAAGCCTTTGCCAGTCTGGCGGCGGCCTTGGCCAAGCGCGGCCATGATGTCCATGCCTATAACCGCGCCCGCTATCCCCTGGCCATCGAAGGCGTGCAGTGGGAAACCCTGGAGCGCAGCTTCCCGGCTCAGACCGACGCCCTGATCGCCTGGCGCAAGCCGTCGTTGCTGGGATCGGTCCGGATGGCGGGTAAGCGAATCCTTTGGGCCACCGCCACTGGTCCCCAGCTTCAGGCGGCGCGCAAGGTCATTGAAAGCTTCTCGCCCATCGTTGTGCTCAACAGCGTGATCCAGGCCGAGGGGGTCAAGGGCTCCGAGGCCATGCCCCTGCGGCTGATTGCGCCGGGCGTGCGGGCCGAATTCGCTACCGACTTGCCGACCCTGTTGAGCGAAGCTCCCACCGCCGTGGTCACCAGCCACCCCAACCACGGGCTGTCGGCCCTGTTGGTGCTGTGGAAGGAACAGATCCGGCCCCAGGTTGCCAATGCCCGCCTGATGGTGGTCTCGGCCAGCCTGGAAAAGGCCCTGCGCACCGGCGAGGTGCCCGAAGCGCTGGTTTCCCTGGTGGCCCAGGTCCGTATGGCCGAAGATGACGGCGTGGTGGTGGTGCCGCCCCGTGGCGACGCCGGGATGGCCGAGATTTATCGTTCGGCCAGGGTGCATCTTTATCCCGGCCATGCCGAAGACATGATTTGCTGGACCCTGCTGGACAGCCAAGCCTGTGGCCTGCCGGCAGTGGCCAAGCCTTTGGGCGGAACCCGCGAGCGCATCCTTGATGGTCAGACCGGCCAGCTGGTGCCCGACGAGGCTGCCCTGGTTAATCTAACGGTCCGCCTTCTGACCGACGACGATACATTTTGGGGGATGAACCGAGACGCCCGGTTGCTGCAGCGCGAGCGCAGCTGGGACGTGGCCGCCGCCGAATTCGACGCCTTACTCCGCGCCGGAGACAAAACATGAAAATTCTTCAAGCCATCGCCGGAGCCCCCCATGGCGGGGCCGAGCGTTTCTTCGAGCGGCTGGTGCCGGCTCTGTCTCGCGCTGGGATCGAGCAGCGGGTCTTGATCCGCAAGGACGAGCGCCGCGCCGCTCTGCTGCGCGAGCAGGGGCTGGAGGTTCATCAGCTGGGCTTTGGCGGTCGCTTCGATTTTCTGACGCCTTTGTCCTTTGCCCGCCATGCGCGGGACTTCAAGCCGGACATCATCTTCACCTGGATGAGCCGGGCTAGCGCCATGGCGCCGAAATCCGGGCCCTTCGTGCGGATCGCCCGCCTGGGCGGCTATTACGACCTGAAGTACTACAAGGGCTGCGATCATCTGGTGGGCGATACCCAGTCCATCGTCGATTATCTAACCACCGAGGGCTGGCCCGAGGGCAAGGCGGTCTATTTGCCCAACTTCGTCTCGGACGTTCCCGGTCAGCCGATCCCGCGCAAGGAACTTTATATTCCCGAAAGTGCTCCGATCCTGCTGGGGCTGGGCCGGCTGCATACCAACAAGGCCTTTGACGTGCTGCTGAAGGCCCTGGTCCAGGTGCCCGATGCCTATCTGCTGCTGGCCGGCATCGGGCCGGAGCAGGCGGCGCTGGAGGCTCTGGCCACCAAGCTGGGCATCAAGCCGCGGGTGCGCTTCCTTGGCTGGCGCGACGATGTGGCCCGGCTGTTCGCCACCGCCAATCTGTTCGTTCATCCGGCCCGCCACGAGCCCCTGGGCAATGTGGTGATCGAGGCCTGGGCCCAACGCGTCCCGGTGGTCTCCACCGCCAGCCAGGGCCCCGCCGTGCTGATTGAAGACGGCGTTTCCGGGCTGTTGACCCCCTTGGATCAGCCTGAGCCTCTGGCCGCCGCCATTCGTCAGGCGCTTTATAACCCTGAGCTGCGCAAGTCCCTGGCCGATGCCGGGCGGGCGGTCTATGAGGCCAATTACACCGAACAGGCGGTGGTCGCGGCCTATAAGCGCTTCTTCGACTCGGTGCTGGCCTAGCATGTGCGGCATCGCCGGCCTGATGACGGCCAGCGGCGGCCCGCCCGCCGAGGCGACTTTGCGGGCGATGACCGGGGCCATGGCCCATCGTGGGCCCGACGGCGACGGCTATTACCTTAAGGACGGCTTGGGCTTCGCCCATGTCCGCCTCGCCATCATCGATCTGGTGACCGGCGATCAGCCGCTGTTCGCTCCCGGTGACTTGGCCCTGGTGGCCAATGGCGAGATTTATAATCACGTCGAGTTGCGGGCTGCCTTGCCGGAGGTGTCTTTCAAGACCGGCTCGGACTGCGAACCGCCGCTGTATCTGTACCAGCGCCACGGCCTGGATTTTCCCAAGTATCTGCGTGGCATGTATGCCATTGCCCTGCATGACCCCCAGAAGGGGCGGCTGGTGCTGTCCCGCGATCCTTTCGGCATCAAGCCGCTTTATTGGGCGGAATGTTCCGAGGGGTTCCTGTTTGCCTCCGAGCCTCAGGCCATTCTGGCCACCGGGCTGGTGGAACGCCGCCTGCGCCCCCAGGGCCGCGACGAGCTTTTGAACCTGCAATTCACCACCGGCACCGAGACGGCCTTTGCCGGCATCCATCGTCTGCTGCCCGGCGAGACCGTCGCCGTGGAGAAAGGCCGCATCGTCGAGCGGCGCCGCCTGGATGCCCTGAAGGTTGAGACCCTGGCCGACACCTCCACCGCCGCCCTCGACCGGGTGCTGGAAGAATCCGTCTCGCTGCATCAGCGCTCCGACGTGCCCTATGGCATGTTCCTGTCGGGGGGAATCGACAGTTCGGCGGTTCTGGCTTTGATGGCAAGGCTTAACAGCCGACCGGTGTTGGCCTTTACCGCCTTCTTCCCCGGCACCGCAGCCCGCGACGAGAGCGAGCATGCCCGCGCCCTGGCTCGCGTGGTCGGGGCCGAGCATGTGGAAGTTCCGGTGGAGGAAGCCGACTTCTGGTCGCTGCTACCCACCATCGCCGCCCATATGGATGATCCGGTGGCCGATTACGCCGTGGTTCCTACCTTCAAACTGGCGGCGGAAGCCCGTAAGTCGGTCAAGGTGATCCTGTCCGGTGAAGGTGGCGATGAACTCTTTGCCGGCTATGGCCGTTATCGCGGGGCCATGCGCCCCTGGCCCTTCACCAAGGCCATGCGCCGCTCCTCCAGCTTCGACGGCATGGGCGTCTTGCGGGACGAGGGTAAGGGCTGGCGAGTCGGCTATGCCGAGGCCGAGGCTGCCAAGCGTCCCGGCAATCGCCTGCAAAGAGCGCAAGCCCTGGATTGTGCCGACTGGCTGCCCAACGACCTGCTGGTCAAGCTGGACCGCTGCCTGATGGCCCATGGCATTGAGGGGCGCGTGCCTTTTCTGGATCACGAGGTCGCCCGCTTCGCCTTCAACATGCCTGACCGCCAGAAGCTGGCCAAGGGTCTGGGCAAGGCGGCGTTGCGCCAGTGGCTGGCCGGAGTGCTGCCCGAGGCCAAGCCCTTTTCGCCTAAGCGCGGCTTCACGGTGCCGGTGGGCGATTGGATCGCCGCCAAGCCGCAGTTGGGCGCTTTGGTGGCCGCCCGCCCCTGTGTCCAGGAAATCTGCCGCCCCGGCAGCGTCGAGACGCTGTTCAAGGCCGGTGGCAAAAAGGCGGGATTCGCCGCCTGGTCCCTGTTGTTTTATGCTCTTTGGCACCATGTTCATATCGAAGGCAAGGCCCCCCAGGGCGATGTCTTCTCGACTCTCTCCGCGTAAGGGATGCACCCGATGTCCGACAGCTTCGATCTGATTCTCAAAGGCGCCGACGTCGCCACCCCCGGCGGCGTGGTTCAGGCCGACATTGGCGTCAAGGCTGGCCGCATCGCCGCCATCGGCGCCTTGGGCAATGCCAAGGCAGCCGAAGTCATCGATCTGACCGGCCTGACCATTCTGCCTGGCGTCATTGACAGCCAGGTGCACTTGCGTGAGCCCGGCCTGGAGCATAAGGAAGATCTGGCCACCGGTACGGCCTCCGCCGCCTTGGGCGGTGTGACCTCTATCTGTGAGATGCCCAACACCAAGCCCTCGACCACTACCGCCGAGGCCATTGCCGATAAACTGACCCGCGCCAAGGGCCGGGCCTGGACCGACCATGCCTTCTTCGTCGGCGCCGCCGCCGAGAATCTATCGGAGTTGGGAAAGCTGGAGCTGCTGCCCGGCTGTGCCGGTGTCAAGGTCTTCATGGGCAGCTCGACCGGCAGCCTGCTGGTGGATCGCGACGAGGCCCTGGCCGAGGTGCTAGCCCATGGCTTCCGCCGCGTCGCCGTCCATTGCGAGGACGAATCCCGCCTCAAGGAGCGCTTCCATATGGTGGAAGGCGGGGCCGAGCCGGAGATGCATCCCGAATGGCGCGATGTCCAGACGGCCCTGCTGGCCACCCAGCGGCTGCTGCGTCTGGCCCGCGCCGCCGGTCGTCGCGTCCATGTGCTGCATGTGACCACCGCCGAGGAAATGCAGCTGCTGGCTCAGAACAAGGACATCGCCTCGGTCGAAGTGACGCCCCAGCATCTGACCCTGTCTGGACCTGACTGTTACCGCCGCCTGGGCACCTATGCCCAGATGAACCCGCCGATCCGTTCCGAGGAACATCGTCTGGCCCTGTGGCGGGCGCTGGATGCGGGCATCGTCGATGTCATCGGCTCGGACCATGCCCCCCACACCCGGGAAGAAAAATCCAAGCCCTATCCGCAAAGCCCCTCGGGCATGACCGGCGTCCAGACCCTGGTGCCGGTGATGCTGGATCATGTGGCAGCGGGACGGCTGTCCCTGGCCCGCTTCATTGATCTGACCAGCGCCGGTCCGGCCCGGGTCTATAATATGGCCTGCAAGGGCCGCATCGCCGTCGGTTATGACGCCGACTTCACCGTGGTCGATCTGAAGGCAAGCCGCAAAATCACCAATATGTGGATCGCCAGCAAATGCGGCTGGACCCCCTTTGACGGCATGAAGGTGACGGGCTGGCCCATCTCCACAATCATCCGCGGCAATGTGGTGATGCGCGACGATACCCTGATCGGCGATCCGCTGGGCGAGCCCCTGCGGTTTGGCGAAACCCTCGGGAAAGCCTAAACCACCCGGATTTCCCGCCATGTCCCGTCTTTCTCGGCCGAGAACAGCACGGGGATGGCGTTGGGGACAGGGGCTTGGCCATCGTCCAGGCCCATATGGCGCCGCAGAACCCGGCAGGCTCCGGCATGAGCGACCAGCAGGATGGGATGCTGCTGGGGCTCGTGCGGGATTAATGCGGCCACGGCGGACAGTATGCGGGTGCTGAAGATCAACGGCGTTTCCGCTCCCGTTGGCGTGGCGTCGGGGGGAAGCTTGAACAGCTCGCGGTGGCTACGCCCGGTCAGGGCACCCCAATCCCGCTCGCTCAAATCCTTGATCAGTTCCGGCTCGATGTCGCCACAAAGCCGCCCGATGATTTGGGCGGTCTCCAGGGCACGTGACAGTGGGCTGGCAGCGATGCGGTCCACGCCGACGCGGGCCAGCAGTTGGCCTGCGGCCTCGGCCTGACGGCGGCCCTGATCGTTCAAGGGAATATCCATCTGCCCCATCACCACCCGGCGCTGGTTATGGTCTGTCACCCCATGGCGCAGGAAGTAAAAGGAACAGTGCGGCAGCATGCAGACAGGGCGATCCAGTCGGTGTGAAAAAGCTTGTTTTGGATGAACGCCACAAGATGGGGGAAGAGTCAACATTTCCGCCGCCCCTTGCGTTCGCCTCCCAGCAGGCTCACCTTATTAAAAACAGGCACAATGATCGCCAAATGCTGGGAGAAGCATCGCTATGTCCTTGCTTGATCTATTGAGGGACAATGACGCCGGTCACTCGGACAAACCGGCGCTGATTTCGTGGGAGCGCGACGAATATGGCCATTACCGCCGCTTGCTCAACGTCCGACCCGATGAAGACGGGCTACCGGGCGAGGGCGGGGTTTATGTGCTGTGGCATTGGGGTGTTAAGCCTGAATGGATCCATGTGGCCGCTAGCGATGATCTGGGCAGCGCCATACAATTCGCCAGGGATAGCGAGTCGGTATTGACCTATGAACCCCATGGCGGCGTTTTCGTCACCTGGGCCTTCTTCAAACCGGAATTCCGCGCCGGAGTCGCCAACTACCTGCGCGCCGAGATGACGCCGAAGCTGGACGAAGTTCTGCCCTTCGATAGTTTGGACGAGCACGCCAAACCCGTGCCGGTGCAGCCGCCGCATTGAGGCTGGGTGGAAGCCCCTTCGAGACGGGCCTTTCAGGGCCTCAGGGTGAGGTCACATAAACGCTCATGCTGAGGAGGCCCGGTAGGGCCGTCTCGAAGCATCTCTTGGGAGGCTTTATTGCGCCCGGATGATCTTGCCCTGATGGGCGCAATCGGGGGCGGCCAGATCCACATAGACGTCGGCGACGCTGTCGGGCGAGGCTAGGGTTTCCGGGTCTTCACCGGGGAAGGCTTCGACCCGCAGGCGGGTGCGGACCACGCCCGGATCCACCAGATTGATCTTCAGCTTGGTGGTCTTGGCCACTTCCGAGGCCCAGGTCAGGGCCAGGGTCTCCAGCGCCGCCTTCGAAGCGGCATAGGCGCCCCAGAAGGGGTGAGGTTCGTTGGTGACACCCGAAGTGGTGAAGATGGCGCGTCCGGCGTCCGACTGGCGCAACAGGGCGTCGAAGCTGCGGATCAGGCGCCAGTTGGCGGTGAGGTTCACCGCCATGACCTCGTCCCAATCCTTGAAGGCGTAATGGCCGACCGGAGACAATCCGCCCAACACCCCGGCATTGCCCACCAGGATGTCCAGCTTGCCGAAGCGCTGGAACAAAGACATGCCCATGCGGTCGATGTCGTCCGGCTTGCGCAGGTCCAGCGGCACCAAGGTAGCCTTGCCGCCGGCGGCGCGGATCTCGTCGTCCACCTCTTCCAGGGAAGCCTGGGTGCGGGCCAGCAGGATGACCTGGGCCCCTTCGGCGGCGAAACGCTTGGCGACGGCGGCGCCAATGCCGCGCGACGCTCCGGTGATCAGGGCGACACGACCCTCCAGACGACCTTCAGCCATAGGCTCAGTGCCCCCCGGTCAGCTGGCTCAAGGGGCTGCAATCGTCGGAATTCTGGTCGGTCAGGGTGATGGGGTAATCGCCGGTGAAGCAGGCGTCGCAATACTGCGGACAGTTGGTATTACGCTTCTTCTCGCCGACGGCGCGGTAAAGGCCGTCCAGGGAGATGAAGGCCAGGCTGTCGACGCCGATCAGCTTGGCCATGCCGGCCAGATCGTAGCGGGCGGCCAGCAGCTTTTCGCGCTCAGGTGTATCGATGCCATAGAAGCAGGAATAGGTGGTCGGCGGGCTGGAGATGCGCATATGCACCTCGGTCGCACCAGCGGCACGCACCATTTCGACGATCTTGGTCGAAGTGGTGCCGCGGACGATGGAATCATCCACCAGGATGACCCGCTTGCCCTCGATATGGATGCGGTTGGCGTTATGCTTCAGCTTCACGCCCAGATGGCGGATAGAATCCGTCGGCTCGATGAAGGTGCGGCCCACATAGTGGTTGCGGATGATGCCCAGCTCGAAGGGAATTTTGGCTTCCGAGGCATAGCCCAGGGCGGCGGGAACGCCGGAATCCGGCACGGGGATCACCACATCGGCATCCACATGGCTTTCGCGGGCCAGTTCCTTGCCGATGCGCTTGCGCACTTCATAGACGCTGGTGCCCTCCATGATGCTGTCGGGGCGGGCGAAATAGATATATTCGAAGATGCAGAAGCGCTTGGGTGTCTTGGCGAAGGGCTTGATGGAGCGCAGGCCGTTCTGGTCCAGGATGATCAGCTCGCCCGGCTCGACATCGCGCACCAGCTCGGCGCCGACGATGTCCAAAGCGCAGGTCTCGGAGGCCAGGATCAAAGCGCCGGTCGGCAGCTTGCCCAGCACCAGCGGGCGGATGCCCAGCGGATCGCGCACGCCGATCACCGAGTTCTGGGTCAGGAAGACCAGCGAATAAGCGCCTTCGACCTGACGCAGGGCGTCGATGACCCGCTCTTCAACCGTCGAATAGAGGCTGATGGCGATCAGATGGACGATCACCTCGGTGTCGGTGGTCGATTGGAACAGACAGCCGCGACGGACCAGCTGCTTGCGGATGGTCAGGGCGTTGGTCAGATTGCCGTTATGGCCGATGGCCAGACCGCCGAATTCGAAGTCGGCGAAGAGCGGCTGCACATTGCGCAGCATGGTCTCGCCGGTGGTGGAATAGCGCACATGGCCGATGGCCATCTGGCCCGGCAGTTTCTTGATCACCGCCTCGGTGCCGAAGTTGTCGGCCACATGGCCCGCACCGCGGTGGGTGTGGAAATGCTCGCCGTCGAAGCTGACGATGCCCGCCGCTTCCTGACCGCGATGCTGCAGGGCATGCAGGCCGAGCGCGGTATGGGAGGCCGCTCCGGGATGGCCGAAGATGCCGAAGACGCCGCATTCTTCCTTGAGCTTGTCGTCGTCGAAGGGATTGGTGGTCAGCATCTGGTCAAAATCCTGGGTCATTTCGTCGTCTCGATCAGCCGTTCAAGGCCACGGTTGTCGTATGAAGGGGACTTCTCGCCAGTCTCTTGCTTAGCCGGCTGGGCGCCGGGTTGGCTGTTGGCGGGAGTGGGGGCGGTATTGGCGTTGCTTTGCTGGTCGGCGCCCTTGGGGCGCGGAGCATTCAGGCGGTCATACATTTCCTTGGCCTGTTGGGCCTGGATGGCGGCATCGGCGGCCTGCTGGGCCTTATCCTGGACCGAGGCCAGCTGGGACGGCACCAGCGACTGTAACAGGTGCGAGCCGATCAGCAGCAGCGGGCGGGTCTTGGCCAATGCCAGCACTTCGGGCTCGGGGTCCATCAGCTTGCTGCTGAGGATGAAGCAAAGGCTGGCCAGCACCAGGCCACGGGCTAGGCCGAAGGCGAAGCCCAAGGATCGGTCCACCGAGCTGATGGCGCTTTTCTGCACCGTCCGCGAAATGGCGTGGGTGACGAAGGAACTGATCAGCAGGACCGTCAGGAAGATGGCCACGCCGCCGGCCACATCGGCGATGGTGGGATTGGAAATATATTTCGAGACGAAGGGCCGGGCAAAGGGCAGGCCCCAGAAAGCGCCCAGGCCCGCAGCAATCCAGCCGGCGGTAGCCAGGGTCTCATAGACGAAGCCGCGCATCAGGGCGAAGACGCCTGAGGCCAGCAGCACCACTACGACAGCGATGTCGACAGCGTTCAATTCAGCAACCCTTATTTGCGTCCCTTGTCCGCCGGTCGGAACAAGGCGACTAAATCCTGCACATGGCCGATGCGGCGCACCGCGATCGAGCCCTCGGCCGGGGCTTTCGCCCCTGCGCCCTGGCGGCGGACCGCCGGGGCCAAGGCTTGGGCAAAGCCCAGCTTCGCCGCTTCCTTCAATCGTCCGTCCATCTGACTGACGGCGCGAACCTCGCCCGACAGGCCGATTTCTCCGAAGACCACCATCTCGGCGTCCACCGGCATGTCGGTGGTCGAAGAGAGCAAAGCCGCCGCGACCGCAAGGTCGGCAGCCGGCTCGCCGATCCTCAATCCGCCCGCGACGTTCAGATATACGTCATTCCCGCCCAAAGCAAGGCCGCAACGCGCATCCAGCACAGCTAGTATCATAGCCAGCCGTCCGGAGTCCCATCCGATGACGGCCCGGCGCGGTGTCCCTAAGGCCGAGGGAGCCACCAGCGCCTGGATTTCCACCAGCATGGGCCGAGTGCCCTCGACCCCAGCGAAGACGCAGGAGCCGCTGACATTGCCGCGCCGCTCCGCCAGGAACAGGGCCGAAGGATTGGCCACTCCGGTCAGGCCGGCGTCGGACATCTCGAAGACGCCGATCTCGTCGGTGGCGCCGAAACGGTTCTTTACAGCGCGCAAGATGCGGAACTGATGGCCGCGCTCGCCTTCGAAATAAAGCACGCAATCGACCATATGTTCCAGCACGCGCGGTCCGGCGATCTGGCCGTCCTTGGTCACATGGCCCACCAGGAACAGGGTGAAGCCACGGCGCTTGGCCATGCGGATCAGCTCGGCGGCGCAGGCCCGGACTTGGGCGACGGTGCCGGGAGCTGAATCCAGGCTGTCCAGATACATGGTCTGGATTGAGTCAATTACAACCACGGCTGGGGCTTCGCCCTGGTCCAGGCTGGCGGCGATGTCGCGTAAGGATGTGGCGGCGGCCAGCTGCACCGGAGCCTTTTGCAGCCCCAGGCGCAAGGCCCGCAGGCGCACCTGCTCAACCGCTTCTTCGCCAGAGATATAGAGACAGGTCGCCTTATCCGCCAAAGCCGCCACCGCTTGCAGCAGCAAAGTGGACTTGCCGATGCCGGGATCGCCGCCCACCAGCATGCAAGAGCCGGGAACCAAGCCGCCGCCGCAGACCCGGTCAAGCTCGGTGATGCCGGTGATGCGACGAGGTGGCGGGGCGGACACACCTTCCAGGGCGACGAAGTCGATCTTGCGGCCACTCTTGCCGGTGCCCAGACCTTTGGGCATGGCTTCGCGGGCTTCTTCCTCGGTGATGGAGTTCCAGGCCCCGCAGGACTCGCACTTTCCCGCCCAGCGCGGATAGCTGGCGCCGCATTCCTGGCAGACGTAACGGGTCGTCGGTTTCGCCACTTAGCGCCGCAGTTCCATCTTGATGGGGCCATCGGCCCGGCCGTGGATGAATTGATCCACGTAAGCATTGTCGGCCTTGTCCACCTCGGAGGTGGGGCCGACCCAGATCAGCTTGCCGTGGTAGAGCATGGCCATGCGATCGCTGATCTTGCGGGCCGAATGCATGTCGTGGGTGATGGAGACGGCGGTGGCCCCCAACTCCTTGACGCATTTGACGATCAGGTCGTTGATGACGTCGGCCATGATGGGGTCGAGGCCGGTGGTCGGCTCGTCGAAGAAGATGATCTCGGGCTCGGTGGCGATGGCGCGGGCCAGGGCGACGCGTTTTTGCATGCCGCCCGACAGCTCCGACGGCGACAGATTGCCCACATCGGGGCCAAGGCCGACGGCATAAAGCTTCTCGATGGCCTTTTTCTTGGCCTTGTGGCGCTCCATGCGCTGACCCTGGATCAGGCCGAAGGCCACATTTTCCCAGACGGTCAGGGAGTCGAACAGGGCCGAGCCCTGGAACAGCATGCCGAATTTGCGCATGACCTCTTCGCGGTCGCGCGAACCCATGCCCACCACCTCCCGGCCATCGACCTTGATGCTGCCGTGTTCGGGGCGCATCAGGCCAAGGATGCATTTCAGCATCACCGACTTGCCGGTGCCCGAGCCGCCGATGATGACGAAACTTTCCCCATGGGCGACATCCACGGTTACGCCGTCCAGCACCTTTTTGGGGCCGAAAGCCTTGTGGACGTCGATCAGCTGGATCTTCGGAGTCTGGTGAGTCTGGCTCATTTGTCGAAGAACAGTGCGGTAAGGATGTAGTTGGACGTCAGGATCAGGATCGAGGCAGAGACCACGGCGTTGGTTGTTGCCTGACCGACGCCCTGAGCGCCGCCCTTGGAATGATAGCCGTTGTAGCAGCCCATCAGCGCGATGATGAAGCCAAAGGCCGAAGCCTTGACCAGACCCGAGATGACGTCCAGCGGCTTCAGATATTCCCAGGTGCTATGCAGATAGGTGGCGGGATTGTAGCCCAACTTATAGGCCCCCACCAGGAAGCCGCCGAAGACGCCGATGATATCGGCGATCAAGACCAGACAGGGCAGGGTCAGGATGCCGGCGATCAGGCGCGGGGCCACCAGATATTTGAAGGGATTAGTCGAAAGGGTGGTCAGGGCGTCCACCTGTTCGGTGACGCGCATGGTGCCGATCTCGGCGGCCATGGCGGCGCCGACGCGCCCGGCGACCATCAGTCCGGCCAGAACCGGGCCCAGTTCGCGTGTGATGGAGATCACCACCACGGTGGCGACGGCCCCTTCCGCCGAGAAGCGGGCGAAGCCGGTATGGCTTTGCAGGGCCAGCACCATGCCGGTGAAGATGGCGGTCAGCCCCACCACTGGCAGCGAGAAATAGCCGATCTCGATCATCTGACGAAGGATCAGGCGGACATAGATGGGACGGCGCACGCAATGGGACAGAGCGAAGCCGGTAAAAGTCGCCAGCCGCCCGGTATGGCGGAGGAACGACAGGAAGAATGCGCCGATGCCGGCCAGGAAATTCATAGAGCCGCGCCCTCCAGGTAGTCGCGGTGATAACGGGGCGACAGGGAGGTTAAAACCTCGTAGCCGATGGTCCCGGCGGCGGCAGCCACATCGTCGATGGTATTCTTGGGGCCGATAAGATCGATCATGGCTCCGGGGCGGGCGGCGCTCTTGGGAGCTCCGCCGATATCGAAGATGGTAAGATCCATGGACACGCGACCGACCAGAGGCACGCGGTAGTCTCCCAAATGGCCGCATCCCCGGTTGCCCAGCGAGCGGAACAGGCCGTCGGCATAGCCCGCGGCGACAACCGCCAGCCGCGTCGGAGCGGCGCAACGGTGGGTCGCACCATAACCAACGGTGTCGCCTGCGTCAACGTCACGCACCTGGATGATTCTGCCTTGCAGGCGAACAACTTGGCCCATGGGGTTGGGCTGGCCCGGAGTCGGGTTGCCGCCATAGAGGGCATAGCCGGGCCGGGTCCAGTCCGCGTGCCAATTTTGCCCCAGGAAAATGGCGGAAGAGGCGGCCAGACTGCCCTCGATTCCCGGAAAGAAGGCGCGGGCGGCGGCGAAGCGCTGCAACTGCAATTGGTTCAAAGGATGGTTTGGCTCGTCGGCGCAGGCCATATGGGTCATGACCAGACGCAGGTCTATGGCCGACAGGCTTTCGCGATCCTCGGACAGTTGGCGGGCTTCTTCGTGGCGAAGGCCCAGGCGGCTCATGCCGGTGTCGATATGCAGCACGCAGGCTAGCTGCTCGCCTCGTTCACGGGCAAAGGCGGCCCAGCCGCTCACCTGCGCCGGGGAATTCAGCACCGGCAGCAGGCCATAGGCGTGGAACTCCGCCTCGCCACCGGGGAAGGGGCCGGACAGCACCAGGATTTCGGCACCCGGCAGCAAGGGGCGCAGGGCAATGGCTTCGTCCAGAGTGGCGACCACGAACCGGCGGCAGCCGGCGGCCAGCAAGGCCGGAGCGACGCGGGCGGCCCCCAGGCCATAGGCATCGGCCTTGACCACGGCGGCGGTTTGGCTGCCGGGCTTCTGGCGGGCGTGGAGATTGCGCCAATTGGCGCAGATGGCCTCCAGATCGATGGAAAGGATCGCTCCGGCGCGGGCCGCTTGATCGGTCATGATGCTGCTTATTCCGTGGGAAGTTCGGTGCCGTGCCAATTGTCCAGATCGCCGAAGCGGGTGTATTGGCCATCGAAGAACATGCGCACCGCGCCGACAGGGCCATGACGCTGCTTGGCGATGATGGCTTCGGCGGTGTTGGTCACTTCGGACAGGCGCTTGTGCCAGTCTTCGTAACGCTGGTTGAATTTGTCTTCGGCCTCTTCCGGGCGGCGGCCGGGTTCGGCGCGTTCCAGGTAATATTGTTCGCGATAGACGAACATCACCACGTCGGCGTCCTGCTCGATCGAGCCTGATTCGCGAAGATCCGACAGCTGCGGCCGTTTGTCTTCGCGCTGTTCGACGGCGCGGGACAGCTGGGACAGGGCCAGAACCGGCACGCTCAGTTCCTTGGCCAGGGCTTTCAGGTTTCGCGTGATGTCGGAAATTTCCTGCACACGATTTTCCGAGCGTTTGCCGGTGGTGCCCTGGAGCAGTTGCAGATAATCGATGACGATCATCCCCAAGCCATGGGTGCGGGCCAGGCGGCGCGAGCGGGTGCGCACGGCGGAGACCGACAGGGCCGGGGTGTCGTCGATATAAAGCGGCAGGTCGTTCAGTTCCTGAGCGGCAACCACAAGGCGTTCGAACTCTTGGTGGGTCAGCTCGCCCTGGCGGATGGCGTGGGAATTGATCTCGCAGCGTTCGGCCAGAATACGAGTAGCCAGCTGGTCGGCGGACATTTCCAGGGAGAAGAAGGCCACGACGGCGCCATCCACCACCTTCTTTTCGCCGGTGGGGGAAATTTCCGTGCGGTAGGCCTTGGCGGCATTAAAGGCCATGTTGGTGGCCAGGGCCGTCTTACCCATGGAGGGGCGTCCGGCCAGGATCAGCAGATCCGAGGCATGCAGGCCGCCCAGCTTCTTGTCCATGTCGCGCAGGCCGGTGGTCACACCCGATAGCTTGCCGTCGCGCTTGTGAGCGGCCTCGGCCAGTTCGATGGCCGACAGCACACTGGCTTTGAAGGGGCGGAAGCCGCCTTCGGCCTGACCGGCGGAGGCCAGTTCGAAGAGCTTCTTTTCGGCGATTTCGATCTGGCCGACGGCGGGATTTTCCAGGTCGGGCTCAAAGGCCTCGTTGACCATGTCCTCGCCGACCACGATCAGTTCGCGGCGCAAGAACAGATCGAAGACCAGCCGGCCATAATCCTCGGCATTGATGATGGTGACGGCGGCGGCGGCCAAGCGGGCCAGATAGCTGTCGCCGCCCAATTCGCCCAGCCCGGCATCCGAGCCCATATAGGTCTTCAGGGTGACCGGGTTGGCGATCTGATTGCGGGCGGCCAGGGTTTGGCAGGCCTCATAGATGCGGCCATGGACCGGATCGGCGAAATGATCCGCCCTCAGGAACTCAGCCACGCGCTCTAGGGCGCGATTGTTGCTGAGGATCGCGCCCAGCAGGGCTTGCTCCGCCTCGAAGTTATGGGGCGGGGTGCGCGCAAGCGCGGCTTCGGGCTGGGGAAAGGGCAGGGGCGACAGCATGGAGCGATGCTAGCAGAAGGCTGCTCACAAGGGCAGACCCAAACATGCCGGACAGAGCGCGTTACGCAAAATGTGCATCACGCTGGCGAGCATTAAGCGAGCGGCCAAGCGGCGGAGGCCGCACCCGGCGAGGGACTTACGTGATGCAGAATTTTGCATCACGGTCTAGATGTGCACAGCCTGTGGAAAGCGGGAAAACTATCCTGTGAACTCTGGGGATAACTTTTCCTGGATGCCGATCCCGTTTTGCCAAGCGAAGACGCACCCCAGGCTTAACCTGGGGTGCGCAACGAAACGGGTCAGGCAGAAGACGCTTGGAAAGACCAGGCCGATTAGGCCTGCTCTTCCTCGACCTCTTCCTCGGCCTCGGCGACGTCGTCAACCAAAGCCTCTTCTTCGTCTTCCTCGACGGCCTGGGCAGCGGCCTTAGCGGCGCGCTCGGCCTCTTCCTGCGAACGGGCGACGGTGATCACAACGGTCA
>Ga0302190_10000372_pt1 | contig 28348 bp, 28 predicted proteins | sample II_Bog_E2_3_FD_198784 | JGI IMG/M metagenome (GOLD analysis project Ga0302190, IMG submission 198784) | Peat permafrost microbial communities from Stordalen Mire near Abisko, Sweden - II_Bog_E2_3 | ecosystem: Environmental > Terrestrial > Soil > Wetlands > Peat | place: Sweden: Abisko... | reverse complement strand
TCATGCGATGGCGTGCGGGCTGACCGTTGCGCCCGACCGGCTCGATGCCTTGCGCACGTTTCTCGACGAGCGCCTGGCGCGCGACGTGGCGCGTGCGCGCACGGCGCAGACGCTGTTGCTCGACCTCTCGCTGGCTCCCGGCGGGCTGACTCCCGATCTGGTCACTTCGCTCGATGCAGCCGGGCCGTTCGGCGTCGGCTGGCCCGGCCCGCGCATCGCGATTGGCCCGGTGCGGCTGGTCAAAGTCGATCTCGTCGGACAGGATCATGTCCGCATGGTCGCCGCAGGCAACGATGGTCGCTCGTTCAAGGCGATCGCCTTTCGCGCGGCGTCGACCGAACTGGGCCAGGCCCTGCTCCATGCGGCGAAAGGGCGCCAGTTCTGGCTGGCCGGGCGTGCGCGCATCGATGACTGGGCGAGCCGGCCTGCCGCCGAACTCCATGTCGAAGACGCAGCCTTCGCAGATTGAACGCGGCAAGTTGAACGCGGCCCTTGAAACCCCGCTGGGCGCCTCGAAACAGCCGATCAACCCGCTGATGACAATCGCTGTCAAATATGGGTTGACGCACCGGGATAGAGCCAATAGAGGCGCGGGCCTGCCCAGCGGCGGCATGCCCGGCGGCCCCTTCGTCTAGCGGTTAGGACGCGGCCCTTTCACGGCTGAAACACGGGTTCGATTCCCGTAGGGGTCACCATACTGCCGGTTTCGACTTGTCCGTCGAGCCGGTTGCAAGCCTCCGGTCGGCATGCCTTCATGGCCCCTTCGTCTAGCGGTTAGGACGCGGCCCTTTCACGGCTGAAACACGGGTTCGATTCCCGTAGGGGTCACCATCGGCAATGTGCTGTGGTGAATATAGTCCGGGTTCCGGGACCACGGGTATGATACGACCTGTCGATACAGGCCCCTTCGTCTAGCGGTCAGGACGCGGCCCTCTCACGGCTGAAACACGGGTTCAATTCCCGTAGGGGTCACCAGGACGCCTGGAACCGGTGCCTGCTGCAAGCACCGCCTGCCCCCTTGATGACGGGCCCTCATGGAACTTCAATCGCTCATCCTCGGTCATCCGCTGCTCGCTGCCGCCGCGATTGCCGGAGCCGTCGCGCTGTTTGGCGCGATCCGCGACCGCATGCACAGCCGCCGCCGCGATCTCGACAAAGTCTCGCTGATTGCCTGGGGCAAAGTCTCGGCCCTTGCGCTGATCGTGGCAATCGCCTGCCTTGCCAAGGGCCTGCGCACCGGGTGGTGATCGCCAATCGGCATGATTGCAGGCATGATCTGTCCATAATCAGTAACCTGGCACTGGTACGCCGAAGGTTACCCTGACAAGATGCCCGCCCGATGACCGCCAATCTTACAAACCCGCCTGAACAGATCATGTCGTTTTTCGGGCTGCCGCCGCTGCCCTGGACGGGCATTGCCGTCGCCTTGGTCACAGGCGCGGCCATGCTGCTGGCCGGGGCCGGGCTGGTCCTGACGATCGGGGTCATGGCGGTCTGGACAGTGACGCTCTGGCTGACGCAGCCCGCCCCCCTGGTCGAAGTGCGCATGGTCGAAGTCGGCAGCTTGTCGCGACAGGCGATGATCGATCTGATCGAGCCGTTTGGCGTACCGGTACTGATGCTTGATGGGCAGCGCATCGCTGCCGCCAATGCCGCCGCCCGTGCCGAATTGGGCGGCCACATCATCGGCCAGGACGCGCGTGTCGCACTGCGCCATCCCGAAGCGATCACTCTGCTCGACACGCGCGAAGGCAGCGTCACGGTGCGTGGGCTGACCGGGCCGCGCAGCATCTGGCAAGTGCGGCGTGTCGCAGTAGACGACCGCCTGTCGCTGATCGAACTGGTCGACAAGACCGCCGAAGCCGACATCAGCCGCGCCCACACCGATTTCGTTGCCAATGCCAGCCACGAACTGCGCACCCCCCTCGCGTCGATCATCGGCTATATAGAAACGCTGGCCGATCCCGATGCGCGCATCGATCCGGCGACAACCGCGCGCTTTCACGCGACCGTTTTGCGCGAAGCCAAGCGGCTGCAACACCTGGTCGAAGATCTCATGTCGCTGTCGCGGATCGAGGCGGAAAAGCACGACATCCCGCGCGATTTGATCGACCTTGGCCAGATGGCCGCCTCGATCGGCGGCGAAGTCGGCGCCACGGTGGGCGACAATCGCATCGTCGTTGTCACCGAGGACGCCATGGTGCGGGGCGATCGTCAGCAGCTTGATCAGGTGATCCGCAACCTCGTCGACAACTCGATGAAATATTCCGATCCGGCGCGCGCCGTCGAATTGCGCGTGGTGCGGCGCGGCCATGAAGCCGTCCTGAGCGTGACCGACCATGGCGAGGGCATTCATCCCGACCACATTCCGCACCTCACCCGCCGGTTCTATCGCACCGATCCGGGGCGCAGCCGCGCGGCAGGCGGCACCGGCCTTGGCCTTGCCATTGTCAAACACATTGTCGAGCGCCATCGCGGCAAGCTCGACATCACCAGCAAGCTCGGCCTTGGCACGACCGTCACGATCCGCCTCGGCCTGATCGAGCAACCGCCCCGCCTCCCCGCCCCGCCATCCGGCGATCCGTCCATGGTATAAGCCATTCGTTCAAAGGGGTACGGCAAAACCTGCCGTCACGGCCATCCGGCATCTTCACAAATCTTCGCAATAGCCGCACGAAGTATGGCAACAGCGGTCGGACACACCGATCAGCACGGAAAGGGCCCCATGGTCGCTGAACACACCGTCAAGGCATTCGACGAGGACATGACCCGCCTCAGGGGGCTGATCGCGGAAATGGGCGGGCTGGCCGAACTGTCGATCACCGAGGCCATGGATGCGCTGGTCGGCGGCAACGAAGATCTGGCCGCCAGGGTGATCGCCCGCGACCGGCGCATCGACATGCTGGAAAGCGAAGTCGACCGGCTGTCGGTCCGCGTCCTGGCCTTGCGCGCGCCGATGGCCGACGATCTGCGCGAAGTCATTGCCGCGCTGAAGATCGCCGGAGTCATCGAACGCATCGGCGACTATGCCAAGAACATCGCCAAGCGCGTCGGCCGTATCGAGGGGCACAAGCGATTCGAGCCGCTGACACTGCTGCCGATGATGAACGAACTGGCCGGCGACATGGTGCATGACGTCCTGACCGCCTATGCCGCGCGCGATCCGGTCGCCGCCGCCGAAATCGTCCAGCGCGATGCCAAAGTCGACGCCTTTTACGACAGCGTATTTCGCAATTTTGTGTCATATATGGTCGAAAATCCGGCGACCATCGGCAGCGTCGCCCAACTGCTGTTTGTGGCGCGCAATATCGAACGGATCGGCGATCAGGCGACGAACATCGCGGAATTGGTCCATTATGCCGCGACCGGTATCTATTTGCCAGAACGCGAAGAAGTGCCCCCGCCAGGCTGAACGCACAGGATTGAAACAGGCGGTGCGCAACGCAGTTGCCGCATCGTCATAATGCCGTAACATTGCTGGTGTCTGCGCAACGTGCCGAGAGCGGGCTCAACGCCCGGCTCAGAACGGGGAAATCATACCATGTCCGCGCCCAAGCTGCTCCTGGTCGAGGATGACACCGCGCTCGCGGAACTCGTCGAATATCGCTTTCGCGGTGAAGGCTATGACGTGCGCACCACCGACGATGGTGACGAGGCGCTGTTGCTGGCCGCCGAGGACACCCCCGATCTCGTCCTGCTCGACTGGATGATCGGCGGGACCAGCGGGATCGAAGTCTGCCGCCGGTTGCGCCGGCAAAAGGCGACCGCGCATGTCCCGATCATCATGCTGACGGCGCGCAGCGACGAAGACGACCGCGTGCGCGGGCTCGAAATCGGCGCCGACGACTATGTCACCAAGCCATTCTCCCCGCGCGAACTGATCGCCCGCGTCGGCGCGGTCTTGCGCCGTGTGCGCCCGGCCCTCGCGGGCGAGACGATCACCGTGGGCGACCTTGCGCTCGACCCCACCGCACACCGAGTCACGCGTCAGGGCGAATCGATCAAGATCGGCCCGACCGAATTTCGCCTGCTGCGCCATTTCATGGAACACCCGGGCCGGGTCTTTTCACGCGGTCAACTGCTCGACGCCGTTTGGGGCAGCGGCAGCGACATCGAACTGCGCACGGTCGATGTTCACATCCGCCGCCTGCGCCAGGCCATTGCCATCCCCGGTGCGCCCGACCCGGTACGCACGGTTCGCTCGGCAGGCTACGCGCTCGAAGGGGTATAATACCAAGGTGCGGTGATCCCTCACTTCACCAGACCAAGCCACGGCGAGATGTCGAGATCGTCAAGCGTGATCCACTGGTGCACATAGTTGGCGTAGTAAAGCCCGAACAGCACCAGCGCGACCACCGTCGCGCGGCGCACGATCAGCCGCGGGCGGAAATTGCCCGGCGCGCTGTGGACCTGGCCGGCCACTTTTTCCAGCCCGAGTTCGTCGTGTGTCCGGATGCCGAAAGGCATGACCAGAAACGCCGACAGCACCCAGAACAGCGTAAAAATCGCCACGATCGAGGTCCAGCGCATTCCCGGTCTCCCTAATCCCTGCCCAAACGCGCTCAGTGTGCGCGAAGCATGACCTGCACCATCGGCTTGCGACCGATCCAGCGTTGACCGCAGCGGCGTATCGCCAGACGGACCGCTTCGGCAATCGCTCCGCGATCACGGCGGCGATCGCCTTTGAGCTTGGCGACGGCTTCGGCGGCATCGACTTGCGCTTCGGCGACAAAGCCTTCCATGTCCTCGTCGAGCGGGATGCCGATCGTCGCCACTTCAACGGGCGAGACTTGCTTGCCCTCGGGATTGACCGCCAGCGCGACGGTGATCAGCCCCATCTGCCCCAGCTTGCGCCGCGCAGACATCGCTTCGCCATCGGCGGGCGCAATGATGTCACCGTCGAGCACGAACCGACCGGACCGCACTTCGGACACCTTGTGCGGGCCCTTGGGCGCGAGCCGGATCAGATCGCCGTTTTTCTGAAGGATCGAGCGCGGAATACCTTCGGCCAGCCCCAGTCGCGCCTGTTCGTCCATGTGGCGCAATTCGCCATGGACGGGCACGAGGATTTCGGGGCGGATCCACTTGTAAAGCTCGATCAGTTCGGGGCGTCCTGGATGGCCCGAAACATGGATCATCGACTGCCGATCGGTGACCACGCGCACGCCCTTGGCCACCAGCGCGTTGTGAATGCGCCCGATCTGCAATTCGTTGCCCGGGATCTGGCGGCTGGAAAAAACCACCGCATCGCCGGCTTCGAGCTTGATCGGATGCGAATCCCCGGCAATCCGCGCCAGCGCCGCGCGGGCCTCGCCCTGCCCGCCGGTGGCCAGGATCAGTACTTCGCCGCGCGGCAAATCCATCGCCCGGTCCATCGGCACGCATTCGGGAAAGTCTTTGAGATACCCGCTGGCCTTGGCCGCCGCGATGATCCGATCGAGCGAACGCCCGGCGACGCACAGCCGCCGCCCGGTCTGCTGCGCCACCCAGGCCAAAGTCTGCAACCGCGCGACATTCGAGGCAAACGTGGTCACGACCACGCGCCGCCCCTTGAGCCCCGCCACGGTTTCGAGCAGCCCGTCGCGGACCGCGCCTTCGGATCCGGAGGCCTTGGCATTGAACACATTGGTCGAATCGCACACCAGCGCGAGCACGCCTTCATCGCCGATCGCGGTCAGTTCGGCGGGCGTCGCCGGCACACCGATCTGCGGCGCATCGTCAAGCTTCCAGTCGCCGGTGTGAAACACCCGGCCATAAGGCGTGTCGATGACCAGCGCATTGCCCTCGGCGATCGAGTGCGCCAGCGGGACATACCGGATGTCAAACGGCCCCAGCGCCACGCTGCCGCCGTTTTCAACGATGTTGAGCTCGACGTCGTTCTCGATCCCCGCTTCGACCAGCTTTTCATGGACCAGTCGCGCGGTAAACGGCGTGGCGTAAAGCGGCACGCCGAGATCCTGCGCGAAATAGGGCACAGCGCCGATATGATCCTCGTGCGCATGGGTCAGCACAATGCCGACGAGATCCTTGAGGCGTTCCTCGATGAATTCCAGATCGGCAAAGACCAGATCGACCCCCGGATACCACGGGTCCGAAAACGTCATGCCGAGATCGACCATCAACCATTTGCCGTTGCAGCCATAAAGGTTGACGTTCATCCCGATTTCGCCCGATCCACCGAGCGCCAAGAACAGCAATTCTTTTCCGGGCTTCACGTAAATTCCTGATCACTAAACTTGGGGCGATGTCCGACCGCCACGGTTAATCTTTTACCCGTTCGGCCAGCAGGGCAAGCCCGTCAAGCGTCAGGTCGGTTTCGACATGGTCGAAGATGGTGGTGTGGTCGTGGAACAACACCGCAAGGCCCCCGGTCGCGACGACCGTGACAGGGCGGCCGATCTCTGCCCGCAGCCGCGCGATCAGGCCTTCCATCATCGCCACATAGCCCCAGAACACGCCGATATGCATGGCGTCCTCGGTGTTGCGCCCGATCACGCTGCCATTGGCACGGGGCGCCTCGATGGCAATGCGCGGAAGGCGCGCGGCGGCATTGACCAGCGCTTCGAGCGAAAGGTTGATCCCCGGCGCGATGATCCCGCCCTTGTAGGTGCCCTCGCCGTCGATCACGTCGAATGTCGTCGCCGTCCCGAAATCAACCACGATCAGATCGCCGGGAAAGCGCTCATGCGCCGCCATCGCATTGACCGCCCGGTCCGCGCCGACCGAACGCGGCTGATCGACATCGATCCGCAAGGTCCATTCGACCGGCGGCTCGCCCGCGATCAGCGCATCCTGATGAAAATACTTGTTCGCCAGAACCTGGATATTGTGGAGCGCGCGCGGCACCACGGTGGACACGATCACGCGCTTCACACAATCGGGGGAAAACCCCTGTAGATGAAGCAGTTGCAATAGCCAGACGGCATATTCGTCAGCCGTGCGCCGGGGATCGGTGGCAATGCGCCAGCGACCGAGAATTTCGCGCCCGTCGATCAGCGCAAAGACGACATTGGTGTTTCCAACGTCAACCGCCAGCAGCATCATTCCCCCACGAGTTCGATATCGCCCGCGTGGATGGCACGCCGTTCACCATCCGCCAAGCGGAGAAGCGCGGCGCCATCGGGATCGAGCCCGGCAAAGCCGCCGATGATCACCCCGGCATCGCGATCGCGCACCGACAGCAACGTACCCCGCGGATGCGCGCGCGCCAACCAGTCTTCGCGCAAGGCGGGCCAGCCCTGCGCATGCCACAGGGAAAGCGCGGCATGCCATTCGTCGGCCAGCGCGGCGGCAAACACATCGCGCGAGACGGCATGGCCCAAGGCCGCCAGCGCCACAGTCGGTCGGTCAGGCAAGGCCGGGGCCTGCACCAGATTGACACCAATGCCCACGACGACCGCATCGCCATTGCGTTCGAGCAGGATGCCGGCAAGCTTCGCCCGAGCGATCAGCACATCGTTGGGCCATTTGAGCCGCATGTCCGGCAACGCACCGACCAGCGCCTCGAGTGTGCGATGCAGGGCCACACCCGCCACCAACGACAATGTCGGCGCAGGCGGGTCATCAGCGCCGACCAAGGCCACGGTCGAACCCATGAAATTGCCAAGCCCGTCGGTCCATTGCCGCCCGGCGCGACCGCGCCCCGCGCTCTGCCGATCGGCAACCAGCCAGTATCCCTCACCGATCGCTTCGCCCCCGCCCCGACCAACGCGCGCCAGAAGCGCGCTGTTGCTCGAGGGGATTTCGGCGACGGTTTCGATCAAGGCCGGATCAGGACAAGCGGAACAGCGCTGCCGCCGCATTGCCGGCGAGACCGCCGAGCCAGCGGGTCAGCAAATAGCCGAGCGGCGAGAGGAACAGCGTCGACGCGGTCAGCAGCACCAGGTTGGCAAACTCGCTGCCCCCGCGCACTTTATCGACCACATCGTCGAAATAGAGCACTTTCACCACTTTGAGGTAGTAAAACGCGCCGATCACCGATGCGGCAATACCGAGCGCCGCCAACACGACAAGATGCGCCTGCACCGCCGCCTGGAACACCAGGAACTTGCCCCAGAAGCCGAACAGCGGCGGAACGCCCGCAAGGCTGAACATCACCACCGCAAGCGCGGCGGCAAGCCCCGGATGCGTGCGCGACAGGCCGCCAAGATCGGCAATCGATTCGATAGCCTTGCCTTGCGCATCGCGCAGCGCCAGCACCACGACGAACGCAGCAACCGAAGTCACGACATAGATCGCCAGATAGACCAGCGTCGCCGAAGCGCCCGCCTGGGTCCCGGCGGCAAGACCGATCAGCATGAAGCCGACATTGTTGATCGACGAATAGGCAAGCAGCCGCTTGATATTGTCCTGCCCGATCGCGCCCAGCGCACCAATCACGATCGACAGGAGCGAGGCAAAGATCACGATCTGCTGCCAGGCGCCCGGCTGCGCGCCAAACGCCCCCAGGCTCACCCGCATCAGCAGCGCGAGCGCCGCCGCCTTGGGCGCCGTGGCAAAAAACGCGGTGACCGGCGTCGGCGCGCCTTCATAGACGTCGGGCGTCCACATGTGGAACGGCGCGGCGCTGATCTTGAACGCAAGACCCGACAGCACGAAGACCAGCCCGAAGGTCGCACCGACCGACAGCGGTCCTGCGCCAAACACGGCACGGATGCCGTCGAACGACGTTGTCCCGGTAAAGCCGTAAGTCAGGCTGATACCATAGAGCAGGATGCCCGAAGCGAGCGAGCCGAGCACGAAATACTTGAGGCCTGCCTCGGCCGAGCGACCGTTGCTGCGCAAGATTGCCGCGAGCACATAGGAAGCCAGGCTGTTCAGTTCGAGCCCGATATAAAGCGTGAGCAGGTTGTTGGCCGAAACCATGATCCCCATGCCCAGCGCCGCGAGCAGCACGAGCAGCGGAAATTCAGCCCGCAAACCGCCCTCACACTCAAAAAACGCGGGCGCAACGATCAGCGCGACACCGGCGCCGAGGTAGATCAACAGCTTGGCAAATGCAGCGAAAGCATCGAGCCGGACATGGCCTTCGAATGCCAGCGACGCGCTTCCGCCGACGCTGGCAAGCAGAGTGGGCAGGGCAATCGCCGCCGCGCCGACGAGCACGGCAAACGCCGCAATCGCAATGCCGCGCCCGGCCTTGTCGCCGCCCCACGCCGCCACGAGCAGGAGCACGAGACCCGCGCTGCTGATCAGCTCTTCTGCCGAGACGGCAGCCAGCGAGTGGATGAAATCCATTACTTCACCCCCTTCAACTGAGCAGCAGCAAGCGCTGCGGATGCAGCAGTCGCAGGCGCACCGATCTTCACGTCAGCATCTCCCTTGGGCTTGGCGATGGCGACACGCGCCTCGACCACCCCGATGTCCTTGCGCATCGGCGCTATGAACGATTCCGGATAGACCCCCATCCACAACACGGCAGCGGCCATCGGCACCATCATCGCCCACTCGCGCCCATCGAGATCGAGCATCGATGCGGCGTCGGCGTTCTTCTGTTCGCCAAATGCCACGCGGCGATAGAGATAGAGCATATAGGCCGCGCCCAGAATGATCCCGGTGCCCGAGATCGCCGCCACCCAGCTCGATTCCTTGTACACGCCAAGCATCGAGAGGAATTCGCCGACGAACCCGCTCGTCCCCGGAAGGCCGATCGAAGCCATCGTGAACAGCAGGAGGAACAGCGCGTAATAGGGCATGTTGATGGCCAACCCGCCGTAGCGGACGATTTCGCGCGTGTGCAGCCGATCGTAGATCACCCCGACAGCAAGGAACAGCGCCCCCGCCACCAGACCGTGGCTGAGCATCACCACCATCGAGCCTTCGAGACCCTGGCGATTGAAGGCAAACAACCCGACCGTGACGATCGCCATGTGCGCGACCGAGGAATAGGCGATCAGCTTCTTCATGTCGGCCTGAACCAGCGCGATCAGCGAAGTGACCACTACCGCCACCATCGACAGACCCCACACCAGCGGCGCGAAATGCGCAGAGGCAATCGGGAACATCGGCAGCGAGAAGCGAATGAAGCCGTAGCCGCCCATCTTGAGCAGAACACCGGCCAGGATCACCGAGCCGCCGGTCGGCGCCTGAACGTGCGCGTCGGGCAGCCAGGTGTGGACCGGCCACATCGGCATCTTGACGGCGAAGCTCGCAAAGAAGGCAAGGAACAGCCAGGTTTGCGCCTGCGCCGGGAAATCATACTGCATCAGCGTCGGGATGTCGGTCGTGCCTGCCACGTTGACCATCCAGAACATCGCAATCAGCATCAGCACCGAGCCGAGCAGCGTGTAGAGAAAGAACTTGTAGCTGGCGTAGATCCGCTCTGCGCCGCCCCAGATGCCGATGATCAGATACATCGGGATCAGCCCGGCTTCGAACATGATGTAGAACAGAAACAGATCCTGCGCCGCAAACACGCCGATCATCAGCGTTTCCATCAGCAGGAACGCGGCGTAATATTCGCCCGCGCGCTTTTCGATCGAGTTCCAGCTCGCGCCGATGCAGATCGGCATGAGGAACACGGTCAGTTCAAGCAGCACCAGCGCGATGCCGTCGATCCCGAGCTTCCAGGAAAAACCGGCAAAAAGGTCGGCGTGTTCCTGAAACTGCCATTGCGCGCCGCCGACGTCGTAATGCGTCCACAGCACCACGCCGAGCGCGAAATCGATCAGCGTCGCGACGAGCGCGATCATGCGCGCCGTTTCGCGGCCGGTCTTGAGGCTGAACACGGCACCGACAAGCGGCACCAGCAACATGAACGAAAGGATGGGAAAGCCGGTCATCGTGCAATCACCCAGCTGATCGCGCCGACAAGGCCGACGAGCATGACCAGCGCATAGCTGTAGAGGTATCCGGACTGGAGCCTGACGGCCCCGCGGCTGGCGAGAGCGACGACCTTTGCGGCGCCGTTCGGACCGAAGCGGTCGATGATCCCGATGTCGCCCACCTTCCAGAATACCCGGCCCAGCCACAGGGCGGGACGGACGAAGATGACGTCATAGAGCTCGTCGAAGTACCACTTGTTGAGCAGGAAACGGTGGAGGAAACCGAACTGCCGGACAAACGCTGCCGGGAACGCCGGGTTCAGCACATAGGCATACGTCGCGATGGCCAGACCGGTCAGCATGACGCCTGCTGGTGCCAGCTTGACCCAAGCGGGCACATGGTGTGCGGCATGGAGCAAGGCTTCGTCAAAGACCAGCGCGCCCTTCCAGAATTCGCCGGTGCCTTCGCTCAGGAAGAACGGGGCGAACACAAACCCGGCAAACACCGCACCAACGGTCAGCAGGATCAACGGCACCAGCATGTTGAGCGGGCTCTCATGCGGGTGATAGCCCAATGTGCCGTCGCTGGCATGAGCATGGTCATGATTATGATCGTCGTGCCCATGCGCATCATGCGCTGCGTGCTGGATATGCTCCGACTGTTCCCAGCGCGGTTTGCCAAAGAACGTCAGGTACACCAGCCGCCAGGAATAGAAGCTGGTCAGCAATGCGGCAAAGATGCCGATCGCAAAAGCGAACATCCCGACTTCGGTGCCACGGGCAAAAGCCGCTTCGAGGATCGCATCCTTCGAATAGAACCCGGCAAAGCCGAACACATCGTCGATGCCGACCCCGGTGATCGCCAGCGTACCTGCGGTCATCGCCGCAAAGGTCAGCGGGATTTTCTTCCACAGCCCGCCATAGTACCGCATGTCCTGTTCATGGTGCATGGCATGGATCACCGAGCCCGCGCCGAGGAACAGCAGCGCCTTGAAGAAGGCGTGGGTAAACAGGTGGAACATCGCCGCGCCATAGGCGCCGACACCGGCTGCAAAGAACATGTAGCCGAGCTGCGAACAGGTCGAATAGGCGATCACGCGCTTGATGTCGGTCTGCGTCGTGCCGACCGTCGCGGCAAAGAAACAGGTCAGCGCGCCGATCACGGTAACGAAATGCAGGGCCGTCGGGCTTTGTTCGAACAGCGGCGACAAACGGCACACCATGAACACGCCGGCGGTCACCATCGTCGCCGCGTGGATCAGCGCCGACACCGGGGTCGGGCCTTCCATCGCGTCGGGAAGCCAGGTGTGCAGCCCTAGCTGCGCCGATTTGCCCATCGCGCCGATGAACAAGAGGATACACAGCACCGTAGCCGTGTCGAAGCGATAGCCCAGAAAGCCGATCGTCGAACCGGCAAGACCCGGCGCATCATGCAGGATCTGCGGGATCGAGACCGTGCCAAACACCAGGAACACGCCGAAAATACCGAGCATGAAGCCAAGGTCACCGACACGGTTGACCACAAAGGCCTTCATCGCCGCCGCATTGGCACTGGGCTTGCGAAACCAGAACCCGATCAGAAGGTACGAGGCGAGCCCCACCCCTTCCCAGCCGAAGAACATCTGGACCAAGTTGTTCGCCGTCACCAGCATCAGCATGGCGAATGTAAACAGCGAGAGGTACGCGAAAAAGCGCGGCTGATCCGGCTCTTCGCTCATGTAACCCCATGAGTAGAGGTGAACGAGCGCCGAAACACTGGTGATCACCACCAGCATGACTGCAGTCAGCGTATCAACCCGCAAGGCCCAGGCAAAATCGAGATCCCCCGACTTTACCCAGCTCAGGATCGGTGTGACGCTCGCCTCGGCATGGCCGCCAAGAAACGAGCAGAAGATCGGCCACGACAACCCGCACGCCAGGAACAGCGCGCCAGTGGTCAGGAGCTTGGCCGGAACGGCCCCGAGCGCCTTGTTGCCGAGCCCGGCGATGATCGCCGCAATCAGCGGCGCAAAGACGATGATCTGGATGGAAGACATCTGGATTCTCTCAGCCCTTCATCCGGTTGACGTCATCGACCGCGATCGTGCCGCGGTCACGGAAATAGATGACGAGGATTGCCAGCCCGATCGCCGCTTCACCCGCCGCAACGGTCAGCACGAACATCGCGAAGATCTGCCCGACAAGATCGTGCAGGTACGCCGAGAACGCGACCAGATTGAGGTTTACCGACAGGAGGATCAGCTCGATGGCCATCAGGATGATGATGACATTCTTGCGGTTCAGAAAGATGCCGAGCACGCCGAGCACGAACATGATCGCGCTCACGACGACATAATGGCCGATACCAATCACGAGCGTAGCTCCCTGGAAATCCGCTCACCCAGAGCTTGTCGAAGGGTCACAGTGACACCCCCTTGCCGATTTCGGGTTTCACGTTGATCGTCGCCTCTTCGGGGCGGCGGGCGACTTGCTTCGAAACGTTCTGGCCGCGCACATCGCTGCGCTGGCGATGGGTCAGCACGATCGCGCCGATCATCGCGACAAGCAGGATCATGCCGGCCGCCTCGAATTCGAAGAGATAATGCGTATAGAGCAGAGCGCCGATCGCTGCGGTGTTGGACAGACCGGCAGGAACCGCCGAAACGCTCGCCGCGTTGCCGATCGCGAGGTCACCGGCGCTGCGCACCAGAATGCCGACGAACAGTTCAACGAACAGCACGACACCCAGCACCACACCGAGCGGTGCATTGCGGATGAACCCCGCGCGCATTTCGACAAAGTCGATGTTGAGCATCATCACGACAAACAGGAACAGGACCGCAACCGCGCCGACATAGACGATGATCAGCAGCATCGCGATGAATTCGGCGCCTGCGAGCACCATCAGCCCGGCAGCGTTGAAGAACGCGAGGATCAGCCACAGCACCGAATGGACCGGGTTGCGCGCGAGGATGGTGACCGCCCCGGAGGTGATCATCATGGTCGCAAAGAGGTAGAAGGCAATTGCCTGGATCATGGACTTAGGCCTCCTTACCGGTACGGTGCATCGGCTTCGAGATTGGCAGCGATCGCTCGCTCCCACTTGTCGCCGTTGGCGAGCAGCTTGGCCTTGTCATAAAGCAGCTCCTCGCGGGTTTCGGTGGCATATTCGAAGTTCGGCCCTTCGACGACCGCATCGACCGGGCAGGCTTCCTGGCAAAAGCCGCAGAAGATGCATTTGGTCATGTCGATGTCATAGCGTGTCGTGCGGCGCGAACCGTCGTCACGGGGCTCGGCCTCGATCGTGATCGCCTGCGCCGGGCAGACCGCTTCGCACAGCTTGCACGCGATGCAGCGCTCTTCACCGTTGGGATAGCGACGCAGCGCATGTTCACCGCGAAAACGCGGGGAAATCGGGCTCTTTTCGTAAGGGTAGTTAACGGTCGCCTTGGGCTTGAAGAAATACTTCAAGGTCAGCCAGTGCGCCTTGAGGAACTCCCACAGGGTGAAGCTCTTGACGAGTTGCGCGGCGGTCATGCGAAATGTCCGATCAGCATCAGGTAGCCGCTGACGAGGAAGACGAACAGCAGCGAGAGCGGCAGGAAGATTTTCCAGCCAAGGCGCATCAACTGGTCATAGCGATACCGGGGAACGGTCGCCTTGACCCAGCTGAACACGAAAAAGCCGAACAGGATCTTGAGGATCAACCAGATCAGCCCGGGCACGAGATAGAGCGGCGCCCAGTTGAACGGCGGCAGATACCCGCCCCAGAACAACGTCGCGTTGAGCGCGCACATCAACAGCACGTTGGCATATTCGCCAAGCCAGTAGAGCGCGAAAGCCATCGACGAATATTCGGTCTGATAGCCGGCGACCAGTTCGCTTTCCGCTTCGGTCAGGTCGAACGGCGCGCGTTGCGTTTCGGCCATCGACGAGATCAGGAACATGACCCAGACCGGAAACAGCAGCGGGCTGCACCAGAAACCGTTGATCACGCCAAAGCCGAAGCCCTTTTGCGCCTCGACAATCGCGCCGAGATTGAAGCTGCCGGCCCAGAGCACGACACAGATCAGGATAAAGCCGATCGAGACTTCATAGCTGATCATCTGCGCCGAAGCGCGCATCGCCGAAAAGAACGGATACTTCGAATTCGACGCCCAGCCGGCAATGACGATGCCGTAAACCCCGAGCGAGGAGATCGCGAGGATATAGAGCAGCCCGACATTGATATCGGCGAGCATGGCGCCATGCGCAAAGGGGATCACCGCCCAGGCGAGCAATGCCACCGTAAACGTGATGATCGGCGCGATCAGGAACAGCGTCTTGTTGGCCGCGGCAGGAATGATCGTTTCCTGCAGAAAGACCTTGAGACCATCGGCAAACGACTGAAGCAGGCCGAACGGGCCAACCACGTTGGGCCCGCGGCGCAGCGCCATCGCCGCCCAGATCTTGCGATCGGCATAGATCACCATCGCCACCGCCAGCATCACCGGCAGCGCGATCAGCAGGATCTCGATGATCGTGGCCAGTGTCCAGGCCCACCCAAAAGGCAGACCAAGTCCTTGAAGAAACGGGGTCATTCCGCGGCCTCCGCCTGAATTTCGCCGTGGATCAATTCGGCCGAGCAGCGCTGCAATGTCGGGCTGGCGCGACCGATCGCGTTGGTCAGATAGCGATCCTTGACCGGATAGCCGATCACGCCCGAAGCATGCGCCCCAGCAGGCGCCGCCGGGATGTCGCCATAAGGCGCGAGCCCTTCGACACCGAGCGAGGGCACCTCGGCGATCATCGCGGCGCGCAATTCGTCAAAGCTGTCAAAGCCGACCGAAACGCCCAGGGCATCGGCCAGCGCGCGCAGGATCGACCAGTCTTCGCGCGCGTCGCCGGGCGCAAAGACCGCTTTTTCCGCATATTGCACACGGCCCTCGGTATTGACGTAAGTGCCGTCCTTTTCGCTGAACGCGGCAGCCGGCAGGATCACGTCGGCGAGATGCGCCGCCTTGTCGCCGTGATGACCGATGTGCACGATCATCGAATTGGCGAACTTGGCAAAGTCGACTTCGTCGGCACCGAGCGAGATCAGCAGCTTGGGCTGTGCGGCAACGAGATCGGCGATCCCGCCCTTCTGCGCAAAGCCGAGCATCAGCCCGCCCATCCGCGCCGCGGCAAAGTGCAGCACGTTGAAGCCGCTCCACCCTTCACGGACCAGATTGAACCGCGCCGAAAAGGCAAGGCCCGCTTCGAGGCCGCCTTTGGCCAGCGCGCCCCCGCCGATGATGATCGCGGGGCGTGCCGCATTGGCAAACACCGAGGCCACGTCTTCGGGCAAGGCGTCGATCGCCCGGGCATCATCGCCAAGATGCGTCGCGGGATAAGTCGGCTCCCACCAGGGTCCGATGATATAGACTTTGGCGCCCTTTTTGACGGCCTTGCGCAACCGGGGGTTGAGCAGCGGCGCATCGTCGCGGACCTGGCTGCCGTAAATCAGGATTGCATCGGCATCCTCGATCCCGGCCAGCGTCGTGTTGAACGCGAGCGCAGCGAGATTCGAGGTGTCATAGGCAAGGCCGGTCTGACGCCCTTCGAGCAAAGTCGAACCGAGCGCGGCAGCGAGCTTTTTGGCGGCAAACTGGGTTTCGCAATCGACCATGTCGCCCGCGATCACCGCAACCGATGATCCCGGATTGATCTTGCCGACAGCAGCCAGCGCTTCGGCCCACGTCGCTGCCTGAAGCTTGCCGTCGAGGCGCAGCCAGGGGCGATCGAGCCGGCGGTGAGTCAGCCCGTCGACGAGGAAACGGGCACGATCGGCCAGCCATTCCTCGTTCACGTCGTCATTCACGCGCGGCAGGATGCGCAGGACTTCACGACCGCGCGAATCCAGCCGGATATTGGCACCGATCGCGTCGGACACGTCGATCGACAGCGTCTTCTTCAATTCCCACGGCCGCGCTTCAAATTCATAAGGGCGGCTGGTCAGCGCACCGACCGGGCACAGATCGATGACATTGGCCGACAGCTCGTGCTTCGCGGCCTTTTCCAGATAGGTCGAGATCTGGGTCTTTTCGCCGCGATAGAGCGCGCCGATTTCATCGACCCCGGCCACTTCCTCGCTGAACCGCACACAGCGCGTGCAGTGAATGCAGCGGGTCATCACCGTCTTGATCAGCGGCCCCATGTTCTTCTGCGTGACCGCGCGCTTCTCTTCATGATAGCGCGAACCGCCGCGACCATAGGCCACCGACTGGTCCTGAAGATCGCATTCGCCGCCCTGGTCGCAAATCGGGCAATCGAGCGGGTGGTTGATGAGCAGGAACTCCATCACCCCTTCGCGCGCCTTCTTGACCATTTCGCTGTCGGTGCGGATTTCCTGGCCTTCACTCGCCGGCAGCGCACACGACGCCTGCGGCTTGGGCGGCCCGGGCTTCACCTCGACCAGACACATGCGGCAATTGCCGGCAATCGACAGGCGCTCATGATAACAAAAGCGCGGGATTTCCTTGCCGGCGAGCTCGCAGGCCTGGAGCACGGTGGCCCCGGCCGGAACTTCGAGTTCGACGCCGTCTACTTTGACCTTGGGCATTATTCGGCAGCCTCCCGAAGCGCACCTCTTTCGAGGATGCGGCGTTCGATCTCGGGGCGGAAATGGCGGATCAGGCCCTGGATCGGCCAGGCCGCCGCGTCACCCAGTGCACAGATCGTATGACCTTCGACCTGCTTGGTGACATTGAACAGCATGTCGATCTCTTCGACCTCGGCATCGCCCGTGCGCAAGCGCTCCATGACGCGCCACATCCAGCCGGTGCCTTCGCGGCAAGGCGTGCACTGACCACAGCTTTCATGCATGTAGAAGTGCGAAAGCCGCGCGATCGCCCGGACGATGTCCGTCGACTTGTCCATGACGATGACCGCCGCCGTGCCCAGGCCCGAGCCCAGCGCGCGCAGCCCGTCAAAGTCCATCGGCGCATCCATGATCTGCTCGGCAGGAACCAGCGGCACCGACGACCCGCCGGGGATCACCGCGAGCAGATTGCCCCACCCGCCGCGAATGCCTCCGCAATGGCGCTCGATCAGTTCGCGAAACGGGATCCCCATTTCTTCTTCGACCACGCAGGGCTTTTCGACATGCCCCGAAATCTGGAAGAGCTTGGTGCCCTTGTTGTTGTCGCGCCCAAACGAGGAAAACCACGCCGCGCCGCGACGCAGGATGGTCGGAGCCACCGCGATCGATTCGACGTTGTTGACTGTCGTCGGGCAGCCATAAAGCCCGGCGCCTGCCGGAAACGGCGGCTTGAGCCGCGGCTGGCCCTTTTTGCCTTCGAGGCTTTCGATCATCGCGGTCTCTTCGCCGCAGATATAGGCGCCCGCGCCGCGATGGACGAAGACGTCAAAATCATAGCCCGAGCCCGCAGCGTTGCGACCCACAAGGCCCGCATCGTAGGCTTCGCGCACGGCGGCAAACAGCGTTTCGGCTTCGCGGATATATTCGCCGCGAATATAGATATAGGCCGCCCGCGCGCCCATCGCAAAACCGGCAACCAGCGCGCCTTCGATCAGCTTGTGCGGATCGTGACGGATGATTTCGCGGTCCTTGCACGAGCCAGGCTCGGATTCGTCGGCGTTGATGACCAGAAAGCTGGGCCGTCCGTCGCGCGATTCCTTGGGCATGAAGGACCACTTCATGCCGGTCGGGAAGCCCGCGCCGCCACGCCCGCGCAACCCCGAATCCTTCATTTCCTGAATGATCGCGTCACGCCCGCGTTCGAGCAGAGCCTTGGTATTGTCCCAATCGCCGCGCGCCTGCGCCGCAGCCAGATTCCACGGCTGAAAGCCGTAGAGATTGGTGAAGATGCGATCTTTGTCGAGCAGAGCCATGACTTACCACTCCCCTCGATAATCGTGGTTCCCGGTCACCATCGCCGTCAGCGAGGTGGCCCCGCCCAGCGGTTCGACCGTGTGACGCCCCGGCGCTTGCGTGCCGGTCTTGGGCTGGCGACCTGCCGCGAGTTCGTCGAGAATGTGTGTCACGCTTTCGGCGGTCAGATCTTCGTAGTTGTCGTCGTTGATCTGAACCATCGGGGCCGAAGCGCAGTTGCCCATGCATTCGACTTCGGTCAGCGTGAACACGCCGTCCGCCGTGGTGTGGCCCTTTTTCAGACCGCGCGCCTTGCACGCCGCCAGAATGTCGTCCGATCCGCGCAGCATGCACGGCGTCGTGCCGCAGACCTGAACGTGGAACCGGCCGATCGGCGCGATGTTGTACATCGTGTAGAACGTTGCGACTTCGAGCACGCGGATGACCGGCATGTCGAGATAGGTCGCGACATATTCGATCACCGGCAGCGGCAACCAGCCTTGCGTGTTCTCTTCGGCGCCGACCTGACGCTGCGCGAGATCGAGCAACGGCATGACCGCGCTGCGCTGGCGCCCGGCGGGATAGCGCGCAACGATTTCGGTCGCCTTGGCGGCATTGTCGCCGGTCCAGGCAAACTGACCCCAGCGCGCGCGCAGTTCGGGGCTATCGGGTTCGGGATGACGGTCGGCCATCTCAGGCAATGTCCTTGATAATAAAGGCAGGTGTACCGATCATGATCAACGTCCCGCCCGTTTGAACCAGAGCCCCTGGCCCCACTGTACCAGTTCATAGCCGGCGACCATGGCGAGCAGCATGGGCATCCACGCCGGCGTCGGCGAGCCTTTCCAGGTGGCAAGCAGGAACACGCCAGCCGTGGCCAGCCCGACGAGGCAGGCCACGATCGACACATGCCGCAAGAGGCCAAGGCGCGATGGCGCGCTCACCGGTCGCACTCCCCGAACACCACGTCGATGGCGCCCAGAATGGCGGTCGCGTCGGGCAGCATGTGCCCCTTGCACATGAAGTCCATCGCCTGGAGATGCGAAAACGCGGTCGGGCGGATTTTGCAGCGATAGGGCTTGTTGCTGCCGTCGCTGACCAGATAGACGCCGAATTCGCCCTTGGGGCTTTCGGTGGCGACGTAGACTTCGCCCGCCGGAACGTGAAAGCCTTCGGTGTAGAGCTTGAAGTGATGGATCAGCGATTCCATCGAGCTCTTCATCTCTCCGCGCTTGGGCGGCGAGACCTTGCGGTCCGACGAAGCGATCGGCCCTTCGGGCATTTCGGCCAGACACTGCTTCATGATGCGGGCCGACTGGCGCACTTCCTCGACGCGGACCATGAACCGGTCATAGCAGTCGGAATTGGTGCCGACCGGGATTTCGAAATCCATCCGGTCATAGACATCATAGGGCTGCGCCTTGCGCAGATCCCAGGGAATGCCCGCAGCGCGGATCATCGGACCCGAAAAGCCCCAGGCCAGCGCGTCTTCCTTGCTGACCAGAGCAATATCGACATTGCGCTGTTTGAAGATGCGGTTGTCGACGACCAGGCTCATCGCGTCTTCGAACAATTCGGGCAGGCGCGTATCGAGCCATTCGCCGATGTCGGCAAGCAGCTTGAGCGGCACGTCCTGATGCACGCCGCCGGGGCGGAACCAGGCCGAATGCATCCGCGCGCCCGAAGCGCGTTCAAAGAACGTCAGGCAGTCTTCGCGGATCTCGAACATCCACAAGTTCGGCGTCATCGCGCCGACGTCCATGACGTGGCTGCCGAGATTGAGCATGTGATTGCAGATGCGCGTCAGCTCGGCGAACAGCACACGCAGATACTGCGCGCGGATCGGCACTTCGACATTGAGCATCTTTTCGATCGCGAGCACATAGGAATATTCCATGGCCAGCGGCGAACAGTAATCAAGCCGGTCGAAGTACGGCAACGCCTGAAGATAGGTCTTGTACTCGATCAGCTTTTCGGTGCCGCGATGCAGCAGGCCGACATGCGGATCGATGCGTTCGATGATTTCGCCATCAAGTTCCATCACCATGCGCAAAACCCCGTGCGCCGCAGGGTGCTGCGGGCCGAAGTTGATGGTGTAGTTGCTGATGACTTCGTCGCCGGTCGTCGGCGACTGTTCGAGAGTAAAGCTCATGCCTTCTCTCCCTGTGCCTTTTCATCGCCGGGCAGCACATAATGCGGCCCTTCCCACGGACTGGTGTAATCGAACTGGCGAAGATCCTGCGCCAGACGCACCGGTTCGTAGACCACGCGCTTGTCCTCTTCGGAATAGCGCAGTTCGACATAGCCGGTCAGCGGGAAATCCTTGCGGAACGGATGCCCCTGAAAGCCATAGTCGGTGAGAATGCGGCGCAGATCGGTGTTGCCTGCGAACAGCACGCCGAACATGTCGTAAACTTCGCGTTCGTACCAGCCGGCATTGGGCCACAGCGTCGTCACCGTCGGCACCGGGGTCGCTTCGTCGGTCGAAACCTTGACGATCAGGCGCAAGTTGCGCGTGACCGACAGCAGGCAATAGACGACTTCGAAGCGTTCGGCCCGATCGGGATAATCGACACCGGCGATGTCCATCAACTGCTGAAACGATTCTTCGTCGCGGATCGTGCGCAGCACGTCTTCGACCTGATCGCGCACGACCGTCAGAACGATTTCGCCATGTTCCTCGCGCGAGGCGACGACCGCATCGCCAAGCCGCGCGAGAAGTCCGTCGAGCACGCCGTCAAACGAGGCGTAACGCGGTGCGGAGTGGAGCACGTGTGCCATCCCTTGCCCCTTTCTCAGCGCGCCAGCGTGCCGGCGCGGCGGATTTTCCGCTGCAGCTGCATCACGCCATAGAGCAGTGCCTCGGCAGTCGGCGGGCAACCGGGGACATAAATGTCGACCGGTACGATGCGATCGCAACCGCGCACCACCGAATAGCTGTAATGGTAATAGCCGCCGCCATTGGCGCAGCTGCCCATCGAGATGACGTACTTGGGGTCCGACATCTGGTCATAGACCTTGCGCAGCGCAGGGGCCATCTTGTTGCACAGCGTACCGGCCACGATCATCACGTCGGACTGACGCGGGGAAGCGCGCGGGGCAACGCCGAAACGCTCCATGTCATAGCGCGGCATGTTGACGTGGATCATCTCGACCGCGCAGCAGGCGAGGCCGAATGTCATCCACCACAACGAGCCGGTACGGGCCCATTGAAACAATTCCTCGGTCGACGTGACAAGGAAACCCTTGTCCGAAACTTCGGCATTGAGGCTGTCGAAAAACGCCTGATTGGGCGCGATGAGGTTCGCGCCGCCAACGGGCACGGGAGAGGTCGCCATGTCGTTCATTCCCAGTCCAGCGCCCCTTTCTTCCAGGCATAGATGAAGCCGATGACCAGTTCGAACAGGAACAGCATCATCGTCGTCCAGCCTGTCCATTGCGTCTGTTTCAGGCTGACCGCCCAGGGAAACAGGAACGCGGCCTCCAGATCGAAGACGATGAACAGAATCGCCACGAGATAGAAGCGCACGTCGAACTGGCTGCGCGGATCTTCGAATGCGGGGAAACCGCATTCATATTCCGACAGCTTTTCGGGATCAGGATTGTGCGTACCGGTCAGGCGCGATGCGCCGATCGGCAGGAAAACGAAGGCGGCAGAAAGCGCCAGCGCAATTCCGAGGAAAATGAGGATCGGCAGGTAACCTGCGAGATAAGATGTTTGGTCGACCAAGGGGCTGACTCGCCTTTTTAAGTCTGTGCCCCGGCCCCTAGTCCCGCCTCGGCCCCGGCGCAAGTGGTTGGCATTGCATATTTGCCGGCTTGCCCCATCCTTTTTGGGCAGTGCAACATGGCAAAATGATCAATTTTCGGCTGTTTTCCGTGACGTTGCGGGCATTCGCATGGCAAAGTGGCAATCCGCACCGACCATGGTCGACGGTCGCACGATTGCGCCGATCGACCATGCGCGTGCATCGATTGCATGTTGGATCATGCCGCTATTTCAACTGCATCTTCAACGTGCGCTGCGTTGCCTTGCCATAAGGCGGCATCAACCCGGCAAGCCCGGCGACATTGATCGCCGGCTGACGATAGACCGCGCGCGCATGGCTGAAACTGCGAAAACCCTCGATACCGTGATAGCTGCCCATGCCCGACGGCCCGACCCCGCCAAACGGCAAGTCATCGGCCGAAACATGGAAGATCACGTCATTGACCGTGACCCCGCCCGAGATCGTGCGCGTGAGCACGCGTTCGCGTTCGCGCGAATCCTCGCCGAAGTAATAGAGGCCGAGCGGGCGGTCGTGCGCGTTGACATAATCGATCGCCTCATCGACCCCGCGATAGGTCATGACCGGCAGGATGGGACCGAATATCTCGTCCTGCATGACCTTCATGTCGTCGTTGACGCCCCTGAGGATGGTCAGCGGCAGCTTGTTGCCGTTGGTCGAGGCAAAGTCTTCGCCGCCGGGATTGACCACGATCGCCTTGGCGCCCTTGTCCACCGCGTCTTCGACCAGTCCGACCAACCGGTCGCGATGGCGGCGATTGATCACCGACGTATAGTCGTCATTGGACAGCAGCGTCGGATACATCGCCGCAACGCTCGCTTCGATCGCGCCGATCGCGCGGTCGGCCATGTCCTCGGGCACCATCATATAGTCGGGCGCAAGGCATATCTGCCCGGCATTCATCATCTTGCCGAGCGCAATCCGCTGTGCAGCGCGCTGAATATCGGCGCTTCGGCCCAGGATCGTCGGCGATTTTCCACCGAGTTCAAGAGTCGTCGGAACCAGGTTTTCCGCCGCCGCCCGCAAGACATGGCGCCCCACGCCCGTCGCGCCGGTAAACAGCAGATGATCGAACGCAAGACCGCAGAACGCCTGCCCGACTTCGGGCCCGCCTTCGATCACGGCGACTTCGTCTTGCGCGAAATAGCGCGACAGGACGTCTGCCAGCAGCGCGGACGTCGCCTCGGTGAATTCGCTCGGCTTGATCAGGGCCCGGTTGCCTGCGGCAAAGACTTGCGCCAGCGGTGCCAGAGTCAGCCCGATCGGGAAATTCCACGGCGAAACGATACCGATGACGCCCTTGGGTTCATGGCGCACTTCGGCCCTCGCCCCGAGCAATCCCAGCGGAAACATCGTTCCGCGCCGCTCGGGCCGGGTCCAGCGCGACAGGTTCTTTTCGCAATAGCGCACCAGGCTGAGCGAGGGCATCACGTCGGTCAGCATCGACTGTTCATGGCTGCGATGGCCGAAATCCTCGCTCATGGCGCGGGCGAATGCCGGTCCATGCTCCTTGAGCACCGTGGCCAGCCGCGCCAACCGGTCGCGGCGCACGCTCAACGCCTCGGGCCGCGCCTCGACAAAGGCGCGTTTCTGCCGCTCGAGCAGCGCCTGCATCGCTGCGGGGGTGTTGCCGACCCCGGTCTCGTTCACTGCGCCTGCCATGTTCTTCTCCCCGTTTTTCTGCGGCGAATCGGCCGCCACGCGGTCGCTGCCGCAATTGCATTTCCGGATTGCCTCCGGGCCGTAGCGTCAACACAGCCTGAAACGGCCAAAACCCGCCTTTTCCCGGCGAGTTTACGCCTCGTCTGCGGCTTGGCAACCGATCCTCGCGTGGTGCAGCGCAACATTTTCGCGCCCGGGCGCCCCTTCGTCGAATTGCAAAGAGCGGCCCGGGGCATTAGATGCAGGCACAGCAGAACAGACACGAGCAGAGGAACTTTCTCATGGCCCAGTTTTCCGCCGCCGATCCGGTCGTCATCCTCTCTTATGCGCGCACACCGATGGGCGCGATGCAAGGCGCGCTGGCCGATGTCTCGGCCACCGACCTCGGCGCCACTGCGGTCAAGGCCGCCGTCGCCCGCTCGGGCGTTGCCGGTGACAAGTTCGATCGCGTTTACATGGGCTGCGTCCTGCCCGCCGGGCTCGGCCAGGCTCCCGCACGCCAGGCTGCGATCAAGGCCGGCCTGCCCACCTCGGTTCAGGCAACCACGGTCAACAAGGTTTGCGGCTCGGGCATGCAGACGCTGATCATGGGCGCCGAAGCGCTCGCCTCGGGTTCGGTCGACTATGTCGTGTCGGGCGGCATGGAATCGATGACCAACGCGCCCTACATTTTGAAAAAACACCGTTCGGGCGCGCGCATCGGCCATGACATCGCTTATGATCACATGTTCCTCGACGGTCTCGAAGACGCGTATGAAGCCGGTCGCGCGATGGGCACTTTTGCCCAGGAAACGGCCGACGCCTATCAGCTGACCCGCGAGGCGCAGGACGCCTATGCAATCGAATCGCTGCACCGCGCCAAGAGCGCGATCGCCGACGGTCGCTTTGTCGATGAAATCGCACCCGTCACGGTGAAATCGCGCGCCGGCGAAACGATCGTCGACACCGACGAAGCACCGGGCAAGGGCAAGCCGGACAAGATCCCGACGCTCAAGCCCGCCTTTGCCAAGGACGGCACGATCACTGCGGCGACATCGTCGTCGATCTCAGACGGCGCGGCTGCGCTCGTCTTGACGCGTCAGTCGGTGGCCAAGGCTGAAGGGCTGACTCCGGTCGCCCAGGTCATCGCCCTGGCCGCGCATGCACAGGAGCCCAAGGATTTCACCACCGCTCCGGTCGGCGCGATCAAAAAGCTGCTCGCCCGTGCCGGCTGGTCGATCGACGATGTCGATTTGTTCGAAGTCAACGAAGCCTTTGCCTGCGTCGCGATGTTCGCGATGCACGACCTCGGCATCCCGCATGACAAGGTCAACGTCAACGGCGGCGCGACCGCGCTCGGCCACCCGATCGGCGCTTCGGGCGCACGCATCATCACCACGCTGATCAGCGCCTTGAAGGCGCGCGGGCTCAAGAAGGGCGTGGCCAGCCTGTGCATCGGCGGCGGCGAAGCCACTGCGGTTGCGATCGAACTGGTCTGATGTGAAGGACGCGAGGGGTTTTGCCGACCGGCGAGACCCCTCACCGTTCGGCAGACGATCAGGGCTTGGCTGCGCCCCACAGCGCGGATTCCCGAACAAAGCCCTGACGGCCGTCGATGTCGACTTTGCACCAGCCGGCATTGCAGTCACCGGCCAGCCGGGCGATCACGCCGGGCTCTGCGCGCCACAGCAAACGACCCGATCCATCGCGGTTTTCACGGATCTCGGCGATGGCATCACGCACCATCGCGGTATGCGCCTTGCGTGAAACGAACTGGGTCAGCATCCAGCCGCGCGCGCCATCGGGATCTTCGACCAGAACCCAGCCGCCCATTTCGCGCAACACCTTGAGCGGCAATCCGGCGCGGACATAGATCCAGTTGATGCGATAATCGCGCCCCGGCCCGACGCGCATGTTGGTCTGGCTGTTGCGAAGCGACACCCAATAGGAACCTGCATCGCTGTCGGCAGCGCGCGCCGCATGAGGCCGCACGTCAAACACCGTGGCCGCCAACCCGAGCGCCAGCGCGCCCGCAGCCGCCAAACCAAACGCTCTCGAGAGCGGTGTCGTGTCCTTCATCCGCAACGGCATCGGCATCGGCGATACACCATCATGCGCGAAGGGCAAGGCGCCGCTGCATTACAATTGGTGGACATTTCCCAACGTCTGCCTCCGGACACTTGACCCCTGCCCCACCGCCGGACTAGCGATAGGCCATGCCGAGCCACACGCCCAGCGTTACCCCGCCTGTCGAAACTCGCCGCGTGGCGGGCAAGCCCCGCGTTGTCGTCACCCGGCGGCTGCTGCCCGAGACCGAGGCGCGCATGGCCGAGTTGTTCGACGTCGTGCTCAATCGCGACGATCACGCATTGAGCCGCGACGAACTGATCGCCGCGATGGCCGATGCCGACGTGCTGGTGCCGACTGTCACAGACACGATCGACGCCGACCTGATCGCGCTGGCACCGCCCCGGCTGCGGCTGATTGCCAATTTCGGCGCAGGCATCGACCATATCGACCTCCTTGCCGCACGCGCGCGCAAGATCATGGTGACCAACACGCCAGGCGTGTTCACCGACGATACCGCCGACATGACGCTCGCGCTGATCCTGTCGGTCGCCCGGCGGCTGAATTACGGCGGGCGCCTCTTGCGCAGCGGGCAATGGCATGGCTGGTCGCCCTCGACTCTGCTCGGCCATCGCCTTGGCGGGCGCGTGCTGGGGATCGTCGGCATGGGCCGGATCGGCCAGGCGGTGGCGCACCGCGCGCGGGCCTTTGGCATGCCGATCGTCTATCACAACCGCCATCGCGTGCCCGAAGCGCTCGAAACCATGCTCGGCGCGCGATACGAACCCGATCTCGACGCGCTGCTGATGGCAACCGACATCCTGACGCTGCATTGCCCGGCGACGCCCGAAACGCTTCATCTGATCGACGCGCGGCGGATCGCGCTGATGAAGCCCGGCGCCTTTGTCATCAATACCGCGCGCGGGACGATCGTAGAGGAAGAAGCGATGATCCAGGCGCTCGGCTCGGGCCATCTCGGCGGCGCCGGGCTCGACGTGTTTGAACACGAACCGCTGGTCGACCAACGCCTGCGCGATCATCACAACGTCGCCATCCTGCCGCACATGGGCAGCGCCACGGTCGAAGGACGCATCGCCTCGGGCGACAAGGTTATCGCCAACATCCGCTTCTGGGTCGACGGCCACCGTCCGCCCGATCAAGTGCTGGAAGGCTGGGCCTGAGAGTCAGGGGGCCTGAGAGTCTGGGGGCCTGAGAGTCTGGGGGCCTGAGTGAGGGGGCCTGAGTGAGCTGGCCTGATTGCTAGTGGTCCGTTAAGCATGGGCGAGGCATAAGGCCTGCGAATGACCCCACGGTCTTGGCAGGGACAGGCATGCGGATTTCGAACGCGATCAGGATTTGGCTGCACAGGATCGGATTGGCCAAAACCGGATTAGCCAGTATCGGTTTGCGTTGGATGGCGGGGCTGCTGGCTTTCGCCCCGTCGCTCGCCCATGCACAAGTCGATGGCGGCGATGCGGTCGACAGCGGTGACACCGCCTTCGTGCTCGGCATGGCCCTGCTTGCGCTGGCCTTGATCCTGCCGGGGATCATCCTCCATCATGGCGGGCGATTGCGGGCAAAGGCCTTCGCCGCGACGGCAACCGAAGTCGGCGCCATTGCCGCGATCGTCACGCTGGCGTGGGTCGCGGTCGGTTATACGCTCGGGTTTGGCAACGTCACCAGCGGCTGGCTGGGCAGCGGCAATGCCTGGATGCTGCTCGATCTTGCCAATGTGCGCGGATCGAGCGCTGTGCCCGAAACCGCCTTCGTGCTGTTGCAACTGGGCTTTGCCGTGCTCGCCGCGACGCTTTTGACCGGGGCATGGGTCGAACGCGGAAATATCGCCTGGATCGTTCCCTTTGCGGGGCTGTGGAGCCTGGTCGTCTATGCCCCGCTGGCCCATTGGATCCGGGGCGGCGGCTGGCTGGAAACGCGGCTTGGCACCGTCGATTTCGGCGGCGCGCTGGTGGTCCATGGCTGTGTCGGGATCTCGGCGCTGGTCATCACGTTGCTGATGGGGCAGCGCGCGCGGTTGACCGGAGCCGATGGTCCGCACGGGTCCGCACCGGGGCTGGCGCTGGCCGGGACCGGCATGGTGTGGGCCGCGTTGCTGGCCCTGACCGCCGGGGCAACACTGGCCGCCAGCGATGATGCCGCAACCGCCTTGATCAATGCGCAAGTTGCCGCCGCCGCAGGAGCGTTGACCTGGCTGCTCGCCGATACGCTGGCCAGTGGCAAAGCCAATCCGTTCAGCC
>Ga0302190_10000354_pt1 | contig 29019 bp, 33 predicted proteins | sample II_Bog_E2_3_FD_198784 | JGI IMG/M metagenome (GOLD analysis project Ga0302190, IMG submission 198784) | Peat permafrost microbial communities from Stordalen Mire near Abisko, Sweden - II_Bog_E2_3 | ecosystem: Environmental > Terrestrial > Soil > Wetlands > Peat | place: Sweden: Abisko... | reverse complement strand
GCTCTTTCCCTTTGCCCCGCAATGCGGCTAAAGGCGCTGCCCATGAGCAACAGCGCCATCAGCAATAGCCAGCCCGACCTTTTGCCCGAGGGTCTGGAGGACCGTTTGCCGCAGGAAGCGGCGGCGACGACGCGGGTCATGCGGGCGATTCATGACGTGATGCATGGGCATGGCTATGACCGTGTGCTGCCGCCGATGATCGAATTTGACGAAACGCTGGGCGCGCGCATGGCGGGAATCCGGTCGCGGCGGATGTTTCGCTTTGTCGATCCGCAAAGCCTGCGCATGATGATCCTGCGCGGCGATCATACGCCGCAGATCGGGCGGATTGCGGCCTCGCGGCTGGCGGCGGCGGCGCGGCCTTTGCGGTTGTGCTATTCCGGGCAGGTCTTGCTGATCCGCGGCGACGGGCTCGATCCTTCGCGCGAAAAGCTGCAATGCGGGGCCGAAGTGATCGGCAGCGACAGCATGGCGGCGGCGAGCGAGATCGTGGCCATGGCGATCGAAGCGGTTCAGGCGGCGGGCGCGACCGGGGTCAGCGTCGATTTCACGCTGCCCGATCTGGTCGATGTCCTCGCGGCGGAGGCATTGCCCTTGGCGCCTGACGCGATCGAGGGGGTGCGGCGCGAGCTCGATACCAAGGACGCGGGCGGATTGGTCGATGCGGGCGGCGCGGCTTATGTTCCGCTGCTCTATGCCACCGGTGAATTCGACAGCGCGATCGAGCGGCTGGCGCAATTCGATACCGGCGGCGTGCTGGCCGGGCGGATCGCCGCGCTGCGCGAGATTGCCGCGCGACTGAGCGGGCGCGCACGGCTGACGCTCGATCCCAGCGAGCGGCACGGGTTTGAATACCAGTCGTGGTTTGGCTTTACGCTCTATGCCGAGGGTGTACGCGGGATTTTGGGGCGGGGCGGCACGTATCGCATTGCCGGGCCCAACGGGGGCGAGGTGGCGACGGGGTTTTCGCTCTATCCCGATGGCCTGATCGACGTGTTGGCCGATGCCGAGCCGGAAGAGGATCGCGTGTTCCTGCCGCTGGGGCATGACGCTGACGCGGCGGCGCGGTTGCGCGCGATCGGATGGCGCACGGTGGCCGCCTTGGCCGAGGCGGACAGCGCTGCGGCGCTGGGGTGCAGCCATGTCCTGACCACAGAGGGGCCGGAGCCAGTCTGATCCCGGGTCAGGCGGGTGCCATCTGGCGCGCGGCGAGAGTACGCCCGGCCAGTACACGATCGATCCATTGGTCGACGGCGGTGGTGCCGGGATAAGTCGGATCGCCCATGCTGCGGTTGGCGGCGACATGGCCGGACAGGCCGCTCCCTGGCAAGGGCACGACATCGACTGTGCTGCCCGCGCGGCGCAGCGCGGCGGCGAGCGCTTCGGTCTGGCGAGTGCCGTCGGGGCGATTGACATGCAGCAGCAGCCAATTGGTGACATTGGGTGCGGCGGTTTGCCACGACGGGGACAGGGCACGCTGCCGCTCCGGATCGTTGCCGAAAGCCTGGGCATAGAGCGTGGCCAGCAGCCGCGGCGCATCGCGCATCTGGCGCGGCACGTCGTAGGCGGCGCCGTCGATGGCCACGATTCCGGCGATGGCATCGAATGTCAGCCCGACGTCATGAAGCCAGCGTGGATCGGTGCCGACCAGCGCGGCGAGGTGCGCGCCGGCGCTATGGCCCATCACGATGACGCGGCGGGGATCGATGCCCAGTCGATCGGCCTGCGCCAGCAGACAGGCAAGCGCATGCGCGAGATCGGCGGCCTGATCCTCGACGCGGGCCGCGGGCACCAGCCGATAGTCGATCGTTGCGAAAGCGAAATTGCGCGCCGCGAAATGAGCGATCTTGGCGCGGCCGGTGGCATTGTCCTTGCTGCCGAGGCTCCAGGCGCCGCCATGGACGAAAAGAACCAGCGGCGTTGGATGCGACGACGCGCGCGCCGGCCAGACATCGATCGATTGAACCGGGTCGGGGCCATAGCGCAAGGGGGTGGGGACGGGGGGCGCCGGATGGCCCGCGCGCGCATCGGCCCAACTGCCCAAGGTCAGGCCGATGGTGATCAACAGGCTGACAAGCGGGTTGCGCAAGGCGAGGTTCCCTATGGCCCAGGCAGACAGGGTCGCCATGGTGTGGCGCAATGCGGTGGGAAAGGGAAGAGTCGACCGGGGTGGGCCTTGACTTGAGGCTTGATCTCCCCCTAGTGCGCCGCGCGCAGTCAAAGGTCGGCCCGTTCGACTTTTCCGTTCCATCCGCGGCGTCGAGTCCTGTCGAAGGGCGTCTTGCGGATCACCCGGCAGGGGATATCTGTATCCATGGCAAATGTTACCGTGATCGGCGCCCAATGGGGCGATGAGGGCAAGGGCAAGATCGTCGACTGGCTGGCCAGCCGCGCGGACGCCGTTGTGCGTTTTCAGGGCGGGCACAATGCCGGTCATACGCTGGTGGTCGGCGAACAGGTCTACAAGCTGAGCCTGTTGCCTTCGGGCATTGTCACCGGGACGCTGTCGATCATCGGCAACGGCGTCGTGCTCGACCCGTGGGCGCTGAAGGCCGAAGTGGAAAAGCTGTCGGGGCAGGGGGTGGAAATCAACCCCGGGAATTTTGCAATTGCCGACAATTGCCCGCTGATTCTGCCGCTGCACCGCGATCTTGACGGATTGCGCGAGATGGCGGCGGGCACGGGCAAGATCGGCACGACCGGGCGCGGGATCGGCCCGGCCTATGAAGACAAAGTCGGGCGGCGCGCGCTCCGGGTGTGCGATCTGGCGCATCTCGACGCGATGGATGCCCAGCTTGACCGGCTTTGTGCGCATCACGATGCGCTGCGCGCCGGGTTTGGCCAGCCGGCGGTCGATCGCGTTGCGCTGGTGGAAGCCTTGCGCGAGATTGCGCCGTTTGTGCTGCAATTTGCCGAGCCGGTGTGGAAGCGGCTGCAGACGGTGCGCAAGGCCGGGGCGCGGATCCTGTTCGAAGGCGCGCAGGGCGTTCTGCTCGACGTCGATCACGGGACATATCCGTTTGTCACCTCGTCGAACACGGTTTCGGGCACGGCGGCGTCGGGTTCGGGCCTTGGGCCTGCGGCGACGGGCTTTGTGCTGGGTATCGTGAAGGCCTATACGACCAGGGTCGGATCGGGTCCGTTCCCGACCGAACTGACCGACGAAACGGGGCAGCGGCTGGGCGAGCGGGGCCATGAATTCGGCACCGTGACCGGGCGCAAGCGGCGCTGCGGCTGGTTTGATGCGGTGCTGGTGCGTCAGTCCTGCGCCATTTCCGGGGTGACCGGGATCGCGCTGACCAAGCTCGATGTACTCGACGGATTTGACAAAGTGCGGATCTGCACCGGGTATCGGCTGCGCGGCAAAGTGCTCGATTATTTCCCCAGCCATGCCGGCGATCAGGCCGAAGTCGAACCGATCTATGAAGAGATCGAAGGGTGGCACGGCACGACGGCGGGCGCGCGGTCGTGGGCCGATCTGCCGGCACAGGCAATCAAGTATATCCAGCGCGTGCAGGAATTGATCGAGACGCCGGTGGCGCTGGTTTCGACGTCTCCCGAGCGTGAGGACACGATCCTCGTGCGCGATCCTTTCGTCGACTGAGATGGCGGGCGCCGGGCACCGGGGGCGAGGTCGAGCGGGCCTTGCGCTGGTGCTTGGCGCGCTGTTCTGTGCAGGGGTGGTCTGTCCCGGGGTCGCGTGTGCCCAAGCGTCCGGTGTGGACCGTGTGCTGATCGAAAAGGCGGCGCGGCGGATGACGCTCTATTCGTCGAGCGGCGAGCCCTTGCGCGTCTATCGCAATATTCAGCTCGGCTGGCAGCCGGTCGGCCCGAAACATTTCGCGGGCGATGGCCGCACGCCCGAGGGGCGCTACCGGATTGATCGGGGGCTGGAGACAAGCGCTTATCACCTTGCGCTGCACTTGTCCTATCCGGCGGCGCAGGATGTGGCGTTTGCGGGTGTGCGGGGACGCGATCCGGGCGGAGCGATCTTTATCCATGGTCAGCCGAACGGCATGGCCGATCGACCTGCGGGGGATTGGACCACCGGGTGTGTCGCCGTAAGTAACATGGAAATAGAGGAAATATGGTCTCTGGTGGGGGATGATACCCCGGTCGAGATCGTGCCTTGATCCAAATTCGAGGTATCCGTAGTTGACCTTATAGCCGTTTGTTCCACTCTTGTTCGCGTTTCGGCGCGAAAGGATTTTACAGGACATGGCTCAGGCGGCACCGCAGTTCGAATACGGCAGTGACGACCCCGGCTCGGGGCATGGGTTTGGCTCGGGGCAAGGATTCGGCTCGTCTGGCCGCTCTGGCCTGGCAGTGTCGATCTATGCCGACCGTGGTTATTTGCGCGCGGAAATGGCCGAGGATGCGGCTGCGGCGGGATTGCGCGTGGCGCAGACGACTGATTTGGCCCGGTTGCTCGAGCCGGGTGATCCGCCGTCTCTGCCGGAACTGGTGCTCGTCGATTGTCCGGTGATTGATGGTGCCGAACTGGCAGCGCTGTCCCGGCTGGATCAGCGGGCTTCGAAATCGGGTTCGCATCTGGTCGTTTCAACCTCGATGGGATCGCTGGACGAAGTGTTCGGGTGTCTCGACACGGCCGATGCGCAAATATTGGTCACGCCCAGCCGGGCGGATCGGGTCATTGCGCTGGGCCGGGTTCTTGCGCGCAGCGGCAACCGCGTGCGCGAATTGTCGGAGGAGGATCGGCTCAGCCTTTTGCGCCTGACCGAACAAGTCAGCCAGATCGCCCACAAGCTCGAGCAGATTTCGTCGCATGGAACCAGCGAGGCGCCCAGCGCATTCCGCTTTGAAAACCAGCCGGGCTATGCCGGAAAAGTCGATACGAAGCTTGATCCGCAGTTTGACGGGGGTAGCGATCGCCTGGTCAGGGCGTCGCGTCCGCCGCTTCCCGATCCGCGCCTCGTGCGCAAGATCATCCGCCAGCGGCAATTGCGGGCGCGCTTTTTCGAAGGCGACCTGTTTGCCGATCCGGCCTGGGACATGCTGCTTGATCTGACGGCCGCGCGGGTCGAACATGTCCGCGTTTCGGTCACTTCGCTGTGCATTGCATCGGGCGTGCCCCCGACGACGGCGCTGCGCTGGATCGGGCAAATGACCGATGCGGGCCTGTTGCAGCGGGTTGATGACGAAACCGATCGGCGGCGCGCTTTCATTACCCTGACAGACAAGGCTGCCGATGCGATGGCCCGCTACTTTGCGGAACTGGGGGCAAGCGCGACGAACCTGATCTGAGCGGGAGCGATGGGGCGGCTCGGCATGAGATCGCCCCCTTTTGCCTTCATCGCGCGGTTACCCTGCCTTATCAGCGCTGTCGCATTCTGGCAGGGCTGATCCGCAATCAGGCTGCGGCAGGGTGCTGCCAGGCTGATGAGGCAGAGGCGTTTCGCGGATCGCTGCGGACAATTCGCGCCAGCCGTTTTCTTCGGCGCAGGTTTCCAGGGTGCGCTGCATGGCGCGATAGCGATGCACCACCGCAATGCCCAATTCGGTCACGCGTGCGCCCCCGCTCGCGCGACCGGGGCTCGTTTCGACAAGTCGGTCGCTCCAGCATCGGTTCATCACGTCAACCAATTGCCAGGCGCGCCGGTAACTCATGCCCATTTCGCGTGCTGCGCCGGAAATGGAGCCCGTGGCCATGATCTGTTCAAGCAGGTCGGCCTTGCCCGGACCGATGGCAATGGCATTGTCGCACAGCACTTGCAGCTTTAGTTTGATCGTCGGCATCGCCGCGCGCTCCCGGTCATGGTCAGGCCGTGCCGACCCTTGCCCAGGCCTTCGCCGCAATCAAGCATGCGAAGGCATTTGCCGTTGTGCAGTCCTCAACTATTCGGCTGCGATCGAGGGGGCTGCGATCATCCGCTCGGCGAGCAGCCGTCCCGAGACCCAGGCGCATTCGACGCGCGGACCGAGCAGCCAGTCTCCGCATGCACCGAGGCGCTGCGCCTCGTTCCACAGGCATCCCACCCCGGTGCCGGCAGACAATCCATAGCGCCAGCGATGGATCGATTGGCCGATCAACGCGGGCAGGCTTCCCCCGTTCTCTGCCTCAAGCGCGGCGATCAGATGGGGGCCTATCAAGTCCGGTGACCATTCGAGATGCTCGAGGGTCCAGGCTGGATCGGCCTGAACCACCCAGCCTTCGGGCCCTGATCGGCCGGGCTTGTCGTTGCTGCGAGCGGCCCATGCGATGATCCCGCTGTCACGCACGATGCCGGTATCATGGGCCAGCCGTTCGGCGAAGGCGAACATGCCGGTCCAACTGGGCTGGGACCGGGCATAGAGCGCCGCTTGTGCCAGTTCGAAATCGTGCAGGGTCATGATCGGCGCGCTCTGTTCTGCCGGAAGTGCGAGAACAACGGCGTCAAACAGCGCGTTGCCCACGTCTTCGCCGACCAGTTGCCAGTGCGCGCCGCGTCGCACGATCCCTTTGATCAGGCGGGAGAAATGGACACTGTGCTGGCTGCAGAGGTGACGCAAGATGGCGCTCATCGTCGGAACGCCGACAAACGCATCATGACGCGCGGCGGGCCAATGCGCGGCAAGGCCGTCGCGCTCCCACTGGACAACCTGTTTGGCGAAGCCTGCATCGCGTGCGGTGAAATATTGGGCGCCGAAATCAAACTCGGCAATGCCTTGCGTGGTATTGATGCGCCGGCTGGACATGCGGCCTCCCGGACCGCGGCCTTTGTCGAACAAGGTGACCTTTATCCCGGCTTTGCACAGCGTTTCGGCGCAGGACAAGCCGGCCATGCCCGCGCCTACAATCGCAACATGAAACACGCAGATACGGCCCTTATCCCCGTCCCATCAGCGCGAGCACTTCCTTGCGACAGCTGGGATCATCGAGAAAGCAGCCCAGCATTCTGCTGGTGACCATGCCGACGCCGGGGGTTCTGACGCCGCGACCGGTCATGCAACCATGCTGCGCCTCGATGACCACGGCGACGCCCTGAGGGTGAAGATGATCCCAGACGCACCGGGCCACTTCGCTGGTCAGGCGTTCCTGGATCTGGAGCCGGCGGGCATAGCCGTGCAACACCCGGGCCAGCTTGGAAATGCCCACCACCCGATTGCGGGGCAGATAGGCGATCGATGCGACGCCGATAATCGGCGCGAGATGATGTTCGCAATGGGATTGGAAGGGGATGTCCTTCAATACCACGACTTCATCATAGCCGGCCACTTCGCTGAAAGTTCGCTGCAAGTGAACAGCGGGATCTTCTGTGTAGCCCGCACAATATTCGCGCCAGGCTCTGCCAACGCGGGCAGGAGTGTCGACAAGGCCCTCGCGTGAGGGATCATCACCGGCCCAGCGCAGCAGCGTCCGGATGGCGTCCTGCACGTCTTCGGGCACGATCGCCCTGGCCGCGCCGCGCATCGGCGCGACAGCTTGCACGCCGACATCTGCCGGGCAGCAATCCGGCTCCATGGCATCGCTGTCGAATGTCACGTAATCCATAACCGGCGGGTCCTTGCATGCTGTCTCGATCAAAGCGCAGAAATCGCAACCGAGGCACGTCGGAGGCGGCGCCTTGAATCTGTCTGCATCGAATGGATTGGGCTTTTCCCAATCGTGCGGTAAGGATCGGTGGCATGCTCTGCGAGGACAACATGGTCCTAAGGGCAATTGCGCGCAGGCCGGCAATAGCGTTGGGAGAAGCCATGGCAATTGGTGCGATGATCGAAAACAGCCTCGTGGCTGCAGTGGTAAGCAATCCGCGGCTGGCCGATAATCCCATCGTTGCCTGCAATCAGGCCTTCATCGATTTGACGGGTTATAGCGAGAGCGAGATCATCGGTCGCAATTGCCGGTTTTTACGGGGCCCGGAAACCGAAGTCCAATTGACCGAGCAGCTCCGCGCCGGGATCGCGGCACGGGTGCCGGTCATGGTTGAGATCCTCAACTACAAGAAAGGCGGTGTGTCGTTCCGCAATGCGGTGATGATCGCGCCCATTTTTGATGCGGAGGGCGAGATCGAGTATTTCCTCGGGTCTCAGGTCGAGCTCTCGCCCGGCGCGCACGAAGGGCAGATGAGCCGGGCGAGCATCGCGCGCGACAAGGTGGAAAGCTTGCCCAAACGGCAGCGGGAAATCCTCGGATGCATCGCGGCCGGAAAGCTCAACAAGCAGATCGCCTGGGAACTGCAACTGAGTGAGCGCACGGTGAAGCTGCACCGTGCGGCTGTGCTCAAGGCCTTGGGCGTGCGGACCAGTGCCGACGCCATCCGCATGGCCATCGAAGCGGGGCTTTGAGGCCCATTGCCAATTTGGCGGACAAAAGAGGCTATTGGCGGGGTTGGCTTCCGTCGATATAGGCAGCTCGTGTGCGGGCGTGGCGGAACAGGTAGACGCAGCGGACTTGGGATCGATCATAGCTTGGGTGCGCGCGGGGAAACCCGCGCTGCAGAACTGCTCAAATTCGGGGAACCCTGTGAAATGGCAATCCCGAGCCAAGCCCCCGACAGGATTTTGCCGGGGGAAGGTGTAGAGACTAGACGGGCAGCGCCTAAACCCTGATGCAGGGCATGGTGAAGGGATAGTCCAGACCACGAACATCGGTTTCGGCCGATGGCGGCGAAAGCCGAAGCTGGTAAGAAAATCCGTTGGGCTTTGCCCGTGCCGGTTCAAATCCGGCCGCCCGCACCACCGGCGATCATGCTGGCAACAATCATGCGGGCATTTTGCCCGTTACGGATTGATCGAACCTGCCCAGTCGTGCGCCTTCAGGGCGTATGTGGTTGCGCTGGAGCAGGCCTGCACATCGTCGGCGGATACCACGACGGTGTCGGCGGGCAGGTTTGCAGGAATTGCGGAACCGCCACCTTGGGCGGAGGCAAGGGCTCCGCCGCCACGACCTTGAGCGGGCGTGGACTGCACGCGGTGAGCAGCGATATACCGCTCAGCAGCATCGCGGGTATCCGCCAGTTGAGCTTGATAGGCATTGTCGGCCTCCGTTGCTTTGGCCGCATAGACGGCCTGTTCGTGTTGCAGCGTTGCCTGCGCGAGCTGGGTGGCTGCGGCCTGTGCTTGTTTGAACTCGGCCGCCTGCGCGCGCATGGCATCTGCATTCGCCACGGCGCGCGCCTGGAAGTGCCAAGCGAGTAAAGCAAGGACGGCCAGGGCACCGAACGGCCAGAGGCGGCGCAGCCACGCAGCGGCGAAATCGATGAGTGCGGTCTCAGGCATAGAGCACCACGCCTGAAACATCGCTGGCCGCAAGCCCGGCTGTCGTGTTGTCGGTCAGCCCCTTGGCGGCAGTCACGGCCCACATGATGCCGGTTGCAAAGCCGATGCCGCCGTCGGGCGTCAGCGCGACCGTTCCGCCGGCAGGGATGTCGATTTCAAACGCGGCCGCCGTTGTGCCCATGGTTACGCTGGTCGCGTTGAAAAATTTCATCGAGCGGATTGCCGAAGCTGAATTCTGCAGCACGATCCCGACAACACGGCCTGCGCTGGCCTTGATCGAAGCGCCGACCGGCGTCGCGGGCGACTGGATGGATGTCGATGACGCGGCATTCGTGGCGCCTGCGACATAGCCGACGCCGGTGTAGCCGATCATGTTTGTGCCGGCATTGAGCGCGAAGGCGGTATTGGTAATCGATCCGATCGCATTCGCCCCGGCCGGGATCGAGGGCAGGCTGGTTACCGACACAGATCCGAGCAAATTGGATCCTGCCGGAAGCGACTGCGACGGATCAAGCCCCACCGTGACGACCGAGACATCGGGCGCAGAAGAAACGATGGCCGTTACGCCAAGTGTGCCCGCAGTCAGGACACTCGACAGGCGGACGCGAAATTGCGGGAAGCCGGCGAGGGGCAACTGATAGCCGTTCGTGGTGTTCGCGATCGGCGTGATCGTGCTGCCCGTGGTGGTATAGTTGGCGATGTTGGCCGCCTTGATCGGCATCCAGTTGGTGCCGTCGTAGACTTCGAACATCACCACGCCACCGGCAAAAGTACTGTTCGCCGCGAGCGTGACAATGACCGTATCATAGCCGTTGGTGGTATAAGTCGTTGCCGTGTTGACCGTCGTGCCGGTTGTCCAACTCGTCGCACTTGGGGCGAGATAGGCGTCGAGCACCGGCACCGGGTTTGTGGCGGAAACTGCTGCTCCCCCGATGTCGAGGTTGACCGCGCCGATCACGTTAGCTCCGGTCGGCAGTGACGGCAGCGAGCCGACATTGACCGTTGGCGTTGTCGCGAATGCCGGCAAGGTTCCGCTCAGATTGACCGAGCCGATGGTGTTGGCTCCGGCCGGAATCGCCGGCAGGCTGCTGACAGATACCGAACCGATCGCGTTCGAGCCGGCGGGCAACGGCTGCGACGGATCAAGCCCGACCGTGACCACCGAAACATCGGGCGCAGAGGAAATGATCGCGGTGACGCCCAGTGTGCCGGCGGTCAGCGCGCTCGACAGGCGGACGCGAAATTGCGGGAAGCCGGCGAGGGGCAACTGATAGCCGTTCGTGGTGTTCGCGATCGGCGTGATCGTGCTGCCCGTGGTGGTATAGTTGGCGATGTTCGCCGCCTTGATCGGCATCCAGTTGATACCGTCGTAGACTTCGAACACCACCACGCCGCCCGCAAAGGTTGCGCTCGCCGCCAGAGTGACGATGACCGTATCGTAGCCGTTGGTGGTAAAAGTTGCCGCCGTGTTGGCGGCTGTGCCGGTGGTCCAACTCGTCGCACTTGGCGCAAGATAGGCGTCGAGCACCGGCAGCGGGTTGTTGGCGGAAACAGTCGCTCCGCCAATATCAAGGTTGACCGCGCCGATCAGATTTGACCCGGTCGACAAAGCCGGCAGCGCGCTGACATTGATGGTGGGAGTCGCTGCAAACGCCGGCAGAGTACCGTTCAAGTTGACCGAACCGATCGCGTTCGAGCCGGCCGGAATTGCCGGCAGGCTGCTGACCGCGACCGATCCGATCGCATTCCCCCCTGCGGGCAGCGGCGGCAACGACGACACCATAACCGATGCCGTCAATTCTGCGAGATTGGCCGCCGCGGGCATGGCAGACAGCACTGTGCCCTGGGAGAGGTTCGACCAGACGCTGGCGACCACAGTGGCGGGACTGGCCGCAATGTTGAGGATGACGATATGCGCCAGGACATCGCCGACCGCATAGCCGCTCCCCGCCGTCGTGGCGTTATACTGCGTCGAAATGATCTGCTCGCCGGTGAGCTTTCCGGCAGGAGCGACCGGGGCCGCAGGTGTGCCGACCGTGCCGGTCGACCAGTTCAGGTAGGTCAGTGTCGCTCCGTTGTCACGCACCAGCCAGTAAACGCCGGCTGCGTCGACGACGGACTGATCGGCAAGCGATGCTGCGCCCGAAGCAAGTATGACCGGCAGCGGGTTGCTGGCCGAAACTTGCGTCCCGCCTATGGCGACGGTGGCGAGAACCGTTTCCGCCCACGTCCCGTCGCCCATATCGACGATGCGCTGGGGATAGTTCCCCAGGCCAACCGCGTTGGGAAGAATTTCGTCAGCCAATCTCGTTTCCTTCCTTGTGGGGCGGCTTTGGTTCTGTCGGGTTCGTTCCCCAGATCAAGCCGGTGATCGCGCCGATCACGAGCGGCACGTAGAGTCCCAGTGATCCAAACAATTCGCGCCAGCTGTCGACGTCGCACTGCCCCGAAATGACTGAGGCAACCGCCGTCACGGGAATGGCGAGCACAAGCACGACGGCCATCGCGGCCCCCAGCAATCGACCAATCGCGACGGTCTGGTTGTCCGGCCCGGTCAGCGCATCTTTCAGCCAGTCGCTTTTCAAGCCGCCCATGTCAGCGCCTCCTTTTCGACCCGATCGATGCGCGCCAGCCAGCCCTTGCCAAAAACGGTGAATTCCGTGCGCTGACGATAAAAGTCGCGCCGGGCGTCGCAAAACCGGGCAATCAACTTGGCGAGACCAATCCTGGTCGCATAAATATCCGCAGCGGCCCGGGTGGCTTTGCCGCATTGCCCATCCTTTGGGGTGCCGACGACGCCCTGAAGCATTGCGATTGCCGTTCCCGGGCCGACATTGACGGCAAAGTCGAATATCGTAAGCGCCAAGGCCGCCGGAAGTGCATCGCCGCCGATCTTGTCCCAATACCAGGCCTTGTAGAGCGGGGCGACTTTGTCCGGGGTCAATGCCCTCATGATCGCCTCAGTCGCCGGTTTTGCGCTCCAGGCGTGCCACGTCCGCGCGGTCACGCCGAGGTTCGTGGCCCCGCCCGGATCGCGGGCATCGTCGACGAAGCCGCCTTCTTCTTTCAGCACGATCGCCAGCGCGTCGGTGAACGTGTGCGACCTGCTCATTTCCAGAAGTGGCTCAAGATGGCCCCGGCGAACGCGCCGATGATGGCGGCAAGCGTGCCAAGCGTCCACCACGCGCCCTTGCGTTCGCTTTCGCGGGCTTCGAGATTGGCCAGCCGTCCGTCGATCCGTTCGGCAATTGCCTCGATCTTGGAAAGGCGGTCGTCCATGCCGTCTAATCTGCCCTCCATTCTGCCGATGTCCCTGTGCAGATCGGTGTTGGTAAGGTCGCTCACAGCTGGCACCTCCATGCGGCCTGCTCACCTGCCGCAAGGGGGTGGGGGTTGGTCGATGAGGTGAGGGCTGCTGTCGTCCGGGGCGGTGCCGCCGCTGCTCCTGCCATGGTGCGCGCTCCTTACTGGGCCAACCGGATGGCAACGCTGCCCGCGGTGAGTGCGATGGACAGGTAATAGGTCGCTGCGGCATCTGTCTCGACGCTCAGGATTTCGTTCGTGATCGCGCCGGTCACCGCGTTGAAGGCAAAGGAGCCGATGGCGATGCCACCGGCGGTCAGGCCCACCCTGGTTGCTCCTCCGTCGGTCGACCGCAGCAACTGCGCCGTGCCCGTGGCTGCCACCGTTGCATTGAGAGTCAGCCAGATTTCCCGCGCCAGTTGCGGCGTGAACGGGCCGAGCGTGTGCGCTGCGGTGTCGGCGATGGTTGCGATGAGCGGTGTCGAACCGGCGGCGGCATAGGGTGACGAGAGCGTCGTCAGCGTGGCATTGCTGATCGCCTGGTTCGAAGCCGTGGCCGCGCCGCCAAGCGAGCCGAGGTTGACTGTGCCGACGCTGTTCGCGCTCGCAGCAAGCGTGGTCACGGTCATTTCCGCAAAAGTGCCGTCGCCCATGTCGACAAGGCGCTTTTTGACGACGCTGCCGGAAACGCCGGGGAGGAGATCGGGAGTGGTAATATCGGCCATGCGTTGCTCCTTGCCCCCGATCCACATGGGTCGGGATGGTTGCTGGCGGGGATGGATCTTTGTCGCGATGAGAGCGCGTAAGGGGGGCGAAGTCGGTCGCCCCGCCTGTTGGTCAAGCCTTACGACTGACCGATCTGGCTTTGGATCGCGTCGGCGACAGCATTTCCGACCGTGGCGCGGTCGCCGGGATCGACCCGGTTGAGTCGCAGCAGCGTGTCGGCCCTGCTTTGGATGGTCGTCAGGGCTTCGTCCGGCAGGCTGGTGGCGTTCATGACTTCATGTTGCGCCATGGCGTCGAGTATCGCCGCCCGTCGGTCTTGCGGATCGCGCGCGTCCTGGCCTGCGGCGATGGAGGCCTGGTTTGCCGCAATCTGCGCCAGATCTGCCGGATGCACGCTGCCGATCAGCGGTGCGAGATTCGCCTGGGCAAAGGCGCCGGGCGATTGGCGTTGCCAGAGTTCGAGCCGAAGCGCTGCGGCATTGTCCGGCGCCGGTGTTGTCGCCGCCTGCGCCGCGCGGCGGAGCGCTTCATCGACCTGGGCGAGTGCCGTCGGCGACATTTTCGCGGCAAGATCGGCGGGAAGATCGGCGGCATGACCGATGCTGTCGGGCGATGCGGCAAACAGGGAAACGATCGATCGGCCTGCGTCGGCATTATTCGCCGCCAACTGCGCCTGATCCGCCGTCATCCGGCGCTCGGCGAAATTGGTGGCAAGCGTCTGGTCTTCAGGCGAAAGATCGCCCCGTTGGGCAATGCGATCGCGCATCGCCGAGATGTCCCAGGACCGTGGCGTATCCGCCTGTCCGATAACCGCGCCGATCCCGCCCGCACTGCGCAACAACGTTCCGGCATCGGCTGCATCGCCCGCCGGAGACGTTGCCGCCAGCGTGATGACCGGGCTGGCGCTGCCGATGACATGCCCCGGAGTGACCTGATCGCCGGGCGCAACGGCTGCCATCCCCAGTCCGCCATAGGCGGTGCTGCTGCCGTCTGGATGCAAAATCCGTACCGTGGCGTTGTCCGGCGCACCGTCGAGTGCGGTAACCGTGCCGCCGGCGATCGGATGAACGGCGGCTCCGGTGGGCGCTGAAATCGCAATCGCGTCGGGCGAGGGCGGCGGCGTTTCGGCTCCGGCTGTCTGGGCGTTGCCGCCGGCCGCTTCGCCAAAGATCGAGGCCATGCGTTGCGTCTGTGCAGCCTGACCCAGTCGTGCCACTGCCACTTGGTAGGCCGCCGGCGCCAGTGTGTCGCCCCAGCCGCCCATGATGTGCGCGGCAAATTCCGGCTCTCCGGCGGCAAGGGCCTGACCGACAGCTTTCGCCACGGCTCCGCCAACCGCCGTGCGCACGACAGCCGCACGATCATCCTCATTTTCCGCGTTGCCGGTATGGCTTGCGGCAATTGCCTTTACCGAGTCGAGCCCTTGAACAAACCGGGCCGGATCCTGCCAGGCAGAGGCCGCCGCCTGCTGGGCGGACTGCAACTCCTGATCGGCGACTGCCTGCCGTTCGACGCCGGCCTGGCGCAAGGCGTGGCCGGTGATCTGATTGGCGGCATCGTTCAGCGCCGGACCGATCTGCTGATCGTATGCCGCGATCATGCCCGGTGTTCCCAGCGCTGCCTGACCGGCAGTCTGGATCTTAGCCAGTTCGTCGAGTGCCTGGGGCTGCGTGGCAACGGCTGCACCGCCATTCAGGCCGGCATGGGTATCGACCAGATTGGTCAACGCCGCCTTGTCCTGCAACGCTCGCGCCCGACCGGCTGTGTCATCGGCCACCGCCTGAATCGCCGCATGGATCGACGACATCTGGTTCAGATCCGCACCGCCTGCCACCAGTACGCGCCCGATGGTGTTGCCCAATGTCGGCCCCGAGGGCGCCGTAAACCGGGCATGATAGGCCTCGACCGGCGTGAAGGTCGGGGTATAAGTCGGCGCGCGCATCATAGCCCCATCCCCGCCTTGAACGGCGCATACTGGCTTGCGCCGCCCAGCGCCGTGCCAAATCCGCCGCTACCGGATGAACCGGCGCCAAGCAGGCCGGTGCCCAGATTGAACAGGCCTCCGACCAGTGCGGCATTGCCCCGGCTGTTGGCCACAGCGGCCTGCCCGAGATCATTGGCGACTGCGACGTCGGAACCGATCAGGTTCTGGTTGCCCTGGGCATAGATTCGGGCGAGGTTTTCCTGCCCCAGGATCTGCGTGTCGTTCACCGCATTGGCCGCCGTGCCATAGCCTGTGGCATCGCCGTTGGCGGCTGCCGTCATGTTTTGCTGACCGCTGACCGAGGCCATCTGCCGGTACTGCTGCAGCGCGGCGTCACGCATGTTCTGCTGGCCGATCTGTGCCGCATTGCTTTCCGCTGCGGCATTGGCGTTGGCAGCGGCGGCCTGGGCTCTGGCCTGGCCTATCGACGCGGCCATGTTGACCCCGGTGCCGATGGCTCCAAGGCCTGTCGCGATAAGAGGCACGATGGGCGCACACATCACATGATCTCCCGGATGAAACGTCGAAAGGCGATACCACGCATGACGACAAGCTCCTGTTCCACGGTAAATCCCCAGTGTTCGAGCAGGCGGATCGCCGCCCGGTTTTCCGAGGACACGAAATTGCGCAAGCGAATGCCATGGCGATGCATCGCAGCAAGGATCGCCGGGCCTTGCGCGATCAGCGCGCGACCGTGCCGCGCGACCAGATCGCTGCCCAAAAACCAGGGCACGGCGTCGCCACCCGCTGCGGATTCGACCACCACCCCAAACATTGCGTGGGGCTCACCATCGACGAGCGCGGTCCAGACTTGTGCGCTCACGGCAAGCCCATGGCGCAGCGCCTGACTGGCGGACCGCCCCATCGCCTCGCACTCGATCCTGTCGATCGGGCGCAAACGTCGGGCAAGCGCGTCGACATGGGTATGATCTCCAGGCACGAGCCGGATGGAGGACATGGCCTTGCCCATCATCCGCCGATCACCGGATCAACCGCGACGCCCAGCAGCGTAAAGGGCATCGGCGCGGTTTGCCTGATCCAGACGGTGCATTCGTCCCGAACCTTGTTGTCCATGGTTACCTGGTAGGTGCCGTCATACAGTGCGTTCGGGGCGTCGGTGGCACGGGGCACGACAGGAAACAGGTCCTGGCTGCCAATCCCGGCCTCGATTGGGCCCGTTTCGCGCAATGTGAGCACAGCCTTCGCCGGATTTTGCATTCTGCCGATGTTGGATCCTGCCCCGGGCATGGTGATCCGCAGCGGCAGGGTTTCGATATCGACTTCATAGGGCAGCCCAAACGACACGTTCGATGCCGCGCCGATCGCTGATGGCAGCGTGATCGTGCCGTTGGTTACAGTCAGCCCGGATACGGGAACGCCGTCGGCCAGACCAGCCACATTGGTACATCCCTCAAGATGCCACAGGCCGGTGAAAGTCGATTGCGGCGCGGCCAGACTGGCTGAAACCGCACAATCGAGAAAGCAGCAATCCGAAGGCGTATCCCACAAGTGGGAGACCATGCGTTCGACGAAACAGCTCGTCTTGCCCGCGATCGTGCGCTCGATGATCAGGTAGACCCGATCCTCGCCATTTTCGGTGATCGAGCAGACCGACAGGACATTGCCGGCTGTCTCGCACAGTGTCCAGCCCCAGACGTTCTGTTCTTGCTCCCAGGTAAAACACAGCAGCGCGCCGTCATCACGCGCAGCCCAGATCAGCGATCGGGGTTCCTGACTGTAACACCACGACACGATTGTATGGCCTTCGAAGAAATGCGGCGAAAAGATCGTGATGTCATTTGCGCGCAGGCCATTGATGACATAATTATAACCCAGACTGCGGATCGAGCACCCGATCGACGGGACATAGAACACGACGTTGTCGACCACCAACGGCGGCAGTCGCGACGAACCGCGGCCGACCTGCCGCTGGACCGACGGCGGAATCGATCCGTCCAGCGGCCCCCCGCCGGCACTGCCGGCGATGGCGAACACGCTGTCGCTGGTCAGTGCCAAAAGCGACGTGGTCGAAGTCAACTGGTTCACCGAATTGACGCGGCCCGCCATGATGGCAAAACTCATGCCGTCATCGGCGCGCAAAGGTGTCGAATAGTCCATGTTCTCGATCAGGCCCGACTTCGATGTCCAGATGCCGTGCGGCACATTCGTCGAACGAGCCCAGATCGAGCGCTGCTCAAACAGCGTCACGGTCGACGGGTAGTTTCCCGCAGAGGAAAACGGATTGTTGGCCATAGGCGGAGCCTGGGTATAGGCCGGGCCGATATTGTCATCGATGAAGGTCAGGCTGGTGGTCGTGCCGATGTAGCCATAAAATTGGGTGTTTTCGGCCTTGTAGATGTTGTATCGCGTCGCCGAAGATACCGCCGTCCACGTTAGTGTGTTGTAGTTGCGCTTGAGCGTCAGGTCGTTGTATGCGCTTGCCGTAGGCGAGGCGCGGCTTTCCTCGGTGGTGTTGTCGTCCACCGCGGTGACACAATACTTGGCAGTCTCGGGGAAATAATTCAGCCCGTTGTTGGCCACATCGGTATCCGCCACGGTCGCGCTGATTGTGCAGCTTGCCGGTGCGGCGATCGTGGGGGTGAACTGTACCGTGTTGAACGACCAGTTGGTGTTGCTCGTTCGTACCAGCTTGGTCGGCGGATGGCTGAGATGCGCCAAATACAGCGTATCGGCGGTCTGTTCGTAATCGAGATCGGCCAGCTCTACGCCGTTGTAGGGCGAACCGGCCTGGTACACGCGCGAAGCTCCCATCGGGTCAATCCTTCTGGCGATTGCTGCCAAGGCCGCCGCCGTATGATACGGTCGGCGCAAGCGTGGTCGACGATGGCGGTGGAACCGCAGGTGGCGGGACGACGATGGGCGGAGAGGTGTTCGCCGTCCCGCCGGTACAGCCGGAAAAAGCCGGGCAAGTGGTGGTGTCGACATTGATCGTCAGCGTGTTTGCATCGATCACTGCCGTTACGGACCAGGTGCGGTAATTGAGCACGGCGCCCATGCCGTCTGCGACCCCGTCGATATAGATCAGGTCGCCGACTGCAAAGCCGTGGAAAGCGATGGTCAGCTGCGCATTGGTCGCATTGGTTATCGCGGTGATCGGCTGTTCGCCTTCCAGGATGCGCCCGCCCAGCGCGCAGGGCGCCATATAGCCCTGGCCCATTTCCAGCACATAAGTCTGGGTCATCGAAAACTGGAAGGGGACCAGCCGGGTGGGTTGACCGGCGTTGATGACGGTCCCGACCAACCGTGTGCCCGGGCGCTTGGTCACGCCGCCGTATTTCATCACGATTACGTTGCGCGCCTGGCGCAGTGCCGATTGCCATGCGTCGACGTCAAACCGGCCGTAAAGTTCCGGGGCCAGTTCGCCCTTGCTGAAATTGACCTGGGGAATGCGCATCGTCACAGCTCGCCCCCAATTCCGGCACGGGCAAACGCTGCCTCGCTGATATAGCTGGCCGGGCGCCTGACCCGCTGGTTGTAATCCTCGGCAATGGCGCGGGCCCGGGCGAGTTCGGCTGCAGCGCCAAGTTCGCGGGCAAGCCCGGTATCCTTGCGGATCGGAATGGCAACGCGCGCGGCAAGTTCGAGCGCAAAGGCGCGCTGGACGAGCGGCGGCAGACTTGTAGGATCGGTCAGCACCGCGCCATAGACCAGCGTTGCGTTTTCCACGTTGGTATAGATCAGGCCCCCTTCGTGCAGAAAGGCGAGCTGGATCGAATCCTGCACAGGAAACGGAAAAGGTCCGCCTTGTGGCAACCAGCAGGCATTGTCCTGCACTTGGCGGATGGCCAGCGGGCGGGCGCAATTGGCCGGCACGGCATAGGCATGGGTCCATTCCGCCGGGCGATCGTTTGTCACTTCCGTCAACGCTGCGCGCGTGACCGCCCAGCTCCAGTCCGACCACAGCGAGACTTCGGCGAGCAAAGGTGCGGCGAAGCGGCTGACTTCGCGCGCCTCGATCGAGCCGTCGGTGACGTCGGTGATCGGGCCTGCGGCGATTTCCGCCAGAGCCATGTTGCAGATGTCGTCAAGCGTTGCCATGCCGGAATGTCCTGTGAAATGCCTGGCGTGAGAACCGATGCGGTTCGTTTGTCGAATGCCGGGGAGGGGATGCGGAGCGTCGATCGGGTTGACGCCCCGCCCCCCTCTTACGCAGCGATCATTTTGCGGTCGGCGCCGCGGTGCGGCGCGCCGGGGCGGTTGCCGCAGGCGGCGGGGTTTCCAGGGGAATCCACGCGTGGCCCGGGGTCTCGTCGCTGTTGAAGATATCGCCTTCCGCAATCAGGCGGCGTTCGCTGCTGAGATAGATCGCCTGCCTGGCGCGATAGGCCGGCATCAGACGCCACCGGCGCCGATGTTGCTCTGACGGCTGGCGACGATTGCGGCGTTGATGGTCCCCTGCGTCGCGGTCCCGGCCACGGTATAATACAGACGCAGGTAACGCGCGCTGGCGTTCTGCACGAGGTGCGGAACGCGGAACAGATAGCCGGTAACCAACTGCGCCGCAGCAACGGTCGCGCCGCTGTCGACGGTCGTCCAGGTGGCATTGTCGGGCGAAGTCTGGACCGAAACCTGCAGTGAGGTGAGCCCGGCAAAGGCCTGAGCGACCGAAACCGACAGGTCGACCGGCTCGCCCCGGCCAATATCGCGCACCAGCGGATTTGTGGCGCCAAACGGCGTGCCGGTCACGCCAAGGTCGATGGTGTTGATCGACGGGGCCGAAACGGTCACCGCCTGCTGGTCGCTGAACACGAGCGAAGTGTCGATGATCATGAAGAAATATCCTTGTTTTCAAGGGAAATTGCTTTGAGGTGCCGACCGGATCAGGCGGCAGATGCGCGATCCGGTCGGCCGACCGGAATCTTACGAAACCAGCGTTTCGGTGGAGAGCAGCGCGTCGGTTTCGCGGACGGGAATGCCGCGCCAGGTGAGCACTTCTTCGCCCTGGATTTCCATCGGGGTCAGGCGGACGAAATTGTCGACGCCGGAGCGGCTGTTACTGCCTTCGGCATCAAGCGCTTCGAGCAACGTGCGGTTCATGTAGATCACGGTGCGACCAGGGCTGATCTGCCCTTCGGCTTCGAGGCGATACGCGCGCCGACCCTGCAATTTGTAGTAGGCATGACGCATCAGCGGGTTGAGCGCGATCGAACCGGCGATGACGGTGGGCACGTCGATATTGCAGATGCGCGCGTTGTAGCGCCAGTCCTTGACACACAGCCCGACGTGCTGCGTGAACTTTTCTTCCTTGACGTAGAAGGGGTTGCCGTTCGCATCGAGCACCCGCTGGCGCCCCATGTCCTCGCGCTGGATGCCGCCTGGGATATTGTCGGGCACGATCACCGAGGTCTGGGCATCGCCGTGCGTGACGAACCAGATCGAGGTGCTGTTCGAGCCGGTCGCGCCGGCGCTGATCACATTGGGGTTCTGCTGCGAGTTGAAGCGCGGCCCCATGCCGTGGAACTGCTTGCCGTTGACCTTGACGTCGGAATACCAGATCGCGCTTTCGACGGTCTGCGCAATGGCTTCGAGGAAACCCTGGCCTTCGACCAGGCGCAGCTTTGCCGATTCCGCCGGTTTCAGGTTGAGCAGGCGTTCATCGACGCTCGACAGGCCTTCGACAAAGCCGGTCGTGTCCTTGACTTCGGTATAATTGCCCTTGGACTGGGCAATGCCCTGGTACAATGCGCCCCACGACACCGAGGGCAGGCCGGTGCGGATCGACGAGCGATGCTCCGTGCCGCTGTTGCAATTGACGACGTTGGCGTCTTTCATGAACGGCGTAAGCTGGGTCAGCGCTTCGACCACATCGCCGATGCCGTCGCTGCTGGACTTCAGAACGTCGATCAGATTCCAATACGAGCTGCCAAGAATGGCCATAGCTTAGGTCTCCTTAGGGGGAATCCCGCAAAAAACGGCGGGCACGGATGGCGCCGGCTCGGGGGTATCGGGCGCGATGTGGCCGGCATCATTCGCTCCTTGAGGCGTCGGTGCTGCCTGCAGGATGCAGGCGGCACCGACGCGCAATTCAGCGTCCGTCGTCGGGATAGAGCCGTTCCCAGATCGGTCGTGACCGGCTGCTGGCGGTCATCGGACGGACAAGCCCGCCATCTTCACCGACCAGTTCGCCAAGGCGGCGAAAGGCGCGGATCATGTCGGGGTGATTGCCAAAGCCGCTGGTGTTGAGCGCTTCGCGAAACGGGTGTCCTTGCGCATAGCCCAATGCGTCGAGCGCCTTGGCGGCCAGGTGTTCGGTTTCCGCGCGGCGCACTCCGCCGATTTCGGGGTCGGCGACAAAGGCGTCATGCCAGGTCTTTTTCTGGACGGCGGCGGCGTCCTCGATCTGGCGCACCAGACTTTCCTGCGTGCGGGCCATGATGTCGCGCGCCACCGGCAGGAGCTTGTTGGCCGCATCGTTGCTCAGCCCGATTTCGCGCAGCACCGGATCGGCGTTTTGAACCAGCGACGGATCGATCGCAAAGCCTTCGAGCATCAGTTCGTATCGCTCGGGCGTGATCGGCGCAGATGGGTGGGGAGCAGGCGGGGGAATGTTCGGTGTCGCAATCGCGGGCTGATCGCCGATGGTCGAGGCCGGCGCCTGGCTTTCGGCCGGGGCGGTGGTCTCAGCCGGCGTGGGGGAGCTCGTCATAGCGGGCGTTGTCGCGGGTACGGCGTCTGTCACTTTGGCTTTCCTTGCAGTTGAGCGCCTCGGTCAGGCACAGGCCAAGCGTGGTGATCCCGTCGGGATCGCCGCTGCGAACGGCTTCGCTTTGACCGGCGTGGACCAGCATCAGGATGTCGAAACCCAGCGCGCGGCGGCCTTCGAGATGGCCGAGATCGCGGCTTGCTGCTGTGCTCGCCGAAACTGTCTGCCCCAGGATCCCGGCGTTTTGGATCGCGGCGAACAAAAATCGGCGAAATTCCGGCCGGGTCAGCAAAAACTCGGCATCTTTCGCGTCGAATGGCATGGGCAGACCCCGGCTCTGGCGCCGAAACGGGGCGCGTGTTTGACGAATGTCGTGGGAACGATCAGGCCGGAGGCAGCAGCCGCGCGAGCAAGCTGTCGCCGTTGCCCACATCGGTCGCCGCGAGCAGTCGTGCGGCGTCCGCGCCGGCTTTCATCGCCGGCATCGCGGCCAAAGTCTGGGCCGTGGCCGCCTGTTCGGCGCGCGCCTTGCGCAAGGCGGCGACTTCGCGGGCCGGACGGATCAGCCGGGCGGGGGCCCCGGCGCGATAGCCGTATTCGTCGATCGCCTCGTCGAAATCGATCTTGTCGAGCGCATCGGGATGGACCGCAGCCAAATTTCCGACAAAGCCGACCACGCGCTCGATCTGGCCGAGACCGACCATTCGCTGCATCTGCTGAAGGATCGACACGAATTCGACATTGAGCTGCTTTTCGGACAGCGCGGGTGGAACCGGCGGCAAAAACCCGCCCCGGTGCAAGATGCCAAAGCCGCGCTCGATCGCGACCTGGAGCTTTTCGTTGGCGACTCGCTCGATCACCGGGCCCAACTGAGTCAGCTTTTCCTCGTTGCGCGCGGCGATTTCCTCGACCGTGCGCGGCTGGATTCCGGCCATGTTGGTGATCGCGTTGAACAAGTCGGCAAACGCAAGCGAATCAATCTGTCGCCGGCATTTGTCCATTTCCTCGCCGATCGCTGCGACCGCCTGATAGGGCATTTGATAGGGGATGAAGATCTGATCGCGATCGACCCCTGCGGCGGCCACGACCCGCCCCGGCTCGCCGGTCAGCCGGACATTGGGCGGCGCGATCTTTTCGGGCTTGACCATCTGGTCGATGGCTTCGTTGCGGCGCTTGGCCTGCATCTGCAATTCGCGCAGCGCGGGCAACGCTTCCATGCCGGGCGAAACGCCATACGTATCGCCGCCGACAACGTCCCAGCGCGGCGCCCAGAACGGCTGTTCGTGATAGCCCGACAGGCGCAGCACGGTGTCCGACCGATCGGACGGATCCCAATAGACCGATCGCCAGGGCTTGGCGCCGAATTGCATCGGATTGTAATGCGGATCGGGCTCGATCGCGTGATAGATCTCGACCGGCGCTTCATACTGGCTGCGATCGTAAAGCGAGCGGATCACCGGCGAACAGGCCTCGCCAAACGTCTCGACCGCCTGTTTCACGCTCATCGGGCAGACGCGGTAGAGCGTGTCGGGCGTCAGAGCGTCAGACAGGCCGATCCAGTATTCGCCGAAAGTCAGCGCATGGCACACCGCGCCCGCAGTCGGATGTTCGACCATGACGCAGCCTTCGGTGCCAAACAGGCCCATTTCACCGTAGCCCGATTTGGCGGCGGCATAGAAATTGGTCGACGCGAAAAAGGCGTAGAGGCGCCGTTCCACGTCCGACAGCCATGCGCGAACGCCGTTGGCCTGCATCGCCGCATCGTCGGTCAGTTTCAGCGTGAACCACGGCCGCGATGCGCTCGACAATCCGCTGGTCATGCCGTTGGTCAGCGTGCGAAATGCCTCGATGCCGTGCGGATCGAATAGTGTCTTGTTCCACATGCGACGGCGCCCGCCGTTCTGGTCCTTGCTGTTGCGCAAGAACCGCGATCGCGCTGGCTGGGCAAAGCGCGCGATCTGCTCGGTCTCTGCTTCGTAGTCGGTCCGTATCGATTTCATCAGCGCCAGCCGCTGCTCGCAGTGGCTGCGAATATCTGCGTTCCCGGTCATTCGCCTTTGGCTCCTCAACCCAGCGTGGGCTTGCTGACGCTCGGCGCTCCGAGCACGCCTTGCGGCCCGGTGACCATGCCGGCCAGCACGGTACGCTGCCATGCCTCGGGGTCAGCGGGGCCGGCAGGGGCGCCCTGGTCGGGCAATTGCACCGGTTGCCGAACCGGCACGGTCGGGATCGTCGGGGTGCTGCACATGCTGGCCTCCTGTGGTTGACGAGCACGGCTTAACCCAGGCATGATTCGCTTTGGATCGCGCGTCGTCGATTTTTGTGGTCATCATTGACCAATAATTTGCGGGCGCCTACGACACGCCCGGCGCGCCGGTCGGGCGCCCGGGATGTGAACGCGATGTCAGGCGAAAAACGGCGAAACCGGCGCGGAGCCGTCACCCGCGATACGATTCTCGGCGCGACGATCGAGTGTCTGCACCACCATGGCTACGCCGGGACGACAGTCGCGGTGGTGCTGGCTGAGGCCGGGCTTGGCCGGGGGTCGGTGCTCAACCAGTTTCCCAACCGCATGACGCTGATCGCGGGAGCTTTTGCGCGGGCGATGCGGGCGATGGTCGATAGCGTCGAGGCCGATGCGCAAACCGATCCGGCCGCACACCTTCTGCGCCTGGCGCAGGCGATCTGGAAATCCTACCAACTCCCGGCGGCTACGGCCGTGACCGAAATCCTGCTCGCCTCGCGTTGGGACAGAGATCTGGCGGCGGCGATCCGCCCCGATGCGCTGCGCATGGAAAGCGAAATTGACGCCATCATGACCCGGATCGCCGATGCTGCCGGAATCGCGGCCGTCGAGGATCTGAAAGTCCATGCGCGCGCGCTCGTCGCCAATTTCCGGGGGCTCGCGATCGAATTGATGCTCAGCCCCAACCGCGCGATGATCGAGCGCGCGATCGCCGCTCAGCTAACCGATCATGTCAGGGTCTGCCGCCTGCTTCTTGCCGGGCACGGGCTCGCTCAGTCCAGCTCGGTATAGCGATCGTCGTCGCGCATTGCGGCAACGCGTTCGGGATCGAGCCAATTGGGCACGCGTCGCGGCAGCACCGGCTCGGCAAACGTGCAGGCGAGCGCATCGGCCCAGTCGGGTGAGGGCAGGCCCCGGCGCTTCATGTCGACTTTGCGTTCCAGCCTGATGCGCGTGTCGTCGGCGGCGAAACCATACGTCGGCCCGGCCAGATCGTCGCGCAGGCGCGGCACGTCGGGAATGGCGCCGCGGCGCAGCCAGGCGCGCATCCGCGCCCAGATTTCGGCACGCTTGTTGGCGGTATGCACGGCGACGCCGGGCTCCAGCTCGGCATCGCGGCCCTCGCCGCCAAACCACACTTCGATGACCGGCACATCGCCGACCAACTGGCGCAGCCGGTCGACGATCGCCGCGCCGATATTCCCGGCATCGACCATGATCGCATCGGGTTGCCAGCGCTGCGTGGCGAGCGCGATGTCTCCGGCGAGCTGCATGGCGTCGGTGGCGCGCCATGATTGCCAGGGCCGCGATCGTGCATCGCTGCCGCAACGGATCGCCAGCACGCTTTCATCGTCGCCATAGCGAGCGCAATCGACGCCAAAGATCACCGGCTCGCCCCCGGCCATATCCGGAACCACGCGCGCTTGCGCGGCCTCGATGTCGCGCGCGCCAATGAACTGCATGGCATTGGACGACGGAAACTGGCCGCGCACCCGCACGCGGGCAACGTCGGAATCTTCGCCGAATGTGCGTATCAGCTCGTCGAGATAGGCCTTGTTGGTGCCTTCGACATCGCGTGCGTCGATTTGCGCGGTGCGCCACAGCGCGCGATGGCGGCCAAAACATTCGCGAAAAGCGCCGCCGGCATTGGTCGGGTTGCCAAAGGCCAGCCAGATGATTTCGGTATTGGCATCGGTCAGTGCGCCAAGCGCCACTTCCCAGACTTTGTCGGCGATCCCCGATGCTTCGTCGAACACCAGCACGATGCGCTTGCCCTGATTGTGCAGCCCGGCAAACGCTTCGGTATTGCTCTCGCTCCAGGTAACCAGGTCGCAACGCCAGGATTTTTCGCGCCCCGGCATTGTCGAAATCATCGCCGTCGCGCTTTGCCGAAACCATGCCGACGTCAGCGACATCTGCGCCCATTTGCCCAGTTCGGGCGCAGTCTTGGTGCGCAACTGCGCCTCGGTATTGGCAGTGACGATGACGCGCGTATCCGGGCAGGTGTCGAGCGCCCATTTGATCAGCATGCCGATCAGCGCCGACTTGCCGATCCCGTGGCCCGACGCGCGCGCCACGCGCAACGGCTGAAATCGTCGCGCCGGATCGGACAAGTGATCGCGAATCTCCTCCATCACCGCGCGCTGCCAGCCGCGCGGGCCGGGCATTTCGGCAAGATCGCCTTCGCCCCAGGGGAAGGCATAAAGCGCATAGCCGAGCGGATCGGCGGTAAATGTGCCGATGTCATCGGCCAGCGCCAGCACCGGGTCCGTTTCGGCCTTATCCATCGTGTGGACTTGCTTTTTCATCCGATGCTGCCTCTGCGCCTGTTGCCTGGCTCTGCCGATGCACGCGCTGGCGGGCGCGTTGGATCGCGGCAACGGGATCGCCTGCGCTCGAAAACTCGAAATCCTGGCGCGGCTTGCCCCAGGCGCGGTCCAGCACGGCATTGGCGGCGCTGACCCGCGCTGTCGCCGGAGCATCGCCATTGGTCATGATCGCAACGAGCGTTGCCAGGGCATCGCCGGTATGCGCCCGCGCCATGGCGGCATCGCCACGTCCCTGGCCGCTCGGCGGGGCAGGTGTGGCAGCGGCCTTGCGCGTTCTTGTCCTGGGCGTGGTCTGCGCGGTGGCTGGAGCGCGTTTGCGCGGGCTTGCGGGTTTCCCGCCCGGATCAGCGTGCGGCATAAGGCTTGCGATCGCTTGGCAGACCCATCGCAGAGGCGGAACGCGCTCCGCGTCGAACCAGCGGTCGATCTGCCTGCATCGACGGGTGGCGCGCGGTCTGCTTGCCCGTGGCCACGATTTCAACGAGGCGAAACCGCTGAAACCGGCTGACCCGAATCAGGCCCCTGCTTTCCAGCTTGCGCACCAGTTTGGGGCCCATCGAGCTCGAATTGAATCCGGCGGCGACTTCGATGTCGATATTGACCGGACAAGGCTGCCCGTTTTCGGCGGCATGGTTGATCAGGCGATAGGCAATGCGTTCCGCTGCGCCCAATGCATCGGCAGGGACGTGCGGCGGCAAGGGAAGAGGCGCAAGGCTGCACGCGGCTTCCTCCTCCCAGAACGCGTCAAGACAGTTTCCGGCTTGTTTCATCGGGGTCTGCTTCATGAACGTTTCAATCTCCCAATGGTGTCGACTGCCGCAGGGCGGTGGGCGGAAATGGGGCGGTGGGGCGCCGGAATGGCGCACCCACCGCCAGGCTTTGCGAGCGCCGCTGGGGAAACGGTCGCTGGCCATGCGGCCGGGCCGGCTATCGATTGCCGGAAGGGACAGGACTGTGCCCTGTCGCCACCGAAGCCCAGGGGGAGGGGGGTGACTCGGTGGTTCGGCCTGCATGTGAACGGCGTACCGCATAATCTGATTTTCGGATACAACAGACGATCCGAAAATGGTGATAATTCGCTTTTCGGATTAGGGTTAATCTGATATTGCGTTGAAACACACTTTCACAGGGGCCGCTTGATGCGTGCTTTCGATGCCATGCTTGTGCGCCAGACCATGAAGGCGCGCTCGATCAGTCAGGCTCATCTGGCCGAGGCGCTCGGGTTTGCCAGTCAATCGGCGGTCTCTGCGCTCTTGGCCGGAAAGCGCCGCGTTACTGTCGATGAGGCCGCCGCGATCTATGGCTTGCTCGGGCTCGATGCGGCTGGTCAGGCCTGGGCGCCGTCGGCACATGCGTTTGCGCCGCCCGAATCCGCTTCGGCACGGCTTCGTGAATCCGGTCCCGATGAAGCCGTGCCGGATTACGGCATCGTTCCGGTCATTGGTATCGCGGGCGCGGGGCGTTGGCGTGAAGCTGTCGAAGTGCCCCTGGGGCACATGCCCGTTCCCGGGCGTCTGGCCGGACGCGGCGCATTCGGCATCGAAGTGAGCGGTGATTCGATGGATCTGCTGATTGAGGATGGCGGATTGATCCTGGTCGATCCGGGGCAAAAGGAACTGTCTCCCGGCGGGGTCTATCTGATCGCCAACAGCGGCGGTGAGGCGACGGTCAAACGCTATCGCCGCGAACCGGCCCGCTTCGAGCCCTGCTCCAGCAATCCGGCGCATCGGGCTTTCCTGGTCAGCGATGACGATTTCTCGGTGCTGGGCAAAGTTGTCTGGAAAAGCGCTCCGGTTATCTGATGGCAGCCCGATCGGATAAAGAGCTGCGTGCGGGGTGCGATTGAAAATATCTGAATATCGGATAAATCCTGAAGCCAGATCGCTGCAGGAGCGTAATCGATGCCCCCATCGCCCCTATCGGCCCCATCGCCCTTAACGGCCTGTGCGCCGAGCAGTTTGTGGCACCAGTCGCGGCGCGCGCGCGATCTCCTTGCCGGGCTTGGGCCTGCCGATGTCAGGCTGGCGCTGGCGCGCGGCGGCCCCGGTCCGGATCGCCTCGTCTGGTGCCCGGCGGGCGACTTTGGCGCGGCGACGTTCGATGCTCTGGCCGGGCTGCGCGAAGCGGCTGTGGGCCCGGCCTTTGCCATGGCCCGCGATGATTGCGCACGCGCTGCCGCGCTGGCCGTAGCACAACGTGCGCCAAGCGTTGCAGCGGCTGTTGCGGCCCGCTTTGGCGATCCCGACCGCTGGCTCGGCCACGGTCCGATCGAAGCGACGCGCCGGTTCCGCGCGAACTGGACCTGAAGTAGACGAAAAGGAGGCCTAGTGGATTGTTTTTGACATTTGCATCCCGCCATCCGGATAGCACGGTCGCAAATGTCAAAAACAGAAAATCCACTAGAATCAAAAGTTTCTAGGCCGTGGTGACAATTTAACGCCCAGGGGATTCCTTACGGGATAGATTTGTGATTCAAGACTGATTTTTGGAGATCGGTCATGGATCATTCGGTTGACGAACTGAGCGACGAACAGTGGGAACTGCTGAA